>Ga0193742_1000059_pt1 | contig 74727 bp, 56 predicted proteins | sample L2c1metaG_FD_165511 | JGI IMG/M metagenome (GOLD analysis project Ga0193742, IMG submission 165511) | Soil microbial communities from a riparian zone of the East river system, Colorado, United States - L2c1 | ecosystem: Environmental > Terrestrial > Soil > Riparian zone | place: USA: East River... | reverse complement strand
CGCCTATGGTGACGCGCGGATCGGCGGCCTGATCGGCAACTCGCTCTGGTTCGCGGTCGGGGCGGCCGTGTTGTCGCTGTTCGTGGGCACCTCGCTGGCCTACCTGCAGGTGCGCACGGACGTGCCGTTCAAGGCGCTGTTCTTCGCCGCGTCGATCATTCCGCTGATCATCCCGGGCATCCTGTACACGATCGCGTGGATCTTCCTCGCGAGCCCGGACATCGGCCTGATCAACAAGGTGCTCGAACCGATCTTCGGCAGCGGCTCCGTCGACATCTTCACGGTGTGGGGCATGATCTGGGTCGAGGGACTGCACCTGTCCCCCATCGTGTTCCTGCTCATGGTCGCCGCGTTCCGCTCGATGGACCCCTCGCTGGAGGAGTCGGCGCTCATGTGCGGCGCGACCAGGACCCAGGTGTTCCGGCGCATCACGGTGCCGCTGATCCGCCCGGCGATCGGCGCGGCCGTGCTCATCATGACCGTGCGTGGGCTGGAGAGCTTCGAGGTGCCGACGCTTCTGGGTCTGCAGAACGGCATCTACGTGTTCACCAGCCGCATCTACTTCGTCCTGCGCACCTACCCGCCCGACCTCGCGTCCGCGGGTGCGCTCGCGCTCGGGTTGCTGGTGCTCGCGATGATCGGCATGGCGATCTCCACCTTCGCCGGGCGGGCGGCGAAGAACTACCAGACGGTGACCGGCAAGGGGTTCCGGCCGCGCCCGCTGCGCCTCGGCAGGTGGCGGCCGGTGATGGGCGCGGTGATCATCCTCTACTTCCTGTTCACCGTGGTCCTGCCGCTGCTGGTGCTGCTGTACACGTCGCTGCTGAAGTTCTACCAGTCCCCGTCGGCGGCGGCGTTCCGGTCGATGTCGCTGGACAACTACGCCAACCTGTTCCACCTGTCGAAGGCGATGACGGCACTGAAGAACTCGCTGTTCCTCGGGGTCGGCACGGCGACGGTCGTGATGGCCGGCATGGCGGTCGCGGCGTGGGTCGTCGTCCGCTCCAAGGTGCCGGGACGGGCGATCGTCGACCAGCTCTCGTTCCTGCCTCTGGTGGTGCCCGGGCTGGTGCTCGGCCTCGCGCTGTCCTTTGTGTACCTGCGCAGCCCGATTCCCATCTACGGCACCATCTTCATCCTGCTGATCGCGTACGTGACCCGGTACATGCCGTACGGGATGCGCTACGCGGTCACGTCCATGCAGCAGATCTCGGCAGAGCTGGAGGAGTCCGCCCAGGTCAGCGGCGCGAGCTGGTGGCAGACGTTCCGCAAGGTGCTGCTGCCGCTGCTCGCCCCCGGCCTCATGGCCGGCTGGATCTACATCCTCGTGGTCTCGTTCCGGGAGCTGTCCAGCTCGATCCTGTTGTACAGCCCCGGGAACGAGGTCCTGTCCATCCTCATCTTCGAACAGTACGAGAACGGCGAGTTCACCGTTCTCTCCGCGCTCGGCGTGGTCATGGTGCTGGCGCTCGTCGTACTCGTCACGGTGGCGTACAAGCTCGGCGCCAAGATCGGTCTGCGGCAGGACTAGTGCCCCGTCCAGGCCCCGACTGAAGGAGGTAACCGTGCTTCGCGTGGAGAACCTGGCCAAGACGTTCGACGGGGAGGCGCGCCGGCGCCGGGCCAAGTCCGGCAAGGCGACCGACCGCGTGTTCGCGGTCAACGGCATCAGCTTCGACGTGCGTGAGGGCGAGATGTTCACGCTGCTCGGGCCGTCCGGGTGTGGCAAGACCACCACCCTGCGCTCGATCGCCGGGCTCGAGCACCCCGACGCGGGCGTGATCGAGGTCGACGGCCGGGTCCTGTTCGAGGGCCGCGACGGGCGCAAGCCGCACAGCGTGCCGGCCAACGAGCGCAAGCTGGGCATGGTGTTCCAGTCCTACGCCATCTGGCCGCACATGTCCGTGTTCAACAACGTCGCGTTTCCCTTACAGGTCAAGAAACGCGGTGAACGACCGAGCAAGGCGAAGATCGCCGAGCAGGTGGACCGGGTGCTGGCCACGATGGAGTTGGCGGACCTCGCGGACCGGCCGGCGACCAAGCTGTCCGGTGGCCAGCAGCAGCGGCTCGCGCTGGCCCGCGCGCTCGTGGTCGAGCCGTCGCTGCTGCTGCTCGACGAGCCACTGTCCAACTTGGACGCGAAGCTGCGGGAGTCGCTGCGCTACGAGCTGAAGCGACTGCAACGCGAGCTCGGGATCACCTCGGTCTATGTGACCCACGACCAGACCGAGGCGCTGGTGCTTAGCACGAAGGTCGCGGTGATGAAGCACGGCAACATCATCCAGCTCGGCAAGCCGCGCGAGATCTACCAGAACCCCAACAGCAGGTTCGTCGCGGAGTTCATCGGCACCTCGAACATGCTCGTCGCCACGGTCGAGGCGAAGGCCGGTGACCGCTACACGGTGCTGACCGTCGACGGCCCGCTCGCCCTCGACTCCGCGGTGGACATCCCGCCGAACCAGGAGGTCGTCGTCTCGATCCGGCCGGAGGCGGTCGAACTCTACCTCGACAGCCGCGCCGGCGAGGTGCCGAACGAGTGGAAGGGCACGGTGGTGAACCGCGCGTTCCTCGGCGAGGCCATCGACCACGTCGTCCGGGTCGGCGAGCACGAGATCCGTGCGCGCGGGAACCCGTCGGTCTCCATCCGGCCGGGCACCGACGTGTTCGTCCGGATGGACCCGGCCAAGCTGACGCTCGTGCCGGTGGACTGACCGCGTGGCACTGCCGGCGGTGCTGCACAACCGCGACTTCAACCTGTACTGGGCCGGCGTGGTGGCCTCGCAGATCGGCACCCGTGGCACGGTGGCGGCCAACTTCTACCAGGTGTACGCGCTCACCGGCTCGATCGCCTACACCGGACTGGTCGGGGCGGCGCAGGCGGTGGCGCTGGTCGTGCTCAGCCCGCTGGGCGGCGCGCTCGCCGACCGGGTCGACCGGCGCAGGCTCCTGCAGCTGGCACAGCTGGTGGCGCTGGTGGTGGCCGGCCTGCTGGCGTGGCTCACGCTGAGCGGCCACGCGGTGGCCTGGCACGTGGTCCTGTCGGTGGTGCTCACCACGGCGGCGACGACGTTCGACCAGCCCGCGCGCCAGGCGTTGATTCCCGCGCTGGTGCCCAGGAACCAGATCGCGCAGGCCATCGCGCTGCTCAACCCGTCGCGTGAGTTGGCGATCCTGCTCGGCCCGCTCATCGCCGGGGTGCTGATCACCGTTGCCGGGCCGGGGCTCATGTACGCCGTGGACACGGTGACCTACGCGTTGCTCGTGGCGATTCTCGCGGTGCTGCGCACGCCGCCGCTCGCACTGCCGCTCGAGCAGCGAACCGTGTTCCAGTCCATTGTGGAGGGCGCGCGGTACATCGGGCGGCGGCCGCTGATCTACACGCTCATGGGCCTGGACCTCGCGGCGACGGTGTTCAGCGCGTACCGGGTGCTGTTGCCGGCCCTCGCGCTCGACGTGCTGCACGTCGGGTCGACCGGCTACGGAATCCTGTCCGCCGCGCCGTCGGCCGGCGCGCTGCTGGCGACGTATGCGGTGTTCCGGACGGTGGAGCGCAGCACGCGGCAGGGGCGGGTGCTGTTGGTGTCGACGATGCTGTACGGCGTCGCGGCCATACTCCTGGCGTTCTCGCCGGTGTTCGCGCTCGCCGTGGTGGCGGCCGCACTGCTGGGTGGTTTCGACGCGATGGCGACGACCATCCGGCATGCCGCGGTCCAGATCGACACGCCGGACGAGATCCGCGGCCGGGTGACCGCGTTCTACCAGATGTCCTCGCGTGGCGGCCCGGCGCTCGGCGACGTGGTGGTCGGCGCGTTCGCCGGGCTCGTGGGTCCGGTGGTGGCGTTGAGCGTGGGCGCGGTGGCGACGATCGCGGTGGCGGTGTCGTTCTCGTTCCACGACAACGTGGTTCGCTCGTACGGCGGTGTGGTGAGCTAACGGGCCTCGACGGCGGCCATCAGGTCCGCCGCGGTGAGTGCCGCCGGATCCGCGGCCAGCTCGGGACGCCCCGCCACCGCGGCGAGGATCGCCTTGCGGGCCCGCCGCCCGTCGAACCCCGCGCACGCGCCGGCGAGCTTGGCGTGCAACGCGTCGTCCGCCGCGAGGTCACGCAGTGCCGGCCACAGCGTGGCCAACTCGGCGAGCGAGGACCGGATGATCCTGGCGAGCACGTCGGCGTCCGGCAGGTCGAGCCGGAGCACCAGGTCGGCACGTGACAGGAACGCCTCGTCGACGCCCTCGGTGAAGTTGGTGGTGGCCAACAGGAGCACGTGCGGGCAGGCGGCGCGCAACGCGTCGAGTCCGGCGAGCACGGCGTCGGTGGCGCGGTGCACGTCCACCGGGTTGGTCTCGAACGACGCCGAGCTGCGGCGCACCGCCAGCGCCTCCACCTCGTCGACCAGGACCACGGTGTGCGGGCGGCGGGCCGCAAGCTCCGGCAGGGTCTCGGCGAACAGTCGGCGCACCGCACGTTGGCTCTCCCCTAACAGCTCGCTGGGGAAGGCGTGCGGGTCCACCTCGACGAACGTCGTCGCGCCGCGCTGGGCGACCGCCATCGCGGCCTTCTGCGCGAGGCCTTGGCACAACGTGGTCTTGCCGGTGCCCGGCGGTCCGGCGAGCACGACGAGTCCGTGCGGCGGTCCGGACAGCTCCCGCAACGCCCGTCCGTGGCGCAGCACGAGGACCGCGGTGCCGAGCAGCCGGTCCTTGGTCGCCGGCGGCACGATGACCGACTCCCACGGGCCGTCGTGGTGGTCGGCCGGCAGGACGTGGATGCCGGTGACGCCATGCGGGAGATTCATGGCCACGTCGGCCGCTCCAACGCGGGCCACTCGATGGTCGTCGGGTCGCCGGCCTGCTTGTCCCGGATGGCGGCCGGCGGTTCCTCGAACAACACGAGCGGGTCGCACAAGGCCCGCATGGTTTCGAGGAGGCTGTCGAACATGTGGATCCGCACGACCTTCGCCGTGTTCTCCGCGCTGTCGTTGAAGTGTTGGTGCCACAGGAAGTGGTCGACGACGATCAGGTCGCCCTTGCGCCATTCGTGGGTGGTGCCACCCGCCGGCTCGGTGCCGAGGTAGGTGTGCCCCTCCCCCGCCAGCACGTACAGCCACGCCTCGCCGGGGTGGCGGTGCATGGCCTGGCCGCGGCCAGGGCCGATCTCGAACATCGCCATCGTGATGCCGGAGGCCTGGTAGCCGATCGCGCGGTCGAGCAGGAACGTGGTCCGGGTGCCGCGCGGGGTGTTGACCAGCTCGAGGTCGTCCCAGCTGGTGTGCAGCCGGCCGGCGCGCCGGGTGGTCTGCTCCCGGCCGACGCGCCGGACGCGCCGCGCGTACGGGTCGTCGCCATCGAGGTGCGCGGTGAACGCCGGCCGGCCGGCCAGCTCGGCCACCGGGGTGTGGCCGGCGTCCTCAAGCACGTTCATGCCCATCGTGGCGAGCATCGGCTCGCACGAGAAGGTCAAGTAGCGGGCGGTGATATCACCTTCGTTGCCCGAGCGGTGCCAGGCCCAGGCCGGGATGTGCAAGGAGTCACCCGGTCCCCAGCCGATGCGCACGCCGTCGATCTCCATCCAGCCCCAGCCCGCGACGACGAGCACCATCGCGTCCCAGGAGTGCCGGTGGACGGTGGTGGTCGTGCCGGGGTCGAGCTCGTGGGCGAGGGCGTCCATCGTCCTCGTGGGACGGTCGCCGTCGGCGCCGACGTAGACACCCACCCGGCTGCCGCGCTCGGTGGGCTGGAGGACGACGTCGCCGGACGTGACGACGTCGCGGTGGTTGGCCCGCCAGTCCTCGATGAACTTGGCGCGCCGGGACTTCTGCACCTGGTAGTGGCTGACACCGGTCGTGGTTCGGGTGGACACCTGACACCTCCGAGATCATCCGAGTACGAGCGCGGCCCGGCGGCCACGCACCATCGCGGCGCTCACCGCGATCAGCAGCCCGGCCGCACCCATCGCCGCGGCCAGCGGCAGAACCAAAACGACGCCGGACACCGCGAGCGGGCCGCCGAACAACGCGGCCGCGCGGAACGTACCCGCGGCGGCGATGGCCTCCCCGCGCTCCTCCGGGTGGACCGAGACAGTGGCGATCGCCGGCCCCACGGTCTGCAACGCGCCCGCGCCGAGGCCGGAGATCGCGAGCAGCACGGCCGCGAGCCACCACTCCCCGGCGACCGGCGCCACCAGGGCGATGCCGGCACCGGCCGCGATGGTGCCGATGACGAACGAGCGGCCGATCCACGCGCCACGCACCCGGCCGACCAGCGCCGCGCCGACCACCGCGGCGCCGTTCGCGACCGACACCAGTGCGCCGATCTTCGATGCGGACTGGCGCGCCGAGTCCAGCGCGACCGGCACGAAGCTGGACAGCAGGCCACGCCAGGCGCCCGCGCTGACGCCGGCCCAGCACCCGATGTCGACCCCGGGGCGGCGCCAGATCCCGCCGGGCGGCCGCTCGGCCGGCGGCGTGAAGGGCGGCAGCCGGTCGAGCAGCAACGCCGGCACGACGGCGACGCTCGCCACCGCCGCGCCGACGACGATGGCCGTCCGTGCGGAGCTCTCGATGAGCACGCCGGCCAGCACCGGTCCGACGAGCAGACCGAGGCTGGACACGAAGTTGATCGCCGCCAGCGCGCCGACCGGTCGCCGGTCGCCCCGCACCACGTGGGTCTGGCTACCGGTCCAGAAGCAGGCGCGGGCCACGCCCTGCAGCAGCTGGGCGACCGTGAACGGGACGACCGCCGAGGAGATCGCGACCAGCCCAGAGGACAGGCCGAGCGTGAGTCCCGCGCCGACGATCAGCACCCAGTCGCCGACGCGGCGCATGACCGCGCCGAGCACCAGCCGGGCGGCCATCTGCGCGACGGCCGAGACGGCGGTGAGGATGCCGACCTCGGCGGCCGAGTAGCCGACCCGCAGCGCCAGCAACGGAAGGGTGACGCTCGCAATGCCCAGCGAGCACGAGAAGAGCGCGGCGCCGCCCGCTGACGCGGCCTGGTCCCGCGACGGCCGCATCGCCGCACCCGTCAGGCGTTGGTGTCGGTGAGCTGCTCGGCCGGTGCCTTGTCTTTGTCGGCGGCCGGTTCGAAGTAGTGGACCGCGTCGTAGCCGAGGTGCTTGAAGACCCGGTTCTGCGCGTTGAACAGCCGCAGGGGCGTGCCGTCGGCGGCGAAGAGCTGGCAGACGTGGTTCTGCGGAACGTAGAGCGTGTCGCCCTTGGTGATCTCGTACCGCTTGGGCGCCAGCGCGATACGCGCGTAGTACTTCTCGGCGATCTCCGCCTCGACCTCCCACTGCAGCGCGTACCCGCCGCCGTCGAGGACGTAGAAGACCTCGTCGGCCATCTTCCAGTACTTGCCGCTGTTGCCGCCCGCGGGAATGTCCAGCTCGAACGCGTCCACGCTGAAGATGCGCGCGTCCGTCCGCGCCGGTGCGGAGATCACCCGCACCCGGCCAAGCGGCGTGTCCTCCCAGACGGTGTCGTCCGGCGAGATGACCTTCTTCCGGTCGAGCACGCCCGGGGTCCACACCCGCGACCAGTCCTCGCGGGGGCCGAACTCGGCCTCGCGCTCGACCGGGCCGGAGCGGCCCTGCTGGATCAGGCCCATGAACATGAAGGTGCTCTTGGCTTTCACGACGAGCGCGAGCGCCTTCTCGTCGTAGGGGTTGAAGTGCCGGTGCACCGAGTCGGTGTGCACGAAGACGAGGTCGTCCTTGGCCCAGTCGTAGCGCAGGTCGTCGTGGATCTCGTAGCCGCGGCCCTCGAGGATGTAGAAGGCGGCCTCGTTCTGGTGCCCGTGTCCGTGGTTCGAGGACTCGGCCGGCAGCTCGACGAAGTGGACCTGGATGGTCTGGGTCAGGAAGTCCTCGTCCCCCGGTCCGATCCGCCACCAGGTACGGCTCTTGGCGCTGTCGCCGGAATGCGCGACCTTGGCGTCGTCGACGACGACGGAGTCGTCCCGCACCCGCGCCACCTCGAGCTGCTGGCGGCGAAACTCACCAAGGCCGTAGGTCTGCGACGTCAACCCGCGCACGAACACGCGTCCGCTCTTACCCAACTCATCCTCCGATTGACCTCGACGAGCACGACCAGGCGGCGCGGACGGGCATCCGTGCTCCATAAGCCAGGATCGACGGGAGAATGGTATAACCTTTCTACCAGCCATGCAACGAGCGCGCCTCCCGACCGCACGTGGCACCCACGACAGCTACTTCTCCCGCACTGAGGTGATCTCGGCAAGATCGTCTCGGAGGTGTGTGGCTGGCTCGGTTGTGGTTGGGAGCCGGTGAGATGTGGGCGTCGCCTGACAGGTATCCCGGTTGCTGGCGGCCGAACGTCGTCGCCGCGGTACCCGCGAGTGCGGCCGCGCGTTGACCTGCTTCGGTCAGGCCGTGCTGGGGTTGCGGTGGTTCCGCCAGAACGCTGATGTCACCGCGCTGGGTCGTGACCCCGGCGTCTCCCGGGCCACCGCGTACCGCTATGTCGATGAGGTCATCGGTGTGCTCGCCGACCTGGCGCCGGACCTGCGCGAAGCCCTGGAACAGGCCAAGAAGCAAGGCCTGGCCTATCGACCTGTGGTACTCCGGGAAAGCCCACGAACACGGCGGCAACATCCAAGCGCTCTCCGGGCCAGACGGTTTCCCGCTCTGGGTGGCTGATGTCGAGCCCGGCTCGGTGCACGACCTGACTGTGGCGCGTGAGCACGTGCTCGGCGCCCTGTACCGGGCCGCGTCCCACCTCGACCTCCCGACGTTGGCCGACGGCGGCTACCAGGGCGCGGGCATCGGCGTGCACACCCCGATCAAACAACCCGCCGGCGACCAGATACTCGACGTAGACAACAACCGCACCTACAACGCACTCCTGCGCGGACTGCGTTGCCTGGGCGAACGCGGATTCGCCGGCCTCACCGGCCGCTGGCGCGTCCTGCACCCCACCACGCCAGCCCCAGCAAGATCGGCGACATCACCACAGCCGCACTCGTCCTCACCCACCTCGAACATGGCCGACTCGCGTGAATCTTGTTGAGATCACGTCACTGGCCTCCGGCCCCTGTTTAACCAGGCGGCGGATGGGTTTATTCGCGTTGGTGGAGCAGGTTGCGTTGGGGAATCCGGTGTGGGTCGATCCATCTGGGCGGAACGAATTCCGGGAGCCCGATATTGCTGATCCGGACCTCCCATTCCGAGTGGTGAACCATCCGATGATGTCGCCTGCACAGCAGCACGAGATTATTCAGGTCCGTGGTGCCGCCATCCAACCAATGCGTGATGTGGTGGGCATCCGACCACCGCGCCGGACGCCCACAATTCGGAAATGCGCAACCGCGGTCTCGGGTGTTCAACGCGACTCGTTGTTTGGGGGTGACCAGGCGGCGGGTGCGGCCCACATCCAACGGCACCGACGCACCATTCATCACGACCGGCACGATCCCGGAGTCGCAGGCGATTCGTCGTGCCGCGGCGGCCGAGAGCAGCGCGCCGCCTTCCAACGTTGCGACGCCGATCCCGGCCAGCAGGTGCGTGTAGTCCATGGTGGCGTTCAGGTGCGGCTTCTCCCCGCCCCGGGCAGGAAGCTCCGGCGAGCCGATCGCATGATGGACCATGTCACAGAACGCATCACCCAGCCGCTGGGTCGGGTGCCGGTCATCGGCTGGTCCGTCCGGCTTGGCGAGCGCACCGAGCATCGCGTCGAGTTCTTCGGCTGTTTCGGGTTCGATCGTGCCGGTGAAGTGCATCCACCCGGTCTGGTCGCGCCGGCTACGGAACACGTTCTTCGGTGCCGCCAACGCCTCGCCGGCAGGCTGGTCCCCGTCCGGGTCGATCCGCGCCAGCAACGTCTCACCGTGGGCGCGCACCACCGACGGGTGTGCCACCCGGGCGGTGTCGACGAGGTGTTTCTCCACGATCACTGGGGTGTCTCCCGGCGCCCAGGCAGGGATCTTGTGCACCACCTCGGCGATCGCATCCACATGATCGGGATCCAGCACGCCGTCTCGTAGTGCGTCCCGCACCACCGGCAACGGTGGCGGAGTGACATGCCCGGTGGGCGTCAGCACCTCCGCAACCAGACTGGCTTGCGCGATCAACCGGGACGCCCGGCGGGGCGTGATCCGCACCAGATCCGAGACCAGCGCGCTCAAACTCGAATACCCCGCCACACGCGCAACATCGGCTTGGTCCAGTTCGGCGATTATCGTCAACGCGGTGCTGTGAAGTGTCCGTATCTGGGTCATGATCTCGACCAGGTTCTGGGCAAGCTCCGGCAACCCGGGTGGGGTTTCCACGAAGCTCGACATACCTTTTATTCTACCTGCCGAACCCGTTTGTTTCGAACGCACGATCGAGGGAATGTTTGATGACTAACAGCAACGAGGTGATCTCAGCAAGATCGCCGCAGCACCCGCAAGTGCGGCCGCGCGTTGAACGTCGCGAACGCGCCTTTCACGGCACGACGGACAGCAATCAGTATCACGAGACGCTACACGGGAAGAGGGCGGCCCCCGGGGATGAACCGGAGGAACTCCGGGTACTCGGCGGCCGGCCCGATGACGAGTGCGATCACGTCGCGGCCGGTCATCGCGGCCAAGTCGGCAGCGAGTGCCGCGGCGACGGTCGCGCCGACGAGCCGGAGACCGCCGAGCGACGGCACCAGCCTGCCGGTCGTGCCCGGCACCGGGATCTCCTCGCCGGCCGCCGCGGCCGTCCGCAGCTCGTGGACCTGGACGGCCCGCGCGTACTCGGCGGCGGCGTACGGGTCGGGGTCGGCCGGTGGTGTCGGCGGGGCCGGCTCGTCGGTCACGAAGTTTCCGTCCGCGTCCAGCGGAATCGCGTAGACCCGGTCGAGCCCGGGCAGCGGGTGCGCGGTCGACGGCAGGACGGTGCCGTCCTGTGCGTCCACAATGGACACGGTGCCGTGGTGGTTCACCACGTTCCACGCGTGCCCACGGCCTTGTCGCGGGAAGCCGAAGACGAGCGCGTCCGCGCCGTGCCCGGCCCGGGTGATCCGGTCGACCACCTCGGCCAGTCCTGCGGGCCCCCGGCTGAACAGCTCCGGCGCGAAGCCCAACTCCTCCGCCGCCGCGGTACCCGCACCGCGCGGCACGCCACCAGAAGCGCTGCCCGCCACCGTCGGGTCACCGTGGTAGGTCGCGTGGAAGGCGAGCGCGGCGTCGACACAGTTGACGTCCCTCCCCTGGTCGGACCGCGACCCGTTGATCAGCTCGACGAAGCTCGCCGGGTCGGCGAACCGGGTGCCGGGCGGCACCACCGCTCGCAGCGCGTCGACGTCCGCCGCCGCCGGCGGCACCAGCCGCTCCGGCACGGCCGCACCTCCGGCGGCTCCGGCAGGGTGACCGGCCCGTCGTCGGCCTCGAACTCGTCGCGGGATCGCTTGCCAGGCCGCGACTCCGGCTCCGGACCGGTCTGTTCGGCAAGCGGCGCCTCGACTTCGCCCGCCGTCTCCTGCCACGGCGCCCCGAGCGCATCCGTGGCACCGATCTGCGGCGCGGGAGGCACGGTGACGGTGTCGCGGAGGTCGCCCGCGGTGAAGGTCGCGTCGGGGTCGACCGTGTAGTTCGTCGGGCGCATGTCCTTGGGGAGGGTGCCGACGAACGACTTGACGTCGGCCACGGTCACGCCCGGGGCGACGTGCAGGTTCCGTCCGCGCGGGGTGTCCGCCGGCGGGGACGGCGCCGGCCGGCCATCCGGGTGGAGCGTCGCGCCGAAGTCGTTGCGGGTGACCGTGAAACCGTCACCCGGCTGCTTGCCGCCGTGCTGCCACACGTCGGCGATCGTCAGCAATCCCTTGTCCAGCGCGGTGTTCTCCCAGACCCGGACGTGCAGGTCGTCGGTCGAACCGATCTTCATCACGCTGTCGGACTGGTGCTGGTGGCCCCGGACCCCGTCCCACACCGACGTGATCGCGCCCTGCGTCCAGTTCGACCCGTGCCGGTTCGCCTCCGTGTAGAAGTCGGCGTCCGCGGTGAACAGGTACGACCGGCCGCTGTACTTGACGCCGGTGGTCTCCCCCGTGTTCGCGGACGTCGCGGTCGTGGTGTCGCGGCTGATCCCCTCCGACACCGGCGGACCCGAGGCGACCGTCGTCGGGCCGGGGCCGGACGACCCGTAGGTGTTCCCCGCCGACCACGGCAGCGACGGGCCGTAGCTCGTGGAGACGGTCTTGCTCGACCCCTCCGGCCGCCCGGTATCGGCGTCCTGGCTGAGGTTCATCGTCGTGCCGTCGGGCAGCGGCGCGACGAACTGGAAGCTGTCCGGCCGGAAGTCGGCGGTGAAGGTGAGGTCGAACAGCGAGTCGTACAGCGTGTGCTTGCGACCGACGATGTTCTCCACGCGGTAGTTGTCACCGGTGAAGATGGCGTTCGAGCCGTTGTGCAGCGAGGTGCCGGTCGTGCTCGTGTGCAGGACGTACTCGGCGTTGCTGCCGGGCCTGGTGTAGTCCGACGTCCTGGCGGCCGAGTCGGCCACGGCCTGCGGCGTCGCCTGCCCCACCGGCAGCTGCTTGTCCGACAGCTGCGCGTACGCCCCGTCGTGGATCGCCTTGACCGTGTCCGATCCGAACGACTCGACGCGCCACCCGTCCTTGGGCCCGAACATCGGCGACCGGTTGTCCGGACGTGCCGGCACGACCTCGAACGTGGGCGCCTGTGCGGGTTTCGTCAGCGGCGGTGACGCGTCCGCGCTCGGGGACACCAGGTCGACCGAGCCGGGGAGGACGACCGGGTCACCGGCCGGCTTGTCCAGGTTGAGGTGCTTCGGCACCCCCAACAGCGGCACGTCGACCGCGGGCATCGGGGAGCGGCGGCGCGAGATCGACAGCTGGTAGTCGACCTCGTGGCCGGTCCGGCCCACCTTGTCGGTGTCGACCTGCGTGTTCACCTTGTCGCTGACGCTGGTCGGCAGCACCTCGTCGGTCTTCCAGCTCTTGCTGCCGCCGAAGATCTGCGGGGTGAGCGAGCCGTTCGACGCGCCCGCGTCCGGCTTCGCCTGCTGGATCGTGCCGTTCGCGTCCGGTGTCCCCGGCGGGACCGACGGCACCTCGCGGTGGTTCAGGCCGACCTCGACGGCACCCGCGACGTTCCAGGTGGTGCTCTTCTTGTCCTGGACCGACGAGCTGACGTAGTCGGCGTTGCTCTGGCTGTCCGGGACCAGCGGCCGGACCGGCCGTTGGTCCGGCGCCCGGTCGCTCGGCGTGGCCGTGACCCGGATGTCGACGACGTCCTCGTACGCGACACCGGAGTTCGGCACCGAGATCAGGCCGCCGTTGCCCTGGCCGCCGACGAGGACGTCCCGCAGCCAGACGTGTCCGGTCGGGGTGTTCAGCAGCTTGTCGACCTGGCCGAGGATCTCCGCCCGCCACTTGCCGCTCGTGACGCCGAGGTCGGTGAGCTTGTCCTCGACCGGTGCGAGTCCCTGGTCACCGGTGAGGTTCGAGCGGATCACCGTCGTGTCGCTGTGCGAAGCGTAGTCGTTCGGTTGCGGCAGCAGGGTATGCGCCGGATTGTCCACTGTGGACTTCGCGTCCGGCAGTGCCCCGCTCAGCTCCGGCGGCACCGGCAGGCCGGCGCCCGTGAACAGGTCGATCGCGTGGGCTACTGGCATCTCCACCAGCACCCCGTCCGGCTGGTCGACGGTGACCGGCAGCGGGGCGAAGGTGTTGGTCTTGAACACGTTGCGCATGTTCATGTCGGCGGCGTAGGTGTAGCGGACGTCCATCGCCACGAACGCGGTCGGGCCCTTGTAGTCGTAGGCCTGCTTGCCGCCGCTGGTCAGGTCGACGGCGTGGCTGCCGCCCTTCTTCCACCCGCCGCCGAGGACGCCCCGCAGCAGCGCGCCGGTGCCGCTGTCGCGTTTCGGCGCGACGCCGAGGCTCACCTCGCCGTCGATGCCGACGCCGTGCGACTTGGTGCTGCCCGCCACGTGGTCGCCGGCCTGGTTGCGTTTCAGCGTGCCGTCGGCGCGGACGTCGACCAGTCGCGGCGACGAGTACTCCGACGTCGCCTTCAGCTCACCGTTGAAGTCGGTCAGCCGGCCCGGCTGGATCATCTTCCCGGTGCCGTTCGACTGCGCGCCGATGCCCTGGCTCGCCGTCCCCCGGCTGCCGACCCGCCCGACGAAGTCCCGCACGGCGTCGCCGGACGTGGTGCCGGGGCGGGTCAGCTCGGAGTTCTTGTACGTGTAGGTGGTGACCGTCCGCGTGCCGTCGCCGTTGTCCCTTGCCTCGGTGAAGGTCCGCTGTCCCCACGACGACCAGTTCCCGCTGCCGACCGGTGGGGTACGGGTCACCGAGCCGGGATCGGGCTGTCCATTCAGGACCGGCTCGACCCGTTTGGCGAGCGCGATGTACACGCCCTCCGTGGTGTTCGGCGTGACCCGCACGTGCTCGATGCTGGTGAACTCACCGAGCCCGTTCCGGTCGATCGGGGCAGCGCCGGGCGGCGGCGTGCCGAGGTAGACACCGGGGGCCATCTGGCTCTGCGGCAACGGTTTCGTCGCCCACGGCAGCTTGTCCGACGCCGTCGACACCTGGATCGCGTCATCCACGCGGCCGGTGCGGATGTGCTCGGACGGCGGCGGGTTCCCCGCGAACGCCTGGTCGACCTCCGCCTTCGACGGCTCGGCGACCCGGTGGGCGGCGTCCGGCCCGAACAGCATCCGGTCGCCGAAGAAGAACCGCTGTGCCCAGTTCGGGGTCTTGGTGGAGCGGTGCACCACGACGAAGTCGAGCGGACCGTCGAAGGCCCTGATGTCGCCGTTGTAGGAGCTGGCCCGCCCGTCCCTGCCGGTGTAGCCGGACTTGTTGGCGTAGCCGGACTCCCAGTTGCCCGCGACCGACGCTCGGGGCGCGCCGCCGGACGTGGTGGGGCCGCCCTGGTACGGGTTCGGGTTGCCCTCGGCGGGAGTGGTCTTCGGCGGGTTCGCGTTCGGACTGTCCGTCCCGGTCGGGAGGTGCGCGCCGCCGATGCCGATGCGGGCGGTGCGTTTCGAGTCGTACGTGCGCCGGAACTGGTCGGCGTTCTTGTCCTCCGCGCTCGCGTTCGTCTGTCCGGACGGTTCGGTCGAGGTCGGCGGGGCGGGCCGGGCGTGAATGTCGACGACATGGGTGCGCCCGCCCTCCTGCCAGATGGCCTGGTCGCCGCCGTGCATCGCGTTGTAGATCGCGTCCCGCGCACGTTCCGGCGTGCTGAACTTGTCGGCCACCGCGCCACGGCCCTTGTCGCCGAGGCCGCCGGCGACGAAGTCCACGACGTTGGTGGTGTCGACCGAGGTGATGTGGTCCTTGCCGAAGATGTACTCCGGCTGCTGGTTGTGCCGCATGGTGTTCGTCGGGACCGGTTGGGAGCCGGTGAGGTGGGGTGGCAGCGGCAGCCCGAGTGCGCGGGCGACCGGCACGGGCACCTGGACGGTGCTCGACACGGTGTCCTGTACCCCGTCGGCGCCGACGCGCATCGGCCGGTCCACCCGGTAGACCAGTTCGGTGTCACTGCTGCTGTGGCTGCTCGAGTGCTCGTTCGCCGGGTTGGTCCCGTCGGACAGGCCGCTGCTGAAGTCGGTGAACCCGCCGATGAACCAGTCCCTCTTGCCGCCGTAGAGCCCGGCGCCGAAGGTGACGTCGCTGCCCCGGGTCGTCGAGGAGCTGTTGGAGTGGCTCGTGCTGTTCGAGTGGTCGACGCTCGTGGTGCCGACGTAGGTGAGCGACGGCGGCCCGGTCGGTGTGATCGGCACCGTGGTGCCGTCGACGTCGACGGTCACCGGGTTCTGGTTGTCGGTGAGCAGTTGGCTGTGTAGGCCCCGCGCGGCGTCCGGCGACGTGCCGAGGGCGTTGACGAAGGCGGGCGGCACGGTCACGGGCGCGGGACTCAGTGCGGTGAACGCACTCCGCGGCACGGGCCCCGGCGCCGCGAGGCCGGGGGTGATGTCGGGCAGTCGCAACCCGGCGTCGACGGGCGCGACCACCGGCGGCTTGTTGGGCACCGCGGCGGTGATGGCCATCGTGGTCGGCACGTAGGCGGGCCGCTCGGTGCCGGTGGAGCTGCTCTGCGTCGTCGACGACCCGAACGTCTGCGCCCGCTTCACCGTCGCGCCGACGTAGACCATCGGCCGGACCGCGGCGCCCGCCGCGTCGATCGGGGAGACGAACATCAGCGGGACGCGCAGCGGCATGCTGCTGGACGTCGACTCGCTCAACGGGTTCCCGCTCTCCGCCGAGGTCTCCTTCTTGGTCGCGGCAGGCTGTTGGTGCGGTGGGCTGGTCCTGGTGTCGGCGGGCCGGTGCAGGTCCGCCGTGATCGCGACATCGACGTCGCCGACCTGGACCTTGCCGTCGTTGATCGCGTTCGCCAGGCCGTCGGGGCCGAGCTGGGTGAGCTGGTCGTTGACACTCGTGCGGTCCTGCCCGGTCAGGGTGGTGATCGCGTCGACCAGCGAGTCCAGCGGGCCGAGGGTCTCGATGGTCAGCCGCGAGTCGGGCGGCAGGCCGGACAGCTGGGTGAGGCCGCGCTCGACCTCGCCCTGTGCGGCGGCGGTCGTCGCGTCGTCCTTGGCCTTCTCGGCGTCCTTCGCCGCCTGCTTGGCGTCGTCGCGGTTGATGTTGCCGGCGGTCTCGGCGTGCCGCGCGTCGTCCCGGTGCGTGTTGACCTGATCGGCACGGGTGCCGAGGTCCCGCACGGCGTCGTCGTGCTGGTTGTTGGCTTCGCCGGCCGCTCTGGTGAGATCGGCGGCCAGGTTCTCCGCCTCGGTGATCGGCGTCGCCAGGTCGTTGCGCTGGTTGTCTCGCTGTCGCCGCTGCTGGTTGAGGTCGTCGCGCTGGTTCTCGAGATCGGTCCGCGTGGTTTCGTCCTGCTGGTCGTTGAGTTGCTGCTCGATGGTGGTCAGTTGGTGGTCGAGGTCGCTGATCTGGCCGGCGAGCTCGTCGCGGGTGTCGGTGAGGTCGGTGACCGCCTGGTTCGCCTCGCCGGCCCGGGTGGTGAGGTCGGCGGCCGCTCCTCGGAGGTCGTTGGTGATGTCGGCGGCGGCGCGGAGGTCGGCGGCGGCCGTGTCGGCCGCGCTCGCCGCGTTGTTCGCGGTGTCCCGGTTGTCCGCGGCCTGCTGGAGCGCGTCGGATGTCGTGTCGACCGCCTGCTGGGCGTGGTCGACGGCGTCCTGCGCGTTGGTGTAGGCGTCCCTGGCCGCGTCCGCGGAGACCTGCGTAGCGGCGGCGCCTTCCTGGGCGGCGGTGCGGTTCTGGTTGGCCCGGTCGACGGCGTCGTTGGCGGCGTCCAGTCGTCCGGTGAGGTCACGGACCTGCGGGCCCCAGCGGCGGACCGCGGCGTCGGCGCGCTCCGGGTTCGGGTCTTCCCGGGCGTCCGCGAGGTTGTCGGTGGCCTGCTCGTGCTGGTTGGCGAGGTCGTCGCGGTCTCGCGTCGCGTCGTCCAGCTGCTGCCGCGCATCCTGTGCGCGCTGGTTGGCCCGGTCCAGTGCCGCCTCGGTACCGATGACTGCGCCGAGCGCGTCGTTCGCCGACCGTCGGGTCGCGGTGAGGTGGTGGCGCGCCTGCCGGTCCGCCGCACGCGCCGAGCCCCAGGCGGAGGCCGCGTTGTCGCGTGCGGTCGCGGCGTCGTCGGCGGCACGCGCCGCCTGCTGGACCTGGCTCTGGTTGTTGTTCTGGTTTTGTTGGGGTGTCGGGGTTTGTGGGGTTGTCGGCGGGTTGGGGTGGACCGGGCGGTTGGTCAGCTCGTGGGTTTCCCTTGACGTGCTGGTGGTCGGCACGGTGCTGCCGAGGGTCGCCGCGGCCTGCTGCGGTGTCGGCGTGGTGACCGGGCCGGGGCGCACGAGCGGCGCCTTGGCTTCCGGCACCGTCTTCGGTGCCGGGGTGGGCCCGGTGTCGATGGCCTTTCCCTTGTCTACGGTCGCCGGCGGGGTGACGGACTGCGACGTTCCCCCCGTGCTCGTGGTCGTGGTCGTGCTCGTAGTCGTGGTCGACGACGTCGTCGGCGGGAGCGTGGGCGGGGTCGGGGCGTTGCGGTCCTGCCCGCCGAGGACGGGCGGTTGAACGGTCTCGGACCCCTGCGCGGGAACCGGGACGGACGTGTCCTGTTGCGACGGCGGGTTCGACCCGACCTCGGTCACGGCCGGCGGTGGCACCGGCTGCACAGTCGTCGCCTGGTCCGTGGTGGGCAGCTCCGTCGCCGGTTGGTCGGTGTTCGTGTGGTTCGGCACCTGCTGGCTGCTGCTCGGCTGGTTCGTCGGCGATTGGTCGGTCGGTGGTGTGTTGACCGGGGGCGGCTGGGTCGACGGCGTGGTCGAGTTCGGCGCAGGGGACGTCGACCCGGTGTCGGGGGTCAGGGGTTGTTGGCCGTCCGCCGGCGGGGTCGGGGGGTTGACATTCGGTTGGCTTGTGGATTGTTGGGGGCTCGGAACCTGCTGTCCCTCGTTGTTCGAGGGCGGCTGTGTCTGCGTGGTGTCCTGTGTGGACATCGGGGGTGGGAGGGCGGTCGGGCTGGTATTCCCCGTGCCCGGTGGGTTCTGCACGGTGTTCGACGAGCCGTTCTGGACGTAGTTGGCCGGGTTGGGGCCGCCGATGGCGTCCGTTGGCCCCGTGTTCTCGCCGCCCTGCGACGAGAACGGACCGGTGTTCGTGCCGGACAGCCCACGGTTCCCGTTGACCGGCCCACCATTCGGCGCGCCCGTCGGGCCACCGGACGGATTTCCTGGCGGATTTCCGGAAGGAGCACCGAACGGACCACCCCAGGGCATGCCCGGCGGCCCACCAGTAGGACTGCCGTTGGGACTCCCGGGACCACCCAGCGGACCACCACCGGGACCACCGAACGGGTCGCCACCGGGACCGCCCAGCGGACCACCATTAGGACCGCCGTTGGGTCCGCCACTCGGACCACCGTTGGGACCGCCCGACGGGCCACCATTGGGACCACCGTTGGGGCCACCACTTGGGCCGCCAGGCGGGCCGCCACTGCCAGGCGGGCCACCGCCACCCGGTGGGCCGCCGGGCGGTGGACCGCCGGGTGGGCCGTCGCCGGCCGGGGGGCCGCTGCCGGGGGGTTCGTTGCCGGTGTTGTCCGGACCGCCGCGGTTGCCGTCGTTGCCGGACGGGTCGGGGTCGTCGCCGGTGGGTTTGTCGAACACGATGTTGCCGAGCGCGTCGCCGCCGGCCTGGCCCGCGCCGGACGCCGCGCCGGAGGTGGCCGCGTACGGGTTCATCTCGAACTCGCCCTCGGTGGCGTACTTGTACAGCGCCTCGGTCAGTGTCTCGTGGAACGCCTCGGTCCCGATCTCCGTGATGATCTCCGGCAGGTTCTTGTGCCAGCCCTTGCCGAACGCCTTGGCGAAGTAGTCGTCGAGGAACTTCGTGAGCCGTTCGGAGAGGAGCTTGCCAAGCCCGCTCAGGAACGGCGCCAGTGCCGCACCCATGGCGCCGACACCGGCCGCGTTCGCCGTGTACTTCGTGTTCCACGTGTCGCGGGTGCCCATCGCGAACTGGGTCGCCTGCGCCGCGACGTCGATCAGCAGCTGGAACGCGATGCCGAACACCGCGGCCTGCAGCAGCTGCAGCAGCACCTTGCCGAGCAGGCTCTTCAGCAGGAACCGGACGATCGCCATCCGCGCCGCGAGCCACGCCATCGACGCGCCCGCGGTGAACGGCGACATGGCGAACGCCCAGGCGATCTCCGCCAGCAACGCGATCAGCGAGTAGATGGAGACCAGCTTCATGTACTCGACGTCGCGTGCCAGGTCGACCAGGAAGTCGGCGAGCTTGGCGAACAGCTCCGCCGCGGCGTCGATGTAGTTGTCGCCCTCGATGAACGGGGACACTCGCGCGGCGAACGCCCGTTCCGCCTCCCCCGCGAAGTTCGCCCTGATGGCCTGGACGGCGCTGCGCAGACCGGGACCGAGCTGGCTGCCCAGTGCCTGTGCCGCCGCCGCCCATTCCGCCGAAAGCACCCGCAGCTGGTCCTCGTTGGCGTCCGGCCACTCCTCGCCGGTGAGCACCTGGAACAGCTTCGCCACTTCCGGGCTGACCATCATGGCCATGGGAGGTTCCCCTACTCGTGCGGGGCGGCGGCGTCGGCTTCGTTGCTGGTCTGCTCGAAGTTCTTCGCGGCGTTGAGCGTGCGCTGCGAGTACCCGCCGACGACCTCCTCGAGCAACGCCAGGAACGCCAGCGCCTTCGACTCGCCCGGCCGGTAGTTCGTGTCGAACTGCTCGCCCATCTCGCCGGTGCCGCCCGCGTACCGGTAGGTCGTGGTCGCCGTGCGCAGCCGCCCGGAGATCTGGTTCGCCAGCGACGACCACTGGCCGAGGTTGACCCCGCCCCTGGTCAACGCCGCCACGTCGACGTAGAGCCGGTCCTCGCTCATCGTGTCCACCGCCCGGCGTCCTCGATCGCCGAGTCGATCATGGCGTCCAGGTCGGGCCCGACCGCACGCAGCCGGTCGAGGTCCACGCCGTCCGGCACCAGCCCGGTCATCAGCTCGGTGACCGACGTGGCCGCCTGCCGCTGCGCGTCGGCGACCACCTCGACGATCTTCGCGCCGAGCTCCTTCGGCGCCATCTCCCGCCACCGCTTGCCGTTGAAGGTCAGCTCGGTGAGCTGACCCTGACCGTCCACTGTGGCCTTGATGGTGCGGTCCTTCGTGGTGGCGCTCGCGGTGGCGTCCTGGAGCCTGCCGAACGCGGCGGTGATCTGCTCCTGCTTGGCGCGCAGGTCGCGCATCGCGTCGGTCATCTCGTTGTGCAGCGGGGAGAACATCCCGGTCTCCTAACTGGTCGCGGTCTGCTCGGTCGTCTGGCCGGTCGTCTGCGGGGTCTGCTCGGCCGGCTTGCCCCGCGGCGCGGTCGCGCTCACGTGCACGTGGGTCGGCGCGAGCGGCTCGTCGGTCTCGTGCATGGTGTCGTTGGGCAGTCCGATGATCCCGTTGCCCGCATCGCTGTCGGTGCCCCAGATCTTGTCGTCCTCCGACAGCCAGGTCTGCCGTTCGCGTTCCTTGCTGTCACCCTGGTTGCCGCCCATCGGGGGCATCATGGGTGGCGGCATCATCGGCATCCCGCCCTGGGGCTGGGCGCCGTTCGGTCCGCCGAACGGCGAACCGTTGTTGGTCTCCGGCCCCTGCCCGGACCAGTCGGCCCATCCCTCGCCACCGAACCCGCCGGCACCCGGCGAGCCGCCCCCGCCTGGCAGGTTGGCGAAGTCGCCACCTGGCACGTTGCTCGACCCGCCCGGCAGTCCGCCGCCACCGCCGCCGCCCGGCAGGTTGCTGAAGTCGCCGGGCAGGTTGCTCGAGCCGCCAGGCAGGTCACCGCCACCGGGCAGGTTGCTGAAGTCACCAGGGAGATTGCTCGAACCGCCCGGCAGGTTGGAGTTCCCGCCGGGAAGGTTGCTGAAGTCGCCGGGCAGGTTCGAGTTCCCGCCAGGGAGATTGCTGAAATCGCCGGACTGGCCGGTGAAGTCACCGGGCAGATTGCTGTCGCCGCCCGGGAAGTTGCCGTTGCCGCCGGGGAAGTTGTTGTCACCGGGGAGATTGCTCGAACCGCCGGGGAGGTCGCTGCCAGGGAGGTTGTTCGTCAACGGCGGCAGGTTCTGCGTACTGCCGTTCGCCGGGTCGATCGGGTTCCCGTTCGCGTCGATCGGGTTCCCGTTGACGTCGACCAGCCCGTTGCCGCCGGGCGGGTTGTCGGCCGCGCGGGACTTCGGCGCGCCGTTCGACAGCGACGGGGGCAACGCGCCCGGCGGCAGGATCGGGACGTTGCCGTTGCCGCCAGGTGGCAGGTTGCTGTCGCCGCCCGGCGGTGGCACGTTGCCGCTGCCGCCCGGCGGCATGTTGGCGTTCGGGTCGCCGCTACCGTTGGCGAACGGGTTGCCGCCGCCCGGCGGAGAGTTTGAGTCGCCACCGCCTGGTGGCGGCGGAACGTTCCCGTCACCGCCGGGCGGCGGGGAACTGCCATACGGGTTCCCGTTGCCGCCGGGCGGCGGGAAGTTGCCGTAGGGGTTGTCGCCACCGCCCGGCGGCGGGAAGTTGCCGTAGGGGTTGTCGCCACCGCCCGGCGGCGGGAAGTTGCCGTAGGGGTTGTCGCCACCGCCCGGCGGCGGGAAGTTCCCGTACAGGTTGTCGCCGCCCGGGCCGCCGCCGGTGACCGGCGGGGTCGGGGTGTCCAGCTCGTCCAGCGGTTTCTTGGTCCGCTCGTACGCGGACTGCAGGTCGGCCAGCAGAGTGCGTGCCTGGGTGTCGAGTGGCTCCAGCCGCTTCCGCGCGTAGTCGCTGATCGCGATGTTGAAGGCGTCCCAGGTCCCCGTGCTGTCCAGCGGGCCGCTCAGCGGGGGGAACCCCTCCGGGAGCGGGCCCGGCGTGAACGGGTACGTGCCGGTCTCGCCGACGGTGTAGCCGACGCTCCACGTTCCCGCGCCGATGTAGTTCCCTCCGTAGTAGGTCCAGTTCGGCGTCGATGTGAACAGTGGCCCGGTGTTCGCGTCGGAGCTGTAGCCGGTGACGACCTGCTTGATGTACGCCTCGGCGCGTTCCCGGCTGTCCGACGCGAGGATGTCGAGCACGTAGTTCGGGGTGCCGTGCGCGAGCCCCTTGCCGACGATGTAAGTGTGCACGTTGTGGAGCACCGCCATCATCGTGTTGTGCACCAGGTACTTCAGCGACCCGTTGTACTGCCACCACAGGTTCGCCATGCCCTTGGCGAACGTGCCTAGCGCGTCCGCGGTGTTCTGCAACGACTCCGGCGTCTTGTGGTCGACCGTCAGCTGCTCGTGGAGATCGTTGATGGTGAACGCGATCCGCTTCAGGTTCCCCTGGATCGCGTGCGCCGCCTTGCCTTTGAACCCCGAGTCGTCACTGGTGAGCTTGTTCACCCACTGCTGCAACGTGGTGTGGTTGGTGGCCAGCCAGTTCACGTACTGGTCGACGGCCGCCTTGGCGTCGCGCAGCTTGTGGACGTCCATCAGGCCGAGCTTCCCGGCGCCCATGGAGTCCGCCAGGTCGTCGATCTCGCCGACGGCCTTGTCCCAGTACCCGGGCTTCGTGGTGTCCCGGTCCACCGCGATGTACCACTTGTCCCAGGCGTGGTAGCTGTACCCGGTCCCGCCCGACGTGCCGTCCTCCTGCTTGCCGCCCGGCGTGACCGACTTGCCGGGGAGGAACCAGCCCGCTCCCGGCGTCTCCCCGGTGTCCAGGACGCCGTGCAGATCGGGGCCGTTCCCGGTGACCGCGAACAACACCTGTTCGTAGGTCCCCTTGGAGAAGTCCCCGCCGACGGGAGGCTTCGGCGTGCCAATGGGATCGGTCATGACTCACCTCCAGTGACGACGCCGCTCACACGGCTCCGGGCAGACCACCGCTGTTGAAACCGGGGTACTCGCTGGAGAACCTGGTCGCGTCGTACGCGGCCAGGTCGTCGGTCTCCTTGAACACTTCCTTCGCCTGCTCCAGCGCGGTGTGGAAGGTCGACAGCGTCTTCGCCAGGTTCGTGCTCTCGGTGTCGACCGAGCCGCCGAACCGCCCGCCCCTGGTGACCAGGTTGACCGCGGGCTCCCACGTCTGGCCGGTCGGCTGCAGGTGCAGCTCGGCGTCGAGGTACGTCACGTCGATGGAGGTCGCGTCGTCCAGGGTCCGGTTCACCTCGGCGATCACGCCGATCAGCTGGAGGTACTGCGCCTCGTCGAACTTGATGTTCGGGTCGGGGCCGACGTTCCCGTCCGGTGGCGCACCGCCGGTGCCGGCGCCCGGCATGCCGGAGAAGCTGTACGCCCCGCCCGGCTGGTTCGTCGGCGTCCCCTGCGCGAGCTGCCGGGGCTGGGCCGTCTCGGCCGGCTGCCGCCGGGCCTCCTCGTACGTCGGCTGGTCCGCGGCCGGGGGCGGCGTCGCCGCCGGTGGTGTGGTCGTGGTCGGTGGTGTGGTCGTGGCAGGCGGTGTGCTCACCGTGGCGGGCGCCATCGGCGCGAGGACACGCGAGAGGAGTTGCGGCTGCTCCTCGGTCGGTGTCGCCGGGACGCCCGGCGTTGCGGGCACCAGCGCGCTCTGCTGCGGCGTGATGGTGTTACCCGGCACGCGCACGCCGGCGGTCATCGGCGCCGCGGCCGAGCGGACGGCGGCGGGCTCCTGGCCCGGTGTCGTCGGTGTGCCACCGCTCGGGCTCAGCGGCGCGAGCCGCTCGGACACCGGCGGCGCCATCGTCCCGCGCGGGACCGCCGGCTCGGTGGGCGCCTGCTGGGCGACCGCGTAACCCTTCGGGGTCGACTGGGTCGGCGTCAGCGGCGCGGTCCGCGGCAGGCTGGGTTCGCCCGGTTTCCCGTCGCCGGTCGGGGAGTCAAGGCCGGGGTGGCGCTCACCGCAGCACGCGCACGGGTCGTGCGTGGCCGGACCGTCCTTGGACGGGACGGGGTCGGTGACCTCACCCTCCGGAACGTCACCATCCGCGTTGCCGTCGTGCACCGCGTGCTGGGACGGCGGCGGGTCGTTCGCCTCCCCATGATGGTCGTGGCGACCGTGGCCGTGGTGGTCATTGTCGCGGTGGTCGCGGTCCTCGTGCTCGTCGGACTCCCCGCGACCGACGTGCCGGTTCTCCTGACCGTCGTGGGAGTTCCCGCAGCACGAGCAGCAGTCCTCGCGTGGCACGTCGTCCGCGACGGGCTGGTGTCCCGGTGCCACCGCCGCGGGCAGGATGCGCGGCTCCATCGGGACGCCCTGTGTCGCCTGCTGGAGCAGTTCCCCTTGCGGCATAGCGGGTTCCGCCAGTTCGGCCGGCTGGAACAGCTGGGAGGCGGGCGGGGCGTCGGCCACCAGGTGGCCCTGCGGCAGCTGCACCGCGGGTGAGCCGAACTCCTGCGCGGGCAGGTCCGTCGAGAGGACCTGGTCGTCGCGAAGCAGCGACTCATGGGGCGTCGCCGGTCCCTGCGGGTGCGGCGACATCGGCATGCCCATGGGCGAAAGCATCGGTGCCGGGCCGACGGACCCAGGTGCGCCCGTGTCGACGACCTGCCTCCTGCCGGGCAGCAGCTGCGCAGGATCCGTCTCCTCCACCGAAGTCTCCTTCCGACTACGTCAAACAGGGCTGCCGATGTCGCCGTGCGCTCACTGGATGAAGATTCGTGCGCCAGCGGAGTCACCGTTCTTGAAGATCTCGTGGATGTTGACCGACGAGACGGAGGTGAGGTTGATCCGCTCGGTCATCTGTTGGTACGACTGGTTCCACCGGGTCTGGTTCTCCAGCCAGATCGGCGCGGCCTGGCCCCATGACGCCTCGGGGATGTTCTTCAACGCGGCGTTGAGCTGCTCGATGATGGTGCCGAGCTCGCCGACAGCGCGGTAGAGCTGCTCGTTGAGGTCCAGGTAGCCGTCGTGGTTGACGTCGAACGCGGTCATGCGAAGGTCCCTTCAGGATTGTTGCGACACACGCGAGTTACTGCGCCGCGCCGCCGGTCTCGGACTCGACGTTGCGGTTGACGGCCAACAGGGCCTGTGCCTTGCCGTTGAGGTTCTCCAGCTCGGTGAGGATCTTGTTGTAGTCCGTGCTCCAGTCACCGAGCAGCGCGGACAGCTTCACGCCGGACGTCGAGTTGTTGACCACCGGGAGCTGTCCGGAAAGACCGACCACCGTGTTGTTCACGCCGCGCATCTGGCCGAGCGCGGTGTCGGTCGCGCTGATGACCTGCACCAGCATTGAGTCTTCGTAACCGTACTTCGCCATCGGATTTCCTCCTTCTGTTGTGTTCTCATAACTAACCGAGGACGTCGAGCACCGGACCGGTCGGCAGCAGGGCAAGCAGCTCCGCGGGGACCAGTTCGGCCGCGTCGACCGAGAACCCGAGCGCCTCTGCGGCCTTACCGCCCGCCACGGGGAACTTCGCGCCGGCTTCGGTGATCAGGTAGACCCCGGCGCCGGGCACGCCTGGCGCGGGACGGGTGCGGGCGATCAGACCGGCGCCCGGCCGGACGTCGACCAGGTCGGCCACGCGCCCGTCGCGGGTGACCCCGGATGGCGCACCGTCCACTGTGGACCCCGACATGCCCGGCGCGGACACCAGTGTCGCCCGGTCGGACGCCCATCGCACGCACGGCACCCGGGCGGAGGTGTCCAGCGCGGCGGGGGGTCGCGGCGGCAGCTCGGCCTGCCACACGGGGGCGGCCAGCACCGCCTGCGTGGCCAGCTGCGCCGGGGTAATGGCGATTGCCGGCGGCGTCTCGATACCCGGGTCGGCGCCGAGCAGCGTCGCGACGGTGCGCGACACCGGCACCAACCCGCCCGCGGCCACCACGAAGGTGTTGTCGCCGACGGCATCCGGCACGGTGACCAGTTGGCCGACCGTGGTCGGCGCACCGGCGACGGTCGGCCCGGCGCCGCCGTGGTCCACCGGCGGCGACCCGAGGTCGGGACCGGAAGGGAGCGTGTTGAGCCACGCCGAGTCGACCTGGACGGCCGTGGCCGGGTCCATGCCGAGCGCGCGGGGCACCCAGCTCGCGGTGATCCGCAGACGGGTGCCGCGCCAGGCGAGGTACTGCTGCTCCCCCACACCGACCAGCACCGCGTCGTCGGCGCCGAACTCGGTCACGCTGCGCGTCGCGCCGACGGTCACCGCCACCTCGGGGTCGTCGTCGGAGACCCCGGCGCACACCGTCCAGGGCTGGGCCGCCGGTGTCGGCGACGGCAGCGTGTCCGGAGCGCCCGGGATGCCGATCGGCGAGCCCTTGGGGAAGTCCGCCAGATCCTCGGCGCTGACCGCGGCGACCGGCGGGTTGCCCTCGACGAGCAGCCTGGCCGACGCGTAGTTGAGCACCGGGCGCAGCCGGCCGTCGATGAGCAGGTACCGGTTGCCGGAGTCCTCGTCGACGACGAGGGTGCCCGGCTCCTCGCGCCAGTTGTCCCCGCCGCGGCCGGTGAACAGGGTGACGATCAGGACGACGGCCATCACCAGGACGGCGATCCCGATGCCGCCGGCCAGGCCGACGGTGGTGCGGCGCAGCGGGCGGTCGGCGGCGTCCGGGTCGGTGCGCAGCACCGCCGCGAGGATCCTGCCGACCAGGAACGAATGAGCTTCGACCTGTTCACGCCTGCCGTACATGCGAGTCCTCCCTTCCGTTACCGCACACGGTTGCCACGACGGAAAAGGTTCACAGCCAGGTGGCGACCAGGCCGTAGAACCCGGTGACGGTGAGCACCAGCGCCAGCACGGCGAGCGCGCAGAGCCAGTGCAGGATGTCCCCGAGGCGGCCCCAGCGCGGCACGAGCCTGCGACCGGGCAGCACCTGTGCGCCGGCCACCGCGTTGCCCGCCAGGCCGAGCAGTCCGACGACCACGCACAGCTGGCCGAGCAGCGGCAGGTCGACGGCCCAGCGCAGCAACACCGACACCAGTGCGGCGACCGCGGGCACCAGCGCGGCGACCCGGTGCCAGGTGCCGCGCAACTCCCGCGCCTGCAACAGCAACAGCACGGCGACGACCAGGCTGAGCGCGACGGTGGCCCAGTCCAACCGCGTCGTGACGACGAGCAGTGCACCGGCGCACACCGCGCCGAGCGCCGTCAGGAACGCGGTCAGGTGCACGTCGGCGAGCGCCGCCCGGTCGAGCACATCCTTGCTGGGCAACGGATCCAGGCCCTGCTGGAACTCCTCGGGCGTGGTCGGCACCGGGTCGGCGGCGAGTCCCGCGAGCCAGGCGGCGAGCTGCGGCGCGATCCTGGTCACCGCAAGGACCATCGCCACGACGACGGCCGCGGTCGCCGGTGCGTCCAACCCCATGAGCAGGCCGAGCACGCAGCCGAGCGCGGCGAGCACCGAAGCACACGTCACCGCAAGGAAACCGGCCCTGGCCACGCCGAGCGCGGCGCGGGCGACGGTGGCGGCCGCGGCGACGGCCACCGCGGCGGAGAGCACGCCGGCGCCGGTGAGCCAGTGTGCCGCGGTCGCGGCGCCGGCGGGCATCGCGAGACCCGCGACCCCGACCGCGACCACCCCGACGGCGCCGAACGTGACCGCCGCGCCGCGGTCGTCGACCAGCCTGGCCAGCACGCTCCCGCCGCCGATGAGGACGGCGCCGACGGCGGCGCTGATCGCGGTCGTGGTCCCAGCCGCGGCGAACCCGGTGACCAGCACGGCGAGCAGCCCGCACAGCGCGGCGAGCCCGAGACAGGCGCGCCGGGTCAGCGCGGGCCGCCAGCTGTCGGTGCGGGCGGACAGTCCGGTGTGGATGCCGTCGACCAGGTCGTCGAAGTCGGCCAGCGGCAGCTGGTCGTCGCGGGGCCGCAGGTGGAGGACGTCGCCGTCGTACAGACCGGCGGCGGCGATGCCGTGGTCCTCGTCCAGCGGCGCCTCACCGAGCCGTTGCAGCACCCAGCCGCCGTGCGCGAGGCCGGTGGTGGCCAACGCCGGGTCGAGGTGCCCGAGGACGGTCGGCATCAGGTCGGCGATCGGCACGTGCGCCGGCACGGCCAGCTCCACCCGCGAGGTCGGGCCGCAGATGGTGAGCCGGCACATCTCGCCGGAGCCGCCGGCCGGCTGAGCCGATGTCGCGACCTGACCGGCCGCGGGAGCGTTCGAGTTCGCCACCATACCCCCCACACGGCGCGGCCAACACGAAAGGTTCAGTCCACCGCGCCAGTGAACAGATCGACGGGTGCGCGCCGTGTAGGGGGTGGACGGGTACCACCAGCGAGGAGCCGACCGCGATGACGACGACCCTGTTCCGCCGGCCGAGCCGGGAGCAACCGCCGGAGATGCCGAGCGGGGACCTGTCGCTGCAGGAGCCGCCCGCGCTGCCGGAGACCGTCGGCAGGGACTTCATGTCCGCGCTGATGATGCTGCCGATGATGCTGGGCAGCGGCGTGTTCATGCTGATCTACATCGCGCCGAACAACCCGGTGCTCGGCATGAGCATGTTCGGTCTGATGGCGTTGATGGCGCTGGTGATGTTCCTGGTCCAGATGGCGCGCGGCGGCACCGAACGCCGCGGCCGGATGCGCGGCGAGCGGCGTGACTACCTGCGCTACCTCGGTCAGATCCGGAACCAGGTGCGGACGGCGGCGACCGGGCAGCGGGAGTCGCTGGCCTGGCGCCATCCGGACCCGGACGGGCTGTGGTCGGTCGCGATGACCGGGCGGCTGTGGGAGCGCCGGGCCGCACACGGCGACTTCGCCGAGGTGCGCATCGGCACCGGCGCGCAGCGGCTGGCGATCCGGATGACACCGCTGGCCACCAAACCGATCTCGGACCTCGAACCGCTGTCCGCGCGGGCACTCCGCCGGTTCATCAACGCCCACAGCACGGTCGCCAACCTGCCGACGTCGCTGTTCCTGCGCGGCTTCGCGAAGGTCCGGTTCTCCGGCGACGACGACGCGGTCCGCGCGGTGACCAGGGCGGTGCTCGCCCAGCTGGTCACGTTCCACTCGCCGGAGGATCTCCGGCTCGCGGTCTGCGCCGAGCCCGGCCGAGTTCACCTGTGGGACTGGGTGAAGTGGCTCCCGCACGCCCAGCACCCGGTCGAGCAGGACGGCGCCGGCCAGGCCCGGCTGCTGGCCGACGGGGTGGACGCGCTGACCGACCTGCTCGACGCCGAGCTCGGTGAGCGGGGCCGGTTCGAGGCGGCCGCGGCGCCGAGCGCGGACGAGCCCTACGTGGTGATCGTGCTGGACGGGGTGGACGTGCCCCCGGAGTCACGGCTGGCGGGCACCGGCTACCGGAACTCGGTGGTGCTGGACGTCTCCGGGGCGCTGGCGGGCGCGGCCGGCCGAACCACGCTGCGGCTGGACGTCACCGGCGCGCAGGTGGACATGGTGCGCACCGACCGCACCGGCCAGGAGGTCCGCACCGCGCTGTGCACCCCCGACCTGATGAGCATGCCGAAGGCCGCGACGCTGGCGCGGACCATCTCCCCCTACCGGCTCGGCGGCACCACCGACGTGTCCGAGCCGATGATGGCGAACTTCGAGCTGCCGCAGCTGCTCGGCGTTACCGACGTCGACACGTGGGACCCGGCGACGCACGCGCGTACCGGGCTGACCCGCGACCGGCTCCGCATTCCCTTGGGTATCACGGAAAGCGGTGGACCGATCGAGCTGGACATCAAGGAGTCGGCGCAGGGCGGGATGGGCCCGCACGGGTTGCTGATCGGCGCCACCGGCTCCGGCAAGAGCGAGCTGCTGCGCACCATGGTGCTCGCCATGGCGATGACGCACTCGTCCGAGATCCTGAACTTCGTGCTCGTCGACTTCAAGGGCGGCGCCACGTTCCTCGGTCTCGACCGGCTCCCGCACGTCTCCGCGGTGATCACGAACCTTGCCGACGAGGCCACCCTGGTGACCAGGATGCAGGACGCGCTGCACGGGGAGATGGTGCGGCGGCAGGAGTTCCTGCGTTCGGCGGGCAACTACAGCTCGCTGCTGGACTACGAGAAGGCGCGGCTGTCCGGCACGCCGCTCGACCCGCTGCCGACGCTGTTCGTGATCGTCGACGAGTTCAGCGAGCTGCTGGCGTCCAACCCGGACTTCGGTGAGCTGTTCGTCATGATCGGCCGGCTCGGCCGGTCCCTCGGCGTGCACCTTCTGCTTGCCAGCCAACGGATCGACGACGGCCGGATGCACAAGCTGGAGAGCCACCTCTCCTACCGGATCGGGCTGCGCACGTTCTCCGCGATGGAGAGCCGATCGGTCATCGGCGTGCCGGACGCCTACCAGCTGCCGAGCGCGCCGGGCAACGGCTTCCTGCGCAGCGACGTCGCGACGCTGATCCGGTTCAAGGCCGCCTACGTCTCCGGCCCGCATCGCAGGCGCACCCGCGAACAGCGCCAGGAGGAGGTGCGGCGGCAGGTCGTCCCGTTCAGCGTCGGCAAGCTCCCCACGACGACCGCGCCGTCCCCGGCTCCCGCACCGCTGCCCGCGACGGACGAGTCGGGCGAGTCGGTGCTGTCGGTCGTGGTGGACAAGCTGATCGGGCACGGCCCGCCGGCACACCAGGTGTGGCTGCCGCCGCTGGCCGACCCGCCGTCGCTGGACCAGCTGCTGCCACCGCTGGTACCGGACCCGGACCGCGGGCTGACCGCGGCGGGCTGGCCGGGCTGCGGCCGGCTGGTGGTCCCGGTCGGTGTGGTGGACAAGCCGTTCGAGCAGAGCCGCGACCTGCACGTGGTCGACCTGTCCGGGCCGGGCGGGCACGTCGGCATCGCGGGCGGCCCGCAGTCCGGCAAGAGCAACCTGCTGCGCACCCTGATCGCCGCGGTCACGCTCACCCACACGCCGGCCGAGGCGCAGTTCTACTGCCTGGACTTCGGCGGCGGCACGCTGTCCGCACTGGACGCGCTGCCGCACGTCGGCGGCGTCGCCGGGCGGCTGCAGGCGGAGCGGGTGGCGCGCACGATCGCCGAGGTGCAGACGCTGCTGGCCCACCGGGAGGAGGTCTTCGCCGAGCACGAGGTGGAGAGCATGGCCGCCTACCGGGAGCGGCGCGCGAACGGTGAGTTCGCCGACGACCCGCACGGTGACGTGTTCCTCGTCGTCGACGGGTGGGGGGCACTGCGCTCGGAGTTCGAGCAGCACGACATGACACTGCGCGCGCTCGCCGGCCGCGGTCTCGCGTACGGAGTGCACCTGGTGCTCACCACCAACCGGTGGTCCGATGTGCACAGCCAACTGCGCGACCAGCTCGGCACCCGGCTGGAGCTGCGGCTCGGCGACTCGATCGACTCGGTGATCAACATGCGGAAGGCGGCGCAGGTGCCGCAGATCCCGGGCCGGGGCATGACACCGGACCAGATGCACTTCCTGGCCGGGGTGCCGCGCATCGACGGTGTCGGGGGCACCGACGGCCTCGCCGACTCGACCCGCGAGCTGGGCGCGGCCGTCGCGGAAAGCTGGTCGGGCCAGCAGGCGCCGGCGGTGCGCATGCTGCCCTCGGTGCTCCCGGCCGAGGAACTGCCCGCACCGCGACCGGGTCCGAAGGTGGCGCTCGGCGCGGGCGAGCTGGACCTGCAGCCGGTGTGGCACGACTTCGGCGACCGGCCGCACCTGACCATCGTCGGCGACAGCGGCAGTGGCAAGACCGCGGCACTGCGCCTGATCGCGGGCGCCATCACCACGTTCTACTCGCCGGAGGAGGCGCAGATCCTGGTCGTCGACCCGCGCCGCACGCTGCTGGAGTCGGTGCCGGATGCCTACCGGCGCGGGACCGCGGTGTCCGCGCCGGCCGCGGAGACGCTGGTCCGGCAGTTGACCGAGGAGCTGAAGGAGCGGGTACCCGGCACCGACATCACCCCGGCCCAGCTGCGCAGGCGGGACTGGTGGCACGGCCCGGAGATCTTCGTGCTGGTCGATGACTACGACCTGCTGCTCGGCGCGGCCGGCGGCCCGTTCCTGCCGCTGGTGGAGCTGGTGCCGCAGGCGGGTGACATCGGCCTGCACATGGTGATGGCCCGCGCCGCCGCCGGCTCGAGCCGGTCCGCCATGGAGCCGGTGACCCGCCGGCTGCAGGAGTCCAACACCCCGGAGCTGGCCTTGTCCATGCCGGGCAACGAGTTGCCGCTGCTCAACGGCGCCCGAGGGCGGCAGCTGCCGCCCGGCCGGGCGTTGCTGGTGAACCGCCGCGACGGCGTCGGCCTCCAGATCGGCTGGACGGAGGAGCCGGCATGAGGACGTTGCTCGTTGGCGCGGTGCTCGGCGTCACCGCCGCCTTCACCCCGGTGCTCCCGGCCAGTGGAGTCGCGATGGCCCAGCCCCCGGTCGGCCAGTGCACGCCGCCGTCGGAAACGGCGGTCACCCAGGAATCCTGGGCGCAGCAACGGATGGGCGCGGACCGGGTGTGGCCGCTGACGACGGGGGACGTGATCGTCGGTGTGGTCGACACCGGTGTCAGCGCCACCGCGCCCGCGCTGGCCGGCGCGGTGCTGCCCGGCACGGACCTGGCCGGCGGCCCCGGCGACGACGACTGCTTCGGGCGCGGCACGTTCATCGCGTCGCTGATCGCGGCCCGGCCGAGCACCGACCCCGACGTGCCGTTCGCCGGCGTCGCGCCGGGCGCGCGGATCTTCCCCGTCCGGGTCAGCGACGACCCGCCCAAGATCCAGGACCACGCGGGCCTCGCGATCGCCATCGGCGACGGGATCACGGCGGCGGTCGACGGCGGCGCGCGGGTGGTCGCCGTCGGGCTGGTGGCCACCTTGGACATGCCGGAGCTGCGTGTCGCGATCGCGTACGCCGCCGAGCGGGACGTGCTGGTCGTGGCGCCGGCGTCGGTGCCGAAGAAGGGCCAACTCGCTTTCCCCGCAAGGATTCCCGGGGTGCTGGCGGTGGCTCCGGTCGGGCCGGACGGACCGGTTAGGTCACCGGTCTACGGCGCGGACCCGATCCTTGCCGCGCCGGCGCAGGACCTGGTCGGCGTCGCCCCGCACGGGGCGGGGCACCGGCTCGCCGCCGGCAACGAGCTGGCCGTGGCGTACGTGGCCGCGGCGGCGGCGCTGGTCCGCGACTACGACCCGGCGCTGTCCGCGCGCGAGGTCGCCGACCGGCTGCTCGGCACGGCCGACCACCCGTCGACGCCGCTGCCGAACAAGCTGGTCGGCTACGGCGTGGTCGACCCGTCCGCCGCGGTCACCACGATCCCGAACGCCGATCCGCCCGCGACGCCGGCGCCCCAAGACCTGAGCGTCCCCAAGCCGGCCGCCCAGGACGAGGCGCCTGCCAACCGGGCGCTGTGGCTCGCCGGCGGCGTCACCGCCGCGGCCCTCCTCCTGGCCGGCCCCACGATCGCCGCGGCGGCCCGCCGTCGCCGCGCCACCTGACGGCGACGGAGCACGACGTGTCCGTGCTGCCGGTCAGGCGGGCACGCCGCCGAAGCCGATCTCGTCCCGTCGGGATCGCGGCACGTCGTCTTCCGCACGCCGTTGGAGTAGGTCTCCCGCAGCGCCGGCTCCAGTCCCCGCCCGGCTGTCTCGGCGACGAGGCCGTCGAGGTCGTCGACCAGGACGGTGTGCTTGGCGTGGCCGGCGTGCTCCGGCCGCAGTTCGATGACCACGTACCGGTGTTCGGCAAGCTCCCAGACGGCCTCGATGTCGAACGCCATGGCGGCCACGTTAGTGCCATGAAGGACCCCTTCATGTCGTTGAGTGACATGAAGGGGTCCTTCATGGCGTCTGCCGACCGCACCAGTACTAGCGCGGCCGGCGGTAGGCCTGTGTCAGGTGATCTTGGAGGCGTGCGTGCCGGAACTGGTAGACCGCGCCGGCGCGGCGCAGCACGCCCCGCCGGTAGGCGTCCTCGAGGAACGCGGGAAGCGACCAGGGCAGCCGTCCGTTGACCGGCAGCCAGACCCGCGCGAACACGAGCCAGGTGCCCCACGCGGTCATGCTGGCGATGCCGAGGCTCACCGCGAGCCCGAGCACCAGCCCGTAGGAGAGGCCGTGCACCAACCCGAGCCAGGGTCCGTGCAGCAGACCGACCGTGGCCGTGTAGCCGACACAGGTCACCAGCCCGAAGATCAGCGCCTGGACGGCGACGGTCCTGCGGTTGGCGCTCAGCAGTGCCATCGGGCTCGCCGCCGAGCTGATGTCCACCGGCGCCTCGAAGCTGGCCATCACACCCCAGGCCAGCCCAAACACGAGGCCGAACACCAACCCGAACAGCATGGCGGCACCGGTCGTGTCACCGATCCGGCCGACGATCCAGAACGTCGCGCCGAGCTCGCCCGCGATGCCGAGGCCGCCGCCCAGCCCGATCCCGACCGCCAGGCCGACCGCGAGCCGACGCAGGAACGTCGAGCCGAACCGGCGTGCCCCGCGCAGCTTGATCCGCACCCGCGACGGTTCGAACACCGTCCCGCCGAACGCGAGCACTGCGCCGTGCGCCAGCCCGACTGTCATGCCCACCGCGAGCGCCTCCGCCGGTCCGGCGGCGAGACCGGCGGACAGTCCGTTGGCGAACCCGGCGCCGGGGGTGCCGACGCCGACGGAGTGGACCAGGCCGATGGCGAACGCCGCCGGTAGCCCGGCGGCGATGCCGAGCACGATCCCGCTCACCACCATCCGCAGCCAGCCCGGCATCCGGCTCCCGAGCTGCCACCACGCGAGGTCGTGCGTGCCGAGCCGATCGAGGTGGTGGGCGAGGAACCCGAGCCAGTGCTCGACCCGGTCCACCTCATGCGCGTGACTGCCCGGCTGACGCCGGTAGACGGTTGGCACGAAGCTGCCGAGCAGGTGCCGCTCGATCGCCTCCCTGGTGCCGTACCGGTTAGCGTCCAGCAGCTCGGTGGGGTCGTGGTCCGGGGTGTCGCTGTAGATCGTCCTGGCGAGGCCGACCATCAACGGTGTGGTCAGCACCGCGGCGAGGTCGCCGTGCGGGCGGTCGCGCACCTCGGCCAGGACCGGCTCCCACACCGTGCCGGTGTGACCGCGCTTGCGCGTCGTGCGCGGGAGGTAGTCGGCGAGGTCGCTCGGCGTCAGGTCGGTGAGCACGACCGCGCCCGCCGACGTCAGCACGTCGCTCGACTCGACGGCGGCGCGGTACTCGTCTACCCGGCTGGTCATCAGCAGGGGCAGGGTGGTGGCGTTCAGGGCGGCCAGCGCCGCCCGGTGCAGGCCACCGGCGATCTCGTCGAACCCGTCCAGCACCGGCAGGATCCGGCCGGTCTCGACCAGCGCCGCGGCAAGGGTCGCCCCGTCGGGGCCGCGAGCGGCGAGCCCGGGGTGATCGCGGAGGAGCTGCTCGATCAGCCAGTCCCGCAGCTCCGTCGTGCCGGGGTTCCACGAGCCGACGCTGAAGGTCACCGGCACCGGGTCGGCCGGGGCGCTGACGGCCAGCAGACCGAGCACGAAGCGGATGGTCAGGATCGTCTTGCCGGACCCGGCGCGGCCGAGCACCACCAGTCGGCCCGACGGAATCCGTTGGTATACCTCGACGATCTCGGCCAGCTCACCGCCGAGGGGCAGCGGGCGCACCGACTCCCCCGGCTTGGCCGCGCGGATGTTGGCCCACGAGTCGACCAGGACATCCGGCGCCGGTCGCCACCGGACGGGCAACGGGACGGGGTCGTGGATCTGCCGCTGCTCCTCCTCCCGCCGCAGCCTGGCGCGAAGCTCGTAGGCGAGCAGGCTCGCGGCTTCGGCCAACCGGTCATCACCGGACTGCGGAGGGCGGCTCGGCGGCGCATCGTCGGCCGGGGCCGGACTGCCGGCGGCGGAAAGCAGCTCGACTCGTTCGGCCTCCGTGAGTTCGAGCGCGTTCGCCAACGCTTCCACGGTGCCCATCCGAGGGTCGGCACGCTCGCCGGTCTCCAGTCCGCGGACGGTGCGCACGCCGAGTTCGGCTCGCTCCGCCAACCCCTCCTGAGTCATTCCGGCCCGACCCCGAAACCGCCTCAACAGCGGCCCGAACTGGCTCGCCACCTAGCCCCTTCCGACCGTGCGCCCAAGAAGCCCAACCCTAGAGGTCGGCTCCGCGACGGCCTTCGCCCGGCCGGCGCGTCGGATCAGGGCTCGCGTTCCCTCACCAGCTCGTCGGTGATGAGCCTGGCAAGGCGGTCCAACCCGGTGTCGATCTGTTCCTGCGTCACGACACTGCACGACAGGCGCATGGCCCGCACGCCCTCCCGGCCGTCGCCGCCCGTGTCGTAGAAGTGGTGCATCGGGGTCCACAGGACGCCGTAGTCGCGCGCCGACCGTGCCAGCAGCGCGTCGTCCACCGCGAACGGGACGGTCACCACCACGAAGAAGCCGCCGGCCGGGACGTTCCAGCTGACCGGGGACCGGGGACCGAAGCGGGCGGCCAACCCCTCTACCAGCCTGGTCCGGTTCGCCGCGTAGATCTCCCGTTCCCTGCGGTTGGCCCGCACCAGGCTGCACCCGTGCTCCAGCAGCTTGCCGCCGACCACGGCCTGCGCGAGCGCCGGGGTGTTCACGGTCAGCATGCTCTTGATCTTCGACAGCTCGTCGGCCAGCAGGCGGACCGTGCCGTCCGCGCCCGTGACCGTCTGGTCGGCCACCACGTAACCCACTCGCGCGCCGGGCAGGACCGTTTTCGCGAACGAGCCCAGGTACACCACGCGGCGCTGCTCGTCGAGCGCCTTCAGCGTCGGCACCCGCGCCGCGTCCCCGTGGAACAGGCCGTACGGGTTGTCCTCCAGCAGCAGGAAGTCCTCCTCGCGCGCCAGTGACAGCAGCGCCCGCCGGGTCTTCTCGGTCATGCTGACACCGGACGGGTTCGCGAAGTCCGGCATCACGTAGCAGGCCCGCGGCCGCAGCCCGACCGCGCGGGCGCCCTGCGCCTTGGCCAGCAGGTCGTCGAGGTCGATGCCGGCCTCGCCGCTCGCCACGGGCAGCACCGGCATGTCGACGAGGCGCGCCGCGCCGGTGAGCCCGACGTAGGTCGGCGACACGGCCAGCAGCACGTCCTTCGGCCCGGCCCGCAGCGCGCGCAGCACCAGAACCATCGCCTCCTGGCAGCCGACGGTGACCACAATGGACTCGGGGTCGGCGACGATGCCCTCGTCCAGCTCCAGGTTGGCGGCCACGAGGTCGTGCACGATCCCCTTGGTGCGGCCGTACTGGAACAGCGTCCTGCGCACCCGTTCCTCGCTGTACCCGAGGTCGTCGCGCAGGTGGTCGCAGAACCGCGCCAGGTACCTCGGCAGCTCGTCGATCTCCCAGAGCTCCTCGTACGGGCGGCCGGCCGCCAGCGACACCGCGTCCGGGTAGTGGTTCGCGATCTCGTTGAGGAAGTTCATGGAGTTGAGCGCCGGGTCCTCGAGCGAGGGGTGCAGATCCTCGGCGATCAGGTCCGTGCGCACGGCCGGCGGCGGCGGCAGTTCGGTCACGCTCATCAGGCCCTCACAGTGGTAACGGTGGACAGGGCCCGCGCCGCGCCGACGTCGGCGCAGCCCGCCAACGTCATGGCGTCGCGGAACTCCGCTGCCAGCAGGGACAACACGTGCCCGACGCCCCGCGCGCCGTCGACCGCCAGCCCGTACAGCACGGGCCTGCCGACGAGCACGCCGTCCGCCCCGGACGCCAGCGCGCGGAGGATGTCGGTGCCGCTGCGGACCCCGCTGTCGAACAGCACCTCGGCGCGGCCGGCGAGCGCTTCGGCGACCGCGGGCAATGCGGCGATGCTCGGGGCCGCGCCGTCGAGCTGGCGGCCGCCGTGGTTGGACACGACGACCGCGTCCACACCGGACTCGACGGCCAGCACGGCGTCCCTCGGGTCGAGGATTCCCTTCAGCACCAAGGGAAGCGGTGTCCTGGCCCGCAACCAGTCGACGTCTGCCCATCCGACGCCCGGCGCGAACGCCGCCGCGGTGTGCGCGGCGATGGCCGACTCGCCAGGGACCAGGTCGTGCGCCGTGCTCACCGCACCGTCCTCGAGGTTGGCGGCGACCACGTCGTCCGGCAGCACGAACGAGTTGCGGGCGTCCCGCAACCGCCGCCCCATGACCGGCACGTCGACGGTCACCATCAGCGCCCGGCAGCCCGCGTCCTCCGCACGCGCGACGAGCGACTCGACCAGCCCGCGCGACCGCAGCCAGTACAGCTGGAACCAGGTGGTCCCGCCGACCTTGGCGATCTCCTCCACCGTCACGCTGCTCAACGTGCTCACCACGTGCGGCACCCCGGCCGCCGCCGCGGCCGCCGCGGTGGCCAGCTCGCCGTCGGGGTGCAGAAGTCGCTGGTAGGCCATCGGCGCCACGGCGAGCGGCAACGCGGAGTCGGAGCCCACCAGCCGGGCCGCGGGGTCGACCGACCCGACGCCGCCGAGCACCCTTGGCAGCAACGCCACCGCGTCCAGCGCGGCCCGGTTCGCCGACAGGGTCGTCTCCGCGCCGCTGCCGCCCGCGACGTAGTCCCACAGCTCCTTCGGCAACCGCGCCTCGGCGAGCCGGGCGACGTCGGCGACGGTCAGCGGCTCGTCACGTGCCATCGGACACGGTCTTCCGCAGGTACTCGGCCGCCTGCCCGACGGCCCGGCGCGCGTCGGCGAGCACCCCGGACATCGTGAAGAACCCGTGCGCCATCCCGTCGTAGCGGGTCAGCTCCACCGGCACGCCCGCCGCCCGCAGCCGCCCGGCGTACCGCTCGCCCTCGTCGCGCAGCGGGTCGTACTCTGCGGTGATCACCAGCGCGGGCGGCAGCCCGGACAGGTCGGGCGCGAGCAGCGGCGACACCCGCGGGTCGCGGCCGTCCGCGGGGTCGGCGAGGTAGTTGCGCCAGTACCAGTCGACGGAGTGGCGGTTGAACATCCACCTGTCGTCGTTGTCCCGCAACGAGTCCGTGTCCGCCCGGTAGCAGGTGTTGGGGTACACGAGCAGCTGCGCGGCGAGCGGCAGCCCCCGCTCCCCGGCGAGCGACGCCACCACGGCCGCCAGGTTGCCGCCCGCGCTGTCGCCGCCGACGGCGATCCGGCCGGGATCGGCGCCGAGTGCGTCGGCGTTCTCGACGACCCACGACACCGCGGCAAGGCAGTCGTGCAGCGCGGCGGGGAACGGATGCTCGGGCGCCAGCCGGTAGCCCGGCGTCACGACCAGGCACCCGGCGGCGTTCGCCAGTGCCCGGCACACCCCGTCGGAGGTGTCGATGCCGCCCAGTGTCCAGCCGCCGCCGAAGAAGTACACGAGTGTCCCCATCCGACGAACGGTCGACGGCCGGTACACCCGGACCGGCAACTCCCCGTCCGGGCCGGGGAACGTGCGGTCGGCCACGTCGAGCACCGGCTCGACGTCCCCGCCGCCCGCGCGGATGTCCGCGAGGTCGGCGGCCCGCGCCTCGGCGAGCGTCAGCTCGTACAGCGGCGTCGCGCGGCGCGCGGCGCGCTCGGCGCGCATCGCGGCCACCTGAGGGTCAAGCGGCACCGCTGCCTCCGGTCGTCACCGGGATGACACTGTGCCCGCGCAGCAGGAACCCGTCGCTGCGGGTCGGCTCGCCGGTCACCGCGAGTTCCGGGAACCGTTGGAACAGCCGGGGGAACGCGAGCCGTCCCTCCAGTCTGGACAGTGCGGCGCCGAGGCAGAAGTAGCCGCCGCCACCGAAGCTGAGGTGCCCGACGTCGGCGCGGTCCGGGTCGAACGTGTCGGGATCGGTGTGCTTGCGGGGATCCCGGTTGGCGGCCCCGATCAGCACCAGGATCACGCCGCCCTTCTCGATCGGCACCCCGGCCAGTTCGAGGTCCTCCCCCGCGACCCGCGACAGCAGCTGCACCGGGCTGTCGTAGCGCAGGACCTCCTCGACGCAGCGCGACGCGAAGTCGGCGTCGGCGCGCACCCGGTCCACCAGCTCCGGGCGCGCGAGCATCGGGAGGAGCCCGTTGCCGAGCAGGTTCATGGTGGTGACGAAGCTGGCGTTGAGCAGGACCACGAGGTTCGCGACCAGCTCGATGTCGGTGATCCGGTCGTCGCCGGAGTCGATGATCTGCACGAGACCGCTCACGATGTCGGTCCCGGGCTTCGCGCGCCGGTCGGCGATCAGACTGAGGTAGTACTCGGTCAGCTCCAGCACCGCGTCGTCCGCGGACCGCAGCTTCTCCTCCGTCTTGCCACCGAGGTCCAGGTACCGGTCGATCCGGTGCGCCCGCTCGCGGAACCACGCGAGGTCGGACTCGGGCAGGTCGAGCAGGAACCCGATGACCTTGGTCGGGAACTGGTAGCCGAACTCGGCCACGAAGTCGACCGGCGCGCCGGCGGCGCCGAGGTCGGCCAACCGGTCGAGCAGCCCGTCGATCGCGGCCGACAGCGCACCCTCCAGCCCGGCGATCCGGCGCGGGGTGAAGATCTTGTTGAACAGCCTGCGCATCCGCCCGTGGTCCGGTTCGAGGCTGAACATCATCGAGCGGGACAACGTGGCCAGCACCGGGTGGTCCAGTTTGTCGGCGGGGCCGAGGGCCTTGATGAAGCGCGGGTCGCGCAGCACCTGGTCGACGGCGTCGAAACCGTTCGCCACGGCGGCGTAGACGCTCGTGGCGGGATCGAGCGGCGCGGCCGGCCCCAACTCGTGCAGCTTCGCGTACCACGGGTTCGGATCGTGCCGGGCTTCCGCTGTGTACAGACTCGCCACGATCGCGTCAGCTTCCACTAGTCCGCCTCTCCGGATTTCACAGTGTTGGTTGCGTCGTTGGTTGCGTCCCGGCGAACGGTGCGGAGGTCCGGTGGATTGTGGCTGGCTGCCGTCACGGTCCCCTGAGGTCCCGTTGGCGGACGCGAGACAATCCACAGGACACTCCCCACCGGACGCTCCCTAGTTCACGATCAGGTTCAACGGGATGGCCTCGGCCATCGCCTTGGAACCGGCGTCGTTCGGGTGGATGTGGTCGCCGGGGTCGTACTCCGGCTTCAGCTTGGTCGGGTTGGCCGGGTCGCTGACGACCTTGTCGAAGTCGACGACCGCGTCGAACTCGCTCCGGTGCGTGCGCAGGTAGGAGTTCACCGCCTGGCGCGTCGCCTCCTTCTCCGGCGTCCACACCAGGGCGGTGCCGCCGCTGAGGCCCTCGAACGGGCCGAGCGTGCCGACGAGCACCGTGTACCCGCGCTGTTTGATCTGCTGGTTGAGCTGACGGATCGACGCGATGATCGCGTCGGCCGAGTCGTTGTTCATCCAGATGTCGTTGATGCCGAGGTCCAGGATCACCGCGTGTGCGCCGGTCTCGGAGAACACGTCCTCGTTCAGCCGGGACAACGCGTTGTCACCGAGCTCGGGGAACCCGGGGAAGCCGCCGTCGCCCGGCTCGATGGCCTCGTGGTTCAGCCGCGCGCCGCCCCGGCTGATGTTCAGCACACCGGGCACGTCATCCCGGCGCACCTTGCGCTGCAGCCGATCGAAGAGCTGGTCGGGCCAGCGCAGGTTGGCGTTGAACGTGGTGCCGTGGCCGTCGGCGAGCGAGTCGGCGAACACGATGACCGAGCCGGCCGGGTCCTCGCGGAGCACGTCGACACCGGACAGGAAGAACCAGCAGCACGTCCGCTCTGTGATGTAGCCGGCGCCGTCCGGGTCGCTCACGAGGTCACCGGGGCCGACGTAGTTGCTCTGCCGCGTGGTGGAGTGGAACGTGGTCAGGCCGGTGGAGGTCGGGAAGAAGACGCTCACCACGAGATCCTCGTCGTTGCCGACGCGCAGGTCGACCGGGTCGCTTAGCAGCTCTGCGCCCTTCTGCATCACGAACGTGCTCGAACCGCCGAAGGTCAGCTCCTTGGTCGTCGCCGGGTCGATGTCCGACAGCGCCGGGGTGGCGGCGTCCGGCTTGGCGACCGTGGCGCGGCCGACCGTGACCGCCTTCTCGCCGTGGAGGTTGGTGAGCCGGATCCGGACCTTGCTGCCACCGACGGAGCCGTGCACGATCATCCGCACGCTCTGGTTGTTCAGGCCCACGAAGGTGGAACCGCTCGTGTTGCCCCGGGTGACGGCCGCCGCCCAGCTGCCGACCCAGTCCTGCGACGAGCCGTGCCCCCGCTCGGCCGCCTCGCCCGCGCTGGCGACGAGCACGGTCGAGGTGACCGCGGCCAGCAGCCCCGTGACGGTCAGTAACCGCCATTTTCTCGGGTTGTTCATTCGGTGGAACCTCCAGGGGAAAAGCCTGAGCACGCCGGTTGCGCCGGCACGAGTTGTGGGCCCGGAACGTAACCGCCGGCTGGATTCCGGGTCAATCCCGGATCGCGAATGGAACCAGCGTATTCGTATGACCAGACCAACCATTTATACCCATCCGCACTACACGGAAACCGAGCGCGATTCGCCGATAGCGTGCAGCTACCTCCCGACCGTGTTCCGCTCACCGCCACGCGCCCGACCCACTGTCCGGGCGGCCCGTTCGCCCCTGGCCCCACCCCTGCCCGGCAGGTACTGTCTCGTCCCAATCGAGGTCCGTCACAACGCGTGATTTCGCCGAGGACGCGAGCGGAGTGGGCATGGATATTGCGACCGACCGGACGTCGACGTATGTGACGCGAGCACTGGAGCTGTTCGCCGATTACGGCGAGCGAGAGGCGCTTGTCAACGACGATCGACGGCTTTCGTATAACGAATTGCGCACCCTGGTGCTCCGAATGGCTGCGACGCTACGGGCATTCGGCGTCCGCCCGGGCTCGAACGTTCTGATAATGGTCGCAAATCCACTCGAAAGTCCGGTTCTGCAACTCGCGGTCCATCTGCTGCGCTGCCGCTCGTTCTGGGTCGCGCCGGTGACCGCGCGTCGCGAGATCCTCGACTACGTCCGGCTCAGCGGCGCCGACGCGTTCGTCTACGACCACCGCACCCAGGGCGGGTTCGGTGCGGAGATCGGCGCGTCGCTCGCGGTGCCGGTGTTCTGCCTCGGACCCGGCGGCGCCGGTCCCGACCTGCTCGCCGAACAGGTGAGCGGCGAGGTGGACCTCGACGACCTCTCCTCGGGCACCCACGAGCCGGACGCGGTGTTCCAGACCAGCGGCACCACCGGCACGCCGAAGCTCGTGCACCTGCCCCACACGTTCTTCCAGCAGGTGCTCGCGATCGCCGAGCAGCAGTTCACGTCGGCGGGCGCGCCCCTGCTGCGGCACCTGTCGAGCTCGCCGATGTGGCTCGTCAGCGGCCAGATCACGGCGTTCGTCAACCTGTTCACCGGTGGCGTGCTGTACCTCGAGGACGCGTGGACCGCGGGGAAGTTCCTCGCGACGGTCGAGCGCGAGCGGATCAACTCGACGTTCATGTCACCCCCGATGCTCTACGAGGTGCTCGACCACCCGACGGCCTCGACCACCGACATGACCCACATGTTCATGTTCAACATCGGCGCGGGGCCGGCCGCCCCGTCGCGGCTGCGCCAGGCGATCGACCTGTGGGGGCCGGTGATGCGCATCGTCTACGGCCTGTCCGAGTCGGTGGTGACCACGGCGCTGCCCGGGCTGACCGACGATCCCGAGCACCCGCAGCGGATCCGCTCGGCGGGCACCCCGTACGGCGACGTGCGCCTCGCGGTCCGCGACGAGGACGGCAACCCGGTGCCGACCGGTGTGGACGGTGAGATCTGGATCTCCAGCAAGCTGAACTTCGCCGGGTACTGGGGCCAGCCGGAGCTGACCGCCGAGACGATCGTCGACGGCTGGGTGCGCACCCGCGACGTCGGCCACCTCGACGAGGACGGCTATCTGTACATAGTGGACCGCACCACCGACATGATCATCACGCACCGGCGGTCGTGGAACATCTACTCGCGCCCCATCGAGGACGTGCTCGCCGCGCACCCGCAGGTGCGGGCCGCCGCGGTGATCGGGGTGCCCGACGCGGTGATCGGCGAGGTCGTGCACGCCTACGTCGTGCCGGTCGCGAACGCGACGGTGACCGGCGAGGAGCTCACGGCGATGGTCGGCGCGGAGCTGAACGACATGTGGCAGCCGCGCACGGTCGAGTTCGTCGACGCGCTGCCGCTGACCAGGGCGAACAAGATCGACAAGAAAGCGTTGCGGGCGCGCTACGCCGCCGCGCATCCCCCTGTCGAGATTGGTTAGGCGGCGTGAGCGCTCGCGGGCGGTTCATCGCGCTGTTCGTCGCCGACGTCGTCTCCGTGCTCGGCAGCAGGGTGTCGATGCTGGCGATCCCGTGGCTGGTGCTGGTCACCACCGGCAGCGCGACGAAGATGGGCCTCGTCGCGGGTGCGGAGATGCTGCCGTACGTCCTGTCGGGGGTGCTGGCGGCACCGCTCGCGGACCGGTTCGGGGTCCGCCGCGCCACGATCGTCACCGACGCGGGCAGTGCGCTCGCCATGGCGGGCATCGCCGCGTCGCCGCAGCTCGGGTTCGGGTGGCTGCTCGTGCTCGTCGCGCTCGCCGGTGCGACGCGCGGGCTCGGCGACCGGGTCAAGCACGTGATGCTGCGCCCGCTCGCCGAGGCGGCCGGGATCAAGGTCATCCGCGTGACCTCGGCGTACGAGGGCTTCTCGCGCACCGCGATGCTGCTGGGCAGTGCGGCGGGTGGTCTGCTCATCGCCTGGGTCGGCGCACTAGGCGCGATCTGGGTGGACGCCGTGTCGTTCGCGCTGTGCGCGCTCGTGGTCGCGGTGCTGGTGCGGCTGCCGGCGGACGCGTTCCCCCGGCAGACCCCGGACACCCGGGAGCCGTACCTGGTCGCGCTGCGCGGCGGCTTCCGGGTCCTGTGGCTCGACCGCCTGCTGCCCAGCATGATCGTGATGTTGTTCGCGCTCAACATGTTCAACCAGGCCAGCATTGCCGTGTTCATCCCGCTGTGGGTCGACGAGGTGCTGCACACCCCGGAAGCGCTCGGTCTCGTGCTCGGCACGTTCGCCGCCGGCGCGGTGCTCGGCAGCATCGTGTTCACCGCGATAGCGCCGAGACTGCCGATGTACCAGACCTTCATGCTCGGCGCCCTGCTCGCGGGCGCGCCCCGACTGCTGATCCTCGGCCTCACCCACGACGTGGTGCTCGTCTGCGCGGTCTCGTTCCTGTCCGGACTCGCCATGGCCGCGGTCAACCCGGTGGTCGGCGCGATGCTCTACGAACGGGTGCCGCCCGAGTTGCAGACCAGAGCGTTCGGTGTGTGCACGGCGATCACGTTCACCGGCATCCCGATCGGTGGCGTGCTCGCCGGTCTCGCGGTGACCGGTTTCGGGGTCGACACGGCGATCCTCGTGGCCGGGGTGCTGTGCCTACTCGCCACCGCGGCGCCGTGGGTCTGGTCGCGGGGGCGTGGCGCCGAGGCCGATGCCACGCCGGAGCCGCCGGTCGCCCAGGTCGGCGAGGCGGCGGCGTGAGGGTGCACGTGTCAGGTTGGCCACGCTGGGGAACGGCCGAGGAAACCGAGCATCCGGTCGGCCGCCGGCGCGTCGGCCGGCACCTCGACCCGGTAGCCGAACGCCGCGTCCGGCCCCCAGATCGCCGGCGAGTCCTGCGGCCAGCCCGCCCCGATCCGCAGCACGGCGAGGCAGCACTCCTCGTCGAGTCCGGCGTCGACGCCGATCGACACGGCCACGTCCCAGCCGTGGGCCAGATAGTCGATGAGGTGCATGCCAACGGCCTGCGCCGCTGGCACGTCCCCGTAACCGAGCACGGCGAACGTGCCGGTCAACGGCTCGACCGACGCGAACGCCTCGACGACCCGCTTGGCCGACGCGGCGAACTCGCCAACCGTGTCGGTGACGGCCACGCCGTCCCAGACCTCGGCGAGCGGCGGCGCACCGAGCGCGGCGGCGGCGAACCCGTTGTTGTTCCCGACCATGTGCCGCAGCAGGTCGCGCGCCGACCAGCCGTCGCACGGTGTCGGCAGGTCGAGCTGGTCGGCCCGCACCCGCTCGACGATCCCCGTCGTGACCGCGAGCGCGCGCCGGTCGAGTTCCCGCAAATCCATGGCAGTCACCGTATTCCCGGCCCTGACGGGCCTCGATCTGGGTTGTCGTGAGTCAAACATGAGCACCTGCACCGAGTCGGAAGACCCCTACTGCCTGCGCGAGGGGGAGAGCGCGCGACTGCTCGCCGGACACCCGTGGCGGCGGTTCGCCGTGATCGGCGACAGTGTCGCGGAAGGACTGGCCGAGCCGGTGCCCGGCTACCGCGACGTGCAGCTCGCCGACCGCATCGCCGAGGAGCTCGCCGCCACCGCGCCGGAGCTCGAGTATCTCAACCTCGGCCATCGCGGGCTGCGGACGCGCGAGATCCGCGAACGCCAGCTCGGGCCCGCGCTGGACTTCCGGCCCGACCTCGCGCTCGTGGTCTGCGGTGGCAACGACGCGTTCCCCGCCACCTACCGACCGGACACAGTGGACACCGAGCTGCGGATGATGACCACCGCGCTGCGGGCGGCCGGCGCGGACGTGATCACGGTGGGGCTGTACAACGTCTCCTACTCCCCCTCGCCCGCGATCGCCGACTGGCTGCGGCCGGGGCTGCGCAGGCGAATGCAGACACTGTCCGAGCGCACCGCCGCCATCGCCGCTCAGCTCGGCACACTGCACCTGAACCTCACCGCGCACCCCGCCGCGACCGACCCCGGCCTGTACAGCAGCGACGGCCGGCACGGCAACGCGCGCAGCGACGCGATCGCCGTCGCGGAGGCCGTGCGGATGCTGGGCGCCCACCTCGCCACGACCGGCCACGTCAGCCGTCCGTGAGGAGCAGCCCACTGGTCAGCGCGCCCTGGCCGAGGTTCACCACGGAGCCGGACGCCGAGTCCGGCACCGCGAAACGCAGGTACGCACCGGCGGCGCGGCCACCGAACAGGTACGGCGCGACGCAGTAGGGGACGTCGGCCCCGCGGACGTCGCCGGTCGCCATCTCGACGAAGTGCATGGCGAGCCGGTCGACGGGCACGTACTCCTGCACGATGTGCCCGGTCTCGTCGACGGCTGCGCGCAGCGCCTCGGCCCAGCGCTCCGGCGTGACCTCACGCCCGACGACGACGCCGGAGCCGCCGTAGGCCCCGGTCGGCTTGAGCACGAGGTCGGCGCGGCGTTCCCGCGCCCGGTCGATCCCGGCGGCGTCCAGCGACTCCGTGTGCGGCACGTGGTTCCTGACCAGATCGGCGTCCACTGTGGACAGACGGTCGACGTCTTGCCACAGCCACGCGAAGGTCGCCTTGTTGGCGAGCAACCAGGTCGCCGACGACGTGAACATCCGCACCGTGCCCGTGCGCAGCGCGGTGCGCAGCGCGTCGTACCCCGCGCCGTGCGGCACGTCCTGCGGGATGAACATCCGCAGTACCGAGTCGAGGACGACCGTGCCGGCGCACAGCCGCCCGTCGGCGTCAAGAGTGAGCCACTCCAACGGATGCACGACGACGTCGAGACCCGCCGCGCGGCCGCGGTCGCGCACCGGCTCCAGCAGCTTGACGAGTGTGTGCCCGTCCTGCGTGTCGGGGTAGTCGCTGCCCATGTGGAACAGGATCACCGAGGTCGCGCCGTCGGCGAGACCGAGCTGGTCGCGCATCGCGTGGAACCGGGTGTCCACAGCGGACTCCGGCACGGCGAGCGGCGCCGACCCGGTGACGCCGTGCTCGGTGTAGGCGGCCAGGAACCGCCTGGCGATGCCGTCGGAGTCGAACGCGCCGCCCAGCGCGCTGTCGACGTTGCACTCCACGAACCTGGGCACACCGCCGGACATCAGCACATCCGGCCGCACCGCAACGAGCAGATCCTCGGTGAGTGGCTCGCTCTCGTCGAGGAACTCGATCAGTCCAGCCTGGACACCCAACTGCTGGCGCAGCTCCCCCGCGGTGGATGCGCGGCGCAGGCACGCGCCGAGGACCAGATCGGCGAGTCGCGTGGTGAGTTCGGTGATCTCGCCGTACTGCCCGTGCGTCATCATGGGCGGCCGTAGGGGCCGCCACTTCTTGTTCTTGGTGGCGACACCGTCGTAGATGCCCGCCCACGTCTTGATCCCACACTCGATCATGGCGGACCGGACGTCGTCGTCCATCCGTTCCCATGCCCCCGAAATGACTGTCATGACTACCTTTCCTTCACCGTGAGGGTGACGGCTGCCGCGAGCTGCGCCCTACTCGGCTGGGTGGCGCGGTCCAGCTCGAGGGAGAACGGCAGCACCGCGCCGTCCGGCCGCGTGACCCGCACCGGCGGTGCGGCGAGGCGCACCCGCTCCACCATCGTCGCGATCACCTCGCCCGCGATCCCGCACGTGCGGTTGGAGTCGTCGATCACCACCAGCCGCCCGGTTCTGCGCACCGACTCGGTGAGCCCGTCCCAGTCGAACGGGTAGACCGTCCTCGGGTCGAACACCTCGACCGACACGGTGTCGGCGAGGTCGTCGGCCACCGCGACGGCGTCCTGCACGTGGTGCCCGACCGCGACGACCGTGACGTCCGCGCCGCGGCGGTGCACCCGACCAGAACCCAGCGGCACCGGCGCGAGCGTCGCGAAGTCCACGTCCTCGCGGACACCGAGCGCGGCCGACGGGGCGAACACCACCACCGGGTCGGGGTCCTGGACCGCCGACCGGAGCAGGCCGTAGGCGTCCGACGGCGTCGCCGGCACGACGGTCTTGATCCCGACGTGCGCGAACAGGCTGTACGGGTGGTCGGAGTGCTGCCCAGCCCAGCCGGTGCGGGACCCGGACCCGGGCACCACGTAGGTCACCGGCACCCGGCACTGCCCGCCGGTCATCAGCGAGAACTTGTGCGCGTGGTTGGTGATCTGCTCGAAGGACAGGAACAGCAGGGCGGGGATCTGGAACTCGATCACCGGGCGCATGCCGGCGAGCGCCGCGCCGGTGGCGAAGCTGGTGAAGCCCTGCTCGGACAGCGGGGTGTCGAGGACGCGGTCCGGCCCGAACCGCTTCGCGAGGCCGACGGTCACGTTCGACGCGGCGACCCGGACGTCCTCGCCGAGCACGAACACCGTGTCGTCGGCCGCCATCGCGTCGGCGAGCGCCCGGTTGAGCGCCTTCTGGTAGGACAGCCACGGCATCAGAGATCACTCCCGGCCCGCGGGGTCAACCCGCTCGCGTACAGGTGGTCCATCGCGGTGAGCGGGTCGGGGAAAGGGCTTTCCAGCGCGAACGCGACCGCCTGGTCGAGCACGGACTCCACCTCGTCGTCGACGCCGCACCGGTCCGTGCCGGCGATCCGCGCGCCCTGAACGTCCAGCGGGTCGCGGGAGCGGATCTCGGCCAGCTCCTCGTCGGTGCGGTAGCGCAGCCGCACCTTGTGCTCGAACGTGTGGTGCGCCTCGAACCGCTGCGTGCGGCACTCGAGGAACGACGGCCCGCCGCCCGCGCGGGCCCGCGCCACCGCGGTCGCCGCCTCGGCGAGCACGGCCTCCGGGTCCTGACCGTCCACAACGGACGCGGGAATGCCGAACGCCGTCGCCCGGCCCGTGATGCTGCCCGCCACCGCGTCGGCGACGCGCATGGTCGTGGCGTAGCCGTTGTTCTCGCACACGAACAGCACGGGCACCCGCCACAGCGCGGCCAGGTTGAACGCCTCCAGCAGCACGCCCTCGTTGACCGCGCCGTCGCCGAAGAAGCTGGCCGCCACGACCGGCGTGCCGAGCCGCTGCCGTGCCCACGCCGCGCCGGTCGCGATCGCGCCCGCGGCGCCGACGATCGCGTTGGCCCCGAGGACGCCGATGCCGAAGTCGGCCGCGTGCATCGAACCGCCGCGGCCCTTGTTCAGCCCGGTCACCCGGCCGGTCAGCTCGGCGAGCATCCGCGCCGGGTCCGCGCCCTTCGCCAGCACGTGCCCGTGCCCCCGGTGCGTGCTCGTGATGACGTCCTCCGGCGCGAGCGCGGCGCAGACCCCGGCGGCGACCGCCTCCTGCCCGATGTAGGGGTGGATGCCGCCGACGATGTCGCCGGAGTGCACGAGCTCGATCGCCCGCTCCTCGAACCGCCGGATCAGCCGCACCATCCGGTACAGGCTCAGACTGTCTGATGTGGACACTGTCATCGGATCGCGCCCGCCGTGACCGGTCGGCCGATCCCCGTCGGCGTCTCCGGCTCGATCGCCATCTGCACGGCCACCTCCTTATCGTCCGCGCGAGCGCCGCCATGTCGTCGCGGGAGAAGTATCGTCCGTCCGAGGACAGCACCAGGTCGACGGCGCCGGGCGGGTCGTCGAGGCTCAGGTACAGCTTCGCCTTCGGGACGCCGACCTCCTGCTTCCACGACAGCTCGCTGTCCGCGAGCGCGGCCCGGATGTCCTCCGGCGGCGGGACCGGCGCCACACCGGCGTGCGTGCGGTCCCGCTGCCTGCGGTCGTTGTAGTAGCAGGAAAGGTCGAGCTCCTCACCCCGCTCGCGCTCGATCCGCTGGACCTCCGCCTCCTGCTCGTAGGCGTCGTAGTAGGCGTTCTTGTACGCGTTGAGCGCCTTGCCCGCGGTCCGGCGGACCGTCTCGCCGACGGTGCTCCCCGCGACGTCGAGCACGAACGGACTGACCTTGATCAGTGCGCTGACCGAGTCGGCGTACCCCGGCCGGAACCGGTTGCTCACCAACATGATCGTCACCATCGGGTTGACGCCGGTGACCCGGGCGGCGCCGACGGCGAACGCGGCCAGCAGCGCGGGTGAGTCGTCGACGCGCTCCCGTGCGGCGACCGCGTGGATGGCCAGGCTGATCGCGCGCGACCGGTAGCGGAGCATCTCGTACCGCGCCTCGCCGCCGTAGCGCGGCTCGCCGAACAGGCGCGCCGGCGCCGTGCGCAGCACCCGCTCCAGGTGTCGCAGCGAGCGCTCGTTCTGCCGTCGCCCGGCCGGCGTCGCCTCCCTGGCTGCCTGCCCGAGGGGCGGGACCGCCGTGACCGGCCCGGCGGGCGCTCCCGTCTCCGGGTCGCGTGCGCCGATGTCGGCGACCAGAGCGCTCAGCCCGAACGCGTCGATCGAGGTGTGCAGGATGACGGTGACCACGTGTGTGACGGTGGGGGTGTCACCGCCGCCCGCCGTGACCGCGCCCATCCGCACCGGCCACTCGGTGGCGTAGGCGAACGGGACGACCTGCCAGTGCACCGAAAGCGCCTCAGCGACCTCGGCCGGGTCGTCGCTGCCGGCGGCCACGACGACGAGAGGGATCTCGCCCGAGGTGGACACCCGCTGGCGCGGCGGCCCGGACTCCCTGAGCAGCAGGTGGGTGCGCAGCGACTGGTGCCGGCCCACCATGAAGCCGAGCATGTCGGCGACCGCGTCGACGGTCGTGCCGGGGTCGGCCTGCGCGACGTACGCGACCGTCTTCGAGTTGCCCGAGCTCACGATCGACTGCCAGAGACCGAGCTGACCGAACGCCAGCTCGCCCTCGCCGGCACCCGCTCCCTCGAACGGGACCAGCACCCGGTCGACGACCTCGCCCCGCGGCACCTCAGAACTTCGCATCGTTCCCACCTCGTCAGTTCCGGCCCGCGGGCTCTGCTCGATCAGCCGAAGCGCTGTCCTGGTCTTCCTCCGGCGGGTGTTCCTTCTTCAACTGCGTCGCGGCCGCCTCCACGGCGGGCCCGATGAGGAAGCCGGCCGCGAGGAAGACACCGGCCAGCGCGAGCCATCCGAACGGGCCCTGTTCGACGACCCCTACCGTGATCAGTGCCGGGCCGACCATGAGCGCGGCGGCGGAGCCGAGCCAGAACACCGACAGGTACTCGCCCTGCCGGTCCCGGGGCGCCAGCGCGTAGGACACCGACAGCCGGCCCGCGAAGTGCCACAGCTCGCCGAAGGTCAGCAGCACGGTCGCGACGACCACCGCGATCACCGCGCCGACCGGGTTCAGCATGCCCGACAGGGCCAGCACGGCCATGCAGCCGGCGAACGCCAGCGACGACCAGCGCAGCGCCCGCGCCCCGCCTTCCCTCGTGTCGGTGCCCCGGCTGAGCCGGACCTGCAGCAGGACGACGAGCACCGTGTTCAGCACCATCAGCGGTCCGACGATCGCCGCGGGCGCGTCGGTCTGCGTCGTCACCCACAGCGGGATGCCGAGGGTCAGCACGGAGACGTGCAGTATCAGCACCGCGTTGAGCCCGGTGACGATCAGGTACCGGCCCTGGCGCAGCGACCGCGGCCACCCGCGCGCCGTCTTGCGGTCCGGCGGGTCGTCGGCCAGGAGCGGCACCCTGGCCAGCAGGACACCGGCGAGGAGGAACGTGGCCCCGTTGCCGAGCACGATCACCAGGAAGGCCGGCCGGGTGCCGACGACGAGGATCAGTGTGGTGAGCACGCCGCCGATGGAGAAGCCGATGTTGTAGACGACCCGCATCACGGACATCACCCGCATCCGCAGGTCCTTGCCGATGTGCCGGTCGACGTACATCTGGCTGACGGGATCGATCGCCCTCGTCGGGATGCCGACGAAACAGGACACCACAAGGAAGGTGGCGAAGTCGTGGACGAACGCGAAGGCGATGAACCCGGCCCCGCGCCAGTAGTGCAGCAGGATCGACGCCGCCCGCGGGCCGATCCGGTCCGCCAGCATGCCGATCGGGGTCAGCGTGACCAGTCCGCACGCGTTCGCGACGGTGAGCCCGACACCGACCTCGGTCGCGCTCAGACCGGCACTGCGCGTGAAGAACACCGCGAAGCCCGCGATGTACAGCCCCGTGCCGATGGCGTCGACGAGACCGATGAACACCAGCAGCCGGCTCTCCCTCGGCACGTCGAGACCGGGAAGGCGCATCGGCAACCCCTCTTTCCGCGCCGCCGGTGGTCCGGCAGCATGATGTGAGGTGTGCGGGGACGGATGTCGCATCCCCGCACACCTCGCGGTCCCCCAGAGCAGGCGACCGCGACTCCGCATCAGAGACACGTCTCCGACGAGTGATCGAGTCAGGGCTTCTCTAGAATGGGCTTCTCTTCGATCATGGGCTTCTCCTCGATCCGCATGTGCGCACCTCCTTTCCTGTCGGCACACTGTCCGATGTGGACATTCAACTGGCCGCGCCGGCGGCCACCCGCCGCGCGACCCGGGTCGGCGCCTCCGGCTCGAGTGCGGCGTCGACGGCGGCCTCCTCGACGTTGCGCATGATCGTCGCCAGGTCCGACCGGTCGAAGTAGCGCGTGTCCGCCGACATCACGAACTCGATGGCGCCGGGCGGGTCGTCGACGTTGAAGTAGATCTTGCGCCGGGGCATGCTGATCTCCGGTTCCCACGACACCACGCTGTGCGCCAGTGCCGCGCGGATCTCGCCGGCCGCCGGGATCGCCTCGCCGAGATGGCTCCGCGCCTGCTGGCGCCGGTCGTTGTAGAAGCACGACAGGTCGAGTTCCTCGCCGCGCTCCCGCTCGACCCGCTCGATCACCTCGTCCTGCTCGTACGGGTTGTAGTAGGCGTTCTTGTACGCGTTGATTGCACTCGCCGACGCACGGGAGACGGCGTCGCCCATCGTCGTGCCGGCGACGTCGATCATGTAGGGGCTCAGCTGGATGAGCGCGCTGACCGAGTCGGCGAGGCCGGGGCGGAACCTGTTGCCCACCATGAGCATCGCCATCACCGGACTCACGCCGGTGAAGCGGGCGAGGCCGACGGCGAAGCTCGCGAGCAGCACCGGCGAGTCGTCGATCTTCTCCCGCGCCGCCACCGCTCTGACCGCCAGGAGCGTGGCGGGCGACCGGTACTGGATCATGTCGATCCGCCGCTCGCCGCCGTGGCGCGGCTCGCCGAACCGGCTGGCGTCCACGGTCCGCAGCACTCGTTCCAGGTACTTCAGCGACGCCGCGTTCTGCCGCTGCCCCGCCGGGCTCGCCTGCCGCGCGGCCTGTGCCAGTGGCTGCAACGCGGTGACCGGACCGGCCGCCGCGCCGGTCGCCCGGTCGCGCGCGCCGACGTCGGCGGCGAGCGCGCTCAGGCCGTACGCGTCGATGGACGTGTGCAGGATGACCGTGACCACGTGGGTGAGCGCGCCGTCCTTGCGGATCGCCGCGAGCCGGACCGGCCAGTCGTGCTCGTAGTCGAAGTGCTCGTGCTGCCAGCGTTGCGACACCGCCTCCGCGACCTCGGCCGGGTCGTGCGCACCCGCGTCGACCACCTCCACGGTGACCTGGCCGGCCGCCGCGCAGCGCTGGCGTGGCGGCGCGTCCTCGCGGAGCACCAGCCTGGTGCGCAGCGACTGGTGCCGCGTCACCATGAACCGCAGCATCGCGGCCACGTCGTCGACGGTGGTCCCCTGCTCGACCTCGGCGATGTAGAACACGGTCTTGGACATCCCGGAGGCCTCGATCGACTGCCACAGCCCGATCTGGCCCCACGTGAGGTCGGCCTCGCCCGCGCCCTCCCCGTCGAACGGGACGGCGACCCGGTCCACCACCTCGCCCTGCGGCAGGCTTTCCGCATCAGGCATGTTCAGGTTCCTCGACTTTCGCGGAGCTTGCGGAGCGAAACATCGGACACAGTCGCGGAGCTTGCGGAGCCAACATCGGACACAGTCGCGGAGCTTGCGGAGCCAACATCGGACACAGTCGGATGCGTCTTCTCGATCTGCGCGGCCGCCGCCTCGACCGCCGGCCGGACGAAGAACCCGGCCACGAGGAAGACCGCGGCAAGGCCCAGCCACGCGAACGGGCCGCGCTCGACGACCCCGATCGTCACGAGTGCCGGGCCGACCATGTACATCGCGGCGGTGCCCAGTGAGAACACGGCCAGGTACTCCCCCTGCCGCTCCCGCGGCGCGAGGTCGTAGGACACGCTGAGCCCGCCGGCGACCTGGAACAGCTCGCCGAACGTCAGCAACACCATGCCGGCGGTCAACAGCACGATCGTCCAGAACGTGCCTACCTCGCCGGCGAACGCCACCACGGCCGCACACCCGGCGAGCGACACCGACGCGAGGCGCAGGGCGCGGACACCGCCGGCGCGACTCTCGGTGCCCCGGCTGAACCGGATCTGCAGCAGAATCACGAGGATCGTGTTGAGCACGATGAGCGGCCCGACGATCAACGGCGGCGCGGTCGTGTGCTGGGTGGCCCACAGCGGGATGCCGATCGCCAGCAGCGGGATGTGCAGCACCAACACCGCGTGCAGCGCCGCCACCGTGAGGAAACGGCCCTGGCGAAGGGAAGTCGGCCAGCCGCGCACCGTGCGCCGGGTCGGCGTGCGGTCCGCCATCAGCGGCACCTTGGCCAGCAGGAAGCCGGCGAGCACGAACGTCAGCGCGTCGCCGAGCACGATGGCGAGGAACGCCGGGCGGGTGCCGATCGCGATGACGACCGTGGCGAGCAGCGCGCCGAGCGAGAACCCGACGTTGGCGACCACCCGGAACGCGGCCATCACGCGGGTGCGCAGCTCCGTGCCGATGTGCCTGTCGACGTACATCTGGTTGACCGGGTCGACCGCGCGCGCCGGTATGCCCACGATGCAGGCGACCACGACGAACGTCGTGAAGTCGTGCACGAACGCGTAGGCGACGAACCCGGCGGCGCGCCAGAAGTGCAGCAGCACCGCCGCGGGACGCGGCCCGATGCGGTCGGCCAGCATGCCGAGCGGGGTGAGCGCCACCAGCCCGCACAGCCCCGCGATGGTGAGGCCGATGCCGACCTCGGCGATGGAGAGCCCGGCACCCTGGGTGTAGAACACCGCGGCGCCGGCGATGAATAGGCCGGTCCCGGTGGAGTCGATGAGGCCGACCACGACCAGCAGCCCGCTCCGCGCGGGCAGACCGAGCCACGGGATGCGCATCGGGTTTCCCCCACTCCTCTCGACGTGGCACCGTGCGGGGGCGGACGTTGCCGCCCCCGCACGCGGACCCTCCCTCGGGACGGGTCGTGCGTCTCGGCACGAGACTTTCGTTGTCTAGCAACGAATTCAGTCCTTGACCGCCATGTGCGCCACACCTCCTCCCGTTCCCGGTGAACCGGTCGCCGCGAAGTCGGTCGGCCGGAGCTGTGGTTCGAGCGCGGCCACGCACAGGTAGCCGAGCGTCGGGTCGTAGTCGGCGAGCACCAGCAACCGGCCGGGCTCGCCGTCGGCCAGGCGTGCCAACAACCCGGTGTAGGGGAGGCCGGGCACGGCGCGGAGCACGTCGGACACGGAGGCGTCCCGGGCGTCCCGCGCACTGTCCACTCCGGACCCGAGCACGAGCGTCACGCCGTCGCGTGCTCCGGTCAGCTCGGCGATGTCCGCCGCGAGCACGGCGCCGACCGCCTCCGGTGGCAGCGCCGGGTGCCCGCGCACCTCGACCGGCGACGGGTCGCTCTCGAACAGCAGCGCCACCGCCGCGTGCCGGTCCGGCACCGGCGCGGGCGCGGTGAGCGGGTAGGGCACCACGGACTGCTCGGCCACCACCAGCAGCGCCCGCGTGCTCGTGCCGGTCCTGGCGTACTCGGCGATCAGCCGCAGCGCGGTGAACGCCGCGGCCGGCCCCTGGTCGCAGATCGCGAACGCGAGCGGGTCGCCGGGGCAGCGGTCGGCGATCCGCAGCGCGAGGTTGCGGCCCGGTTGCACGTCGGGCACCCCGTAGGCCAGCACCAGCAGGTCCACCGGCTCGTCGGCCGACGTGACCGCGTCGACCACCGGCGCCGCCAGCTCCACGTACGCCTGGCCGGTGCCGAGCGCCTCCTCGCGCAACGCCAGCCCGTGCGTGGCGGCGAGGTCGGTGAGGTACGGGCGCAGCAGCGGGTGCGCGGCCAGCGGCGAGTCCTCGTCGTGGCAGCGGTGTGCCACCCGCCGCAGCGCCAGCCCGGCCCCGGTGGCCGCCCCACCCGTCATGAACACCGCGTCACACGCCGTCCGCGTTGGCGACCACGAAGTCGGACAGCGAGCCGACCGAGGCGAGGTCGCGGCGGTCGATGTTCTCGACGTCGACCTGGATGTCCAGCTCCTCCTCGAGCGTCAGCAACAGCTCCAGGGTCTTCGACGAGCTGAGCCCCAGCTCGTCGAACAGCCGGGTCGCCTCGGACACGTCGGGCAGGTCCCGGCCGAGCATCCGTCCCAACAGGACACCGAGCGTGCCGACGACCCGCGTGCGCAGGTCCGTGACCTCCGTTGCCGCCATGTTCCCGCTCCTCTGGTATTCGAAGACCATCGCCGAGAAGACCGCGCCGAGCCCGGCGCCTGCCGTGAGATACCGGTCGCCGGGCTTGAGCCGCCCGAGCGCGACCGCCGACGCGTGGTTGATGAAGGTGTCCGCCGACGGGGTGTGCCCCACCAGCGGCACGTTGTCCAGCAGCACCCGCGCCACCGGCAGCCCGATCCGCCGGCACACCCGCCGCCACGACACGACGTTCACGTTGTGCGGCAGGACGAGCGCGATGTCGTCGAGCGACAGGTCGGCCAGCTTGACCGCGGCGAGGATCACCTCGCTCAGCAGCTCGGTGTACTCCCGCGCGAACCGGTCCATCGCGCCGACGCCGTCGGCGCCCCAGTGGTCGAGGTCGCCGCGCTGGTCGGCCACATAGGACAGCAGCGCGTCGCCGGGACCGCCCGCCGAGACCAGGCAGGCGCCCGCGCCCTCGCCGAACACGCGGTGGTCGGGCGCGAGCCGCTCGTCCTGGGTAAACACCTGCTCCCCCGCCACCACCAGCGCGAGCGCACCGGGTTCGCCGTCGTGCGCGAGCAGCCGGCCCGCGATGTCGATGGCGAGCAGGCCGGACGCGCACGCGTGGTGTGTCACCGCGAACGCCGTCGCGCGGTCGAGCCGCAGGCGCGCCCGCAGCTCGTGCACCGGGTTGACCGGGTAGGGCGCCACCACCGGCACGCCCCGCGCGTGGAGCACGTACCGCACGAGGTGCTCGCGGCCGCGCAGCGACGGAAGTGCCTGTGCCGCGCAGGCCAGCAGGTCGACCAGCGTCTCGCCGTGCCGTTGCCGGCGCACCTCGCCGAGCCCGTTGAACCGGCGCAGCACCCGGACCTGGGTCGGGGTGAGCCCCAGCTCGGGGCCCATCTCCTCGACCGGCACCCGGCGCTCCGGCAGGAACGCGGCCACGTCCACCAGTGTCGTAGTCATGACACCGTCACCGGGAGGGACTCGTAACCGCGCAGCATCAACGTGGTGCGCTCACCGCGGTCACCCGCGAGCGCCAGGTCGGGGAAGCGCCGCAACAGCATGGGCAGCGCGATCCTGCCCTCCAGCTTGCTGAGCACGGCGCCGAGGCAGTAGTGGGCGCCCCCGCCGAACGACAGGGGCGGGCCCTCGTCGCGGCCGGGGTCGAAGGTGTCCGGCTCGGTGAACCGGTGCGGGTCGCGGTTGGCGGCGCCGAGCAGCACGAGCACCCGGCTGTCCCTGGCCACCGGCACCCCGGCGAGCTCGGTGTCGGCCGCCGCCCAGCGAATGGAGAAGTGCGTCGGCGGTTCGTAGCGCAGGACTTCCTGGACGAAACCCGCCGCGCGTTCCGGATCGGTGCGGACCCGCGCCTTCTCGTCTGGCCGGTCGAGCAGCAGTGGCACGCCGTTGCAGATGAGGTGGGTCGTGGTGACGAAGCCGCCGTTGTACATCGTCAGCAGGTTCGCGATCAGCTCGTCGTCACCCAGCTCGACGTCCTCGGCCGTGACGAGCGCGCTCACCAGGTCGTCTCGCGGTGCCGCGCGCCGCTTGGCGACGAGGTCGGCGAAGTAGCCGGTCAGGTCCACCGCCGCCGCGTCGGCCGCCTGCTGGAACCGCCACACCCCGGCGCCGATGTCGAGGATCGCGCCGAACGCGCGCACCCGCTCCGGGAACCAGTCGCGGTCGGCCTCCGGCACACCCAGCAGCTCGCCGACGACGTCGCTCGGCACCGGCAGCGCGAACTCCGCGAGCAGGTCCACCGGCGCGCCGTCCGCGCCGAGCGCGGCGAGCCGGTCCAGCCGCCGCTCGACGAGTCGCACGACGGCGGGCTCGAGCTCGGCGACCCGCCGGGCACTGAACGCCTGGGTGAACAGCCTGCGCACCCTGGTGTGGTCGACGCCCTCCGTCACGAAGATCGAGTTGAGGAGCACGCGCAGCGCCGGGTGGGCACGCCAGCGCGTGCTGCCCCGCCGGTCCGGATAGTCGGCGGTCATCACGTGCAGCGCCGGGTCGCGCAGCGCCTGGTGCACCGCGTCGTAGCCGTGCACGACGACGTCGAACCGGTCGGCCGGGTCGGTGAGCCGGCACACCGGGCCCTGCCGGTGCAGCTCCGCGTAGTACGGGTTCGGGTCCCGCCGCCCCTGTCTGGAGAGCAGCGCGCCGAGCGAGACTGACTGTCCACTATGGACCTGAGCGACCTTCTCGGTCATCACCGCACCTCCTTCCCTCACGCGGGCACCGCGACGAGCGCGCTGTCCGCGCTGGCACTGGTGCCGTGGTGCACCGTGTCGATCGCGAAGCCGGCGTGCGCCAGCAGCGTCCGGTAGTCCTCCTCGGTCCGGTCGTGCCCTTCGAGCAGGACGAGCATCAGCAGGTCGACCATCCCCGACGCCGCGTCGGGGTCGCTGTCCTCCTCCGGCAGCAGCTGCTCGAAGACGACCAGCCGGGCACCCGGCGCCATCCCCTCGCGAACGCGGCGCAGGATCGAGCCGGCCTTCTCGTCGGCCCAGTTGTGCAGCACCCGTGCCAGCACGTAGACGTCGCCACCGGCCGGGACGGCGTCGAAGAAGCTGCCCTCGACGAGCTCCACCCGGCCGGCGAGCCCGGCCTCGGCGAGCTTCTTCCCGGCCCGGCGGACCGCCTCCGGCAGCTCGAGGAGCACACCGCGCATCGCGGGGTGCCCGGTGAGCACCTCGGTGAGCAGACCGCCGGTGCCGCCACCCACGTCGACCAGCGTGTCAACCCCGGTGAAGTCGCACGCCGCCAGCGAGGTCGGCACCTGGTTCGCGTTCATCGCCTCGGCGAACGTGGCCGCCACCGCGTGGTTGCCGCCCAGATAGTCGTAGAACGGCTCCGCGTAGATCATGTCGAAGGCGGGCGCCCCGGTCCGCATCGTGTGCATGATGTCCGCGAAGGACCGGAACACCTCCTCGCCGTCCAGCACCGCCGTCTGGCGCAACGAGTGCGGCACGTCCGAGCGGAGGCACTCGGTGACCGAGGTCAGCGCGTAGGTTCGCGGCGCGGTCCTGCGGAACAGGCCGATCGAGGCCATGCCCCGCAGCAACCGCGCCAGCGCCTCTGGTTCGGCCCCGCACTGCGCGGCGAGGTCGTCCACCGCACGCGGCCCGTCGGCCAGCAGGTCCGGCACGCCGAGCTTCGCCACGGCGTAGCAGCACTGCGCGACCCAGCTGCTCGAGAGGATGCCCAGCAGCTTGCGCCGCGCGAACCCGCCGGCCCCCAATGTGTCCACCACGGTCGCTGTTATCCGTTGGAGCGGTTCTTGATGGCGGTCAGGATGCTGTCCCACAGCCGCGCGCGGGCGGCGAGCGCGGTGTTCACCGTGTCGGCGCAGTCCAGCCACTTCTGCTCGTCGTCGCCGCACAGGTCGGTGACCATCTGCATGGCCATGGGGGTGTGCTGCTCGCCGTCGACCTCGATGTGCCGCTCGAGGTAGTCGACGAACGTGCCGAGCTTCTTGCTGCGCTCGTTGATCGCGACCACCTGCGTGAACATGTCCGGGATGAGGTCCTCCCTGCCGAACGCGAACGCCGCGGCCTGGCAGTGCACCGGCAGGTTCTCGATGATGTTCCAGGTGGTGCCCGCGAACTCCACCGACGGCGCCGGCACACCGGCCTCGGCCAGCGCGTCGGTCACCTTGGCCCCGCCGCGGAGCAGGTCGATGAGCTTGTCGATGGCCGAGGTGTCGGCGCCGGCCTCCCGCATGCCGTTCACGTACAGCTCGAAGTGGCTGATGAAGCCGTCGCCGAGCTCGTCGGACTCCTCGACCATCACGATGTCGTTGATGAGCCGTCGGCTGCCCTTCGGCCCGGTGGGGATCCAGGGCACGGTGACGCAGGTGAGGTTGCGCTGCAACGACTTCAGCAGCGACATGAAGTCCCACACCGCGAAGACGTGGTGCTCCATGAACGTCACGATGGCCTCGTGCGTGTCCAGGCCGGCGTAGAGCGGGTGCTGGACGACCCGGTCCCGGGCCTCGGTGACGGACTTCTCGAGACGCTCGATTCCCGGATGCGTCTGTCCCCAGTCATATCTGGACAAGGTCCTACTCCTTAATGCGATTCTTGGTCGCGCCACAGAATGGGGCAGTAATCCGGGTCGGCATAGTCCGGACGGCCGTCCGGGGTTTTCCGGACCAGGCTGTCATGATTGTAGAACGCCGGACTGCCGTCCGACAACGGGAACACACGGAATTCGTTGGCGCCGTCCTGCAGGTGCAGGGAAACGGCGCGCCGCGGCCGGCCGCTGACGTTGGCGCCGCTACCGTGGTAAGTCTTGCAGTGGTGGAAGCTCATGTGCCCCTTGGGAATCACCATCGGCACCTTGTTGACCTCGACACCGTTGTGGGTCGCGTTCTCCACCAGCATCTGCTCGAGCTGCGATTTGTCGCGCTCGGCGAAATGCCGGGTCGTGCTATCGTCGTTGCCGATCTCGATCCACCGGTTGCTGCCGTCCACCATTGTGATGGTACCCATTTCCTCGGCGCAGTCGTGAAATGGGATGAACGCGGTCAGCATGCGCTCCGACGAGGACGACGACCAGTAGTGCTTGTCGAAATGCCACGGCACGATGTTCGACTGCTCACCGGAGATCGGCGGCTTGAGGATGAGCGTCGACTGGAACACCCGGATCTCCGCTGCCCGCGCCAGCCGCGCGGCCACCGCGCCGATGATCGGCTTGAGCAGGAGCTCGGCCAGCGGGTCACTCTCGTAGTGCACGTAGTCGTTGTGCCGCTGGACGTCCCCCTGTTCCGGCGCCCAGTAGGCGAGCCGTGGCGGGCGGACCGGCAGTCGCCGCGACCGCTCACCCGCGTAGTACCGCTCGCTGGCCGCGACCAGCCCGTCGACCTCGGCGTCGGTGAACAGCTTCTTGGTCAGGTACCAGCCGTGCTCGGCGTAGAACGCGACGTCCTCGTCCGATGGCAGCAGCGCTCTGTCCTGTTCGGACAGTGAAGTCTGTTCTGTGGTGGTCACCGTTTCCTCCTCACACGACGCCCGTGAGCTCGCGGTTCTTGGCCTCGTACAGCGCCTTGATGTTGCCGCTGCCGAAGGTGAGCGCCCCCCGGCGCTCGATGATCTCCAGGAACAGGGTCCTGCGGACGTGCATCGACTCGGTGAAGATCTGCAGCAGCTGGCCCCAGTGGTCGCGGTCGACGAGCACGCCGGCCGCCCGCAGCTCGGCCACCGGCACCGCCAGGTCCGCCACCCGGTCGGCCAGCGTGTCGAAGTAGGTGGACGGGGTCTTCGCGAACCGCACACCACGCGCGGCGAGCGCGCCCACCGTGCCGGTGATGCCGTCGGTGGTGAACGCGACGTGCTGGACACCCGCGCCGCCGTGCCACTGCAGGAAGTCGTCGATCTGCCCGCGCTGGCGGCTCGTGTCCGGCTCGATCAGCGTCAGCGTGATCAGCTTCGACGGGCTCTGCACGACCTTGGAGGACATGCCCTGCTCGCCGACCTCGATGTACTCCTCGAAGATCTGCGAGAAGCCGAACACGTCCTGGTAGTGCCGCACCGTCGTGTCGAGCAGCCCGGAGGGCACGCACACCGCGAAGTGGTCGATCACCCGCAGCAGGTCACCGCCCGCCGCGGTGTCCGTCCGGCTGTCCACATCGGACATCCGGAACACGCCGGGGAGGAACTCGGTCCTCGGGCCGGCGCGCTGCACCAGGCGGTGCGTGATGTCGGCGAACCCGGTCACCTCGGCGGTGGTCACGGCCGCGTCGCCCTCCGCGTACGTGGCGGGCGTGGACAGCGAGGCCGCACCCCGGTGCACCAGCTCCTCGTACGCCGCCTCGGCGTCGTCGACCTCCAGCGCGATCACCGCGACGCCGTCGCCGTGCCTGCGCACGAACTCCGCCGCCGGGTGGTCGGCCTCGAGCGGCGAGGTGAGGACCATCTTGATGTCGCCCTGGGTCAGCAGCAGCGAACGCTGACCCTTCATCCCGGTCTCCGGGCCGCCCTGTCCCTGGAGCTGGAACCCGAATGCGGTGCAGTAGTAGAACGCGGCCTGCGGCGCGTCGCCGACGTACAGCTCGATGTGGTCTATCCCTAACAGGTTCATGATTCCTAACCGTTCCGCTTCTTCTCAGTACTCGCCCCGCCCAGCACCAGGCTCACGTTCTGGCCGCCGAAGCCGAACGAGTTCGACAGCGCGTGGTCGATCTCGGCTTCCAGTGGCGTGGCTCGGATGTGGGCGCCCGGGCACGCCGGGTCGACCTCGTCGAGGTTGTAGGTGGGTGGCAGCACGCCGCGGGCCACGGCGAGGGCGCTGGCCGCCGCCTCGACCACGCCGGAGGTGCCGAGCATGTGTCCGGTCAACGCCTTGGTGGAGCTGACCGGCGGGCCGGCGGCGCCGAACACGGTCGCGAGCGCGGCGGTCTCCGCGACGTCCCCGAGCTTGGTCGACGTGCCGTGCGCGTTTACGTAGCCGATATCAGCCGGGCCGAGCCCGGCGCTCGCGAGCGCCCTGCGCATGCACTCGGCCGCGCCGGAGCCGTCGGGCCGGGGCGTGGTCGGGTGGTGCGCGTCGGTGGTGGCGCCCCACCCGCGCACGTCCGCGTACCCGGCCGCGCCGCGCGCGTTCGCGTGCTCGACACGCTCCAGCACCAGCATTCCGGCGCCTTCTGCCAGCACGAACCCGTTGCGTCGGAGGTCGAACGGGCGGCTCGCGGCGGTCGGGTCGGCCCAGCGCCGCGCGAGTGCCCGCGCGTTGCCGAACGTGTCGGCGAACGTCGGGAACAGCGGCGCCTCACTCGCCCCGCACACCACCACGTCCGCGTCGCCCGACCTGATCAGCCGCAGCCCGTCGGCGATGGCCTGCGCACCGGACGCGCACGCGGTGCCGATGCTGGAGCTGTAGCCCCGGATCCCGTGTGTGATGGCGATCCTGGCCGCCGGCATGTTCGGCAGAATCCCGGTGAGCAGGTACGGGCTCACCGCCGTCCGGCCGCGCCGGCCGCGCGCCAGCACCTGGGTCTCCAGCATGGCCATGCCGCCGACCCCGCCGACGATCACGCCGATACGACCCGGGTCCACGTCGCGACCGACCTCGATGCCCGCGTCGGCGAGCGCGTCCGCCGCGGTGAGCAGCGCCAGCACCACCGTCTTGTCCACGACCGAGGCGGCCGGGCCGGACACCACCGTGCGCGGGTCGACGTCGGGCACGAACCCGCCGACGTCGACCGACTCCGCGGCGGGGTGGCCCGCCGGCGGCACGGACAGGCCGGACTTGCCGACGCACAGCGCGTGGAAGACCTCCTCCGCGCCCCGGCCGACCGGGGTCAGCAGACCCATCCCGGTGATCGCGGCGGTCATGCTGTGCCGCCTCTCCGCAAAAGGGGTGTCATGCGAGTTCCTTGTGCTTCTCGCGCAGCAGGAACTTGCGCACCTTGCCGGTCACGGTCAGCGGGATGTCCTCCTGGTGCACGGCGACGATCCGGTTGAGGGTGCTGCCGACCCGCTCACCGAGCGCGGCACGGATGACCTCCGTGCGGTCCACCTCGGGGTCGGCGTTCTGTACCAGCTCCAGCAGGACGTCGGTGACGATGCCGCCGTCCTCGGACACGATCACGACCGTGCAGTCGTGCACGTCCGGGCAGGCCGCGAGGATCCGTTCCTCGGACAGTGCGGTGTAGTACCCGTCGCCGACGACCGCGTCCGGGTCGCGGTCCACGTGGTAGTAGTTGCCCTCCTCGTCGTGGTAGACGAGGTCGCCGGTGAGGAACCAGCCGTTCAGCCGCGCGCGGAACGTGGTGACCGAGTCGTTCCAGTAGCCGGGCGAGAGCGTCGGCGACCGGAACCCGAGCCTGCCGACCTCGCCGGCGGGCAGCTCGTTGCCGTCCTGGTCGAGCACCGCCACCTCGGCGAACTTGTACGGCCTGCCGATCCGGCGCCCGTAGTGGTCGCTGTCGGGGGTGTGGGTGACGTGGAACCCGTTGTGCCCCATCTCCGACGAGCCGAGCCCGTCGACGAAGTGCGAGCCGGTGATCCGCTTGCGGCCCTCGCGGGTGACGGTCTCCCGTGAGCCGACCGCGACCAGGCGCCGGACGTGGGCCTCGTGCGCGCAGTCACCGGTGTTGAACCACATCCGCACCGAGTCGACGTCCCGTGTGGACAGGTCGAACCGCGCGAGGTCCGCCCACGTGACCGCGAAGCCGTAGACCGCCTCCGGGTGCCAGCGCTCGATCGCGGACAGCACGGCCGCACCGTCCTGTTGGGACAGACAGAGCATCTTCCCCCGGTTGCACAGGATCTGGCTGACCATCAGCACGGTCGCCGTGTGCGGGATCGGCAGTGCGTCGAGCACCCGGTTGGTGCCCTGAGCCTGGGGCATCGACAGCAGGTGGCGCTGCGAGGCGAACAGGGTGCGGTGCAGGTGCAGCACCGCCTTCGGCACGCCCGTGGTGCCGGACGTGTGCGTGATGACGACCGGGTCGTCCTGGTGGTGGCGGTGGGGCGGCGGGGCGGCCGCGGGGTCGCCGAGACCCAGTTCCGCCGGCTGTCCGAGCAGTTCCGTGTTGAGGTCGTGGCCCGCGAGCAGCGCCGTGTGGGCCGCGTCGGCGAGCACCCCCCTGGCACGCAGCCTGCGGATGTACTCCGCGGCGATCTCCGGGGGCATCTTCCCGTTCATCAGCGCGGGAATCGCGCCGATCCGGGTGAGGGCGAGGAAGCTCAGGATCGTGTCCGCCGCCGCGGTCGCCCACACGGCCACCGGATCGCGCCTGCGGATCCCGTGCGCGTGCAGCCAGGCGGCCCGCGCGTCGACCATGGTGTCCAGCTCGCCGAGCGTGAGCTCGTACTCGGCGGGGTGGCCGTCGACCTCGGTGTCGAAGATCAGTCCGGGCCCGTCCGGGTCCGCGCCGTGTGCGAGCACCATGCTCAGCACATTGCCGGCGCCGATGTCCGGGTCGGCGGCCAGTGCGGCGCGCAGGCCCCTTGCGTTCATCGTGACTCTCCTTCACTGAGCGGAGCTTGCGGAGCGAGCATCGATACCGACGACCAGCAGCGCATGCGCCGCGCCGGGCTGTTCCACTTCGACGACGAGAACCTCGTCCGCCTCCCCGTCGTCGATCAGCAGTCGTGCCTGCGCCAGTCCCTCGGCTCTCGGGTCGCCCACCGGGCACAGGCAAACGACGGGACCGCGGAGTCCCCATCGGGCGGCGATGTGCCCGGCGACGCTGTTTGGCACGGCCTGGAAGAACAGCAGCGGGCCGATCCTGGTGCCGTCGTCGACCGCGCGCGCGACGTGCTCGGTCATGCGCGCGTCGCCGCTGCCACTCACGAGGACGACCGCGGTGCGCTCCCCGAGGTCGTCGGCGGCGGGCGGACTCCCGTGCCGGGCCGCGAGGCACCGGTCGGCGGCGGCCGCGGCCAGCGGGCTGAACGAGGACACCACGAACCCCGGCAGCGGCGGCGGAACCGTCCCTTCCGGCAGGGTCGCGGTGGCCAGTTCGGCGAGGCTACTCATGCCGCCGCCTTCACGAGCAACGCCGTGTTGGCGCCGCCGAACGCGGCGTTGACGGTCAGCGCGTACGGGCTCGCGGCCTGTCTCGGCGCGTCCAGGATCAGGTCGAGGTCGCACGCCGGGTCGGTGCCGAGGTGCCCGGCGTTCGCCGGCAGCTTGCCCGCCTGGACGGCGAGGACGGTGACGACCAGTTCGAGCAGTCCGGAGCCCTCGAGTCCGTGCCCGTGCACGGATTTCGTCGAGCTCACCGGGATCCGTGCCGTGCCAAGGGCTTTCCGCAGGGCGGTGGCCTCCGTCGAGTCCCCGTCCGCGCCGCTGGCGTTCGCGTTGACGTACCCGACCTCGTCCGGCTCGATCCCGGCGCGGCCCAGTGCTGCGCCGATCGCCCGTGCCATGCCGTGTCCTTCCGGGTGGGGCCGGACGACGTGGTGGGCGTCGCCGGCGCGTCCCCAGCCGGCCACCTCGGCCAGAACCTCCCGTGTGCCAAGGGGTTCCAGCACGAGCGCCGACACGGCGTCGCCGAGCAGCAGACCGCTTCTGCCGGTGCTGAACGGACGGGCGGTGCCGTCGGTCGCGAGTGCCCGCCCGGCGTCGAAGAGGGCGAACTGGTCGGGTTCCACGAGGTAGCCCGCCGCCACCACGACCCGGCCGGACCGTCCCGCCCGGATCGACGCGGCGGCGTCCGCGACCGCGGTGCTCCCGGAGACGCACGCGCACGTGTACACCTTCGCGACACCCGCGAGCCCGGTCCGTTCGGCAAGGTCGCCGGCGAACCCGGCGGTGGTCGCCGTGGCCGACCGTCCGGCGTCCGGGTGGCCGTGAATACCGAGCAGCAGCGGGGTTTCCGCGCGTTCCGTGGCGCTGAGACCCGCGCACGCGTCCCGGATCACCCCGGCCAGCTCGTCGGCCAGCGTGCCGGCGTCGGCGAGCGTCGCCGCGGCCGTGACCCTGCGCGCGCCGACGTCGAACCGGCGCACCGGCCCGAACGCGGCGGCGCCGGCGAGGGTGCCGGCGAGCTGTGCCTGCGCCCCCCTGCCGAGTGCGCTGACCGCGGCCAGGCCCGTGATCCCGGTTCGTGCCAACGGTTCAGGCATCCGGGACCGTCCCGATCGCCTCACGCAACACCTCGACCGCACCGTCCACTGTGCTCATTCGGGCGAACTGCCCGTCGTCCAGCTCGATCGCCACGCCGTAGCGCTGCTCCACCTGGTGCATGAGCCACGCGAGCTGCATCGAGTCGACCCGGTCGCCGACCTCGTCGACCGTCCGGTCCCCGAGGCTCGCGATCATGGTCAGTACGTCCGCCCGAACCACGGCCGGTTTCCCGCTCATCCCGCCTGACCCGCGCCGGCCACGCTCGTGATCCGGTCCGACACCGTCCTGGTGAACTCGCCGATGGTCATCAGCGCCAGCTCCTCGGACTCCTCCTCCGCGAACCGCACCCCGAACCTGTCCTCGACACGGACCGCCAGCTCGGCCATCGCCAGCGACTCCAGGTCAACACCCGCCGGGCCGAGGGTGCTGTCGTCGTCGATGCCCTCGATGTCGTAGTTCATCTCCTGGAGGGTCTCCAGCACGTACTCACGGACCTCAGCAGCCTTCATTGCTCACCTTCTACTGTCGTTGCGATCTGTGTTCTCGGAAACCACTGCCGCGTAAGGGTTTTCACGACACCGCGGCGCGCAGCACAGCGCGGTCGCGGACGAGCTTCCCGGTCGTGGTACGTGGCAGGGTCGTCACGAAGTGCGTTGTCCTCGGCCGCTTGTAGCCGGCGACCCGCTCGGCGAGCGCGGCTTCCACCGCCTGCCCCGTCGCGGCGCCCGTCAGCTGGACGAAGGCGGTGATGTCCTTGTCGTACAGGACAACCGCGGCCGCGACGCCGGGCAGCTCGGTGAGCGTGTGCTCGACCTCGGTCAGGTCGACCTTGAGCCCGCCGACCGACACCTGCGAGTCGAGCCTGCCGAGCACGGTGACGAGACCGGTCGCCGGGTCGACCCGGCCGGCATCCTTGGTGTGCAGCCAGCCGTCCGCCCACCGGGCCGGGTCGGACAGTCCGACGTACGGGGACTCGGGCCGCCGGATCCGCAGCTCCCCGGCCACCTCGCGGACCTCGATCCCCGGCGCCGGCATCAGTGCCGGGCGGTGCCGGCCGAACAGGTCGGTCGCGATGACCCCCAGCTCGGTCATCCCCCACATGTTCCCGAGCGGGACGCCGTACTTCTCGTCGAACCGCGCAGAGACGGCGGCGGGAACGAGCTCACCGCCGGTGGTCATCCGCTTCAGCCGCGGGAGCTTCGGCGAGTCGGTGACCGAGTTGAGGAGTCCGATGTGGAACGGCACCCCGAGCACCGTCGCCGGTGTGTCGCCGGACGCGACCGCCTCGAGGATGCTGTCGCCGGTGAGCCGCCGTGGCGGCACCAGCTCGACGCCCGCGTGCAGTCCGTAGAGGAGTCCGCCGACCAGCCCGAGGACATGGACCATCGAGGGCAGCAGGATGATCCGTTCGCCGGGCTGCGGGACACCGTCCATCAGGGTGTATCGATGGACCTCCGCGGCGAGGTCGGCGGCCGTTCGGCCGATCACTTTGGAAGGTCCGGTCGAGCCGGAACTGAGCTGGAGGACGGCGTGCGGTGTGACCGCCGGCCGGCCGTCCCGGACCGTGATCGCCTCGGTCACGTCGTGGAAGACGTTGAGCGGGCTGCCTTTCGTGCTCGCGGTGTCGACCAGCACCTGCACGCCGAGGCGTTCGAGCGCGCCGTCGACCTCGTACCGCGTCAGCCGGTGGTCCAACAGAACGGCCTGGGCGCCGATCCGCCAGACGGCGAGCAGGTTGGCGACGTAGGCGAGCGACGGCGGGAGGTTCAGCGCGGCGCAGCCGCCATGGCGCAACCCGGCGGCGACCAGCGCCTCCTGCTTGCCGATGACCAGCCGGCGTAACGCGGAGCGGGCAATCGGTCCAGTCTGTAGCTGTAAACAGACGTCATTGTCTGCGCCGTTCAGCAATACCTCGTCGACCCATTCCGATCCCAGGGCCGGCAGCTGTTCGGTGCCCGTAATCGTGGCCACCTCCCAACTACCAAAAGCGCAGCACAAATTCTCCCCCAACGGGTAAGTGTCGGTTTGCCATCAAGTCCACCTCTTCGACGGCGAAGTGGAGCGTACGTCAGTTTTCGCGCACTGAGAAGACAAAAAGTAAACCGTGCTTAACGTAATGGATCGATTACCCACGGTTTGATCAACGACTACCCGCGTGCGGCTGACCTGGACGTTTGCCCCATCGCACCGGGCATCCGACCGCCCGACTCGCCCAATCGGGCGACCGTCCACTCACGATTGATGCCGCAGAACCGGACATCCTGGACGGGATTCTTCGGATACTTCCTTCGTCCCACCGTATAGGGCGAAATGGAGTATCGACCCTGGGCAGACCGCACTAAATTATCGGTGCGCGTGCGAATTATCGTGACTGTTCGTCGACACGGTCGCAAGAAAGTTTCACCGGCAGTGATGGCAATCGCACGAGTCGTCGCGACCGGCGCGTGGCCGTCCAGCGCAGTCGGGCTAACCCACTCGGCCGAATTCCCGTCGAAACGGATCAGGACGTCGGTCATGACATGAAGGACCCCTTCATGTCGTTGAGTGACATGAAGGGGTCCTTCAGGGCATCGGCGGTGTCCCGAACGCGCCCTCGATCAGGCGACGTCGAACCGGTCGAGGTTCATGACCTTGTCCCACGCGGCGACGAAGTCACGCGCGAACTTCTCCCGCGAGTCGTCGCTCGCGTAGACCTCGGCGACGGCCCGCAGCTCGGAGTTGGAACCGAACACGAGGTCGACGCGGCTGCCGGTCCACTTGACCTCGCCCGTTGCGCGGTCGCGGCCCTCGAAGGCCTCCTCGGAGGTCGCCTTCCACTCCGTGCCCATGTCGAGCAGGTTCACGAAGAAGTCGTTGGTCAGCGACTCGGGCGTCGAGGTGAAGGCGCCCAACGTGCTCGCACCCAGGACACGCAAACCACCCACGAGGACGGTCATCTCCGGCGCGCTCAGGTTCAGCAGGTTCGCGCGGTCGATCAGCAGGTACTCCGACGGCAGCCGGTTGCCCTTCCCGCGGTAGTTGCGGAACCCGTCCGCGGTCGGCTCGAGCTGGGCGAAGGACTCCGTGTCGGTCTGCTCCTGCGACGCGTCCGTGCGGCCCGGGGTGAACGGGACCTGGAGGTCGTGGCCGGCGTTCTTGGCGGCCCGCTCGACCGCGGCGCACCCGCCGAGCACGATGAGGTCGGCGAGCGAGACCTTCTTCCCGCCGGTCTTGGCGCTGTTGAAGCCCTCCTGGATCCCCTCCAGGGTGCGCAGCACCGTCGCCAGCGTGTCGGGGTCGTTGACCTCCCACTGCCGCTGGGGCTCGAGGCGGAGGCGCGCCCCGTTCGCCCCGCCGCGCTTGTCGCTGCCGCGGAACGTCGAGGCCGACGCCCACGCGGTGGCGACGAGCTGGGCGACCGACAGACCCGAGTCGAGGATCTGGCTCTTGAGCGCGACGATGTCGTCCGCCGAGACCAGCTCGTGGTCCACCGCGGGGACGGGGTCCTGCCAGATCAGCGTCTCCTGCGGGACCAGCGGTCCGAGGTAGCGCTGGATCGGGCCCATGTCACGGTGTGTCAGCTTGTACCAGGCCCGCGCGAACGCGTCCGCGAACTGGTCCGGGTTCTCGAGGAACCGCCGCGAGATCGGCTCGTAGACCGGGTCGAGCCGCAGCGCGAGGTCGGTCGTCAGCATCGTCGGCGGCCGCGTCAGCGAGCCGTCCTCGGGATCCGGCACGGTGCCGGCCCCCGCGCCGTCCTTCGGCTGCCACTGGTGTGCGCCGGCGGGGCTCTGGGTCAGCTCCCACTCGTAGGTGAACAGGTTCTCGAAGAAGCTGTTGTTCCACGTCGTCGGCGTGGCCGTCCAGGTGACCTCGATGCCGCTGGTGATGGCGTCGCGGCCCTTGCCGGTGCCGAAGCTGTTCTTCCAGCCGAGGCCCTGCTCCTCGAGGGGGGCGCCTTCCGGCTCCGCACCGACGTGCTGGTCCGGGTCGGCCGCGCCGTGGGTCTTGCCGAACGTGTGCCCGCCCGCGATCAGCGCGACGGTCTCCTCGTCGTTCATCGCCATGCGCCGGAACGTCTCGCGGATGTCCCGTGCCGCGGCGAGCGGGTCCGGGTTTCCGTTCGGGCCCTCGGGGTTGACGTAGATGAGGCCCATCTGGACGGCGGCGAGCGGGTTCTCGAGCTCCCGCTCACCGGTGTAGCGCTCGTCGCCGAGCCAGGTGCGCTCCGGACCCCAGTAGACGTCCTCGTCGGGCTCCCAGACGTCCGGCCGGCCGCCGGCGAAGCCGAAGGTCGTGAAGCCCATGGTCTCCAGGGCGCGGTTGCCCGTGAAGATCATCAGGTCGGCCCACGAGACCTTGCGGCCGTACTTCTTCTTGACCGGCCAGAGCAGCCGGCGCGCCTTGTCGAGGTTCCCGTTGTCGGGCCAGCTGTTCAGCGGCGCGAAGCGCTGCATGCCGGCGCCGGCGCCGCCGCGGCCGTCCTCGATGCGGTACGTGCCCGCGCTGTGCCACGCCATCCGGATCATGAACGGCCCGTAGTGACCGAAGTCGGCGGGCCACCAGTCCTGCGAGGTCGTCAGCACCTCGTCGACGTCCCTCGCCAGGGCGTCGAGGTCGACGGTCTGGAACTCGGCGGCGTAGTCGAAGTCCCCACCCATGGGGTTGGCCACGGCGGGGTGCTTGCGCAGAATCGACAGGTTGAGCTGGTTCGGCCACCACTCACGGTTGCTCCCGCCCTCTGTCGGGTGGTTGAACCGACCGGCCGAGACCGGGCACCCGCCCGCGCTCTCCTCGTTCATCTCTCCAACGACGGCGTTAGGGGCGTCAGGACTGTCAGACACGGGAATCCTTCCAGGAACTCATGAACTGGTTGCGGTGGAGCAGCTGGGGCACAGGCCCCAGTAGACGACCTCGGCCTCGTCGATCGCGAAACCGTGGTCGTCGGACGCGGTCAAGCAGGGCGCCGTGCCGACCGCGCAGTCGACATCGGCGATGGCCCCACACGACCGGCACACGACGTGGTGGTGGTTGTCCCCCACCCGCGCCTCGTAGCGCGCCACGGAACCCGGCGGCTCGATGCGCCGCAGCAGCCCCGCGGTGGTCAGCGCGCGCAGCACGTCGTATACGGCCTGGTGGGACACCCCGCCGAGACCCGAACGCACGATACCGATGATCGAGTCCGTGTCGGCGTGCGGCTTGCCGTGCACCGCGGACAGGACCGCCACCCGGGGACGCGTCACACGCAGTGCGGCCCCGCGCAGCATGCGCTCGAAGTCCGAGGTCGTGGGCACGTGGCGAAGTCTGGCCCATTTTCTGGAATCAATCAAGTTTTCGGACCCGATCGGGGGACCGAGCCGCGCTCAGGAGCGCGGGCGGCGGGGCTCCGACTGGTCCGCCTTCGTGCGCTCCAACTCGCTCCTGACCTCGGCCTGAGTGGCGCGTTCCCGCCGCAGCCAGTCGGGGCTCTCGGCCTTCAGCGCGTCGATCTGCTCCGTCGTGAGGGCGTCGGTGACTCCCCCACGCACGAGACCGCTGATGGAGACGCGCAGCTTCGCCGCGATGACCGGCCGGGGATGCGGGCCGTTGCGGCGCAGGTCGCGCAGCCACTCGGGCGGTTCGGCCTGCAGGGCGTTCAGCTCGTCGCGCGAGACGACACCCTCCTGGAACTCCGCGGGGGTGGACTCGAGGTACACGCCCAGCTTCTTCGCCGCGGTCGCGGGCTTCATCGTCTGGGGGGTCTTGCGCGACGTCATGTCGCCGAGGGTATCGGGCGTGTCCGGCGGCTCCGCTCACGCCCGGTAATCTGCCCTCGTGACGGGCTCGGACGTACCTCCATCGTTCCGGCTCGCGTACGTCCCCGGGGTCACGCCGGCCAAGTGGGTGCGAACCTGGCACGAGCGGATGCCCGACGTGCCGCTGACGCTCATCCAGGTGCCCGCCGCGGAAGCCGCTGACCTGGTGCGCGACCGCGGCGCAGACGCGGTTCTCCTGCGGTTGCCGATCGACCGGACCGGCCTGCACGCGATACCGCTCTACGCCGAGACGACCGTGGTCGTTGTCCAGAAGGACCACCCCGTGACCGCGGCCGACGAGGTGTCCACCGCGGACGTGGTCGACGATGTCGTGCTGCACCCCCACGACGACACCCTCGACTGGGCACGGCCGCCCGGCCGGCCGGCGGCCCAACGCCCCGCCACGACCGGCGACGCCATCGAGCTGGTCGCGGCCGGCGTGGGGCTGCTGGTCGTCCCGCAGTCGCTCGCGCGGCTGCACCACCGCAGGGACCTCACCTACCGGCCGGTCACGGACGCCCCGGAGTCACGCATCGCGCTGTCGTGGCCGGAGGACGAGACCACCGAGCTCATGGAGCAGTTCATCGGGATCGTCCGAGGGCGGACCGCCAACAGCACGCGGGGGCGGGCACCGGAGCCGGCGACCGCCGAGCGTCCCGCCGTCGACGCGCGGAAAACCACAGCGGGCAAGCCGGCCGGCCGGCGGCGAGGCCCCGGCGCGCCTCGGGGTGGCAAACGCGGGAAACCCCGCCACCGGTAGTGACTCTGGTTGCGCGGGTTCGTCACGAGATCCGGTCGAGGCGGACTGGAAGCACGCCCGTTGGTGGTTGCCGTGGCGCGGGTCTGTCACTTTCATTGCCACTGACGGGTACTTAGCGCGTCGTCGCCACACGGGACCTGCAAAGGGAGTGCTCCATGACGCTCACCCAGATCGGGTCGTGGCTGATGCTCGCCTCCGGTGGGCTCTTCTCCGGCGGCATCCTGGTCGTGGCGGTCGAGCGGACCAGTCTCTGGCGGCGGATGCCG
>Ga0193742_1000057_pt1 | contig 75737 bp, 56 predicted proteins | sample L2c1metaG_FD_165511 | JGI IMG/M metagenome (GOLD analysis project Ga0193742, IMG submission 165511) | Soil microbial communities from a riparian zone of the East river system, Colorado, United States - L2c1 | ecosystem: Environmental > Terrestrial > Soil > Riparian zone | place: USA: East River... | reverse complement strand
GGCACAAGGATACCCACCCCTTGGACCCGAACACCCCGAAGCGCCACAACCTGACCGACTCGTGGAGAGCCGGATGCGGTGAAAGTCGCACGTCCGGTTCGGAAGAGCGGCATGGGGAAACGACCCGACGAAAACCGGGAACCGCGCCCCATGTCGACTCTTACACAGTACGGATCAGCAATATCGGGCTTCCGGAATTCACGCCACCCCGATGGATCGACCCTCACCGGATTCCGCAACGCAATCTGCTCCACCAACGCGAATAACCCACCCCAGCAACACCCAAACCGCATATCATGGAAGCCACTCGTTGATCTCCGCGATGACGACTATGGCTTCGTTGCGGACGGCGCGTTTGTCACATTTGGTGGCCACGGCACGGTTGTGGTGAGCCGGTTGATGCCGCATTCCACCGCGTGGCGTTGCTTGTAGACGTCTTGTCGAATGCGGGTGGCCACCGCGCGACCCGCGATTCTTGCGGTGACGGATCTGGTCTGCCTTCTCCGGGATGGTGCACCGGATGCCCCGTCGCCTCAGGTAGGAGCGGTTGGCGCGGAACCGTACGCCATGACCACCAACGACGACCGCTTCTGACCCTGCAGTAGCCAGATGCAGCTTCGTGCTCAGCGGCCCCGCGACCGGCCGATCCCGTGATCGTCCGGTTCGATGTCGACCCTACCCGGGGATTCATACTGGTCAGTCCCTTTCCGCGCGCCGGCGGCGTGCTTGCTGCCGTTTCGCATGCTTGGGCGGGCGCCCGGACTTCTTGCCTTGGGGCTACAACGGTTCCAGCTTCGCCCACTGCTCATTCGCCAACTCGGTTCCGCCGCAACCGATTCGGCTGGCGCCCAAATGTGAAACGCTCAAAAAGGCTGGCCCGCTGGAAAGGGACCAAGGCCCTGTTGCCAACCCCTCTCCACCCACCCCCGGCCCGACCCGACCAGAAGCTCACAGAGAAGGCAGCTCGGGGCGGACGGCGGCAGGCGTCTCTGCCAGCGCTTCCAGAGCCAAGCGGACCGCGGTGTCCAGTTGTGGGTCGCGGCCGGCTACGTGGTCCTGCGGTGTCATCTGCACTTCCACGTCCGGGTCCACGCCGTAGTTCTCCACGCCCCAGCCCGGGCCGCGCATCCACGTCGCGTAGCGGGGTTGGGTTACCAGCGTGCCGTCCACCAGGTGGTAGCGCATGTCGATGCCGATCACGCCGCCCCACGTCCTGGTGCCCACCACGGGCCCGATGCCCAGCGCCTTGATGGCGGCGTTCACTATGTCGCCGTCCGAGCCCGAGAACTCGTTGGCCACCGCCACGACCGGGCCTCGGGGGGCGTCGTGGGGGTAGCTCTCCGCTGTGTTGCCGTCTCGGGTCACCTGCCAGCCGATGATCTTGCGGCCCAGTTTTTCCACCACCAGCTGGGACAGGTGGCCGCCTCGGTTCTCGCGCACGTCGACGATCAGGCCCTCGTGGCGGACCTCCAGTCGCAGGTCGCGGTGGAGCTCCGCCCAACCGCTCGCGATCATGTCCGGCACGTGCAGGTAGCCGAGCCGGCCGTCGCTCGTCGAGTGGACGTACTCGCGGCGTTCGGCTACCCAGTCGTGATAGCGCAGCGGCATGTCGTCCAGCAGCGGCACCACGACCACACTCCGGTTGGCCCCGCCGCCGCGTGGCGCGATGACCAGCTCCACCGGCTTGTCCGCCGTGCCGGCGAGCAGTGGCGCCGGGCCGGCGGCCGGGTCGACCGGGCGGCCGTCGACCGCCACGATCGCGTCGCCCGCGCGGACCGCGACGCCCGGCGCGCGCAGCGGGGAGCGGGCCCTCGGGTCGGACGACTCACCGGGCAGGATCCGCTCGATCCGCCACACGTCGCCGTCGCGCGTCAGGTCGGCGCCGAGCAGACCCAGCCGCCGCGCGGCCTCGATGCCGTCGCCCGGCGGGGTGACGTACGCGTGCGACGTGCCCAGCTCGCCCTGCACCTCCCACAGCAGGTCGACCAGCTCGTCGTGCGAGTTGACCGTGTCGACCAGCGGGCGGTACCGCTCCAGCACCCCGGCCCAGTCGACGCCGTTCATGTCCGCGCGCCAGAAGTGGTCGCGCATGAGCCGGCCGGCCTCGTCGAACGACTGGCGCCACTCGGCGGCCGGGTCGACCTGCACCCGGACCCGCGACAGGTCCACGCGCACCTCGTCGCCGCTGTCATCGGACGAGTCGGACTTGCGGTCGGCGGGCTGCACCCGCAACCGGTGCCCGTCGCGGACCACGAGGCGCTCGCCGTCGCCGGTCACCCACAGGCCGTCGACGCCCTCGGTGAGCGTCTCGAGCTTGCGCTTGGCGAAGTCGTACCGCTCCAGCACCGGCTTCGAGTCGTCCTCGTCGTCGTCGCCGTCGTGGCCCAGCACGCCGGCCAGCGGGAACCGCAGCCACACCAGGCCGCCCTTGACCGCGTGCAGGTCGCCGTACCGCGCGGCCGGCACCGGCAGCGCGACCACCCGCTCGCCGAGGCCCTCGAGGTCGACCTCGGTGCGCGGCGGCGCGTCGTCCTCGCCGTCCTTGTCCTTCGCGGGCGGCTCCTCCTCCACCGGCCGGCCGTGCAGCTGCGGGGAGAACGGCGACGGGGTGGTGGCGGCGAGCGGCACCAGGTGCGGCCGCGACCCGTACGGGAACGACATGTCGAACACGTGCGTGTCGTAGATCGGGTCGAAGCTCCGCGCGGACAGGAACGCGAGGTGCTTGCCGTCGGCCGTGAACTCCGGGTCGGAGTCGACGAACCGCAGCGGCGTGACGTCCACAATGGACAGATCGGTGGTGCTGGCCATCTTGATGTGGCGTAACGGGCTCGGCCCGGGATGCGACCACGCGAGCCACGTCGAGTCGGGCGAGAACGCCAGGTCGCACGGGTCGCCAGCGGTGGTGTTGGCCAGCTCGTGGAACTCACCGGTGTCGACGTCGGCCAGCAGGACCCGGCCGTCGTGGGTGGCGACCGCGACCCGCCTGCCGTCCGGCGACGCGGCGAGCTCCAGCACCCGGCCGAGGCCGCCGGTGCCGATGCGGCGCGGGCTCGCGCCGGCGACCGGGCCGTCGGCCGGCGCGATCTCCAACGCGTCCTCGCCGTCGGCGTCGGTGACCCACACGACCTGCTCGCCGAGCGTGCGCGGCAGCCGGGCCCGGACACCGGGCTGCGCGGACAGCGCGCGGACCGGGCCGTCGCGGTGGGTGAGCCAGTGGACGGTGCCGCGGACCTCGATGGCGCTGCCGCGGCCCGTGTGGTCGGGACCGACGTCGCCCAGCTCGTCGGCGGCACGCACCGGGTACGGGGCCCTCGCCAGGCGCGGGCCGCCGAGGCGGATGTCCAGCTCGCGGGGCTCGCTGTCGAGCCCGTCGACGAGCCACAGCCGGCCGGCGCGGTGGAAGATCACGCGGCGGCCGTCGGTCGACGCGTTGCGCGCGTAGAACTCGCCGGGCGCGTCGACCCGGTGGCGGCGCAGGTCGGAGCCGTCGGGCAGGCTGGAGTACAGGTCGCCGACGCCCTCGTGGTCGGACAGGAACGCGACCCGGTCGCCCACCCACAGCGGGGACGCCATGTTGCCGTCGAGACTCGCCTGGAAGCGGGCGAACTCGCCGGAGCCGTCGGCGTCGAGCCACAGCTTGCCGGCCGTGCCGCCCCGGTAGCGCTTCCACCAGGCGGGTTCGCGGGAGGTCGCGCCGAGGAGCAGCACCGCCTCGGCCGGGCCGGTGGCCAGCCCGCCGACCGGGCCGTAGGGCAGCCTGCGGTCCGCGCCGTGGAGGTCGACGGCGTAGGCCCAGGTGCGGCGGATGGACGGCTGGCCGACCGTGCTCGTGGCGAGCACCTCGCCGTCCGCCGTCCAGCCGATGACCTCGGTGTTGATGTCCGCCCAGTGGGTGAGGCGGCGACTCGGCCCGCCGTCGGCGGGGGCCACGTGCACCTCCGGCTCGACGTCGCGCCAACTGGTCCAGGCCAGGTGGGCGCCGTCGGCGGAGAACCGCGGCGAGCTGACCGTGACCTGGTCGGCGGATACCCGCCAGGCACGGCCGCCGCCGAGCGGAGCGAGCCACACGTCGTCCTCGGCGACGAAGGTGACCAGCTCGCCGTGCAGGTGGGGGTAGCGGAGGTAGGCGTCGTTCACGGCCGCCACGTTAGCCGCGATCACCGACAGATCCACGGTCCAACGGACAGATCGTGGGGCACAACCCGAGCGAAAGGTCCATTCGTGCCCGCGGGGCGGCGCCTCAGCTGGGCCAGAAGCGCTGCCAGTCCTCGGTGCTCATCGCCGCCGGGTCCACGCCTTCCGCGCGAGCCGCTTGTTCCGCGGCGCGAACGGCCGCCGCGAACGCCCGGGCCTCCGCGCGCAGCGCGCCCTCCGGGTCGGTCCCGGCCAGCTTCACCCCCGCCGCCGCCGCGAAGAGCGGGGTCGACGGGAGCAGGTCGGCGGGGAGGCCGGCTCTCGCGGTGCGCTGCACGAGCTTCGCCGCGAGGGCGAGTGCCGGCTGGCCCATGGCGACGCCGTCGATACTCGACTCGCGCTTCTTCTCCTGCTGCTTCAGCTGTTCCCAGCGGTGTTGCTGGCTGCTGGCGTCCCGGACGGCCGGGTCGCCGCCCGCGAAGACGTGCGGGTGCCGGCCGACGAGCTTCGCGACCAGCTCGGCCGCGACGTCGTCGATCGAGAACGGGGTGTCCGCCGACTCCTGGGCCACGCGGGAGTGGAACAGGACCTGTAGGAGCACGTCACCCAGCTCCTCGCGCAGCGCGGCGCGGTCGCCGTCCTCGATGGCCTCAAGCAGCTCGTAGCACTCCTCGACGAGGTACTGGCGCAGCGAGTCGTGTGTCTGCTCGGCGTCCCACGGGCAGCCGCCCGGGGAGCGGAGCCGGTCCATCACCGCGACGGCGTCCAGCAGTGCGGCGCCGGGCACCGGGGCGGGCCGGACGATCGACGCGCCGCGGGCCAACAGCGCGGCCGCGGCCGGGTCGTCCAGGTCCGACGTCAACAGCACCACCGAACCGGACAGCGCCTCGGGCGGTGGCGCGTCGGAGGTCGTGTAGACGGCCGCCGCCGCGCGCACGAGTGGCAGCGCGGCGGCCGGGACCAGGTCGCCGGGCGCCAGCAGCACGACGGCCGTTCCCGACAAGGTGGGCTCGGCCGCCGCCGTCACGGCTGTTCGGTCTTGGGCAGCACCACGAAGCCCGCCACCTCGGCCTCGCCCTTCGGCACCACCGTCAGGTTGGCGTCGTTCCACACACCGAACCGCGGGCTGATCTCGATCTTCGACTCGATGGCGCGGGGCCGGAGCACGAACTTGCCGATGGCCGGCAGCTGGGCCGGGTCGATCTGGCTGCTGTCGAACTCCGGCGACGTGCTCGCCGCCGTCTTCGTCGACAGGACGTGCACGATCTGGAAGCCGCCGCTGCCGCCCTGCTCGCCGGAGCCGGCGGGCAGTACGAACACCGAGTTGTCCGGCGCGGCGAGGAACACGCCGTTGCCGGTCGGGCCGGTGTCCTGGTTCAGCTGCACCTGGTCGGGCGTCTCGCTGGCGGCCCGCATCAGCGCGGCGGACTCGTTCGGCTTGGCCGCGATCTGCTCGGCGAGCGCCTTGGCCTTGGCCTCGTCCGCGATCTGGACGATGTTGTACTGCGCGCTGTCCCGGCCGAGGTGCTGGCGGGCCAGTCCGTCGAGCAGCAGCTGGTCGTTGGCGTACGCGTCGAAGCCGCGGGCCCGGTTCACGAGCTCGGGCACCAACTGCTCGGCCGGCACGCTGCCGTCGGTCGGGATCTTCTGCCCGAACGGGTTCTGCGCGCGCAGCTCCTGGAGCTGCGCCGGGTCGACGCGGACGCCGTCCTTGCGCGCGACCTCGGTGAGCAGCTCGTGCGTGATCAGCTGGGTGACGACCTCGCGCGAGACGAGGTCCAGCTTGTGCTGCTGCGCGAGCGACTGGGCCGCAGGCTGCTCCTTCACGATCTTGTCGACCATGGCCTGCACGTCGTCGACCGAGATCGTGTGGCCGTCGATGACGACCGCGGAGTTGACCTGACTTGGTCCGGATCCGCACGCGGTCAGCATCACGACCAATGCGGTCACGGCGGCGAACGGTGCTACGGCACGGCGAAGGACACTCGTCACGGTCGCCTAGCCTCTCACAGCGCCCTACCCCACCGGAGCGGGGGCGATGACGAGGGACGCCAGGAGCTTCGCGCACCAGTTCAGCAGCTCGACGTCACGCAGCGGCGGCGCGCCCATCCGGCCGCCCGCCGCGCCCTCGGTCGGCCGCGGCACGGTCACCAGCTCGCTCACCGGCTTGTAGGTCGCCTTGGGGTGCAACCGCTTGAGCCGCACCAGCTGCGAGTCGCGCAGCGCGAGCGGCGCGAACCGGATCGCGCTGCCGGCCATGGCGACCTCGGTGACGCCGTGCCCTCGGCAGGTCTGCCGGAACGAGGCCACCGCGAACAGCCGCTGGACGGGCAGCGGCGGTGTGCCGTACCGGTCCTTCAGCTCCTCCTCGACGGCGGCGAGCCCCTCGGGGTCGACCGCGGCGGCGATCTTGCGGTACGCCTCGAGCCGCAGCCGCTCCCCCGGCACGTAGTCGTGCGGGATGTGCGCGTCGATCGGCAGGTCCACCCGCACCTCGGCGAGCTCTTCCTCCTCCTCGCCCGGCTCGGCGCCCGCGTGCTTGCGGAACACGTCGACCGCCTCGCCGACCAGCCGGATGTACAGGTCGAACCCGACGCCCGCGATGTGCCCGGACTGCTCGGCGCCGAGGATGTTGCCGGCGCCGCGGATCTCCAGGTCCTTCATCGCGACCGCCATGCCCGCGCCAAGCTCGGTGTTCTGCGCGATCGTCGCGAGCCGGTCGTGCGCGGTCTCGGTGAGCGGCGCCTCCGGCGGGTACAGGAAGTAGGCGTACCCGCGTTCGCGACCACGGCCGACGCGGCCACGCAGCTGGTGCAGCTGTGCCAGCCCCAGCAGATCGCCGCGCTCCACGATCAGAGTGTTGGCGTTGGCGATGTCGAGGCCGGTCTCGATGATCGTGGTGCACACCAGGACGTCGAACTCGCGGGCCCAGAACCCCTCGATGATCTTCTCGAGGCGGTCCTCGTTCATCTGCCCGTGCGCGGTGACGACCCGTGCGTCCGGCACGAGCTCGCGCAGGCGCCGGGCCGCCTTCTCGATCGACGAGACCCGGTTGTGCACGTAGAAGACCTGGCCGTCGCGCAGCAGCTCGCGCCGGATCGCGGCGCCGACCTGCTTGTCGTCGTAGCCGCCGACGTAGGTGAGGATCGGGTGCCGGTCCTCCGGCGGGGTCAGGATCGTGGACATCTCGCGGATGCCGGCGAGCGACATCTCCAGCGTGCGCGGGATGGGCGTCGCGGACATGGTCAGCACGTCGACGTGCGTGCGCAGCGCCTTGATGTGCTCCTTGTGCTCGACGCCGAAGCGCTGCTCCTCGTCGACGATCACCAGCCCGAGATCCTTGTACCGAACCCCGGTCTGCAGGAGGCGGTGGGTGCCGATGACGATGTCGACCTCGCCGGAGGCAAGCCCTTCGATGATCGCGTCGACGTCCTCGGCATGGGTGAACCTGGACAGTCCCTTGACGTTGACCGGGAAGGACTGCATCCGCTCGGTGAAGGTGTTCAGGTGCTGCTGGCCGAGCAGCGTGGTCGGCACCAGCACCACGACCTGCTTGCCGTCCTGCACCGCCTTGAACGCCGCCCGCACGGCGATCTCGGTCTTGCCGTAGCCGACGTCGCCGCAGATCACCCGGTCCATCGGCACGCTGCGCCGCATGTCCGCCTTGACCTCGTCGATGGCGGCCATCTGGTCCTGCGTCTCCGTGAACGGGAACGCGTCCTCCAGCTCGCGCTGCCACGGGGTGTCCGGCCCGAACGCGTGGCCGGGCGCGGACTGGCGGGCGGCATAGAGCTGGACCAGCTCCGCGGCGATCTGCTTGACCGCCTTCTTGGCCTTGGCCTTGGTGTTCTTCCAGTCGGAGCCGCCGAGCTTGTTGAGCGTGGGCAGCTCGCCGCCGACGTAGCGCGACACCTGGTCGAGCTGGTCGGTCGGCACGAACAGCCGGTCGCCGGGCTGGCCGCGCTTGGACGAGCCGTACTCGAGCAGCAGGTACTCGCGGGTGGCGCCGCCGACCGTGCGCTGCACCATCTCGATGTACCGGCCGATGCCGTGCTGCTCGTGCACGACGTGGTCGCCGGGCCGCAGCGCGAGCGGGTCGACCGCGTTGCGCCGCCGCGACGGCATCTTCGTCGACAGGTCCCTGGTGGAGGTGCCGTGCCGGCCGCCGGTCAGGTCGGTCTCGGTGAGCACGACCAGCGCGCGCTCCGGCGAGAGGAAGCCCTCCTCGAGCGCGCCCCGGACGACCGTGACGATGCCGGCGGCGGGCGGCTCGGTCAGGCCCGCCTCGGCGAAGGTGGCGGCCACGTCGGCGTCGCCGAGCTGCTCGACCGCGCGGCGGGCGGTGCCGGCGCCGGGCACGACGAGTACGGCCGCGCCGCCGGTGGCGGTGTGCGCGCGGAGGTCGGCGAACGCGCGGGTGACGTCGCCGCGGTAGCCCTCGACGGCGGCGATGTCGAGCTGGACCACGTTCTCGTCCGGCGTGGTGAGCTGGGACAGCGTCCACCACGGGTGGCCGGTGTCGCGGGCGTGCTGGGCGATCTCGGCGAGGCCCCGGTAGGCGGACGCGCCGAGGTCGAGCGGCGACTTGCCGCCGCCGGCCGCGGCCATCCACGCGGCCTCGAGGAACTCCTGGCCGGTGCGGACCAGGTCGTGCGCGCGGGTGCGGACCTTCTCCGGGTCGATGACGAGCACGTGCGCGCCGTCGGGCAGGACGTCGGTGAGCAGGTCGAGCTCGCCGTCGCACAGGACCGGGATGAGCGCCTCCATGCCCTCGGTCGGGATGCCGTCGGCCAGCTTGGCCAGCATCTCCGTGAGCAGGGCGTCGGCGGCGTGCTCCTCGGCCAGCTCCACGGCCTTCGCGCGGACGTCCTCGGTGAGCAGCAGCTCCCGGCACGGCGGCGCGTTGACCTCGCGGATCTCGGTGGGCAGCGACCGCTGGTCGGCGACCGCGAAGCAGCGGATCTCGGTGACCTCGTCGCCCCAGAACTCGACGCGGGCGGGGTGCTCGGCGGTGGGCGGGAAGATGTCGAGGATGCCGCCGCGGACGGCGAACTCGCCACGCTTCTCGACCATGTCGACGCGGGTGTAGGCGAGCTGGACGAGCCGCTCGATCAGCCCGTCGAAGTCGTGCTCCGCGCCGGCCGTGAGGTGGACCGGGGCGAGCTTGCCGAGGCCGGGGGCCATGGGCTGGATGAGGCTGCGCACGGTCGCGACGACCACCCGCAGCTCGTCGCCGGTGGCGAGGCGCCGCAGGATCTCGAGGCGGCGGCCGACCGTGTCCGCGCGCGGGGAGAGACGCTCGTGGGGCAGCGTCTCCCAGGACGGGAAGTTGGCGACGGTGTCCGGGTCGAGAAGGTCGCGGAGTGCGGCGGTGAGGTCGTCGGCCTCGTGGCCGGTCGCGGTGATCGCGAGGACGGGTTTTCTGGACGCCACGGCCGCGGTGACCAGCGGCCGGGCGGCGGTGGGGCCTGCCAGCTCGAGGCTGGTCGCCCCGACGGCCTCGGTGATCTTGGTCAGAGCGGGGTCGGGCAGGACTGCTTGCAGCAGGCCGGACAGTGACACGGTGGAAACCCCTCAAAAGCACACAGCGGACATACCCCTGCCCGGGAGCGAGCCGGCCGGAAGGGGTCTCACCACCAGCCTACGACTACCCACCGACACTCGACGCGCGTGAACTCGATTCGGTCGGATGACGGATAGCCGGGTGACCCGTCCCCCGCGAAAGAGGAGCACATGGGACCACCCGACAGCGACGCGGCGATCATCGAACGGTCGACGCGGCACCCGGAGCGGTTCGCCGAGATCTTCGACCGGCACGCGCCCCACATCCAGCGCTACCTGGCGCGGCGGCTCGGCGCCCAGACCGCCGACGACCTGGTGGCCGAGACGTTCCTGATCGCGTTCGACAAGCGGTCCCGCTACCAACTCGAACGGCCCGACGCGCGGCCGTGGCTGTACGGCATCGCGACCAACCTGGTCGGCAAGCACCGCCGCGAGGAGGTCCGGGAGTACCGGCTGCGCAACGCCATCGTCCCGGTCCCGGACGCGGACGGCCACGCCGACGTGGTCGCCGCCAGGGTCACCGCGCAGGCCATGCACCGGATGCTGGCCGCCGCGCTCGCCGACCTGAACCACGGCGACCGGGACGTGCTGCTGCTCATCGCGTGGGAAGGGCTGCCCTACGAGGAGGTCGCCCACGCGCTGGCGATCCCCGTCGGCACCGTCCGTTCCCGCCTCAACCGCGCCCGCCGGCTCGTCCGCGCGGCACTCGACGTGAAGGAGACCGCCAACCATGGATGACCTCGCACTGCTTTCCGAGATGGCTGACCGCACGCCGCTACCCGCTGCCGCCGACCTCGCGCCGGCCCGCGCGAAGCTCATGACCGCGGCTGCCCGGCCGAAGCGGCGGCGCTACCTCGTGTCCGCGGCCGCCGCGGTTGGGCTGGCCGCGGCGATCACCGGGGTGGTCATGCTGGACGGGCCTCCGTCCGCACAGGGTGAGGCCGTCGAGGTGTTGCGGCTGGCGGCCGACGCGACCCGGGCGCTGCCGGACACGCCGCCGCGCCCGGACCAGTTCGTCTACACGAAGACCCAGGACGGCAGGGGTGGGATCCGGGAGGTGTGGCTGTCCTCGGACGGGACCCGCGACGGCCTGATCGAGCAGGGCGGCACGACCATGCCGCTGCCCGCGTGCCGAGACGGCGAGGCGCCGGTCGTGAAGGGTGCGGACGTGGTGCCGGGCGCCACCGAGCCGTGCGACCCGCACCCCGCCTACCAGCCGGACCTGCCGACCGACGGTGCCGCGATGGCCGACTACCTGCGGGCCCGCAACGAGGGCAACCTCAACTCGATGGCGAAGTACGTCTACGGCATGGTCGCCGAGTCCTACGTGCGGCCGGCGGTGCTCGCGGCGGTGTTCGAGGCGGTGACCAGGATCGACGGGCTCACCGTGGTGGAGGGTGTCGAGGACGCGGCGGGGCGGCCGGGCGTCGGCGTCCGGTGGACGTTCGACGGGAGCACCAACACGCTGGTGTTCGACAAGGACAGCCATGTGTTCCTCGGCATGTCCGGCACGGCGGCGGTGCTGGTCAGCGGTGTCGTCGACGAGGTCGGCGAACGGCCCTAGAAGCGAGGCGGACGTTTCGCGAGGAAGGCCGCGACGCCCTCGGCGTAGTCCGTGCTCTGTACCGACTCCGTGTACAGGGCGCGGACCTCGTCGTCCTCGTGCCGGCCGTCGGTGATCTTCGCGATGACCGTCTTGGCGCCACGGACGCTGACCTGCGCGCGGCTCGCCATGGTGGTGGCGAGGTCGGTGGCGCGGGCGACCGGGTCGTCGGCCAGCTCGTTGACCAGGCCGATGCGCAGCGCGGTCGCGGCGTCGATGATCTCGCCGGTGAACAGGATCTGCCGCGCCCACGCCGGGCCGACGGCGTCGACGAGCTGCTTCGTCGACGTGAAGTTGTAGACGATGCCGAGCTTGGCCGGGGTGATGCCGAAACGGGCGTCCGGCGCGCCGATCCGCAGATCGCAGGCCAGCGCGATCTCGCAGCCGCCGCCGACGCACACCCCGGTGACCGCCGCGATGGTCGGCTTGGCGAGGCCGACGATGGCGCGCTCGCCGTTGTGCACGGCCTCGCTGTAACGTTCGGCGCCCGCCGCGTCGGCACGCAGGGTCGCGAACTCGCTGATGTCCGCGCCAGCCGAGAAGTGGTCGGTGCCCCGGACGACCATGGCGCGCACGGTGTCCTCGGCCGCCACCTTGTCCATGAGGCCGGGGATGGCCGACCACATCTCGAAGCTCATGGCGTTGCGCTTCTCGGGGCGGTCGATGATCAGCGTCGCCACCGCGCCCGCGAGCTCCAGCGAGATGTTCACCGAACCACCGTAGCCAGGGCGTCCTGAACGGCCGCGATCGCCGCCCGGCCGCGGCCTGATCAGACGTGTGCGAGCAGCGCGGTCCACGCCTGCGCGGAGATCACCAACGCCTGGCCGTCCTGGTTCTTCGAGTCCCGCAGCGCGGTGACCGAACCAACAAGGGCGACCTCAACGCACTCGTTGTTCGTCTCACCGCCGCTCCGACTGCTCTTGCGCCACCGCGCACCCGCGAGGTCCACAGTGGACGTCATAATGATCACCCTCTCACCCGGACGAAAGTCCATCGGCCACCCGCTCGATCAAGGCGACGGACTCTTCAGCGCCCAGCGCCAGTGCGCGAATGCGGTCGAATCTCATCCTAGCTAGGGCGACCTGGTGAACCTTGTCCTTGCGTTCCGCGCCAAGCGCGTGCTCCAGATACACCATGCTCACCTGGTGCTCGCGAGGAAAGTTCAGGATCGTGAACGCGCCATAGATCGCATCGTTGACGAAAGTGGCTGCCGGGAGCACCCGGAGATCAACAGTGGGTAGCTCGGTGGCCAGCGTGAGATGCCGAAGCTGAGCGCGCATTACGTCGACGCCGCCGACCTCCCGGTACAGCGCGACCTCACCGATCACGACCGTCAACTGGAGCGGCTCGTCAGGATCCACGAGGTGCTCCTGGCGGATGAGCCGAACGTCGAGCTGGTTGTCGAGCCACATCTCGCTCTGCTGCCGCCGACCTCCGGCGGTGAACATCGCTCGCGCGTAGTCGGCGGTCTGGAGCAGTCCGTGCACCAGGTCCGGCTGGAAGGAGGTCACCTTGCTCGCGCCGCTCTCCAACGCGATGAAGTCCTTGTCGGAGACGCCGTGCTGCTTCCACCACCCCGTCTGGCGCGCTCTTCGCACCAGCTCCAGCAGGTCCTCGTCGTACACGTCGTAGAGGTCCAGCATCGAGCGGACCAGGTGCACGCTGACCGTGGCCTGGCCGTTCTCGATGCGGCTCATCGAACTCCGCGCGATCTCCAGTCGCTCGGCGGCCCCGACCACGCCGAAGCCGGCCATCTCGCGCGCGGCGCGCAACCGCCGTCCCAGCTCCTGCTTGAGCAGGATCGGATTGTCCTGCGTACCCATGGCGACCTCCTGCGGGATCCCGGCACGGACAGTGTCCACGTGGGATCCCACAGTGAGATGGCGGCTGAGATCGCGGCTGAGGTCAGGACAGGGCGGTGCGCAGGGCCGCGAGGTTGTCGTCCACGGCGGCCTGGCGTTCGAGCAACTCCTGACGGGTCTTCGCGAACGCCTCGACCCGCAGTGCCACCTCGGTGCGCAGTTTCTCCTTGGCGTTCGCCGCCTCTGTGGCGGCGTTCTTGCGTTCCTTGGCGTCGGTGAGCCACTGGAACACGGCCACCGCGGCGGCCGACACCGCCAGGAAGATCCAGCCCCAGCCCGCCACGATCGTGAGCACCACGAGGATCGCGCCGACCGCGACGGCGCCGTACGCGGTGGCGCGGCGGTGCGACTCCACCCGTCCCGCGTGCTCCGCCAGCGACATGGCCTTCGCCAGCGAGGTGGCGTCCGGACCGTCCGTCGACACCACCACCTGGCCGTACCTGGTGCGCGCCGACAGCTGTGTCGGCGCGCTGGCCCGCGCGGCCGTGGCGAAGTCCTCCGCGACCGACAGCAGCAGCTCGGACTGCGCGCGGACGGCCAGCGCCCGCCTGCTCGGGTGCCCCGCGTCGCCCGCGTCGGTGCGGAGCAGCTCGGCGGTCGAGCCCTCCGGACCGTCCCAGGTGGACGACTCGACGGTCTTGCCCTCGATCACCGCACGCAGCTCGCGCTCGCGTGCCAGCAGCGGCAGCTCGACCGGGCTGCCCTCGTCGATCAGCAGCTCCAGCGACCGCCTCGCGAGCGGGTCGGCCTCGGCGGCCGGCTCCCCCGTGTAGCCATCGAGCGTGTCGGCGACCCACGCGCGCAGCACCGCGAGCCGCTCGCCGCCCTGCATGATCGCCAGCAGCTCCTTCGAGTTGTCCAGCTCCTTCGGGAGGTGCACGACCGCCTTCGGCACCACGACGTCCCGCAGCGCCGACGTCGCCGAGAACCGGTCCGCGTCGCTCAGGCCGCGGACGAACTCCACGCCCCTGCGTCGCGCCAACTCCCAGCCCGACTCGCCGAAGAAGCCGTCGGCGGCCAGCGTCCACACGGCACGCTGGTAGCGCGGCGCGTGCTCCAGCAACGCGGGCAGCGCGTCGGCGAGCGTCGTCGCCGGCACGGTCTCGCGGCCGCCGAGCACCGCGGCGCCAAGCACGTGGAGGACCGCGGCGCGGCGGGTGTCGCGAGCTGAGGCCAGCGCCAGCGCGTCGGCATCGACCACGCCGTCGGCGATGCCGAGCAGCGCGACCAGCCCCGGCGGCAGCCAGTACCCGTCGACGTCGGCGACCTCACCGGCCACCGGCGTGCCGACGAGCAACTGCTTGGCCTGGTGCCGAACCCGGCCCTGCCCGTCGAACAGGCCGAGCGTCACCCGCAGGTCGCTGATCTCCACGAACGCGTCGAACGCGGCGGAAAGCCGGTTGAGCCGCTGCTCGATCGAGCCGCTGACCTTCGACAGCTCGGCACGCAGCCGGTTCTGGGACGACCGCGCGGAGGCCAGCGACGCGCTGACGTACCCGAGATCCTCCTCCAGGCCCTTGAGCCGTTTGTTCTGCTGACGCTCGATCCACCAGTCGTCGCTCATCTCACTCCTTCAGCGGTCACCACACAGCAGTGCGACGCGCGTCGCGACATTCTGGACCCATGCGAACCCGGGCGAATCTGGCCGTTGCCGCGCTGATGTTCGCCGTGCTCACCGCCTGCACCGACGCGCCTGCGGACCGTGAGGTCGGTCAGGTCCCGCGCAGCGGCGCGACCGAGCCGGCCGCGCCGAGCAACGGCGAGTCGCCGAAGCTGAAGGTCGAGCAGGTCGCCGGCGGGCTGCAACATGGCTGGGACATCGGGTTCCTGCCCGACGGCAAGATCCTGGTGACGCAGCGGCCCGGCAAGCTCGCGCTGCTGTCCTCCAGCGCGCCCGGCGCGACGGTCACCGAGGTGAAGGCCGACCTCTCCGACGTCCTCGTCCAGGGCGAGGGCGGCCTGATGGGTCTGGTGGTGCACCCGGACTTCGCGGAGTCGCGCCGGTTCACCACCTGCCAGACGCACACGGAGAACGGCGAGCCGACCGACATCCGGCTCGTCACGTGGCGCCTCGCGGACGACGGCCGGATCGCCACCCGCGAGGGCGACCTGCTGACCGGCCTGCCGCTCAACCCGTCCGGGCGGCACTCCGGCTGCCGCCCGACCATCGCCCGCGACGGGTCACTGCTCGTCGGCACCGGCGACACCGCGCAGGGCGCCCTGTCACAGGACCGCACGAGCCTCGGCGGCAAGGTGCTGCGGCTGGACCTGGAGACGGGCGAGCCGGCGCCGGGCAACCCGTTCGCGGACTCCGACGACGCGCGGGAGCGGCTGGTCTACACCTACGGCCACCGCAACATCCAGGGCGTCGCGCTGCGGCCGGACTCGGACCAGGTGTTCACGGCCGAGCACGGGCCGAGCAAGAACGACGAGGTCAACCTGTTGGCTTCGGGCAAGAACTACGGCTGGGACCCGTCGCAGGGCGGCACGGTCGGCGGCTACGACGAGGGCGTCGAGATGACCGACCTCGGCCGGTTCCCCGACGCGGTGCCGGCGAAGTGGCAGACCGGCGACATGACCGAGGCGGTCTGCGCGGCGACGTTCCTGTCCGGTGAGCAGTGGGGCGCGCTGGACGGGGCGCTCGTGATCACCGCGCTGAAGGGCGCGAAGGTGCTGATGCTGTCGCTGTCCGAGCGGGGCGACGTCACGTCGGTGGCGGTGCCGCCGGAGTTCACGTCGACGTTCGGCAGGCTGCGTGCCGCGCGCAGCGGCCCGGACGGCGCGCTGTACCTCACCACGAGCAACGGGCAGGACGACAAGCTGCTGCGCGTCACGCCCGCCTGAACCCTTTCGCGCTTTCCTTGCGTAGTAGGGCGCATGAGTACTTTTCCGCAGCCGTTGCTCGACGCTTTGGCCGCCGATCCCGGCCACCCGGTCTTCGAGCACGGCGAGCGGGTGGTGTCGGCGGGTGAGCTGCTCGCGACCGTCCGCCGCATGGCCGGCGCGCTGCGCAAGGCCGGGCTCGGCCGGACGAGCGGCGTCGCCATGCTCACCGGTGTCACGCCGGAGGCGTACGCCGCGTACCTCGCCGGGCACGCGCTCGGCTGCCGCGTGGTCGGCGTGCGGCCCGGGTACTCGCCTGGCCAGCTCTCGCACCTGCTCGGCGCGGGCGTGGACGCGGTGGTGGTCGACGGCTCGCAGCCGCTGCCGGCGGTTCACCCGCCGACTCTGACGACTCTGACGATCGCGGACCTCGACCGGGGCACGCCGTTCGACGTGGTCGCGGACGGGCAGTCCGAGGACATCGCCCGCCTCGTCTACACGTCCGGCAGCACCGGCGCCCCGAAGGGCTGCGCGTGGAGCTACCGCGCGATGTCCGCTCACTGGTCGTGGCGGCACCCGGCGACCTGGGACGAGGACTCGAAGGATCTGGCCCGCTACGGCGAGCGGTACCTGATGTTCGGCACGCTCGCGTCGCCGGTCGTGCAGGACTACGGCGCGCTGGCGCTTCTCGGCGGCGGCACCGCGGTGATCCCCGACCCGACGGCGCCGCTGTTCCCGTATGTCGTCGAGCGCCTCCGGATCACCGGCACGATCATGAACGTGCCCCGGCTGTACCAACTGCTCGACGTCCTGCGCACCGAGCGGGTGGACATGTCGAGCCTGCGCGGCATGCTGGTGGCCGGCTCGCCGCTGCCGCCGCACCGGCTGGCGGCGGCCATCGACCGGCTCGGCCCGGTGCTGTACCAGGCGTACGGCCAGAGCGAGGCCGGCAACCTGACGATGCTGACGCCGGCGCACCTCGAGACGTTCGGCGCCGACGCCCTGTCGTCGGTCGGCCGCCCGCACGACGGCGTGGAGCTCGACGTGCGGGACGGCGAGCTGTACGTCCGCAACCCGTACCTGATGTCCGGCTACTGGCGTGATCCGGAGCAGACGGCCGAGGTGCTGGTCGACGGTTGGCTCCGCACCCGCGACCTGGGTTTCCTTGACAGCAACGGGTTCCTGCACCTGTCCGGCCGCGCCCGCGAGGTGATCATCGTGGACGCGCTGCCGTACTACGCGGGCCCGATCGAACGGGTCCTCGCCGAGCACGCGGACATCGACCAGGCCTACGTCGTCGGCGCGCCGGACGAGCACACGGGCGAGGCCGTGCACGCGTTCGTGGTGCCGGCGCCGGGCCGGACCCCCGACGAGGCGGCGTTGCGGCAGCGGGTGCTGACCGAGCTGGGCCGGGGCAGCGTCCCGAAGACGATCACCTACCTCGCCGAGGTCCCGGTGGCCAACAGCGGCAAGCCGGACAAGCACGCGCTGCGCGCCTCGCTGGCGTGAGTCAGTGCGACTCCCGCAGCCCGGGCTTGCTCTCCAGGTGCGACAACCCGTTCCAACACAGGTTCACCAGATGCGCGGCGACGTCCTCCTTGCGCGGCTTGCGCACGTCGAGCCACCACTGCCCGGTGAGCGCGACCATCCCCACCAGCGCCTGCGAGTACAGCGCGGCCAGCTTGGGCTCGTACCCGCGAGAGGAGAACTGCACCCCGAGAATGTTCTCCACCTGAGAAGCGATGTCGTTCAACAGCGAGGAAAACGTGCCGGTCGCGGACGCGACCGGCGACGCGCGGACGAGAATCCGGAAACCGTCCGCGGACCCTTCGACATAGTCGAGCAACGCGAAAGCCGCTCGCTCCAACAACAACCGGGGATGCGCCTCCTCGGCCAGCGCGGACGTCATCTGGGACAGCAGGTAATGCATCTCGCGGTCGACGACGACCGCGTACACGCCTTCCTTGCCGCCGAAGTGCTCGTACACGACCGGCTTGGACACGCTCGCCCGGTTCGCGATCTCCTCGACCGACGCGCCGTCGAACCCCTTCTCGGCGAACAGCGACCGCGCCACGTCGAGCAGCTGCTGGCGCCGCTCCTCGCCCGTCATCCGCACACGTGGCGCCGACTTCTCGCTACCGCCGGCGCGCCTGGGCGGCGCCGTCCGCCCACGTTCCCGCCGCCTGACCGCCATTTCAGCCACCCTAGAGGGCGACCCCGACAGTCCGTGGCCAATTAGGCCTCCGCGCCCGCCGATATCTTCGCGAGCCGCTGTTTGGTCGGCCACCGCACGCTGTGCACCCAGCCGAGCTTCTCGAAGAACCAGATGACCCGCGCGGACGTGTCGATCTGGCCGCGCTTGACGCCGTGGCGCGCACAGGTCGGGTCGGCGTGGTGCAGGTTGTGCCACGACTCGCCGAACGACAGGATCGCGAGCGGCCACACGTTGGCGGCCTTGTCCCGGCTGACGAACGGCCGGTCGCCGATCATGTGGCAGATCGAGTTGGTCGACCAGGTGACGTGGTGCAGGATCGCGACGCGCACCAGACCGGCCCAGAAGAACGCGGTCACCGCGCCCCACAACGACCAGGTGATGAGCCCGCCGAGCAGCGCCGGCAGTCCGAGCGACAGCACGGTCCAGACCGCGAACAGGTTGTTGACCCGGACGATGTCCTTGTCGGCGAGCAGGTCCGGCGCGAAGCGCTCCTTGTTGGTGATGCTGCGGTCGAACACCCAGCCCATGTGCGCGTGCCAGAAGCCCTTGGCGAGCGCGACCGGCCCGGTGCCGTACAGCCACGGCGAGTGCGGGTCGCCCTCCTTGTCGGAGAACGCGTGGTGGCGGCGGTGGTCGGCGACCCAGATGATCGGCGGCCCCTGCATGGCCATGGAGCCCGCGATCGCCAGGAAGATCTTCAACGGCCGCTTCGCCTTGAACGACCCGTGCGTGAAGTACCGGTGGTACCCGATGGTCACGCCGTGCCCGGTGAAGTAGAAGAAGGCGAACGCCAGAATCACGTCCAGCCAGGTGAGGCCCCAGCCCCAGGCCAGCGGCACGGCGGCGATCAGCGCCGCGAACGGCACCAGGATGAAGATGTACACGCCGAGCTGGACGTAGTTCTTCCGGCGGCCCACGGTGACCGGCTTCGGCCCCTTGGCCGTTTCGCCGTCTCCGTTCGATGTCTGCTCGAGGGTCGTCGTCATACCTAGCTACCCCGTCTTTCACGTGTTAGGCGAGCCTCGCCTACGGCACCGTAACCTACGACAGCGTAAGTTGCTCCCGACCGCGAGCGCCAGTACTCGCGCGTGAGCACCTTCGCCAATGAACCAGTCCGGCCCGCGCCCCGACTACTGGCGTGACGCGCGTCACACCCGATCGGACGCGCTTGCGAGCTATCCACTGGGTACCACTGCCGCCCGGCGGCCATGCATGCCACGATGTCCAACGCGTGGGCGGGAACTCGCCCAGGCGTGATCCGCCGTGGTGTAAAGGCAGCACCTCAGATTTTGGTTCTGATGGTCCAGGTTCGATCCCTGGCGGCGGAGCTGCCCCGCGATCACCCCGGCGGGCAGACTTTCGGGCAGCACGAAGGTGGACAGCCAGACGTGGACGGCGGCGAGCGAGAAGACCACCGGGACGGCACGGACCGACCCGCGTTGGACGAGCGCTCCGACGCGTGGCTGGTCGGCCGGGCTCGTGAGCTGCTGGCGATCTCGCAGGCCAGCGAGCGCGGCGACCTCGACCGGCTCACCGACGAGATGGACCGGCTGCTCGCGCAGGCCCGCCACCGCGGCGAGCCCCGGCTGGTCGGCCAGCTGCTGCGGGCCGCGACCGTCATCCGCGTCATCGACTCCGAGTCGGCCGACTCCGCGGAGAGCATGGTCGAGGAGTTCCTCTCCCACTCCCGCCGGCACGGGCTGCTGGTGCTGCAGGCCGACGCGCACGCGCTGCGCGGCCTGCGCCTGCTGCTGGTCGGCGAGGAGGACGACGCGCTGAGCGAGATCGCGGTCGGCCTCGCGATGCTCGACGAGAAGATCCCGCCGGACCTCATGTTCGGCCGGCGCGTGTGGGACGTGCTGATGGCGTCCACGCTGATGGACATCGGCACCGTGCTCGGCCAGCTCGGCATCTACGACGTCGCCGACCAGGTCATGCGCAAGGCCAACCGGCACATCCGCACGAGCGCGGGCTCGCACGACATCTCCGTGCACCTGGTCACCCGCACCCGGCTGCAGCTCGGCTGGGGCCTGCGCCTCGAGCGCGCCGGCGAGGACGTCGCGGCGACGACGCACTTCACCGAGGCCGCGGCAATGGCGACCGGCATCGAGGGGCCGTTCCGCGAGTCGCTGTTCCGCCGCAGGCCCGACCAGCCGGCCGCCGACCAGGTCGCGGTGATCGGCGCCGCGCACGCGCTCGCGAACCCGTCCGGCCAGCACCTGGACCGGCTGCACGGACTGCTGGAGATCACCCCGCAGCGCGAGCTGATCTTCGTCGGCGTCGCGCTGGCCAGGTGCCTCGAGCACGACGGCCGCGTCGACGCGGCCGTCGAGGCGCTCGACGAGGTGCAGAAGCGGCTGCACAGCACCCCGTCCGAGCAGGGCCTCTACCTGTGCCTGATCCGCGAGTTCGCCCGGCTGTCGGGCACCGACGGCGACACGCGCACGGCCAGCGCGCTGCAGCTCTACGTCGCCGAGCTGGAGTCGCAGCTGTCGGACATGCAGGTGTCCCGCAAGGCGACCCTGAACACCCGGCGCGAGCACGAGCGGCTGTCCCGCAAGCACGGCACGGTCGCGCGGCAGGCGCTGCAGGACCCGCTGACCGGGCTGCCCAACCGGCGCGCGCTCGACGAGCGGCTCGAGGAGCTGTCCGCGCGGGTCGGCGACGACGACGGCAAGCCGCTCGCGATCGCGCTCGTCGACCTCGACGGGTTCAAGGGCGTCAACGACCGCATGTCGCACGCGGACGGCGACGACGTGCTCCGGGTGATCGCGAGCACGGTGCGCGACACGCTGCGCGGCTCGGACATGGTCGCCCGCTACGGCGGCGACGAGTTCATCGTGCTGCTGCCCGGCGCGCCGCTGGAGCCGGCCGCCGCCGCGCTGCGCCGCGCCACGGTGGCCGTCGCGGCGCTGCCGCAGGACCTCTCGCACGGCGTGACACTGTCCGTCGGTGTGGTGTCGCTGCGTCCGCAGGAGTCCGCGTCCCGGGCGCTCGCCCGCGCCGACGCCGCGATGTACCAGGCGAAACGCCGTGGCGGCAACGATGTCGTGGCCATCTCGTCCGACGAACCGGACAGTGCCGCACCGGTCGAGCACATCGTCTCGGAACAGCAGGCGGCCGACCCCGGGTGGGTCCTCCCCGAAGGCACGTAGGATCGAAATCCGGGTCGGATCACCGGCCCTGATCTCGATCGCGCCAAGGGAGACGGCTGATGCTCGAGAGCTCTGGCGGGCTCGGTGAAGTCAGCACGATCGTGCTCGCCGCCGGCGGGGGCACCAGGATGCGTTCCAGGACGCCGAAGGTGCTGCACCGCCTGGCCGGCCGCTCGCTCGTCGAGCACGCCGTCCGTGCCGCGGCCGGGCTCGTGCCGGCACGCATGGCGGTGGTCGTCGGCCACGGGCGCGAGGCGGTGGCCGAGCACCTCACGGAGGTGTCGAAGCTTGTCGACACCACGGTGACGGTCGCGGTCCAGGAGGAGCAGCACGGCACCGGGCACGCGGTCCGCTGCGCGCTCGACGCGCTGCCCGGCGACCTCGCCGGCACCGTCCTGGTCACCTACGGCGACGTGCCGCTGCTCGACACGGTCACGCTGTCCGCGCTGCTCGCCGAGCACGCGAGCGCCGGCAACGCCGTGACCGTGCTCACCGCGGACGTCGGTGACCCGACCGGCTACGGCCGGATCGTGCGCGACGCCGACGGCACGGTCGCCGCGATCGTCGAGCAGAAGGACGCGACGCCGGCGCAGGCGGCCATCACCGAGATCAACTCCGGCGTGTACGCGTTCGACGCGGCCGTGCTCGCCGACGCGCTCTCCCGGCTGTCCACCGACAACGCGCAGGGCGAGCAGTACCTCACCGACGTGCTCGGCATCGCCCGCGGCGACGGCCACCGGTGCGGCTCGTGGAGCTGCGCCGACCCGTGGCTCGTCGAGGGCGTCAACGACCGGGTGCAGCTCGCGGTGCTCGGCACGGTCATGAACCGGCGCCTCACCGAGCACTGGATGCGCGCGGGCGTGACCATGGTCGACCCGTCGACCGTCTGGCTGGACGCGGGCGTCGAGCTGGCCCGCGACGTGGTCATCGAGCCGAACGTGCAGCTGCGCGGCGCCACCACGGTCGGCGAGGGCGCGGTCGTCGGGCCGGACACCACGCTGACCGACGTCACCGTCGGCGCCGGCGCGAAGGTGGTCCGCACCCACGGCGGCGACGCCGCGATCGGCGCGGGAGCCACCGTCGGCCCGTACGCCTACCTGCGGCCCGGCACCGTGCTGCACGAGAGCGGCAAGATCGGCACGTTCGTCGAGGTCAAGAACTCCGAGATCGGCAAGGGCACCAAGGTGCCGCACCTGTCCTACGTCGGCGACGCGACCATCGGCGAGTACTCCAACATCGGCGCCGCCAGCGTGTTCGTGAACTACGACGGCGTGACCAAACGCCGCACCACGGTCGGGTCCTACGCCCGCACCGGCAGCGACAACATGTTCGTCGCGCCCGTCAGCATCGGCGACGGCGCGTACAGCGGCGCGGGGGCGGTGCTGCGCGACGACGTGCCGCCCGGCGCGCTCGCCGTGTCGGCGGGCTCGCAGCGCAACATCGACGGCTGGGTCCTGCGCAAGCGGCCGGGCACGCCGGCGGCGGAGGCCGCGCGGCGCGCACTAGGCATCACGGAGGAGCCATGACATCTCTGTTCGCAGGTCCCGGGCTCCCCAACCGCGCCTCAGGGGAACGTGACGCAAACCAGCCACAAGCACGCGCCCAAACAGCACGTCCCGTCTCCGACGCAACCAAAACTTCTAATTCCGGGGAGGCGGCGCAGTGATGAACGCCAAGTCCGGCACACCGAAGAAGAACCTGATGTTCTTCTCCGGGCGGGCGCACCCCGAGCTGGCGGAAGAGGTCGCGAAGCACCTCAACGTGTCGATCACGCCCCAGTCCGCGTACGACTTCGCGAACGGCGAGATCTTCGTGCGGTTCGAGGAGTCGGTGCGCGGCTGCGACGCGTTCGTCATCCAGAGCCACTGCGAGCCGATCAACCAGTGGGTCATGGAGCAGCTGATCATGGTGGACGCGCTCAAGCGCGCGTCGGCCAAGCGGATCACCGTGATCATGCCGTTCTACCCGTACGCGCGGCAGGACAAGAAGCACAAGGGCCGCGAGCCGATCTCGGCGCGGCTGATCGCGGACCTGTTCAAGACCGCGGGCGCCGACCGGATCATGACGGTCGACCTGCACACCGCGCAGATCCAGGGCTTCTTCGACGGGCCGGTGGACCACCTGTTCGCGCAGACCCTGCTTGCCAAGTACATCAAGAACTCCTACGGCAGCGACAACGTCACGGTCGTCTCGCCGGACGCCGGCCGCACGAAGCTGGCCGAGAAGTGGGCGGACGACCTCGGCGGCGTGCCGATCGCGTTCATCCACAAGACCCGCGACCCGCTCAAGCCCAACGACGTCGTCGCCAAGCGCGTGGTCGGCGAGGTGCGCGGCCGGCTGTGCGTGGTCATCGACGACATGGTCGACACCGGCGGCACCATCGCGAAGGCCGTCGAGCAGCTGGTCGACGAGGGCGCGGCCGACGTGGTCGTGGCCGCGTCGCACGGCGTGCTGTCCGGCCCGGCGCCCAAGCGGCTGTCGGAGTGCGGCGCGCGCGAGGTCGTGTTCACCAACACGCTCCCGATCCCGGACGAGAAGCTGTTCCCGCAGCTGACCGTGCTGTCGATCGCGCCGCTGCTGGCCCGCGCCATCCAGGAGGTCTTCGAGGACGGCTCGGTCACGAGCCTCTTCGACGGCAACGCGTGAGGGGCTAAGCACTTCCCAGCCCCGAGTGCTGTTGCGGAAAACGGGCACGTAGACTACCGGGGTTGCCTCGGCGAGGACGGGCGTCACGCCTGGCGTGATCGACGCGGCGGCTTGACTGCCGCGCGCTCACTCGTCGCCGTAGGTCGCCGCCGCCCCCAAGGTTTCCATGTTCCATCAGCAAGGAGTGCACCACCGTGTCCGAGGTCCGTCTCGCCGCCGAAGCCCGTACCGAGTTCGGCAAGGGCGCCGCGCGCCGCACCCGTCGCGCCGGCAAGATCCCCGCGGTGCTCTACGGCCACGGTTCCGACCCGAAGCACCTGGCCCTGCCGGCGCTCGAGTTCGCCCGCGTGGTCCGCGAGCACGGCCAGAACGCCGTGCTGACGCTGGAGATCGACAGTGCCAGCGAGCTCGCGCTCACGAAGACCGTCACCACGCACCCGATCAAGAACTACATCGAGCACGTCGACCTGCTGCTGGTCCGCCGCGGCGAGAAGGTCACCGTCGAGATCCCGGTCGTGCTGACCGGTGACGCGGCCCCGGGCACCCTGATCACCCAGGACCTGACGACGCTGCTCATCGACGTCGAGGCGCTGCACATCCCCGACCAGATCGAGGTGTCCATCGACGGCGTGACGGGCGGCACCCAGATCTTCGCCGCCGACGTCACGCTGCCCGAGGGCTCCGAGCTGATCACCGACGGGGAGGCGCTGGTCATCGCGATCAACGTCGCGCCGACGGCCGAGGAGATGGACACCGACACCGACACCGAGACCACGGAGGCCGCCGCGCCGGCCGTGGCCGCCGAGACCACCGAGGACTGAGTCGCCTGACCGGGCGGCCCCACGCGGGCCGCCCGGCTCGCGCTTCGGCATGGCTGCGGACACCGCCCCCGACACTCCGGTGCTGGTCGTCGGCCTCGGCAACCCGGGGCCGCGCTACGCCGGCAACCGGCACAACGTCGGTTTCCTCGTCGTCGACGAGCTGGCCGCGCGCATCGGCGGCAAGTTCAAGGCGCACAAGGCGGGCGCCGACGTGCTCGAGGGCCGGCTCGCGGGCCGGCGGGTCGCGCTGGCCAAGCCGCGCTCGTTCATGAACGTCTCCGGTGGTCCGGTCACCGGCACCGCCCGGTTCTACAAGGTCGCGCCCGAGGACATCGTCGTCGTGCACGACGAGCTGGACCTGGACTTCGGCACGGTGCGCCTCAAGCAGGGCGGCGGCGAGAACGGCCACAACGGGCTGCGTTCGATTTCCAAGTCCCTCAGCACCCGCGACTATCTGCGGGTACGGTTCGGAATCGGTCGGCCACCCGGCCGGATGGATCCGGCCGACTTCGTGCTGCGGGACTTCTCCCCAGCTGAACGCAAGGAGCTTGCCTTCAGCGTCGACCACTGTGCCGACGCCACGGAGGCGTTGGTGGGCAAGGGCCTGGAGGCGGCACAGAACCTCTTCCACGCACGGTAGGAGAGGTCATGGCTGCGGACGACGTTCCACTCACCCCGATGGTCGTCGACTGCGTGACGTTCGACCGCGCCTCCCTCGGGCGGCGCGGCTACAACGAAGACCAGGTCGACGACTTCCTCGACCGCGTGCAGGCCACCCTGTCCGGCACCGACTCGCTGACGGCGCACGAGGTCCAGAACGCGATGTTCGACAGCGCCCCCCTGATCCGCCGCGGCTACCACGAGGACCAGGTCGATGAGTTCCTCGACCTGGTCGTGGAGGAGCTCACCCGCCGCGAGGGCGCGGTGAGTCAGGCCGTGGCCACGCAGCCCACCCCACCGCCGGCCGCGGCGGTCTCCCACGCCCCGACCCACTACCGCCCGGTGCCCCCACCGACCGCGGCCGAACAGACGAACCCCATGCTGTTCGCCCAGCCGCCGTCGATGCAGTCGCCGAACACCCAGCCGCTGAAGCAGAAGCCGCGCCACGCCCCGGCAGAGACGGCAGCCCAGCCGGAAGCCGCACCTGACGTGGCACCACAGGAGACACCCGAGACACCCGAGCCGCCGCAGGACGTCGACAGCTGGCGGGACTCGGACGTGCTCGCGCTACCGCTGCCCCCGGCACCGCCCACCGAGCGCGGCTACCGCCCCGGCGACGTGGAGCGCCTCGTGAAACTCCTCGCGGAGGCGGCGGACACGAACCCCGACGAGCTGGCCAAGCTCAAGCTCTCCCGCACCTTCTTCATCGGGCAGGGGTATCATGCCGGCAGTGTCGACGCGGTGCGCGACGCCTGGGTGCGGGAGCTTCAGCGCCGCGCGCTATGACGCCTCGCTGATCGCGTCGGCCAGCTGTTCGCCCGCCGCGGCGCGCCGGAGCTTGCCGGACGGGGTCTTCGGCAGCGTGCCCGCCGGCAGCACGAGCACCGCGGACGGCCGCGCGTTGACCGCCTCGAACACGCGGGCGCCGATCTCCTTGCGGAGCACCTTCTCCTTGTCGGCGTTGCCGGCGAGCTTCGACTCCACGACGACCGCGAAGCGCTCCCGGCGGGTGCCGGCGTCCATCCGCACCGCGACCGCGTTGCCGGCGCGGACGCCGTCGACCGACGTGGCGGCGCGTTCGATGTCCGTCGGGTAGATGTTGCGGCCCGCCAGGATGATCACGTCCTTGGCGCGGCCGCAGATGACGATCTCGCCGTCGACGATGTACCCGAGGTCGCCGGTCGCGAGCCACCCGTCCGCGTCCTGCGTCGCGAGCGGGCCGTCGACCGTCAGGTAGCCCGGCGTCACGGAGTCGCCGCGGACCTGGATCTCGCCGACCTCCCGTGCCGCCAGCACGTCCCCGGACGGGACCGACACGATCCGCGCGTCGAAGCCGTCCAGCGGCGGGCCGAGGATCGCGAACGTGCGCAGCGACGCGGGCTCGGCGTCCCGCGACACCGGCACCGCACGGTTGTCCGCCTCCAGCGCGACGGCGTCGAGGTAGTCCAGCCGCAGCCCGATCATCGGGCTGGCGAAGGAGATGGCGAGCGTGCCCTCCGCCATGCCGTACGCCGGGAAGACGCACTCGGCCGGCATCCGGAACCGGGCCCCGGCCTCGACGAACGCGTGCACCGCCTTCTCGTCGATCGGTTCGGCGCCGTTGAGCGCGATGCGCAGCGTCGACAGGTCGTACTCGTCGGCCGAATCGACGCCGGCGAGCCTGCGGCCGAGCAGCGCGTACGCGAAGTTCGGCGCGGCCGTGATCGTGCCGCCGTGCTCGGAGATGAGCTTGGCCCACAGCAGCGGCGCGGTAAGGAAGTCGACCGGGGTGACCTTGACCAGCTCGATCCCCCACGCCATGGGGGTGGTGTAGAAGCCGACCATGCCCATGTCGTGGAACATCGGCAGCCACGACACCATGATGTCGTGCTCGGGGTCCAGCTCGGCACGGTCGGCCATCGCGGAGATGTTCGCCAGCAGGTTGCGGTGGGTGATCCGCACGGCCTTCGGGTCCGCGGTGGAGCCACTGGTGAGCTGGAGCAGCGCCGGGGCGTCCTCGTCGACCTCGACGAAGACCTCGAGCGGGGCGCCGTCGGTGAGGTCGTCGATCAGCAGGTAGCCGATGCCGTGCTCGTCGAGGACCGGCGCGAGCTGGTCGAACGGCGCGCCAAGCAGCACCAGCTTCGAGCTGATCATGTTCAGGACCTTGACGGTGTCCTCGGCCCACAGCGCCAGGTCGGACCTCGGCGTCGGCTGGTGCAGCATCGTCACGCTGCCGCCGGCGAGCCACACCGCCTGCACGGCGGGCCCGATCGCGATCGGCTCCGCGGCGAGCACCGCGACCGCGTCGCCTCTGGCGAGCCCGTGCTTGACCAGCGCGCCGGCCATCGCCCGCGCCTGCTCGTGGACCTGCGCCCACGTGGTGTGCACGGGGTTGACCGGCTCGCCGGTGGTGACCCCGCGCCGCTGTCCCCCCGCGCCCGCGGTCGCGATCAGCTTGTCGACGAAACGACTCATGTAAACAACTGTAGAGGTGGCTATTCGGCCATGTCCGCGACGGCCAGCCAACGCTCTTCGACGTTCGACTTCTCGGCGAGCAGCTCACGAAGCTCGGCGTCGAGAGCCAGCAGCCGGTCCGCGTCGGTGGCCGCGTCCGCGAGCGCCCCGTGCAGCGTCGCCTCGCGCTTGGTTAGCACGTCCATCCGCCGCTCCAGCTTGGCCAGCTCCTTGCGCGCGGCGCGCTGCTCCGCCGCGTTCGACCGCGGTGCCGTGACCGAGGCGGCGGCGGGCCGAGCCGCCGCCAGCTGCGCGTCCCGGCGCCTCAGGTACTCCTCGATGCCGCCGGGCAGGTCGGTGATCTTGCCGTCGCCGAACAGCGCGACGACCGTGTCGCACACCCGCTCCACCAGGTACCGGTCGTGCGAGACGACCACCAGCGTGCCCGGCCACGAGTCCAGCAGGTCCTCGAGCTGCTGGAGCGTGTCGATGTCGAGGTCGTTGGTCGGCTCGTCGAGCAGCAGCACGTTCGGCTCGGCCATGAGCAGCCGCGCGAGCTGCAGCCTGCGCCGCTCGCCGCCGGACAGGTCCGACACCGGCGTCCACTGCCGCGCGGCGGGAAACCCGAACCGCTCGGCGAGCTGGGACGCGGACATCTCCTGCTTGCCGAGGGTGACCCGGCGCGCGATCTCCTCGACCGCCTCCAGCACCCGCAGCGACCCGGGCAGGTCGTGCAGCTCCTGCGACAGGTATGCGAAACGCACGGTCTGGCCCTGGATCCGCTTGCCCTCGGACGGCTCGACCTCGCCGGTGAGCAGCTTCAGCAGCGTCGTCTTGCCGGACCCGTTGACGCCGACGAGCCCGATCCGGTCGCCGGGCCCGATCCGCCACGTCTGCCGCACGATGAGCGACTTGTCGCCCGCGCTGACCGACGCGTCCTCCAGCTCGAGAACGGTCCGGCCGAGCCGGCGCTTCGCGAACGCCAGCAGCTCGACGGAGTCGCGCGGCGGCGGCACGTCGGCGATCAGCGACTCGGCGGCCTCGATGCGGTAGCGGGGCTTGGACGTCCGCGCGGGCGGGCCGCGGCGCAGCCACGCGAGCTCCTTGCTCGCGAGGTTGCGGCGCTTCTCCTCGACCGTGGCGGCGAGCCGCGCGCGCTCGGCGCGGGCGAACACCCAGTCCGCGTAGCCGCCCTCGTACTGCTCGACCTTGCCGCCGACGACCTCCCACGTGCGGGTGCAGACGGTGTCGAGGAACCAGCGGTCGTGTGTGACGACGACGAGCGCGGTGCCGCGGGCGAGCAGGTGCTCGGCGAGCCAGCGCACCCCCTCGACGTCGAGGTGGTTGGTCGGCTCGTCGAGGATCAGCAGGTCCAGCTCCTGCACAAGCGCGGCGGCGAGCGCGACGCGGCGGCGTTCGCCACCGGACATGGTCGTCACGGGCGCGTCGATGCCGTAGGCCATGATGCCGAGCCCGCCAAGGATCGAGCGGGCGCGCGGGTCGGCGGCCCACTCGTGCTCCTCGGTGATGCCGAGCGGGTCGAGCACGGCGTTGCGCACGGTCGAGCCGTCGGGCAGCTCGGTGCGCTGCGTGACGACCGCCTGCCGCAGGTCCCGCACGCGGCTGACCCGCCCCTCGTCGGCGGGCTCGATGCCGCCGAGCACCTCGAGCAGCGTGGTCTTCCCGCCGCCGTTCAACCCGACGACGCCGATCCGGTCCCCCGCGGCGACGCCGAGGGAGACGCCGTCGAGCAGCGGCTTGACGCCGTAGCTCTTGGCGACCGACTCGAGGTTGACCAGGTTGACCACGGCGGTGACGTTACCGAGCGACCGAGTGGGCGCCCGCCGTTGGGTATCGTGAATCGTGCGACCACGAGCCGGTGAGGTACTGCATTTCTCGGAGGATCCCGGGATCCGGCGGTTCGTCCCCCACGTCGCGGCGACCGCTCGCGAGGCGGCGGCGTACGTGTGGGCGGTGGACTCGGCGCGCTGCCCGGACTACTGGTTCCCGCGCGACTGTCCGCGCGTGATGGCCTGGGCGACCCCGACCACGACGGCGACCGATCGCGACCGGGTGCTCGGTCCCGGCGGCGGCGACCGCGTGCACGCCGTCGAGTACGGCTGGCTGCCGGCACTGCGCACGGTGCGGCTGTACGCGTACCGGTTTCCGGTGACCGCCTTCCGTCCTTTTGGGACACCGGTGACGAACGCGCACGTGTCGACCTCGCCGGTCGAGCCGCTCGGCCCGCCGGAGCCGGTCGGGGATCTGCTGCGACTGCACGAGGAATGCGGGATTCAGCTGCGGGTGCTGAACAACCTGTGGCCGTTCTGGGACGCGGTGGTCAGCACGACGCTGGGGTTCAGCGGCATCCGCCTGAGAAACGGCAAGCCGCGCCCGTAAGCGCGGCGGCACGGGACGACTCAGGCATGCACCTGCGGCGGCGCGGACCGCGGCTCGTCGTCGCCGCCGACCACGCGGGCGCCCGGCACCGGGCCGTGCACCACCCGGACGGTCCGGCACACGCCCGCGCCGGACAGCTCCGTCGCCACCCGCAGCGCGTCGTCGGCGTCCGCGCACAGGAACGCGCAGGTTGGCCCTGACCCGGACACGGTGCCGGCGAGCGCGCCCGCGGTGACCCCGGCCCGCAGCGTGCGCCGCAACCCCGGCCGCAGCGACACGGCCGCCGCCTGCAGGTCGTTGCCGAGCAGCAGGGCCAGCTGCCGGGGGTCGCCGGAGGCCAACGCCTCCAGCACCGGCTCGACCAACCCGACCCTCGGCGGCTCGCCCTCGGCACGCAGCCGGTCCAGCTCCCCGTACACCTTCGGCGTGGCGAGGCCGCCGCGCGCGAACGCCAGCACCCAGTGGAAGGTGTGCCGCGACAGCACCGGCACGATCGCCTCGCCGCGGCCGGTGCCGAGCGCGGTGCCGCCGTGCAGCATGAACGGGACGTCGCTGCCGAGCGCGGCCGCCACGTTCGACAGCTCGTCCCTGCCGATCTCGAGCTTCCACAGGTTCGCGAGCCCGACGAGCGTCGCCGCCGCGTCCGCGCTGCCGCCGGCCATGCCGCCGGACACCGGGATGCTCTTGCGGATCAGCACCCGGACCTTCGGGTCCTCGAGGTCGCGGCCCACGTGCCTGGCGAGCTGCTCGACGGCGCGCCATGCGAGGTTCGCGCCGTCCGTCGGCACGGCCGACGCGCCCTCCCCGTGGACCTCGACGCCGGGCTCGTCGGCGATCGCCACGGTCACCTCGTCGGTGAGCGACAACGACTGGAACACGGTGGTGAGCTCGTGGAAGCCGTCCTTGCGCAGGTCACCCACCGCGAGGAGCAGGTTCACCTTGGACGGCACCCGGACGGTCACCGGGCGTGGCACGACAGCGAGCACCTCAACAGCCTACGGGGACTACGCCGGGTGGCCGTTACGCGGCCGCGACCCCCCGCGGGCCACGCAGCGCCTGCCGCACGAACGCCCCGCGCTCGGTCAGCCAGCCCAGCGCGGCGTCGGTCCGGTCGCCGGTGATGCCCAGCCGGAACCGCGCGACCGGCGTCTCGCCGATCTTCGTGACACCGCCGCCGACCACCGAGATCTCGGCGCCGAAGCGGCTCGCCGCCTCGGGCAGCAGCGCGCCGATCGACGCGAAGCCGACCAGGACGACGTCCGCGACCCCGGGGGCCGTCGTGTCGATCGCGGGCAGCAGGGCCTGCGCCACCCGGCTGTCCTGGTCCCGCACGAGGTCGAGCAGCCTGCCGCGCTCGATGATCCGGCCGTGGTCGAGGACCGCGACGTCGTCGGCGATCTTGCGGACCACGCTCGTGTCCTGGGTGACGACGAGGACGGTGGTGCCCAGCTCGGCGCGGGCCCGGTCGAGCACCGCGAGCACGCCGGCCGCGCCCGTCGAGTCCAGGCCGCCGGTCGGGTCGTCGGCCAGCACCACGGCCGGCTCGCCGACCAGCGCCCGCGCGATCGCGACCCGCTGGCGCTGACCCGCGCTCAGCTGGCCCGGGTAGGTGGCGGCCTTGTCGGTGAGCCCGATCAGGTCGAGCAGCCTGCCGACCTTCTCGCGGCGCTGCGGGCCGGACATGCCGGCCTGCTCCAGCGGCAGCGCGATGTTGCCGGCGGTGGTGCGCTGGCCGAGCAGCGACTCGCCGGCCGGCACGACGCCGATGCGGGAGCGGGCGGCACGCAGGCTGCGCGGGTCGAGGGTGGCGGTGTTCAGCCCGTCGAGGCGGAACACGCCGCTGTCCGGGCGCTCCCGCAGTGCGAGGACGCGGGCGAGGGTGGACTTGCCGGACCCGGTCGGGCCGACGACGCCGGCGATGACGCCGGCCGGCACGTCCAGGGTGACGTCGTCCAGCGCGACGACCGCGCCGGTGTTACTTCGGAACGACTTGCTCAGGTTTTCGACGGTGATCACGATGTGCTCCAGTGCGGGCACGCGCGGCTCGAGGCTCGCGCGTTGAGGTGATGGCCCCGCTCGTCAGGGGCCGGGAACGTCGTACGGCTCGATCAGATTGAGCTCATACGACGACAGCCCGTGGCCGTGCGCCGGCACTGGTCGATGACCCGCCTGGTAGTGAGGATCTGCATCGCTCTCACTCCTCCATCGTTCCTGGCGGTAGCACCTGCCCGCGGTGGGTGGTTGCTGCGACGTCTCGGAGCCAGGTCTCTCGGCCGCTCGGGATGGAATACCTGCTTAGTACACCTGACGCCCCTACCTGTATGCAACCCACCAGACCCCAGATTGAGTCCCTATTATCCCAGATCACACCCCTTACCAGCGGGCCTTATCCGCCATTCGGGCAATCGAGGAGAAGTCGCCCACGGTGAGCCGCTCTCCCCGGGCGGTCGGATCCACGCCCGCGGCCGTGAGGATCTCGGCGGCCCGGTCGGCCGACCCGGCCCACCCCGCCAGCGCCGCCCGCAGCGTCTTGCGCCGCTGCGCGAAGGCGGCGTCGACCACGGCGAACACCGCGTCCCGGTCGGCGTCGGGCTGATCCCGGCGGGTCAGCAGCACGAGCGCCGAGTCCACGTTGGGCACCGGCCAGAACACCGACCGCGGGACCGTCGCGACCCGGCGCGCCTCGGCATACCAGGCCACCTTGACGCTGGGGATGCCGTACACCTTCGAGCCAGGCCCGGCCGCGATCCGATCGGCGACCTCGGCCTGGACCATCACGAGCGCGCGGGTCATGGTGGGCAGCGTGGCCAGCAGGTGCAGCACCACCGGCACGGAGACGTTGTAGGGCAGGTTGGCGACGAGCGCGGTCGGCTCCCCGAGATCGGTCGCCTTGAGCGCGTCGGCGTTGCGCACGGTGAGCCGGTCCGCGAACCCGGGCGCCCGCTCGGCGACCGTCTGCTCGAGCCGGCCGGCCAACACCGGATCGATCTCGACGGCGATGACCCGCCGACAGGCCGGCAGCAACGCGAGCGTCAGCGACCCCAGCCCCGGCCCGACCTCGAGCACCACGTCCTCGGCGGTGACCCCGGCCGCGGTCACGATGCGCCGCACGGTGTTCGGGTCGTGGACGAAGTTCTGCCCGAGCTTCTTCGTCGGCCGCACCCCGAGCTCCTCGGCCAACCGGCGTAGGTCGGCGGGGCCCAGTAGCGCACTCGTCTCGGCCTCGGTCACCGGACGAGCCTAGTGGTGGCTGGTGGGTGGCCTCGGCCGCGACACCGAACGGGCCGGCCTCCGCGAGGGGAGACCGGCCCGTTGGTTGGGGATCGGGAGGTTTACGTCGGCAGGCCGAGCTTGCTTGCGCAACCCGGCCACGCGCTGTACCCGCCGCGGCCGTCGCGGACCTTCGTCGCGATCGCGATCTGCTGCTCGCGGGTCGCCTGGTGCGGGTAGGCCGCGTAGGCGCCACCGCCGTTGGACTCCCACGTGCTCTTGTTGAACTGCAGACCGCCGTAGTAGCCGTTGCCCGTGTTGATGGCCCAGTTGCCGGTGGCCTCGCACTGCGCGAGCCGGTCCCAGACCTCGCCGTCGGAGATGACCGGCTGCGGGGGCTTCTTCGTGCCGACCCGGACGACCTTCGGCTTGGCTTCCTTGGTGACCTTCGCGCCGATCTCCTCGCGCGCGGTCTCGTTGCCGTTCTTGACCGTGATCCGGTAGGTGGCGATGCGCTCACCGGCGACACCCGGCTCGAGCACCAGCTCGGTGCCCTGGTCGGACTCCGGGTCCTCGATCTCCTGCACGGGCGGCTCGACGACCTCGGTCTGGTTGACCACGGTGACGCCGTTGCGGGTGATCCGCACCTCGGCGCCGTCGGTGATCTTGAGGTCGGCGCCCGGTGTGACGGTGTCCTCGGGGCCCAGCGTCAGCTTCAGCTGGGTGAGCAGCTCGCCGACGGTGACCGAGTTCGTCTCCATCGCCGTCGGGGCGTTGCCGCCGTCGAAGAACGTGATGGTCTTGAGCGTCTTGACCTCAAGGGACATCCCGTTGAGCGGGATCTCCTTGTTCTCGTCGGCCGACAGCTTCGCGCCCTCGGTGGTGAGGTTCAGCTGCTGCATCGCCTCGCCGACGGTGGTGGCGCGCACCCAGAAGTCACGCTGCTGGCCGTCGATCGTCATGTGGAGCTGACGGCCGCGCTGCAGGACGATCTTGCCGCCGTCGTTGATCGACGCGCTCGGCGACGGGGAGAGGGCGTCGTGGCTGCCGACGTTGAGGCCCTCGTCCTCGAGCACCTCGCCGACCGTGTCGGCGTACGTGCTGACCTGGTGGGCCTGACCGTCGATGTCGACCGTGACGGACTTGTTCATCGCGATCGCGGCGGCGCCGCCACCGATCAGCGAGACCAGGATCGAGGCGACGGTGGCCTTGAGGACCGTCTTCTTCCAGCGCCGGATGCCGGTGAGGACCTCGGCGGGCGCCTCGTCCGCCTCGGTCATCGGCAGCGCGTAGGCGCGGTCCGCGGACAGCTCGTCCGGGATGACCGGGAGCACGGTGGTCTCGGCGTTGATCAGCCGGATGAGCTCGTCGACGTCGACGTTCGCCGCCGCCATGAGCTCGTCGGCCTGCGGGCCGAGCGCGACGCGGACATCGGAGTCCGTGATCGAGAGCGAGCCGGAGTAGGCCGCCTCGTCAGCGTCGGGCAGCGTGCCGAACGAGTTGCTCTCGCGGTCGTAGAAGTCGGGGAACTCGGAGCGCCACTCACGGAAGTCCCCATCGAGGACAGCCGTGCTGGTGGCCGCTGCGCGGTCGACCGGGGTGAACCAGTCGGTTTCGGCGAAACCCGAACCGCCAGGTCTGTTTCCGGATCCAGTCACAGGGTCGATACCTCCAGAAGGCCGTAGCCGTGCCCATGTACTGCGCGGCTTACGCGCTTTCGTTTGTTACGACTTCCCCGCAGTGGACAGCCGGTCCCCGACATCTGCCGGCCTGACTGCGGGCCCCCCGAACAACTTCGTCCTGGGTACGGTCACGGGACAGTAACGGTGCCGGGCAGGTTGCGCAAACACATCCAGGAGTGTCGTGACCTCCGTCACGCCACGGACGGAGCAACGGGCGTCGCCCGTTCATCCCAGCGCTCACGCCTCGCGTCCGCCGATCTCACTGCCGGTAGTCCCGGCGAGATCGAACACGCGTTCCGCGGTCGCCGTCACCGCCGCCGCCAGCTCGTCGACGGGCAACCCCTTGAGCTGCGCAAGGGCCGTCAGCGTGTACGCGGCGCAGTACGGCTCGTTCGGCCGGCCCCGGAACGGGTGCGGCGTGAGGAACGGCGCGTCCGTCTCCACCAACATCTGGTAACTGGGAACAACGTCGGCCGCCTCACGAAGCGCGTGCGCGTTGCGAAAAGTAACGGTTCCGGCGAACGACAGGACGTAGCCCCGATCGACGCACCGGCGGGCGAACTCGGCGTCCCCGGAGAAGCAGTGGAACACCACCCGCTCGGGCGGGCCCTCCTCCGCCAGGGTCCGGTAGATGTCCTCGTGCGCGTCCCGGTCGTGGATCATCAGCGGCTTGCCGACCCGCTTCGCGAGGTCGATGTGCCAGCGGAACGCCTCCTGCTGCGCGGCGGGCGGCGAGTAGTCCCAGTAGTAGTCGAGCCCGGTCTCGCCGACGGCCACCACGCGCGGCCGGCGCGCCAGCTCCTCGAGCACCGTCCTGTCGGCGTCCGAGAGGGCCGCGGTGCGGGTCGGGTGGACGGCGACCGCCGCGAAGACCCTCGGGTCCCACGTGGCGGCCTCAGCGGCCCACCGGGCGCTCGCGAGGTCGTCGCCGACCGTCACGACCCGGTCGACACCCGCGGACGCGGCCCGGTCGACGATCGCGGCGACGTCGGCGGCGTCCTTCGCGCCACACGCGTCCAGGTGCGTGTGGGCGTCGACAACGGGAACGGGGAGCGCCGCCGGGATCGGCGGACGCTCCCCTTCGCTCCTGCTCACTCGACGACCGGCGCCCACTCCGGCCCGGTCTCGCCGAGCTTCGGGTCCAGCTTCGCGAACAGCGGCGACGGCTTCTCCAGCGGACGGCCCACCTCGACCGGCCGCGACTCCCACCTGGCCTGCTCGCCCGCGTAGTCACCGGTCAGGATCGGGTTGATCTGACCGGGCACGTCCAGATCCTCGACGTCCTGGAGCTTCGGCTGGGCGGCCCACACACCGGTGCCGCCGAGCGCCTCGTGCACCTTCTGCGCCGAGTGCGGCAGGAACGGCGTGAGCAGCGTGTTGGCGTCCTGAACGACCTGCAGCGCGGTGTGCAGGATCGTGTCCCGCCGCGCCGGGTCGTCCTTGCGCTTCCACGGCTCCTGGTCCGACAGGTACTTGTTCGCCGCGCCGACCACGCGCATCGCCTCCGACGCGGCCTGCTTGAACCGCGAGCGGCGCAGATTGTCCCCGACGACCGCGAACGCGTCCCGCGACTGCGCCTTGAGCGCCTCGTCCGCCTCGGTCACCGCGGTCGGCGTCGGGATGGCGCCCACGTTCTTGTGCGCCATCGAGATCGACCGGTTGACGAGGTTGCCCCACTCGTTGGCGAGCTCGAAGTTGACCCGGCGGACGAACTCCTCCCACGTGAAGTCGACGTCCTGGGTCTCCGGCCCGGCCACCGAGATGAAGTACCGGAGGCTGTCCGGACCGAACTCACGCAGGAAGTCGTTCACGTAGATGACGTTGCCGCGCGAGGTGGAGAACTTCGAGCCGCTCATCTTGAGGAACTCGCTCGACACCACCTCGGTCGGCAGGTTCAGCGTGCCGAACGACCCGGGCGAACCGCCCTTGTCGCCGTCGCCGTTGTGGCCGAGCAGCAGCGACGGCCAGATCAGCGAGTGGAAGACGATGTTGTCCTTGCCCATGAAGTAGTAGCTCTGGGCGTCCGGGTTGGTCCAGAACTCCTGCCACGCGTCGTCGTCGCCGGACCGCCGGGCCCACTCGACGCTCGCCGACAGGTAGCCGATGACCGCGTCGAACCACACGTAGAACCGCTTCATCGGCTTGTCGCGCCAGCCGTCGAGCGGGATCTGCACACCCCAGTCGAGGTCGCGGGTGATCGCGCGGGGCCGCAGGTCGTCGAGCAGGTTCTGGCTGAACTTCAGCACGTTGGGCCGCCAGTCCTGCCGGCTGCCGAGGAAGCTGCCGAGCGCGCCGGCGAACGCCGGCAGGTCCAGGAACAGGTGCTCGGTCTCGACGAACTCCGGCGTCTCCCCGTTGATCTTGGAGCGCGGGTTGCGCAGGTCTGCCGGGTCGAGCTGGTTGCCGCAGTTGTCGCACTGGTCGCCGCGCGCGCCGTCGTAGCCGCAGATCGGGCAGGTGCCCTCGATGTAGCGGTCGGGCAGCGTGCGGCCGGTCGACGGGCTGATGGCGCCGAGCTGTGTCTTCGGCAGGATGTACCCGTTGCGCCACAGCGCCTTGAACAGCTCCTGCACCACCTTGTAGTGGTTGCCGGTGGTGGTGCGGGTGAACAGGTCGTAGGACAGGCCGAGACCCTCGAGGTCGCCACCGATCTGGCGGGTGTACTTGTCCGCCGTCTCGCGCGGGGTCATGCCTTCCTTGTCGGCCTGGACGAGGATCGGGGTGCCGTGCTCGTCGGTGCCGGAGACCATGAGCACCTTGTGCCCGGACATCCGCATGTACCGGGAGAAGACGTCCGACGGGACACCGAATCCGGACACATGACCGATGTGGCGGGGGCCGTTGGCATAGGGCCAGGCCACCGCTGTAAGCACGGGGTTGCTCATGCGGGTTGATCTGCCTCTCTTCGTTCGGCGTGCAGGCATTCGCGTACCCGACTTGGCGACGCGGTCGCCTCAGCTCATGCCGCTTACCCTACGGAGCAACATACGTCGAGTTCGAACGGGATATGGGAGGCACGGTATCGGCCACGCGCCTGCTGGTGCTCGGGGTCGTGCGGATGTACGGCAAGGCGCACGGCTACCAGGTCCGCCGCGAGCTGCTGACGTGGTCGGCGGACAAGTGGGCCAACGTGAAACCCGGGTCGATCTACCACGCGCTCAAGAAGATGGCGGAGGAGAAGCTGCTGGCGGAGGTCGACGCCAGCACCGACGCGGGCACCGACGCCAGCGGTCCGGACCGCACCGCCTACCGGCTCACCGACGACGGCGAGACCGAGTTCCTGCTGCTGCTCGCCAGGAGCCTCGCGGACGACGAGGACACCGCGCAGCGCGGCTACCGGCTCACGGCCGGGATCACGTTCGTGACCGCGCTGCCGAGGGCCCGCGCGATCAGCCTGCTGCGGCACCGGCTGACCCGCATGGAGGGGCAGCGCACGACCTCGCAGGATCTGCTGTCGAACGGCACGTCGTGGGGCCAGCCGGCGCACGTCGACGAGTTGTACCGGCTCTGGCTCGCGAACACCGAGGCGATGATCGGCTGGCTGGAGCAGCTGATCGGCAGGCTGGAGCGCGGCGAGTACGTGATGGCCGACGACGACGGCACGGCGTTCGGGGAGCCGTCGTCCACCAGCTAGTCAAATTTGACTAGGGACTGTCGGGACGGCATGCTACCCATTGCTCAACTTGACCAGTAAGGGGCGATCATGATCGAAGCACGCGGCCTCGCCCGGACCTTCCGGGCACGGGGCCGTTCCGTCGAGGCCGTCCGGGGGGTCGACCTCGACGTCGAAGCCGGCGAGCTCGTCGGTTTCCTGGGACCCAACGGCGCGGGGAAGACCACCACCCTGCGCATGCTCACCACACTCCTGCGCCCGACCGCGGGCCGCGCCACGGTCGGCGGCGTCGACCTGCTGGCCGACCCGGTCGGCGTGCGCAAGAAGATCGGGTACGTCGCGCAGGGCGGCGGCACCGCGCCCGAGTGCAAGGTGATCGAGGAGATCGAGATCCAGGGCCAGTTCTACGGCCTGTCCAAGGCCGAGGCAGTCAGTCGCGGCGCGGAGCTCACGGCACAGCTCGACATCGCGGGCCTCGACCAGCGTCTGGTGAAGACGCTGTCGGGCGGCCAGAAGCGCAGGCTCGACATCGCGCTCGGGCTCATCCACGCACCCGGCCTGGTGTTCCTCGACGAGCCGACCACCGGCCTCGACCCGCAGAGCCGGGCCAACCTGTGGGGGCACATCCGGTCGCTGCGCGCCGACCACGGCGTGACCGTCTTCCTCACCACCCACTACCTCGACGAGGCCGACTCGCTGTGCGACCGGATCCTCGTCATCGACAACGGGCGGATCGTCGCGGAGGGCACGCCCGACGAGCTGAAGTCCCGCGTCTCCGGCGACGGCGTGACCGTCGAGGTCGCGCCCGACTCGGTCGCCGTGGCGGCCGAGATCGCCGGCGGGCTGACCGGCGCCACCGACGTCGTCTCGGCGGACAACGCGGACAACACGGTCCGGTTCCGGGTGCCGCGCGGCGACACCGCGCTGCCCGAGCTGCTGCGGGCGCTGGACGCCAAGGACATCGCGATGCTGTCCATCCAGGTGCACCGGCCGTCGCTCGACGACGTGTTCCTGACGCTCACCGGCCGCAGCCTGCGCGACGCGGAGTCCACGCCGGCCGCTGCCGCCGCTGCCGCTGCCGACAAGGAGGAGACGTCCAGTGTTGCGTGACATCTCGCTGGTCTTTCGCCGGCACATGGCGATCTCCCTGCGCAACCCCGCCTGGGTGATGATCGGGATCATGCAGCCGGTGCTGTACCTGGTGCTGTTCGGGCCGCTGATGGAGAAGATCGTGTCGTCGACGCCCGGCTTCCCGCCCGGCGACACGTGGCAGATCCTCACCCCGGCGCTGCTGGTGCAGCTCAGCCTGTTCGGCAGCATGTTCGCCGGCTTCTCGCTCCTGGCCGACCTGCGCACCGGCGTGCTCGAGCGGATGCGGGTCACGCCGGTGAGCCGGCTGGCCCTGCTGCTCGGCCGGGTCCTGCACGACACCGTGCAGCTGCTCGTCCAGGCGCTGCTGCTGCTCCTGCTGGCGTACCTGGTGTTCGGCATGCGCGCGCCCGTCGGCGGGGTGGCCCTGTGCCTGGTGATGGTGGCGCTGCTGGCGATCACGCTGTCGTCGTGCTCGTACGCGATCGCGCTGGTGCTGCGCAGCGAGGAGGCGTTCCCCGCGGTGCTGACGAGCGTGTCGGTGCCGCTGATGCTGCTGACGGGCATCCTGGTGCCGATCACGATGGACCTGGCGCCGCGGTGGCTCTACGTGCTGTCCAGGATCAACCCGTTCGCGCACGTGATGGACGCCGAACGGGCGTCGTTCCGGGGCGACCTCACGATCGACGGCCTGCTCACCGGCAGTGTGGTGCTCCTGGTCATGACCGTACTGGCCGTGTGGTGGGGCGCCCGCACCTTCCAACGAGAGAACGCATAACCCCAACGAGAGAACGCATAACCCGGTGGAGGCCCCCGGACCACGGGGGCACGGGGGCCTCCAACATCCCGCGCGGGTCAGCGGTTGACGGCCGCCAGGCCGGCCGGGGTGTAGCGGTCGCCCGCGACCGCGTCCGCCGGGACCGCGGAGGTGATCTCCGCCAGCTGGCCGGCGGTCAGTCGCACGGCGGCGGCGCCCGCGTTCTCCTCCAGGTACCGCACCCGCTTGGTGCCCGGGATCGGCACGAGGTGCTCGTCCTGCGCGAGCAGCCACGCGAGCGCGACCTGCGCCGGCGTCACCCCGAGGGTCGTCGCGATGGCGTACACCAACTCGGCCAGCGCGATGTTGCGGTCGAGGTTCTCGCCCTGGAACTGGGGCAGGCCGCGCCGGAAGTCGCCCTCCGGCAGGTTGCGCAGGGTGTCGAGGTCGCCGGTCAGCAGGCCGCGGCCCACCGGTGAGTACGGCACCACACCGACCCCCAGCTCCCGCGCGACCGGCAGCACCGCGTCGGCGAAGGCCCGGTTGAACAGGGAGAACTCCGACTGCAGCGCCGTGATCGGGTGCACCGCGTGCGCCGCCCGCAGCGTGTCCGCGTTGACCTCGGACAGGCCGAGGTGGCGCACCTTGCCGGCGGTCACCAGCTCGGCCATCGCGCCGACGGTGTCCTCGATCGGCACGTCCGGGTCGCGCCGGTGCAGGTAGTACAGGTCGATCGTGTCGACGCCGAGCCGACCGAGCGACGCGTCGATCGCCGTCCGCACGTACTCCGGGCTGCCGTCGACCTCGACCACGCCCCCGCCGACGACCCGGCGGATGCCGAACTTGGTCGCGACCACCACCTGGTCGCGCCGGCCCGCGATCGCGCGGCCGACCAGCTTCTCGTTGTGGCCCTGGCCGTACACGTCGGCCGTGTCCAGGAACGTCACGCCCAGCTCGAGAGCGCGATGAACCACCCCGATCGACTCCGTGTCGTCGGCCGGGCCGTAGGTCTCGGACATCCCCATGCAGCCGAGCCCGAGCGCAGAAACCTCCAGCTCACCGAGCTTGCGCTTGTCCACCACGTGTTCGCCTCCATCGCCACGGTCACCTGCCGTGGCCCACTTCAAGGAAACACCCTGGAGCAAGCTCCAGGTCAAATGGCGACGGCCGCGTCGTAGAGCGTCTTCTTGCTCACACCCGCGCCGGCCGCGACCTGCGCGGCGGCGTCCTTGAGCCGCATGCCGCCGTCGGCGAGGCGGCGGACCTCCTCGGCCAGCGCGTCGATGTCCTGGTCGGTGCGGGGCTCCGCGCCGGAGAGGACGACGGTGATCTCGCCGCGCACCCCGTCGGCCGCCCACTCGGCCAGCTCCCCGAGCCCGCCGCGCCGGACCTCCTCGTACGTCTTCGTCAGCTCCCGGCACACGGCCGCGCGCCGGTCCGCCCCCAGCATCTCGGCCGCCAGCGCCAGCGTGGCGGCGATCCGGTGCGGCGACTCGAAGAACACGGCCGTGCGCGGCTCGGCGGCCAGCGCGGCGAAGAACCGGCGCCGCTCGCCGTCCTTGCGCGGCGCGAACCCCTCGAAGCAGAACCGCTCGCAGGGCAGCCCGGACAGGGCGAGCGCGGTGGTGACGGCAGAGGGCCCCGGCAGGCAGGTGACCTTCAGGTCGGCCTCGACGCAGGCCGCGACCAGCCGGAAGCCGGGGTCGGACACGCTGGGCATGCCGGCGTCGGTGACGAGCAGTACCGTCCGGCCCTCCTCGATCGCGGCGACCAGCCCGGCGATCCGGCTGGTCTCGACGGCGTCGTAGAAGCTGACTACCCGGCCGGTGATGGCCGCGCCGAGCGCGGCGGCCAGCGAGCGGGTCCTGCGCGTGTCCTCCGCGGCGATCACGTCGGCGCTGGCCAACGCCTCGACCAGGCGCGCGGAGGCGTCGCGGGAGTCGCCGAGCGGGGTGGCGGCGAGGACGAGCCTGCCTTGTTGGTCAACCATCGCCTACCACCTAACACTGCCCAAGTTCGTGATCCCGACGCGGACGCCACACCGGGCCGCCTACGATCCTTGCCCGTGAGCCTTCTCGTCCGCACCGACGAGGCCGACCGCCGGAGGACGGAGTCACCGAACCTCATCGGCGCCGGCGGGCGACCCCTGTCCGAAGCCGAGTTGGCCGAGATCCACCTCATCGGCAAGCCGATGCCGACCGACCGCCTCCGCGGCTGGCTGGTCGCCGGTTTCCTGGCGGTCTTCGGCGGTTTCGTCCGGCTGCAGAACCTGGGCTTCCCCACCGACAAGGGCACCCCGGTCTTCGACGAGAAGCACTACGTGCCGCAGGCGTGGGAGTTCCTGCGCAACGGCGGGTACGAGGACAACCCGGCCTACGAGCTGACCGTCCACCCGCCGCTGGGCAAACAGCTGATCGCGATCGGCGAGTGGATCTTCGGCTACAACGGCTGGGGCTGGCGCTTCACCGCCGCCCTCGCCGGCACGCTCATGATCCTGCTGATCATCCGCATCGCCCGCCGGCTCACCAGGTCCACCCTGCTCGGCGGCGTGGCCGGCGTGCTCCTGATCTGCGACGGCGTCCTGCACGTCCAGAGCCGCATGGGGATGCTCGACATCTTCCTCGCGTTCTTCGTGCTCCTGGCGTTCGGCTGTCTGCTGCTCGACCGGGACCAGGTCCGGCAACGCCTCGCGATCGCCGTCCGGGAGGGCTGGGCGACCGAGTCCCGCTACGGCCCGTGGCTGGGTTTCCGCTGGTGGCGCTTCGCGGCCGGCGTGTCGCTCGGCCTCGCGTGCGGCTCGAAGTGGTCCGGCGTCTTCTTCGTCATGGCGTTCGGCCTGATGACGGTGCTATGGGATGCGACCGCGCGGCGTGCGGCGGGCGTGGCGTCGCCGTGGCGGGGCTCGCTCGTGCGGGACGTGCTGCCGGGTCTGTGGGCGCTGGTCGTCGTGGCGCTGCTGGTCTACCTGGCGACGTGGTGGGGCTGGTTCACGAGCGAGACCGGCGTCGACCGCCACCTCGCGGACGCGGCGAACCACCACGGCTGGTACGACTTCCTCCCCACCGCGCTCCGGTCGCTGTGGCAGTACTCGGGCAACGTCCTGGACTTCCACGAGAACCTGAAAACCCCCGCGACGGGTCAGCACCCGTGGGAGTCCAAGCCGTGGACGTGGCCGATGGGCCTACGCCCGATGCTCTACTACTACGACGGCGGCACGGTGTCCTGTGGTGAGCAGCGGTGCGTCAGCGCCACCATGCTCATCGGCACGCCGGCGCTCTGGTGGACCTCGCTGCCCGTGCTGGGCTGGGGCCTGTGGCGCATGTTCGGCCGGCTGGACTGGCGTTACGCCGCTGTCGTCGTCGCCTACCTCACGTGCCTGCTGCCGTGGTTCACCAACCTCGACCGGCAGATGTACTTCTTCTACGCCACCCCGATGTCGGCCTTCCTCGTGCTCGGCATCGTGCTGGTGCTCGGGCAGATCATGGGCACGTCGAGAGACGGCTACGAGCGCCGGGGCACCGGTCTGCTCGTGATGGCCCTGTACGTGGGCCTCGTGGTGGCGAACTTCGTGTGGCTGTGGCCCATCCTGAACGGCGACTCGATCACGGAAAGCCACTGGCAGCAAGAGCTGTGGCTCCCCTCCTGGCGCTAACCCCGCGAGTCGCAGTTTCAAGACCCGCGAGTCGCAGTTTCACGACCGGTGAGTTGCGGGTTCGCGTCTATCGGCGATAAGCCCGAAACGGCAACTCACCGGTTCTGAAACGGCAACTCGCGGGTTCTGAAACTGCGACTCGCGGGTTTACCTGGCTCGCGGGTTTACCTGGCTCGCGGGGTTAGCGTGGGGGGATGTGGGCTCGGTCCACTATCTGGGTTACCGGGCCCGCGGCTTCCTGGCCTGCTCGGGCCAGCCACGCCGTCATCTCACGCTGAATCGCCGCCAGCGTCGGGCGTCGCGTCGGGTCCTTGTCCAGTGACGCGGTCAGCAGCCTCAGGTGGGTGCTCCGCGGCGGCAGTTGCGTCAGCGGCTCGGCCTTGGCGGCGGCCATCAACGCGGCCATCGCGTTCTCCCGAACCCCCCGGGGCGGATGCCCGGCCAGCGCGAAACTCACGGTCGCCGCGAGCTGCCACGCGTCCGACGCCGGCGTGGCCGACGCGCCGGTGGCCGTTTCTGGCGCGAGGAAGTCCGGCGTGCCGACCATCATCCCGGCCGCGGTCAGCGTCTGGTCGCCCTTGGACCGCGCGATGCCGAAGTCGATCAGGTGCGGGTTGCCCGACGGGTCGATGATCACGTTCGCGGGCTTCACGTCCCGGTGCAGCACGCCCTTGCCGTGCGCGGCGGACAGCGCGCCGGCCATCGTCAGCCACAGTCGCGCCGCGGCGAGGTCACCGATGGGCCCGACCCCGTGCACGGCCTCGGCGAGCTGGTCGCCCTCGATGTACTCCATGATCAACGCGAGGCCGTCGCCCTCGGACACGATGTCGTAGACGCGCACGCAGTTCGGGTGGTGCACGGCGGCGAGCGCCCGCGCCTCCCGCAGCATGCGCTCCTCGGTCTCGGCGTCCGGCGCGTGCGCCATCTTGATGGCAACGGTGCGGTTGAGCTGCGTGTCCTTCGCGAGCCACACCGTGCCGAAGCCGCCGGTGCCCAACTGCTTGAGCCTCTGGAACCGCCCACCGGACGCGGGCGCGACCGGCGGCGGACGCCGGGCGCCCCCGAACGGCAGCGGCCCGGGGTCGGCGGCCAGCGCGGCGAGCGCGGCCCGGTCGGTCTCCGGCTCCGGCTGCTGGGGCGCGACCCTGGTCGGCGGTGGCGTGCGCGCGGGCTGCACGGCAGCGGGCGGCACGTACGGCGGCGGCGGGGGCGGTGGCTGGTAGGGCGGCGGGTTCAGCTGCTGCTGCGCGGGCTGCTGCGGCGGCGGCGGTTGCTGCTTCTGGGCAGACTGCTGGTACCGGCGCTCGATCACCGACCAGCTCGGCGGCCCCACCACGATCAGCGGCAGCAACCCGAGCACGCTCGACCCGAGCAGCCCCAGCCACAGGTACGTCGCCACGTTCACTTCCACCGGCGCGCTCAGCAGGAGCGCCCCGAGGAACGGCAGCCAGTACAGCCGGCCCGGCCACTTGGGCCCCCTGCGGAACACGAGCCGCGCCTGCAGCCACACGAACAGCAGCGCGATGCCCGGCACGACCAGCAGCATCGTGTACCGGAGCAGCAGCATCGGCCCGCTCTCGTACGGGTCGAACAGCGTCTCGTACACGTTGGGGCGGCCGCCCAGGAAGTAGTCCTGGTTGCCGACCCACTGGCAGTAGCCACGGGTGAGCGCCTGCGTCTGGTCGGCCGTGAGGCCGCTGTTGGCGTTCAGCGGGGTGACGGGCGGTTCCGCGACGCCGTTGCGGTACACCGTGCGGAACGTCTCGGACGCGCCGAGCGTGTACAGCCACGGCAGCACGAACGCGAACACGCCGCCGAGCAGCCCGAACACCGACAGCGTCGCCACGTTGTAGGTGTTGCCGGTGCCCTTGCGCACCAACGCGATCAGCACCGCGCCGAGCACCGGGATCAGGCCGATGAGAAAGCCCGCCATGATACCCATGTCGACGAGCAGATTCACGTGTCCTCCCTCCCCTACTGTTCATCAGACCAGACGAACGCGTTCGCGGATCCACCCTATGTCGACCTGTTATGTCGACGCGGGACACCGTGACCACGTTGCCTCGACGGGCTAGGTTCATGATTCATGGGTAGCTACCACGACGCGTACCGGCTGAGTCTGGAGGACCCGGAGGCCTTCTGGCTGGCCGCCGCGGCGGCCCTGGACTGGGACACCCCGCCGACCAGAGCGCTGGACGACAGTGCCGCCCCGCTCTACCGCTGGTTCCCCGACGGCGTACTGAACACCTGCCACAACGCGTTGGACCGGCACGTCGACAATGGTCGCGCGGACCAGCCCGCCCTGGTCTACGACTCGCCGGTGACGGGCACGAAGGCGTCCTACACCTACCGCGAGCTGCGCGACGAGGTCGCGACGTTCGCCGGGGTGCTCGCGGCGCGCGGCGTCGGCAAGGGCGACCGGGTGATCGTCTACATGCCGATGGTGCCGCGCGCGGTGGTCGCGATGCTGGCGTGCGCCCGGCTCGGCGCGGTGCACTCGGTCGTGTTCGGCGGGTTCGCGCCGCGCGAGCTGGCCAGCCGCATCGAGGACGCGCGCCCGAAGGTGATCGTCGCGGCGTCGTGCGGCATCGAACCGACGCGGGTGGTCGAGTACAAGCCGATCATCGACGAGGCCCTCGCGTCGACGACGCACCAGCCGGACGCGGTCGTCGTGCTGCAGCGCGCGCAGGCCACGGCCACGCTGGGCGACCGGGACGTGGACTGGGACGAGGCGGTCGCGGCGGCCGAGCCCGCCGACTGCGTGCCGGTGGCGGCCACCGACCCGCTCTACATCCTCTACACGTCCGGCACCACCGGGAAGCCGAAGGGCGTGGTGCGCGACAACGGCGGCCACGCGGTCGCTCTCGCGTGGTCGCTGCCGAACATCTACGACATCCACCCCGGCGAGGTCTTCTGGACCGCGTCGGACGTCGGCTGGGTCGTCGGCCACTCCTACATCGTGTACGCCCCGCTGCTCGCCGGCGCGACAACCGTGCTCTACGAGGGCAAACCGGTCGGCACCCCGGACGCCGGCGCGTTCTGGCGGGTCATCGCGGAGCACGGGGCGAAGGCGCTGTTCACGGCGCCGACCGCGTTCCGCGCGATCAAGCGGGTCGACCCGGACGCCGCCGAGCTGGCGCACTACGACCTGTCGAAATTTCAGACGCTGTTCCTCGCCGGCGAGCGGCTGGACCCGGAGACCTACCACTGGGCGAGCGAGAAGCTGGGCGTGCCGGTGGTCGACCACTGGTGGCAGACGGAGACCGGCTGGCCGATCTGCGCGAACCTGCGCGGCCTCGACCCGCTGCCGATCAAGGCGGGCTCGCCGAGTGTGCCGGTGCCGGGCTACGACGTGCGGATCCTCAACGTGGACGGGACCGAGCTGCCCCGCGGCGTGGAAGGCGCGATCGCCATCAAGCTGCCGCTGCCGCCGGGCACGCTGCCGACGCTGTGGGGCGACGACGACCGGTACGTCGAGTCGTACCTGTCGCGGTACCCCGGTTTCTACCTGACCGGCGACGGCGGCTACGTCGACGAGGACGGCTACGTCTTCGTCATGGGCCGCACCGACGACGTGATCAACGTGGCCGGGCACCGCCTGTCGACCGGTTCGATGGAGGCGGTGCTCGCGGCGCACCCCGCGGTGGCCGAGTGCGCGGTGATCGGCGTGGCGGACTCCCTGAAGGGGCAGCTGCCGCGCGGGCTCGTCGTGCTGAAGGCCGGCGTCGAGATCGACGAGGAGACGCTGCGCGCGGAGCTGGTGGCCGCGGTCCGCAGGGACATCGGGCCGGTCGCGGCGTTCCGGGACGTGTCGGTGGTCGACGGGCTGCCGAAGACCCGCTCCGGCAAGATCCTGCGCAAAACCATGCGCGGCATCGCCGACGGCCGCGACGAAGCGGTCCCGTCCACCATCGAGGACCCCGCGGTGCTCGACGCGCTGCGCCCCATCCTGCGGGGCTGACTACCGGGTCGTCGCGACCGACACGGCCGGCGTCCCGACGGGCACCGAGCTGGTCGGCCAACGCTGACCCCGCTGCCCGTCACAGGTTGATCATGTGGCCGGCGAGGCCATGGACGGCCTCCTTGACGGCCTCGCCCAGTGTGGGGTGCGCGTGGACGTTGCGGGCGACCTCGTGGACCGTGAGGTCCCACTGCTGAGCCAGGGTCAGCTCGGGCAGCAGCTCGGTGACGTCCGGGCCGATGAGGTGGCCGCCGAGCAGCTCGCCGTGCTCGCCGTCGGACAGCAGCTTGACGAACCCGCGGGTGTCGCCGAGCCCGTGCGACTTGCCGTTCGCGGTGAACGGGAACTTCGCGACCCGCACGTCGAAACCGGCCTCGCGGGCCTGCTCCTCGGTGTAGCCGAAGCTCGCGATCTGCGGCTGGCAGTAGGTGGCGCGCGGGATCATGCGGTAGTCGAGCTCCATGGTCTCCGCGCCGCCGATGGTCTCCGCGGCCACGATGCCCATCGCCTCGGCGGTGTGGGCGAGCATGAGCTTCGCGGTGACGTCGCCGATGGCGTAGAGGTGCTCGACGTTGGTCCGGCCGCGCCCGTCGATCTCGATGGCGCCGCGGTCAGTTGTTCTCACCCCGGTGCGGTCGAGCCCGTAGCCGTCGATGTTCGGCTGGAACCCGATGGCCTGGAGGACCTTGTCGGCCTTGAGGGTCTTGCGCTCGCCGTTCGCCGACACCTCGACGGTGACCTGGTCGCCGGAGTCGTCGATCGACTCCACGCGGGTCGAGGTCATGACGGTGACGCCGAGCTTGCGGTAGTGGCGCGCCAGCTCCTTCGACACCTCGACGTCCTCCAGCGGCACGAGCCGGTCGAGGAACTCGACGATCGTGACGTCGACGCCGTAGTTGGCGAGCACGTAGGCGAACTCGACCCCGATGGCGCCCGCGCCGGCGATGACGATGCTGCCGGGCAGCTCGTCGGTGAGGATCTGCTCCTCGAAGGTCACGACCCGCTCGGACAGCTCCGTGCCGGGCAGCAGCTTCGCCGACGCCCCGGTCGCGATGACGCAGTGGTCGAACGTAACCGTCTCGGTGCCACTGTCCGTGGCGACCTCGATCGCGTTCGGCCCGGTGAAGGTCCCGCGCCCGGAGTACTCCGTCACGCCGTTCTTCTTCATCAGGTAGTGCACGCCCTTGACCCGCCCGTCCGCGACGGTCCTGCTGCGCGCGTGGGCGGCCCCGAAGTCGAACCGAACGGTGCCGTCGACCTCGATGCCGAAGGTCTTCCGCTCGGTGTTGAAGATGTGCGCCAGCTCGGCGTTGCGGAGGAGCGCCTTGGAGGGGATGCAGCCGACGTTGAGACAGACGCCGCCCCAGTACTTCTCCTCGATGACCGCGGTCGAGAGGCCGAGCTGCGTAGCCCGTACGGCGGCGACATACCCGCCCGGCCCGGCCCCGAGAACCACGACATTGAAATGTGTGCTCACGACGCAACACTAGGCGAACCGGGTGGGGTCGCGCCGAGGAAGGCCCGCCGGACTCGTGAGCAGTTCTCACACCAATCCGACACTTCGTTGGCAGCTAACGAAAACAGACGGGCAACGTCTTTCGGGTTTGTCTTGACAGCGAGGCCGTCCAGGCCCAAAGTTCTCCCATTGGTCTAAACCACTAGGTCTATACCAGTAGGTCTGAACCACTGGGAAACGCCAGCGGCGCGCCGTGCGCCGCGGCACGAAGGGACAGCAAGTGAAGCGCTGGACGAAAGCGATGGTCGGCATCGCCACCATCGCGTTAGCGACCGCCGGCTGCGCAGGCTCCGGCGACGACAGCACCGATCAGGCCAGCAACGGCGAACCCCGCACGCTGACCGTCTGGCTGATGAACGGCTCGGCCCCGAAGACGCTGACCGACTCCCTCAACAAGGAGTTCGAGGGCGCCAACGAAGGCGTGACCGTCAAGTACGAGGTCCAGGAGTGGAACGGCATCCAGGACAAGCTCACGACCGCGCTCGCGAGCCAGGACCCGCCCGACGTCATCGAGCTCGGCAACACCCAGGCGCCGTCCTTCGCGGCCGAGGGCGTGCTGACCGACCTGACCGGGGACGTCGACAGCCTCTCCGGCGACCAGTGGCTCGCGAGCCTCAAGGCCTCCGGCGAGTGGGACGGCAAGCAGTACTCGACCCCGTTCTACGCCGCGAACCGTTCCGTCATCTACCGCACGGACATGTTCCAGGAGGCGGGCATCACGGCGGCGCCGACGTCGCGCCAGGAGTGGCTCGACGCGATCACCAAGCTCAAGGCCAAGTTCGGCAGCGACCCGCAGTTCCAGGCGCTCTACCTGCCGGGCCAGAACTGGTACACGCTCCTGTCGTTCATCTACGACGAGGGCGGCGACATCGCCAAGAAGGACGGCACCGACTTCAAGGCGACCGTGAACACCGACCAGGCCAAGGCCGGCCTGGAGTTCTACAAGCAGCTCCTCGATGCCTCCGGCACGACCGCGCCCAAGGACAACGACGAGCAGAACCCCGAGCAGGCCGGCATCTACGGCCAGGGCAAGGTCGCGATGATGATCGCGCTGCCGTGGGAGCTCGGCACGGCCGCGAAGGACAATCCGGACATCCAGACGAAGTCCTCCGCGTTCCCGATCCCGTCGAAGACCGCCGGCAAGACCGCGCCCGTGTTCCAGGGCGGCTCGAACCTCGCGATCCCGGTCAACAGCAAGAACTCCGACCTCGCGAAGGACTACCTGAAGCTGCTGCTCAGCGAGAAGTACCAGGGCCAGCTCGCCGAGGCCGGCATGGTGCCTGGCGCCTCGACCGACCTGTCCGCGCTCGACGCGAACCCGGTCAGCAAGGCGATGGCGGCCGCGTCCAAGAACGGCAAGGCGGTCCCGGCCACCCCGAAGTGGGCGACCATCGAGGCGGGCCAGAACCCGCTCAAGGACATGCTGACGGCGTACCTCACCGGCACGAAGGATCTCGACACCGCGACCGGTGACGCGAACACCGCGCTGGACGCCGCCTTCAGCTGATGGCAACTCTTCACAAGACCATCCACACCAAGGTGCCGGCGGGGGCCACCCCGCCGGCACCGGCGCGCGCGTCCAGGAAGCGCCGCGTCGGCCTTGGTGAAAAGAGCATCCCGTACCTGCTGCTGGCGCCGGCGGTCATCGTCATGCTGGTGCTGCTCGGGTGGCCGGCGCTGCAGGTCATCGGCATCAGCTTCCGCAAGCTCGACCTCGGCGAGCTGGTGCGTGGCGAGGTCGTGTGGGTCGGTCTCGACAACTACACGGCGGTCCTCGCGGACCCCGAGTTCTGGACGATCACCATGCGGACCGTGCTGTTCACGGCCGCGGTCGTGGCCGGCACGGTCCTCGCGGGACTGATGGTCGCGCTCCTCATGCGGCACCTGTCGGGCGCGGTGCGGGTCGCCGTCCAGGTCACGCTCGTGCTCGCGTGGGCGACGCCGATCCTCGCCACCACCACCGTCTTCCAGTGGATCTTCGACCAGCAGTACGGGATCCTCAACAAGACGCTGGTGAAGCTGGGCTTCGACTCGTTCGCCGGGTTCTCGTGGTTCTCGTCCGGCGCGAGCACGATGACCGTCATCGGCCTGCTGATCGTCTGGCAGGCGGTGCCGTTCGTGTGCTTCACGATCTACGCGGGCCTGCTCGCGGCGCCCAAGGAGCTGTACGAGGCGGCGAGCATGGACGGCGCCAGCTCGTGGCAGTCGTTCACCACGGTGTCCTGGCCGGCGATCCGCCCGCTCGTCACGCTCGCCACGTTCCTGTCGGTGATCTGGGACTTCAAGGTGTTCGCGCAGGTGTGGGCGATCCGCCAGGGCGGCCCGGACGGCGAGAGCACCACCATGCCGGTCCTGCTGTACCTGCGGGGCATCGCCGGCCGGCACTTCGGTGTCGCGTCCGCGGTCGCGGTGCTGATGATCCTGGTGCTGCTCGTGCTCACCGCTCGCTACCTGCAGCTGTTGCTGCGCTCTCGGGAAGCTGACGTCTCATGAACAAGACCAGGGGCCAGCGGATCGCGCTCAACACGACCGGCGTGGTCGTCGCCGTGCTGTTCGCGTTCCCCACCTACTGGATGCTGACCAGCGCGTTCAAGCCGTCCAGCGACCTGCTGACACCGGACTACGACCTGATCCCGCTGTCGTTCACGCTGGACAACTTCGCGAGCGCGTGGGCCAAGCCGGGCTTCCTGACGCACCTGTCGAACAGTCTGATCGTGACGGTCGGCGCGGTGCTGTGCTCGCTGGTCGCGGGCGTGCTGGCGGCGTTCCCACTCGCGCGCCTGCGGTTCCGTGGCCGCAAGGGGTTCCTGCTGCTGGTGCTGATCGCGCAGATGGCGCCGATGGAGGCGTTGTTCATCCCGATGTTCCTGCTGATGCAGGACGCCGGACTGCTCAACAAGCTGCCGTCGCTGCTGCTCGTGTACTTCGCGATCACGCTGCCGTTCACCGTGTGGACGCTGCGCGGGTTCGTGCAGGGCATCCCGTTCGAGCTGGAAGAGGCGGCCATGGTGGACGGCTGCAGTCGGTTCGGCGCGTTCCGCCGGGTCGTGCTGCCGCTGCTCGGGCCGGGGCTCGTCGCGACGTCGGTGTTCGCGTTCATCACCGCGTGGAACGAGTTCCTCTACGCGCTGGTGTTCATGCGGGACAAGGACAAGCAGACGCTGCCGGTGTGGCTGTCGACGTTCAAGACGGTGTTCGGCACGGACTGGGGCGGGATCATGGCCGCGTCGGTCATGTACGCCCTGCCGGCGCTCGTGTTCTTCCTGCTCGTCCAGCGCAAGCTGGTGTCCGGTGCGACCGCGGGAGCACTCAAGGGTTGACCTTGTGGTCTGGACCACTTATACCTGGATGTCCGAACTTCGGGAGGATCTCGTGTCCAGGTTCCCTGCGTCCCGTCCCTTAACTGTCCTGGCCATCACCAGCATGGCCCTGCTCGGCCTCGGAGTGCCGGCCTCGGCCGCACCTCAGTCCCATGAGGAGTCCCGTATGACCCAGGTGATACCGACACCCGTGTCGGTCACACCTGACCGCCACGGCGGCGGTTACGACCTGTCCCGCGACACCGTGATCAGTGTCGACCGCGGCGCCAAGCAGGTCGGCGAGCTGCTCGCCGGCGTGCTGCGGCCCTCGACCGGCTACCGGTTGCCGGTGGTCACGGACCGCCGTCACGGCGGCGGCATCTCCCTCTCGCTCGGTTACGTCCCAGCGCGCCTGGGCACGGAGGGTTACGAACTGTCGGTCGACCGGCGCGGCGTGTCGGTGAAGGCGAAGACGCCCGCCGGGCTGTTCGCCGGTGTCCAGACGCTGCGGCAGCTCCTCCCGGCGAAGGTCGAGAGCCGCACGAAGCAGCGCGGCCCGTGGACCGTGCCGGCCGGCAAGGTCGTCGACTTCCCGCGGTTCGCCTACCGCGGCGCGATGCTCGACGTCGCGCGGCACTTCTTCAACCCGGACGAGGTCAAGCGGTACATCGACCAGATCTCGCTGTACAAGATCAACACCTTGCACCTGCACCTCGCTGACGACCAGGGCTGGCGGATCGAGATCGACAGCTGGCCGCGCCTCACGACGTACGGCGGCTCGACGGAGGTCGGCGGCGGGCCCGGCGGGTACTACACGAAGGAGCAGTACCGCGACATCGTGGCGTACGCGGCCGCGCGTCAGATCACGATCGTCCCGGAGATCGACATGCCGGGGCACACGAACGCCGCGCTGGCGTCGTACGCGGAGCTGAACTGCGACGGCGTCGCGCCGCCGCTGTACACCGGCACCGAGGTCGGCTTCAGCTCGTTCTGCATCGACAAGGAGATCACGTACCAGTTCGTCCAGGACGTGATCACCGAGCTCGCCGAGCTGACGCCCGGCCCGTACCTGCACCTCGGCGGCGACGAGGCGCACGTGACCACGGACCCGGACTTCATCAAGTTCTTCGACCGCGTGTTCCCGATGGTCGAGGCGACCGGCAAGCAGGTCCTCGGCTGGCACGAGTACCTGAAGGCGACCCCGCCGACGTCCGGTGTCGCGCAGTACTGGGGCACCACCAACACGAACGACCTGGTCGTCGACGGCGCCGCGCGCGGCAACAAGATCCTGATGTCGCCTGCCAGCAAGGCGTACCTGGACATGAAGTACGACGAGAACACCCCGCTCGGCCTGTCGTGGGCCGGCTTCACCGAGGTCGACGACGCGTACGACTGGAACCCGGGCTCGTTCGTGACGGGGGTGCCGGAGTCGGCCGTGCTCGGCGTCGAGGCGCCGCTGTGGTCGGAGACGCTCGAGAACAGCGACCACATCGAGTTCATGGCGTTCCCGCGCCTGCCGGCGATCGCCGAGCTGGGCTGGTCACCGTGGTCGACACACGACTGGGCGTCGTTCCGGGAGCGGCTCGCGGCACAGGCGCCGAGGTGGGTCGAGATGGGCGTCGACTTCTACCGCTCGCCGCAGATCCCCTGGCCCGCGTGAGGCACATTCCCTGAGCTGACCCGGTCATGCCTGGTTCGGAGGCCAGCGCGCCATGAAGGACCCCTTCATGTCACTCAACGCCCTGAAGGGGTCCTTCAGGGCATCGGGCCTTCCTCGACAGGCGCCAACCCGCGGCCGGGGCGAGTCGGCGTTCAGACCCGCTCGACGGTGCCGGACAGTCGGGCTCGTTCTGCCGCGAACACCGCGAGGTGTGACTCCAGCGACTCGGCGGGCCCGGACAGGATGTGGGACGCGTCGCCGGTCGACACGGCCGACGTGAACGCGGACATGAGCCCCGCGTCGCCGCCGCCGTGGCTCGCGTCCGCGGTGTGCCCGCCGCTCGGCACGTCCAGCACGGTCGTGGTGTCGGACACGAAGTCGTGCAGCCGCACCCGGGAGCCGTCGCCGTCGAGGAAGCCGCGGGTGCCGAACAGCTGCGTCCGCCGGTCCTCCGACGGGGTGAACCCGGTCATGGTGAACGTCGCGGTCACGCCGCCGCCGAACTCCATCGCCACCACCTGGTGGTCGACGACGTCGTTGTCGCACGTGTACACGCACCGCCCGTACGGGCCGTCCCGCAGCGCCGCGGTGACACCCGACTCCGTGACGTCGTCGGTCAGCACGCTCACCGGCCAGCCCGTCCGGCCGTCCCGGACCATCCCCAGGTACAGCCGGGGCGCCGAGTACGGACAGGACGGCTCGACCGCGCACGACAGGCACCGGTCGGCGGCGCCGGCCGGCTGTGACGCGCGCCGGAAGTGTTGCAGCGAGCCGAAACTGGACACTCGCTCGATCGGCCTGCCGACGATGTGGCGCAGCCAGTCGATGTCGTGGCCGGACTTGGCGAGCAGCATGAACGACGCGAGGTCGCCGCGCCGCCAGTTGCCGCGCACGTACGAGTGCGCGTAGTGCCAGTACCCCACCGGCTCCAGGTGCTGCACGCTCATGATCTCGCCGATCCGGCCCTCGTCGACGAGCTGCTTGATCAGCCGCGTGTACGGCCGGTACCGCATCACGTGGCACACCGCGAACAGCACGTCCGCCTCGGTCACGGCCGACACCAGCGCCGTGCACTCCGCCGCGGACGGCGCGAGCGGCTTCTCCACCAGCAGGTGGTATCCCTTGCGTGCCAAGGTGGTCGCCGGCTCGACGTGGTCGAAGTCCTGTGTCGCCACGATGGCCGCGTCCGCCAGCCGGGGCCGCGCGGCCAGCTCCTGCCACGACGAGAACACCCGGTCCGGCGCCAGCCCGTGCCGCCGCGCGAGCGACTCGCGCTGGTGCGTCCTCGGCTCCGCCACCGCGGCGACGGTCGCCCGGTCACCGTGCTGCGCGATCCACTCGGCATACCCGGCGCCGCGCTGACCCGCCCCGACAATCGCGTACCGCACCATCACAACCCCTTCACGTACGTCGTCACGGACACCGACGCGGTCACCCGGACCGGCGCCGGCAACGCCGCCACCCGCTCCCCCAACGCCGCCGCGGCCACGTGCCACGCGCTCGGCCCCATTCCTACCAGTGCCGCCACCTCGCCGTGTCCCAACGACATCACGAACTCACAAACGTCCTGTGTGGACGCCACGAACCCGGGCAGCGCGGCCGACACCCGCGCCGCCTTGTCCGGCGCGACGGTCAGCAGGTCCAGCGCGGACACCAGCTCGCCGAGGTGCGCGGCCGTCGGCGACACCACCACCAGACGCCCGTCAGGCGTGAGCACCCGCGCGATCTCCGCCGCGTTGCGTGGCGCGAACACGTTGAGCACCAACGACACCACACCGTCCCGCACCGGCAGCCGGCCCCACGTGTCCGCCCCGACCGCGCCGAGCCGGGGATGCGCGCGGGCCACCCGCCGCAGCGCCGGCTTCGCGACCTCCACCGCGATCCCGACCCGGTCCGACGCCGCCAGCACCGCCGCGAGGTAGTGCCCGGTGCCCGCGCCGAGGTCGAGCACACAGCCGTCGCCCTCGGCCGCCGCCACCACGGCGGACACGATCGGCGCGTAGTGCCCGGCCGACAGGAACTCCTCCCGCGCCGCCACCATCTCCGCGCTGTCCCCGGACACGGTGGCGGGCACCAGGTTCACGTACCCCTGCCGCGCCACGTCGAACGTGTGCCCGGCCGCGCACCGCACCGCCGCCACGAACTCGGCGCCACAGTGGGGGCAGCACAGATACGGCAGGACGTCGGCGAGCACCCTAGTGTCCCGCCAGCTCGGTGACGCGGCGGTGCAGGCGAGGCACCCGGTCCTCGGACTCCGGCTTCATCAGGACGCTGCGCAGCACCCGCGCGCCGTCGGTGTCGGCCGCGACGGCGTGGCCGCGCGCGGCGAACCCGGCCGCCGACATCCGCAGCACGCTGAGGAACACCGGGTCCGCTGCCGCGTTCATCCCGTCCGCGAGCACCTTCGCGGTCGCCGTGTCCACCTCGGACAGCGTGTCCCGGCGCGGGAAGTACGTCACGATGTCGAGCGCGGGCTCCTGTAACAGCGCCAGCTCCTCGGACCCGGACAGCAGCGCCGACCAGCGCAGCGCCGCGCGCCGGTTCGCTGCGAGGACCCCGCGGAGCCCGTCCGTGCCGAGCACCCGCTGTGTCAGCCACAGCGCGGCCGCCGCCGCGCCGGGCCGCGAGCACTCCAGGCTGATCTCGCCGAGGTGCAGGTCGGACTCGGTGAAGTAGGTGTAGGGCGAGTCGTGGTGGTAGAACCGCGCGACGGACGGGTCGGCGAACAGCACGGCGCCGCACCCGTAGGGCTGCAGCCCGTGCTTGTGCGGGTCGACCACCACCGAGTCGCACGACGCGATCGCACCGAACGCGGCGGCGTCGGGAAGATCGGCCAGCAGCGTGTAGAAGCCGCCGTACGCGGCGTCGACGTGCAGCCGCACGCCGTACCGCTCCCGCAGCGCGAGCGCCTCGTGGATCGGGTCCACCGCGCCGAGCCCGGTGGTGCCGGCGGTCAGCACGACCGTCCCGACCTGCCCGGTCTCGAGCAGGTCCGCGAGCGCGGACATCGACATCCGCCCGGCCGCGTCGACCGGCACCACGTGCCCCTCGATCCCGAGCAGGTGACACATCCGCGCGTGCGTGTAGTGGGCGTCCGCGCTGTAGGCGACGCCCCTGCCGGGGTGCGACTCCCGCGCGACGAACAGGGCCTCCAGGTTCGCGACCGTGCCGCCGCCGGTGAGGTGCCCGAGGTGGTGGGGCAGCCCGAACATCTCGGCGAGCCACGCGACCGCCTCGCGTTCCATCCTGGACGTGGCCGCCCCGCCGTCGTCCGCGTGGTTGTTCGGGTTGACGAGCATGGCCGTGAGGTAACCGGCGACGGCGACGGGATGCGGCGGCTTCAGCATCTGGCCCGCGAAGTCCGGGTGGAAGTACGGGTAGTTGCCCACGCGGAGCCGCTCGGTCAGCTCACCGAACGCGTGCCGGAAGACGTCCTGGTCGACCTGCTGGCTCGGGTGCGTCTCGTAGCCGGCGAACGACTCCTGCCACGCGCCGATCGCGTCGAGCCCCTGCCGAAGCCACCCGGGAAGTTCCGTCATGGCTCCACCATCGCACGGCCCACCGACAGCGGACGCCCCGGCGCGAGCCGGTGAACTAGCCGGTCGCCGCGTGCTCGGCCAGGCCCCGGACGCTGATCGAGATGAACTTGGTCAGCGCCTTGTGCACGAACATCCCGGTGAAGGGGATCTTCGGGTCGAACGTGATGCGCCAGGTGACGTCGGTGCCGCCGCCGTCGACCGGCGCGAGGGTCACCTGCGCCTCGTAGTTGCGCACCGGCAGCCCGCGCAGATGGATGTAGCGGAACACGCGGTCCTGCTCGAACCCGGTGATCTCGTCGCGACCTTTGATCCGGCCGCTGCCGAACACGCGGACCGCGCCGACGCCCTCCGGCTCGCCCTCGCCCTCGCGCTCCAGCTCGAACGAGTCGAGCGGGCCCCAGACCGGCCAGGTGGACCCGTCGCGTAGCAGCCGGTACACGACCTCCGGCGTAGCGGCGGTACGAGCGGTCTCCTCGATCACGTAGCGACTCACGGCAGGGACCCTAGTGCCCGGAACCCACCTACGGGGGATAGCCCCACCCCCGTTTCGGGTGCTGACGCCAGTGATAGAGGCGCGCGTTTCAACCAGGCTCGAACCCGTACCGGAAACGCGTCCTGGGCGGAGGAACACCTCATGTTGAGCAAGCTGTTGCGCCGATACCCGTTCACGGCGAGCGGGCTCGCCGTGCTCGTGGTGCTCGGCGGACTGTTCGGCACATTCGTCACGCAGGTCCTCGACCAGCCGTGGGGTGAGCGGATCTCCTACGGGCTGCCGGCCTTCGAGGACGGGCGGTGGTGGTCGGTGTTCACCGGCGTGCCGTTCGCGATCACGCCGCTGTGCTACGTCGCGGTGCTCGCCAGCTTCGCCGGCTTCGTCGGGTTCGCCGAGCACCGGCTGGGCACCGCGCGGACCATGGCCGTCTGGTTCGCCGGGCACGTCGCCGGCGTGTTCGGCGCGGTGCTGCTGGTGTCGCTGACCGACAGCGCGCTGGTGTCCGCGTTGGACGTCGGCCCCTCCGGCGGCGCGATGGCGGTGGCCGCGGTCCTCACCGCGACCCTGCGCCCCCGCTGGCGGCTGCTCACCCGCGCCGGCCTCGTCCTCTACGTCATCGGCTCGCTGTTCGTGATCGGCCACCTCGCCGACGTCGTGCACCTGGTCGCGGTCGCCGTCGCGCTGCCGCTCGGCCCCCTGGTCGTGCGCGGGCCGAAGGCGGCCACCGGCTCTTACTGCTCCGACCGCGCCATGGACCTGCTGACCACGCACGGCGGCGGCACGCTGTCCTGGATGTCCACCTGGCCGGGCGCGGAGTACCTGTACGCCGAGGCGGGCGACGGGTTCCTGGCCTACCGCCGGCACGCGGGCGTCGCGATCGTGCTCGGCGACCCGGTCGGCTCGACCGAGTGGGCACGCAGGGCGCCCGCCGAGTTCGCCGCGCACTGCGCGTCCGAGCACCTGGTCCCGGCCTGGTTCTCGGTGCGCGCCGAGACCGCCGACGCCGTCGGCACGCGCCGGGTGCAGGTCGCCGAGGACACGCTGATCGACCTGCCCGGCCTCGAGTTCCGCGGCAAGAAGTGGCAGGACATCCGCACCGCACGCAACCGCGCGCAGAAGGACGGCATCGAGTTCCGCATGGTCACGCTGGCCGACGAGGCCCCGGCGGTCATCCGCCAGGTGCGCGAGATCTCCACGGCGTGGCTGAAGGGCAAGCGCACCCCGGAGCTGGGCTTCACCCTCGGCGGCGTCAGCGAGGCCATGGACCCGAGGGTGCGCGTCGGCATCGCGGTCGACGCGGCGGGGACCGTCCACGGCGTCACCTCGTGGCTGCCGATCCTGAACGAGAACGGCAAGCCGCGCGGCTGGACGCTCGACATGATGCGGCGCAGGGCCGACGGGTTCCGGCCGGTGGTCGAGTTCCTGATCGCGGAGGCGTGCGTGACCTTCCAGGCCGAGGGCGCGGACCTGGTGTCGCTGTCCGGCGCGCCGCTGGTCCGGTCGGACAAGGGCCGGGTCGGCGTGATCCAGCGGGTGCTCGACGTGCTTGGCAAGCTGATGGAGCCGCTGTACGGGTTCGGTTCGCTGCACGCGTTCAAGGCGAAGTTCCAGCCGCGCAGGGAACCGCTGTACCTCGTGTACCGGCACGCCGGCGACCTGCCCAGGATCGGCGCGGCCGTGCTGACCGCGTACCTGGCTAAGCCGGCCACCGCCGCGCGGCCTGCGCCAGTGCCCGCCGCGCGTCGTCGGCCAGCTCTCGCACCAGGTCTGCTGCCGGTGTCGGCCGGGCGAACTCGTACGCCTGCCCTGCCCACAGCGACATCGCCTGCGCGTCACCGGCCCGCCGCAGGTCTCTGGTCAGCTGATGGACGTGTGGGTACGCCGGTGGCGCGGCCGCGGAGTGCGTCAGCAGAAACCGGTTCGCGAGCCCACGCGCCGGCCGGCCGGTGAAGGCGCGGGTGACCTCGGTGGGCAGGTCGCCGGCCGCGAGCGCCGCGAGGTGGAGTGGGTTCGCCCCGCTCTCCGGGCAGGGCAGGAACATCGTGCCCAGCTGCGCGGCGCTCGCGCCGGCGACGAGCACGGCCGCGACGTCGCGGCCGTGCGACAGCCCGCCGGTGGCTACCAGCGGCACGTCGACCGCGGCGGACACCTTGCGCAGCAACGGAAGCAGGCCGGTGTGGTCGACGCCCTCGTTCGCGAAGCTGCCGCGGTGCGCGCCGGCCTCCTGGCCCTGCACGCACAGCCCGTCTGCGCCGGCGGCGACCGCCCGCCGGGCCTCGTCGGCCGAGGTGACGGTCACCAGTACCTCGGAGCCGTGCCGCTTGACCTCGGCGACGACGTCCTTGTCCGGGCAGCCGAAGGTGAAGCTGACGACCGGCACGTGCTCCTCGGCGAGCAGGGCGAGCTTGTCGGCCCACGCGTCGTCGCCGCCGGTGGGTTCACCGAGGTCGACGCCGTACCGGTCGGCCTCGGTCCGCAGCCGCTCGGCGTACGCGCGCACCGCCTCCGGGTCCACCTCGGACGTCTCCGGCACGAACACGTTGAGCCCGAACGGCCGGTCGGTCAGCTCGCGGGTCTTCTGGACCTGTGTGCGCACGGCGGCCGCGGTCAGGTAGCCGGCCGCGAGGAACCCAAGGCCACCGGCGTTCGACACGGCCGAGGCCAGCTCCGGCGTCGACCCGCCCCCGGCCATCGGCGCCGCCACGATCGGCCGCGCCAGCTCCTCGACGATCGTCATCGCGCCCCTTCCTCGGGAAACCCCTGGTTCACCAGCCGCAGCAGCGGCGTCGCCTTCACCGCGGTCTCGGCGACCTCGGCGTCCGGTGTGGACAGCGCGATGATCGCACCGCCGACACCGTAGGACACCCGGTCGGGCTCGACGACCAGCGTGCGGATCACGATGCTGAGGTCGGCGGCGCCGTCCAGCGAGAAGTACCCGAGCGCGCCGGAGTACACGCCGCGCGGCCCGTCCTCGAGCCGGTCGATGATCTCCATCGTGCGCAGCTTCGGCGCGCCGGTCATCGAGCCGCCGGGGAACGCGGCCCGCACGCAGTCCACGGCGGACCGGTCGGCGCGCAGCTGGGCGCGGACGGTGCTGACCAGCTGGTGCGCGGTCGGGTGCGTCTCCACGTCGAACAGCTTCTCGACCCGCACGCCGTCGATCACCGCCACGCTGCCGAGGTCGTTGCGGACCAGGTCGACGATCATCAGGTTCTCGGCACGGTCCTTCGCGCTGGTGGCGAGGTCACCCCGGAGCGCGGCGTCCTGTGCCGTGGTTGCGCCCCTCGGCCGGGTGCCCTTGATCGGCCTGGACTCGGCTACCCCGTCGGCCGTGACCTTGAGGAACCGCTCCGGCGACGCGCTCAGCACGCTCACGTCACCGAACCGCAGGAACGCGCAGAACGGCTCCGGGTTGGCGCGGCGCAGCCGCCGGTAGCCGGGCCACGGGTCGAGCTTGCCGTGCGCGGTGAGCTGGTTGGTGAGGCACACCTCGTAGGTCTCGCCGGCGTGGATCTCCCGCTGGCAGGCGGCGATGCGGTCGAGGTACGCGGCGCGGTCGTGGCGCGGGCGCAGCGGCCCGACCTCGGGTTCGCGCTCGTCGGCCGGCTGCGGGGTGAGGGTTTTCAGCGTCGCCTCGGTGGTGTCGAGCCAGCCGTCGTCGGTCAGCGCGAGCAGGTGGACGTGGCCCTCGTGGTGGTCGAACACGACCGCGCGGTCGGCGAACACCAGCGCGGCGTCCGGGTGCGGAGAGGAGTGCGTGTTCGGCGAGCCGCACTCGGCCTTCAGCTCGTAACCGAGGTAGCCGACCCAGCCGAGCGCGAAGTCGAACGGCAGGCCGGTCGGTGCGACCCGGTTGGCGGTGAGGTCCGCGTCGAGCCAGTCGAGCAGCCCGCCGGCCACGACCTCGTCGGGCCGGCCGGCGCGGCGGACGGTCAGCCGGCCGGTGGTGACGTCGGCGGTCAGCACCCGGGCGAGCGGGCCGCTCGCGTCGCCGAGGATGGAGAACCGGCCGCCGGCCGCGCTGTCCAGCCAGAACGCGTGGTCGGCGTCAGCGTGGAGGGCGTCGAACACGGTCTCGGCGGTCGCGGCGGTCGCGACCCGCCGGTGGACGATCGCTCGTGCCGCAGGCGTACGCCTGAGCTCGACGGCCGGCCGGACGCGGGGCTGGCGAAGGAAGTTCGCGAGCAGCCGGTGCCCGTGCTCGGTGTGGATCGACTCGGGGTGGAACTGGACGCCCCACTGCGGGCGGTGTCGATGCCGGACGGCCATGAGCACCCCGTCGCCGCTGGTGGCGATGGCCGCCAGGTCGTCGGGCAGGCGGGTGGCGACGAGCGAGTGGTAGCGGACGGCGTCGAAGGGGTTGGGGAGACCGGCGAACAGGCCGGTGCCGTCGTGGTGGATGGGCGAGGTCTCGCCGTGGCGGACGCGGGGCGCGGGGCCGACGGCGCCGCCGTGGACGTGGCAGATGCCCTGGTGACCGAGGCAGACGCCGAGCAGTGGGATGGTCGCGCGCCTGATCACGTCCGCGCAGACACCGAAGTCGCCGGGCCGCTCCGGCCGGCCGGGGCCGGGCGAGATGATCACGTTGGCGTAGCCGTCGAGGTCGATCGGCTCGTCGTTGCGCACGACGGTCGGCGCCACGCCGGTCACCGCGCCGACCTGGTGGAACAGGTTGTACGTGAACGAGTCGTAGTTGTCGATGATCAGGGTGCGCATCATCCACCTCGGCTGCCGAGCTTCGCCGATGGCGGTGGCGGACGCAAGGAGCGTTCCGTCACGTCGGAGAAAATGGGGACTGGCCGGCAGCGAGGGCCTATGCGCCGCTGCCGGCCAGCAGCCGGTGGGAATTATCTCGCGTTTCTTCGCGGAAGCTGACTCCCATGGTGCGAAAGGAAAATCGTCCGGTCAACGACACTCGACCGCGGCTTGACGACTGCCCTAACCGGCTCGAATCCCGGCCGCTACGAAAATCGGCACGGCGACCAAGAGTCGATCATTCTCGGCGCGTTCGGTCTGTTCGCGGAGCCACCCGTCGGCCCGCTCCCCCAGGCTCGCGGCCAGCCCGGCGAGCAGCGGCAGGATCATCGGGCCGGTGTGGACCGACGTGTGGACCTCGACGGTGACGTCGGTGAAGCCGTTGTCCAGCAGGAGGTTCCGGTACTGCCGGGCGGCGCGCGGGGTCGCGACCGTGTCGGCGCGGGCGTGCCGGATCGTCCTGGTGAGCTCGGGGTCGTCGGAGTCGATGACGATCGTGTCCCAGTCCTGGCCGAGCAGCACGGCACGGCCGCCGGCCGTGAGCACCCGCCGGGCCTCGGCGAGCGCGCGGGCGGGGTCGTCGAGGTTGTGGAGAACCTTGTCGGCGCGGTAACCGGCGGCCGAGCCGTCCTCGAGTGGCAGGGCGGTGGCGTCGCCGAGCAGGAAGGTGGGCCCCGGCCACCGCGTCGAGGCGACCTCGACCATCTCCGGATCGAGGTCGACGCCGACCGCGGTCGTGTGCCCGGCCAGTTCGCCGACCGCGCGCCCGGCGCCGCACCCGACGTCGACGACGAGGCCGTCGAGCGGCGCGAGGAGATCGTAGGAACGCCGGCGCAGGGCGGCGGCGGCCGGCAGGTCGTCGAACGCGTCGAGCAACGCGAGAAGTGTGGACATGCCGGCCACCCTCATGACGACCTTCGCCACGAAATAATCATTGCCGCCAAGCCGCTGCGACGCAACGAAGATGGGGCAGGGGCCGCGTCCTCACAAGGTCAGGAAACGGTTAGCACCGGGTACTATCTGTGCAAGGTCCATGACGGCTGGGGAGGGCGCGCATGACAACGCTCACGGACGCTGATCTCGATTCGAACCTGGTCGATCTGACCACCGTCTCGTTGGAAGAACTGAGAGTCCTTCACACTCCGGGCCTGGTCAGCGCACTTCAGCGCACCTACGCGGCCGCCGCCTTCAACACAGGGAATGAGCTGCAGCAACAGCAGCAATGAACCCTGGACACGCCGACGGTGACCCGCCTCGAACGGCTGTAGCACGACAAGGCGGGCCGGGCACACTTCGGCTGTCCGTGGCGATGTTCGAACAGTTCTGCACCGGCGTGGTCGACGCCGACACCATGGCGGTACTGGAGAAATCGCAGTACAGCCATCGTCGGCTGGCGTTCCGCGCGCTGCTCGACCAGTTTGCGGCCAACCCGCACGTCGTCGGCGCACTGGTCGATCCCGAGCGTGCCTGGCGGATCCTCGCGGCAGCCGAGGAACGGGATTCGGACGCGGTCGCGGACGTGCTCATGTATCCGACGGTCGGCGTGTGGCTGACACGCGCACTGCACCACACCCGACCTGCGAGTTCGAGCCCCACCTGGGGAGAACTCGGCTACCTGCATCTGATCGCGGCGGCTGCCGCGATCAGATGCGGTGTGCCGTGCACGTTACGGGTGCCGGCGTCGCATGGTGCGATCACGCTGCCCACGGTCGGCCAGGCCCGCGTTCCCGGCTCGTTCCCCGTCGGCACCGTCGAGGCAATCTGCGCCGGACCGAACAGCCGATTACAGATCACGAAAGACGTCCACGTCGACCTCGCAACCACGAGTCCGGCTTTCACGCCGTCTGAGCGATACACCTGCCAAAGTCGAGGCCTCGTCCTGCGGGCCTGGTTCGAGGACCGCGATCCCTATCGCGGTTTCGGTGCGCCGATGCCACCCTCGACTCTTGCAGACTCGGCACTCGCGGAATGGCGGAAGCTGGTGGCGGAGGCATGGGACGTCCTCACGCTGCACCACCAGCCGCACGCTCGAGAACTGGCCGCGGGACTGCGGACCCTGGTGCCGATCAGGCCGGACAGCGATGTCGTCGGTGCTTCTTCACCCTCGGCGTTCGGCGGCATCGGGTTGTCCGCCAACGGTTCGGCGGCCGAGATCGCCGAAGCCATGGTGCACGAACTCCAGCATTCGAAGCTCAATGCGTTGTTGGGCTTGGTGAAACTGGTACAGGATGAGGAAACACGATGTTATGCGCCGTGGCGCGACGACAGTCGCCCTCTGGTGGGCCTGCTCCATGGCGTCGTCGCCTTCACATCCGGAGTTGAGTTCTGGCTCACACAACGAGATGTGATGGAGGAGGCTGAAGGGCACGGCGTCGACTTCGACATGGCCTTCCGCCGCCTTCAGGTGCGACGTGCGGTGCGTTTCCTTCTGAACAGCGGAAAACTCACCAACGTGGGCAGTGCACTCGTTGCTGCCGTGTCGCGGCGTCTGCTGGTGTGCGAGCAAGTATCGGTCGTGCCGGAACTGGCGGCGATCGTCACCGCGATGGTCGACGACCATCGCGCGCTCTGGCGACTACGTTTCATTCGGCCGGACGCCAACGTGATCGACTCGCTGGCCGACGCCTGGCTGTCCGGCACGACACCGTCGGTACCGGCCACCGCTGACAACAAGCTCCTGCCGGACGACCAGCGGCGTCTGCCGGCGAACCGGCGGAACCTCTTGCGGGCCAAAGCAGTTGAGCCCGACCTGTTCGCGTCTCTGATGAGCCGACCAGCCACCTTGCCCGGCACCACCCCCCGAGCCGACGCGGCGCTGTGTCTCGGTGATGGCGACGGCGCCGCGGCGGCCTACCGAGCCGTGCTGTGTGACGACCCGTACGACGCCCAGGCGTGGGTCGGGCTCGGCCTCGCCATGCGGATCCGGCGTCGGACAGCGGCGGCCACGGCGCTGTTGATCCGACCCGAGATCACCGTCAGCGCGTACCGCCGGGTCCGGCTGCTCGACGAAACGCAACCGGACCCGCGCGAGTTCGCCGACTGGGTCGGCCGCGCGCTATAGCTGCATGGTGTCGGTGTCACAGTTGGCACGAACGTTCTGACTGGCCGCCACCGTGGCAGGGTGGTCGTCGCCCAGCATCTTCCGGAAGCTCGCCAACGTGTTCGTGTGCAGGATCGCGGCATCGTTCGAATCGCCGAGCAGGTTCATGTCGATCGAGAGGTTGTGCGCGACCGCCAGCGTGGTCGGGTGCTCGGGTCCCAGCCGCTCCGCGCACCGCGCCAAGGTCTGGGTGTCCGTCTGTTTCGCTGCTTCCAACTCCCCCAGCTCAGCGAGATCGCTCGCGAGGTTCGCCATGGCGACGAGCGTGTACGGGTGGTCGTCGCCCACCCGATCCTGGAAGCCGGCTATCGCTCGCTCGTTGAGTCGTCGTGCCTCGTCGACATCGCCGATGAGACGCCGTGTCACGGCGAGGTTGGTCGCGGCGATCATCACGAACGGATGCTCGGAGTAGTAGATCTGCTCGAACTCCCGAACACTGCGCAGGCCGTACTCGAGAGACTCCTGAAGCTCGTTCAGGTGCCGGTGCTCGGTGGTCATGTCCATCAGACCGGTCACGGTGTCGATGTGTCCCTCGCCGTGCCGTAGGCGATACCGGTCATAGCACTCTTTTGTCAGGGTCATGGCCTTGTCGTGGAGGCCGGCCTTGCGGCGGGCCACCGCGAGACACCGATCGCCGCCGATCGTCGTCGGATGGTCGGGGCCGAGAAGACGCCGGGCCCGAGCACTCGTGTCCTCCTGCATCTCACATGCCTCGACGTAGAACCCGCACTCCCGAACATCCATGGCGAGTCCACTGAGCGTGTTCAATGTCGCGGAATGGTAGTCGCCGAGCACCGCCCGCCTGCGTTGCAGGGTTTGCTCGTCCAGGGCCCTGGCCTCGCGGTAGTCACCGGCGAGCCGAAGACTGGCCGCGAGGTTGTTGGCGTACCGCAACGTGGCGGGGTCGTCGTCACCGTTGAGCCGTTGGGCACGCTCGAAAGTCGTCCGCGCGACATCTCGTTCGTTGTAGACCATGCCCCGCGCTCGGTAGTCGTACCCGAGGGCGTCGGACATACTGATGGTCGCGTCATGGTTCTCGCCGAGAGTCTCCAGCATCAGCTTGTAGACGCCCTGGTTGTGCTTGCGCGCGTCCTCGACCCGGCCGACCCGCCACAGCGCGTTGCCGTAGTGCCGACCCATGACCAAGGTGTCGAGGTGGTCCTCGCCGAGTTCCGCTTTGCGTGAGGTCCAGGCCGCTTCCGCCAGGCTCAACGCGCCCCGGTAGTCACCGGCGCTCAGCAGGTAACGCACCAGGTTGGTTACCAGTGTGCGCACCCAGCTGTCCCGGCACGCGACAGCGCGAGAGCTGAGCGCGTGCGGGAGCAACGACGCGTACGTCGGCCAGTTGGCGCTGGCTTCCGGGTCGCCCGGATCGCCGGTAACCAACATCAGGTGCACCGTGTGGCGCATGTTGTCCCACTGCGCCGGGTCCAACTGGTCACGCAGCACGGCCTGTACCAATCGGTGCAGCTGCAACGTGTTGCTCCGGTGGTCGATCTTGGCGAGGCTGTACTTGCTGATCTCCCGGATGGCGTGGTTCAGCTTGATCGGCTCGGCGAACGCCTCGGCAAGCGCCTCCGGCACCGGGGCGCCGCGGCCACCGGTGAACAGCCCGCGGGAAATCGGTTCCGGGCCGAAGAACGCGCAGACCTGCAACAGTTCCAGCGCGCCACGGCGATCTGTCTTGAGCCGGTTGAGCGGCACGTTCCACGCGGCGGCGACCGGCCGCTCGTACTCACTGGTGGCACCGGCCTCCAGCAGTTCCGCACTGTTCTCCTCCAGCAGTCGCACGTACTCGGCCACCGGCATGCCGGTCTGCGCCCGCCACGACGCGGCCTGTTCCACTGCCAGGGGCAGGTCGCCGAGCGCCTCCGCCAGCCGGTCCGCGTCCTCGTCGGAAATCTGGCCGCCGCCCCTACGTCGCAGCAGCTCCATGCTCTCGGGACGGGTGAACAGGTCGACCTCGACCGTGCGTGCGACCTTGACCCATTCGGAGTTGCGAGACGTCACCACTACGTGGCCGAGACCGGTCGGGAGGAACGGTCGCACCACGTCGGGATGTTCCGCATTGTCGAAGATCAAAATCCAACGAGGATACGGCACACCGTTGCGCAGCGCCTCCAGAACCGCGGGCAATGCTGTCTCCGCGGTACCCGCGGTAATGCCCAGTCGTTTCGCGAGCTCAACGAAACTGGCCGCTATCTGGGTAGGATGCTCGGCCGGCACCCACCACACCAGATTGTACTCCGACGCGTGCCGATAGATGTATTCGACGACGGTCTGGGACTTACCGACGCCGCCCATTCCGTGCAATGCCTCGGGAAGTACGGCGGTCGCTTCGCCGGGCTCTTCCAGCCGAGCTCGCAGTTCTTCGAGCAGCGGACCGCGACCGACGAAGTCGGGATTACGCAATGGCACGAAGCCCCAGACCTGGGGTTGCCTGGCCGCGCTCCGACCGCTATCATCAGAATGAATTGGTCCGGTGGCGACCATCTGGCCTCCTTTAGGCAGCGACAAATCGACAATAGCGGAGGGCTCAGTAGCCGTCATTTGTACCCGTTCGCGAAGACCCGCCTGCGCTGGTTCGAAGCGAGAAGGGTCGATGATCATCCGAGATGATGATCGTAGCGAGGCTGACTCCTGGCCAAGTTGGGACCTCAACGCACGGCGCAACCTCGCAGCTCTGGGCGCATAACTTCCTGACAGAGCCCGGAAAACTGCCTCCTGCACCGTGAGGTATTGCCTCGACTCCTCGGTCACCTCAGACTCTGGCGCCGCCGCCGGATCCGCAAGGGCCGAGTCGAAGTTCCGGAGCACGGAATTAGCGGCGAACTGTCGGTTGACGAGCCGAGCAACCCGGACCGTGTCACCCCGTCGCCCATTGGACAGCAACTCCGCTCGCACACCATCATGAAATTCGTACGCGACCGAGTTCTCACCATCGGGCCGCGTCGGTACTCTATTGAGCAGGCCGCCGAGCAATACCTCGGCAATGGTCGAGATATCAGAATTGGGCAACAGAACTCGCTGCACCAAACGGATTGTCGGTAATGACAGCGGCACAGCGGCGAGCAACCCCGCGAGTTGGAAAGCCGGCACCGAGGCAAAGGTGCGGAACCGCAACACTCGATCGCTCGGCGACAGGTCGTCCGATCGCGGCGGCGCGGCCGCCTCGTGGTACGCCACTGCCACATCGCGTGACACAAATACCGCTGTGGCGTCTATCCAACCTGATTCCGGCGCAGCGATCAGCCTAGCCCAGTTGCGCCACCAATCCGGCTCCAGACCCAATACCGGCACAGGCAACGCCGCACCTCCCCCATTGGGCACACCTGCTCTGACTCGCGCCCGCAGCCGGCCGTTCGGCGCGCCCGGCGTGGGTGCCAGCAACTGGGTCCGCACCGGAGAGAGCCCGCTCAGATGCCAGAGCCGCTGCGGCAACAGGCTGACGAGGGCGACCGGCGAGTACCGAGCCCAACCGGCAACCATTCCGAGCGCCGCCCCGTTCCGCCAACCGTCTCCGATTCCGTCCGTCAGCACGAGGAACAGACTGCGCCCGGTCGGGTCGATCTGATCTCGCCAACCGCAGGTCGCGCCGTCCGGGCCGCCGGCACGCAGTCCGATCCGTTCTCTGCTCGGCGCAGAACCGTCCATCGCCAGGACCCGGACGCTGCGAAACGCGCCCTGCCTCCGGAAGAGGTCGCACAACTCACGCACGGTCTGCTGCCAGACCTCGGCGGCGCCCGCGGTGTCGATCACGATGACCAACTCGAACTCGTGCCATGCCGCGGGTCGGAACTCCGGCAGCCACAACCGATCCTGCGCGGCCCGCTCAGCCGTTCGTTCCTCGTCCAGCTCGCGACGCCACGGCGACGGGGACAGCCTGCCGAGTGGGCGTAGCGCGCGAGCGATGAGGCGTCCGTTCGGCAACGCGGGTGCGGTCGGCCAGACGAGCGGCGCGGAATCGCCGGAAACCTCACTACCGAACACGGCGGCGCGCACCGAATGCGACCGTCCGACGGTCCAGTCCTGTGATTGCGGCGGGTGTTCGGGCGCCGGCGGGTCGGCGACCCGTTCGACGGACGGCTGCGGTTGAGCCGCCTGCTCCGCCGGACTGGTCCCGTCGTCGAGCGATTCCGGCGTGACCGGTGTCGTGGTGTGGGCCGGCCGCGGCTCGTCGGCGCCACCGCGCTCCGGCTGGAATCGCCGCGCGAGCCAGAGCGCATCCCTGACATCACGCATGTCCAGCTCACTCGTGCCCAACCTGGCCGGCCCCGCCTCGCGGACGTCGAGGTGTGGCAGCACACCCGAGTCGAGGCCAGGACCGCCGTCCGGCGGGTCGTCGAGTGGCAGGCCGCTCATCCCGCCTCCGCGGCGGACGACAGCGGGTGCCAGATGGCCGTCAACAACTCCTGCCATTGGTCATCGGGTTGGTACGCACCGGATGTGGCAAGTTCCAGCGCCAGATGAACAGCGTTCAAGAGCTGGTCGGACGCGAGACCCCCGGTCGCCTCGCTGCGTTCGATGAAATTGCCGATCAGCCGCGCGATGTCGACACCTTCGGTGCTTTCGAACTGCGCGGCGACCATCGCACCCAGTTGCTCGACCGTCGGCGGGTGGACGTGCAGTTTCAGACAGCGCCGGAGGAAGGGCGCCGGGAACTCGCGTTCACCGTTGCTGGTGATGATCACGATGGGGAACGATCGGCACCTGACGCGTCCGCGACGGACCGTCGCCGAGCCGTCCGGGTCCTGCGTCAGCACGGTCACATCAGGATGCCTGCCGGCCAGGCGGACGAGCTCCGGAATCTCATACTCGCCATCCTCGAACACGTTGAGCAGGTCGTTGGGCAGGTCGATGTCGCTCTTGTCCAGTTCATCGATCAACAACACCCGCGGCAGTTCGTACGGGAGCAGCGCGGTGCCGAGTGGCCCCAGATGCACGAACTCACCGATATCCGGCTCGTCACCGGTCGCTCGGCGGGCGTTGATCTCCTGGACGCGGCCGATGGCGTCGTACAGATACAAGCCGTCCTTGAGCGTGGTGCGGCTCGTGACGGACCAGCGGAGCGTCGGTCCCAAGCCCATCTCCCGCGCGATCAAGTACGCGAGGCTCGATTTCCCGGTGCCTGGTCGACCGGTGACGAGCAATGGCCTGCGCAGATGGATGGCCGCGTTGACCATGGCCACCTCGTGCGGACTAGGCGTCCACGCCGCGCCACGCACGCCGCCGATTCGCCGATCCGCCTCACCGCCGTCATCGTTCGGACGGGCACAGACCGGCTCACCGGAGAACCGGCGCCATGGCGGCGGTTCCGGGAGCGCGTCGATCGGTGCCGCCCCGGGTTGGCCCGTGCCGCGGTACACGTGCCAGTCGGGGACGGCGGCGGCCGCGCTCATCGGATCGGTCGGCTGCGCGGTCACGCCGCACTCATTCCCGGCGGCGGCCCGAGCTCGGAGGGCACGACAAGTCTCTCCGGGTCGTCCCACAGCAACGTGAGGAAGCGGCCGACGTGACCGGTGTCCGCCATGAACGCGCTAGCGCGGATCTGCCGTGTTCGCTGCAGCACGGTGCCCAGACCTTCACCGTGCAACAACTCCCGCACCGTCGCCAAGAAATCCTCCGAGTCGCAGTCCTGGCGATGCCATACCAAGATCGGAATTCCCGCTCTTAAGGCGACCGCCACCTCGTCCCGGTCCTTCGCCGCAGGCTGCGGCGGCGCGCTCAACATGAGCGAGACCAGTTCCATGTTGTTCTCAAAATCTGCGATCAGACTACGGAGCGCTCTTTCGTCTCCGGATTCGCCCCGCCGTCCGGACTCCGGCGCAATGGCTCCCGTAGCGCTGATCTGCTTGTTCAGCGCCGCCCATCGGGTGAACCACGGCCGGTGCCACTTGCCGGTCTGCATGCGTTCGAGGGAACGAACGGCCATCGAGTACCGACAGCCGACAGGCACCGGGAGCGATGCGTCGACCTCCCACGGCCACTGGTCGATATCCAAATTAAGAAGTTCGCTCGAAAGGATTACTTCGACCCGAATCTCCGGTTGGTATCGCGCCCATGCGGTCTCCACGCCCTCGATGAGTTCCGCGACACGACGTTTGACCTGGTCGATCGAGCCGAAGTAATCGTCGCCACGCTCAGGGTGCCATCCGGTGGAGAGATCAAGTTGGTGCCAGTGCGACAGTTGGTAACGATCTCCGGTCAGGCCATGGTGCCGCAACAGGAGCACGAGATAGGCAGGAGAGTTCGGCGGCGGACCGGGCGGATCCGTCTCGAGACCGCGCCGCAGTGCCTGCAACTCGGTGACCAGGCTCAGTCGCGCCGCTTGTCGATCCGTCCAGTGCCTCAGCTCGATCGACAACTCAGGCCGCACACGACTCGCGAGATGCTCCACGAAGACGATGGGCTTGGGCACACCCGCGGGGTCGGCGTTCAACGTTTCCAGCACGCGGAACACCTCGCGATAGGTGGTCGGTCCAGCCAGTTCGGGCGCGGTCGCGCCGGCGATCTGCTGGTACAGGGCGGTCAGGCCGGAGAAGTCGATCCCGTGGAGCAGCAAGAACACCTGCTCTCGCTCTTCGGTGGGCCAGAGATCCTCCGCCGCCATCTCCGCGATGATCCCTTGCAGCGCTGGAAAGTAGATCGTGTCCCGGTCCAAGCGTCCTATCACGTCAATCAACTTGGCGAGGCCGTCGGGTCTACGCAGGCAAACCTCGACGATGTTGTAAAGATGGCGGATCGCCCGCGGATCTTCATCGACTTGGAACTGGCCGAGCTCGTCGATCAGCATCCGGACCACGAAGTTGCGCTCTCCCAACGTGGCCAGGCACGGCATCGCCTGCAGTGCCTGTACGAGCGGCCATTGGATGCCGCCGCCGCTCATCGACGCCAACTGCTGCCCCTTCCGGATATCCATCGATATCGTCACCACCGCCGAAAATGTTACGTTGCCAAACCCCCTAACAGAACGACAAGTCGATTCAGCGGCGACGATCCGTTCTGTTCATGATCTGATATCGCGGCAAGCAGCTCTCGCATTCCGTCGTCATAATCCATGCAGGTACGCAGCATGCTGATAATGTGCGTGCGACGTTGCGGGAAGTATTTTATTGCTCCGCCGATCGCCGGGCGGAGTTGCTCCACCACGAGCGACCTCGTATGTTCGTTTCGCAAGCACGGAATGGCCTCGAGGACGTCGACCAACTCGTTGAAGAGCTCCGAGTTCGATCGGTCGAGCACAACCACCGGACGGACGGAGACGTCCGACCGATGTCGATCCTCGGCCCGCGTCGCCAGATCCGCCGCGGCCGTGGGTTGCAGCTCCGGCAACACGTGGTCGGGCAACCGAATCCACGCGGCCACGTTGGTTTCCTTCACACTGACCTCGATACGCCGGTACGCCTCCGGTACCCGCGTCGGACTGTGTCGGATGACCTCGTCGTAGAACCACTCGGAGACAACGATGGCGAGCACGCCGGACGAGTTCGCCAGCGCGTCCTTGAGCGGTTGCGCGTCGACCAACCGGAACGTTCGGTTGATCGCCGGCCCGGTCACACCGTGGTCGTCGTGGACGATCTCGCCAGCATGCATCGCCAGTCGCACCCGGAGCCGCTCCTCCGGCGGATGCCCGTCGTTGTGAGCCACCAACGCGGTGACGAGCGCCTGCGGCAGCCGCTCCGCGATGACCCCTTTCGACGGATTTTCCGGAACGAGAATGAATACGCCATCGCCGGTACTTTCATGAAAGCAATCTGCCCACACGATTCCGGTTTCATGAAACGCCTGCTCGATGGCCGCGAACATTCCGGCACGCATCGCGACATAGTTCGCGCGGGTCCGCTGCTCGGCAGAGAAACCAGCGATGTCCACGACCAGGATGGTCCTGTGCACGTCGTCCCGCATCTCTACCATGGCAACCTCGCGCGACTCGGACGTCCTGGCGGTGGCACCGTTCTATCAGCATGCCGATCACACGCCTGCGCGGCAAGCCGACATGGATCACTCATCGTGAATCACGAACGTAGCTGTCGAATGAATAATCATTCGAGTCCTTGGGTCAAACGCTGGACCAGCGGCAGAGCGGCGATGGGCCGCCGATCGTGACGAGATCACAGTCCGGCAGGCGACGAAACATTCCCCTCCCGGGCGTCGATGCCGTGAGAAAGCGATCAGCAATGGACGGCGGAGCGATGACGGCGACACCGGAGGTACCCGAGCCCACCAAGGACTTCGACGACGATCCGGACCTCGACAACAAGCTGCCGCTGGCGGTGTTCTCGTATCACGAGGTTCTCGACGCGACGAAACACCAGGACGACAAGATCGGGCGGATGATCACGAGCATCGCCTTCCTCACCGCCGCCGCGTTGTCGCTCGCGGCGCTGAGCGGCGCCCAGTTCGTGACACGCGAGTTCTATGTCAGCCCGTACCGCCTCCCGCTCGGGCTGATCACGTTGATCGTGTTCCTCGTCGGGGTCATCTTCACCGTGCTGCTGCTACTGGCCAGCCTGGCGACACCGTTGCGCGTTCCGGGTCTCGGTGAGGAGGCGGAGAGCTTCCGGAAACGGCGGCGCCAGCAGAGGTGGGTGGCCGACGTGGAGTCGTCGCAGTCCTACTTCTATCCCATCAGCCGCGTCACCGTGAACGACTGGGTGAAGAAATGGCAGGCTCCGGTCGAGGATCTGAAGGAGGAACGGCTCGAGTCGCTGGTCCGGGAGATCCACAACCTGGCCGTGCGCACGACGTTCAAGTACAACCGGGGCACCGAGGCGGTGTCGATGCTGGCGTTCGCGCTGTTGACGCTCGGGCTCGCCGCCGCGTTCATCTCGATCTCCGCGGCGACCACCGGCGACACACCGATCGTGTTGGACCCCATTCACCGGGTGATCATCGGCGGGCTGCTCGGCGGATACAGCGCTCTGCAGCTGTTCGTCCGGGTGAAGTACGACAACCAGGAAGTCGTGGACGGTCCCACCCAGCATTGGACCGTGGTGCGCAACCCACGCACATTCGCGACCCTTTTCGGCGTGTTCGTCCTGTTCAGTGTGTTGTCCGATCATGGCTGGTCGGACGCTCCGGTGTGGGTTCTCGC
>Ga0193742_1000056_pt1 | contig 76346 bp, 73 predicted proteins | sample L2c1metaG_FD_165511 | JGI IMG/M metagenome (GOLD analysis project Ga0193742, IMG submission 165511) | Soil microbial communities from a riparian zone of the East river system, Colorado, United States - L2c1 | ecosystem: Environmental > Terrestrial > Soil > Riparian zone | place: USA: East River... | reverse complement strand
AGTCCGGCTCGCAGGGCGGTCGTGAGGTCGCCGGACAGTCCCCGGAACGCCGCGATCGCACCCGCCGCGTTGAGCAGCACCGTGTCGCGCACGGCACCCGGCTCGCCGGCCACCAGTGCCCTGAGGACGGCCGCGTTCACCGCCGCGTCGCCGCCCGCCAGGTCCTCGGGCGACGCCGGGGCGATGCCGAGCTCCGCCGGGTCGATGGTGGTCTCCCGGACGACACCGCCGGCGGCCACCCACGCCGAGGTGGTGGTCGTGGTGGTGATCTCGTCCAGCCCGTCGTCGCCGCGGACGACCAGCACCGAGAAGCCGCGGCCGGCCAGCACCTCGGCCATGATCGGCGCCAGCCGCGCGTTGGCGCAGCCCACCAGGGCCGACGTGGGCTGGGCCGGGTTGGTCAGCGGCCCGAGGATGTTGAACGTCGTGGGAATGCCGAGCTGCGACCTCGTCGGGCCCGCGTGCCGCAGCGCCGGGTGGAACGCCGACGCGAAGCAGAACCCGATGCCGATCTCGTGCACGCAGGCAGCGACGGCCTCCGGCGACAGCTCGATGACGACACCGAGCGACTCCAGGACGTCGGCCGCCCCGCAGCGCGACGACGCGGCCCGGTTGCCGTGCTTGACCACCGGCACGCCCGCGGCCGCGGTCACCAGCGCGCTCATCGTGGAGATGTTCACGGTGCCGGACTGGTCGCCGCCGGTGCCGACCACGTCGGCCGCCGGCATGTCGAGCGACACGCGCTTGGCGTGCGCCAGCATCACCGCCGCCATGCCGGCCACCTCGGCGACCGTCTCGCCCTTCGAGCGCAGCGCGACCGCGAACGCGCCGATCTGGGAGTCGGTCGCGTTGCCGGACATGATCTCGTTCATCGCCCACGACGTGTCGTCGGCGGTCAGGTCCGCACGCGCGACGAGCCTGCCGAGCAGGCCGGGCCAGGTCTGGGCGCGCTCAGCCATCGGATCAGCCCTGAACGACGGGCAGCTGCTTGTTGCGCAGCACGTCGGCGACCGTCTCCGCGGCGGTCAGCGGGTCCAGCGGGTGCACGACCACCGCGTCGGCCTGCGACCAGGTCGCGAGCCAGCGGTCGTCCTTGCGCCGGATCGCGATCACGATCGGGGGGCAGTCGTCGATCTCGTTCTTGAGCTGCCGGCACAGGCCGATGCCGCCGGTCGGCTGCGACTCACCGTCGAGAATCGCCAGGTCGACGGTGCCGCTGTCCATCTCCATCAGCACGTCGGAGATGGTGGCCGACTCGTGGTAGACCACCCGGCCGATGTCGGCCGCGGGCCGCCGCCCGACGGCTGTGACGATCCTCTCCCGGACCTCCGGGCGGTGGCTGAACACCAGGATCTTCAGCGGCGAGCTCATGACGGTGCCTCCGGCGGATAAATAGGGCAGGTCCGGACACCGCGATGCTATCCGGCACACCGTGATCGGCTGCAGGTGCCCGGCCCGCACTCGACGATCTCTCGAAACACCCGACGCGCCGTGGACCCGATCGGCTGACCTGGCTCCGGACACGCAATAATGCCCGCGTGACGACAGCAGCGCCCTCCATCAGCCAGCGTGTGCATTCGCTGAACCGCCCGAACATGGTCAGCGTCGGCACGATCGTCTGGTTGGCCAGCGAGCTGATGTTCTTCGCCGGCCTCTTCGCCATGTACTTCACGGTCAAGGCTCAGCATGTCGGCGATTGGCCGCCGACCCATCTCGACGTGCCGTACGCGCTCGTTGTCACGATCGTGCTCGTCGCCTCGTCCCTCACCTGTCAGATGGGTGTGTTCGCGGCGGAGCGGGGCGACGTGTTCGGGTTGCGGCGGTGGTACGCGGTGACCTTGGTCATGGGCGCCATCTTCGTGCTCGGCCAGGCCAACGAGTACCGCACGCTCATCGCCGAGGGCCTCACGATCCCCTCCTCGGCGTACGGCACCGTGTTCTACCTGACCACCGGCTTCCACGGTCTGCACGTGACCGGCGGTCTCATCGCGTTCGTGTACCTGCTCATGCGCACGAAGATGAGCAAGTTCACCCCGGCACAGGCCACGTCCGCCATCGTCGTGTCGTACTACTGGCACTTCGTGGACATCGTCTGGATCGGACTGTTCACCGTGATCTACTTCGTGCCGTGACGCGAGCCGACCGCCACCGGCCCGCCGAGCCCGAACTGACACCAGGGGTTGCCGCACAGATGACCAAGAAACTCAGGGCACGCACGAAGATGCGGCGCCGCATCGCCGGTCTGCTGGCGCTGGGCATCGCCTTGATCGGCGTGGGCGCGCTGTACAGCGTGCTGGTTCCCGAGCCGCAGACCGCGCAGGCCGCGCAGGACCCGGTCATGGTGCGCGAGGGCGAGAAGATCTACAACAACACCTGCATCAGCTGCCACGGCGCGAACCTCGAGGGCGTCAAGGACCGCGGCCCGAGCCTGATCGGCATCGGCGAGGCGGCGGTCTACTTCCAGACGTCCACGGGCCGCATGCCGGCGGTCGTGCAGGGCGCCCAGGCCAAGAAGAAGCCCCCGGTGCTGACCCCGGAGCAGGTCGACCAGATCTCGGCGTACATCCAGGACAACGGCGGTGGCACCGAGATGCCGGCCGAGCGCGGCGAGGCGCTGCAGGGCGAGGACCCGGCGCGCGGCGGCGAGCTGTTCCGCTACAACTGCGCGTCGTGCCACAACTTCACCGGCCGGGGCGGCGCGCTGTCCTCCGGCAAGTCGGCGCCGGCGCTGGACAACGTCGACGAGGCGGCCATGTACGCGGCCATGCTCTCCGGCCCGCAGAACATGCCGCGGTTCTCCGAGCGTCAGCTCACGCCGGCGGAGAAGAAGGACATCATCGCTTACGTCAAGTCGGTGACGGACGGCAACAACAACCCGGGTGGTAGCCCGATCGGCGGCCTCGGTCCGCAGTCGGAGGGGTTCATCGCGTTTGTCGTGGGGATCGTCGCCTTGCTCGGCATCACGTTGTGGATCGGGGCTAAAGCATGAGCACGGACAAGCCGGAGGAGCTGCCGAGCGAGGAGGAGCTCGCGGCCATGGACCGGGACGGGCTGGTCGAGCTCGGCAACAAGCTCGACGGCGTCGAGCTGGTCGAGTACCCGGACCCGTGGCCGGTCAAGGGCACCAGGGCGGAGAAGCGGGCGGAGCGCCAGGTCGCGTTCTGGTTCGGGCTGTCCGGGCTGTCCGGCCTCGCCTTCGTCGCCGCGTTCATCTTCTGGCCGGCGACGTACAAGGCGTACAACGAGCCTGGCCACGTCATGTACTCGCTGTACACGCCGGTCATCGGCCTCACTCTGGGGCTCGCGATCCTCGCGGTCGGCATCGGCGTGCTGACCTACACCCGGCGGTTCATCCCGCACGAGGTCGCGGTCCAGCAGCGGCACGACGGCGGCTCGAACGAGCTCGACAAGGCCACCATCCTCGCCAACCTGGCCGACGCGGGTAACCGCAGCACGATCGCCCGGCGCCCGTTGATCAAGCGGTCGCTGGCGTTCGGCGGCGGCGTGCTCGGGCTCGCGCTCACCGCGCTGCCGCTGGGCAGCCTGCTGCGCAACCCGCACGCGCAGTCGAGCAACAAGGACGGCCTGCTGCACACGCCGTGGCAGCACACCAGCAAGGACGAGAAGGTCTTCCTGCGCAGGGCCACCGGCTACGCGGAGGAGGTCTCGCTGGTGCGGCCGGAGGACATGGACGCAGGCTCGATGGAGACGGTGTTCCCGTTCCGGGAGTCCGAGCGCGACGACCACGCGGCGCTGGTCAAGGTCCTCAAGCGTGGCGACAGTCCCGTCATGCTGATCCGCCTGCGGCCGCAGGACGGGGCCCGGGTGATCAAGCACGAGGGCCAGGAGGACTTCAACTACGGCGACTACTACGCCTACACGAAGATCTGCAGCCACGTCGGATGCCCCACCTCGCTGTTCGAGCAGCGGAGCAACCGCATCCTGTGCCCGTGCCACCAGTCCCAGTTCGACGCGCTGCAGTACGCCAAGCCGGTCTTCGGCCCGGCTACCCGCAAGCTCGCGCAGCTGCCGATCACGGTGGACCCCGAGACCGGCTACTTCGTCTCGACCGGTGATTTCATCGAGCCGATCGGGCCCGCATACTGGGAGCGGCGATCGTGAGTAGCTTCGATAACACCGCGGCACCCGAAATGACCACGGCGCGCCCCGGCGACACGATCGCGGCTGTGCGCGGACTCGCGGAGGCGCTGTCATGAGCGGTATGACCACCCCGACCAAGCCGGACAACCTCGTCCTGCGTGCGGCCGGCGGCGCGGCGAAGTGGGCCGACGACCGGTACCACATGGCCGGTGGCGTGCGGCGCCAGCTGAACAAGGTCTTCCCGACGCACTGGTCGTTCCTGCTCGGCGAGATCGCGCTGTACAGCTTCATCGTGCTGCTGCTGTCCGGCACGTACCTGGGGCTGTTCTTCGACCCGTCGATGGCCGAGGTCACCTACCAGGGCTCGTTCGCGAACCTGCGTGGCCTGGAGATGTCGCGGGCCTACGAGTCGACGCTGTACATCACGTTCGACGTGCGCGGCGGCCTGTTCGTGCGGCAGGTGCACCACTGGTCGGCGCTGCTGTTCATGCTGTCGCTGACCGTGCACATGTTCCGCACGTTCTTCACCGGCGCGTTCCGCAAGCCGCGTGAGGTCAACTGGATCATCGGCATCCTGATCTTCATGCTGGGCTGTCTGGAGGGTCTGTTCGGTTACTCGCTGCCGGACGACCTGCTCTCGGGCGCGGGACTGCGGATCACCTCCGGTCTGATGATGTCGATCCCGGTGATCGGTACGTGGGCGAACTGGTTGCTGTTCGGTAGCGAGTTCCCCGGCAACGAGGTCATCCCACGCCTCTACACGCTGCACATCCTGTTGATCCCCGGCATTCTGCTGGCGCTGATCGGTGTCCACGTCGGTCTCGTGTGGTACCAGAAGCACACCCAGTTCCCCGGCGTGCGGCGCAAGGAGAGCAACGTCGTCGGCGTCCGCATCATGCCGACGTTCGCGCTGAAGGCCGGCGGCTTCACGGCCGTGGTCATCGGTGTGACCGCGCTGCTCGGTGGTCTGTTCCAGATCAACCCGGTGTGGAACTTCGGGCCGTTCTCGGCGGCGCAGGTGTCCTCGGGCACAGTGCCGGACTGGTATATGGCGTGGACCGACGGTCTGGTCCGATTGTGGCCTGCGTGGGAGGTCTACCTCGGGAACTACACGATTCCCGCCCCGTTCTTCCCCTTCATGGCCGGGCTGCCGTTGCTCACCGGCGTCGCCGCCGCCTATCCATGGATAGAACGGAAGTTCACGAAGGACTACGCGCATCACAACCTGCTGCAGCGACCTCGGGACGTGCCGGTGCGCACCAGCCTCGGCGTCATGGCGATCACCTACTTCATGGTGTCGCTGCTGTCCGCCGCGAACGACGTGCTCGCCGACAAGTTCGACATCTCGCTGAACGCGACCACGTGGATGGGTCGGGTCGGGTTGCTCGTGTTGCCGCCGCTGGCGTACGTGATCACGTACCGCCTGTGCCTCGGTCTGCAGCGGTCCGACCGGATGGTGCTGGAGCACGGTGTCGAGACCGGCATCATCAAGCGGCTGCCGCACGGCGAGTTCATCGAGGTTCACCAGCCGCTCGGCGGGGTGGACGAGCACGGCCACCCGATCCCGCTCGAGTACCAGGGCGCGCCGGTGCCGAAGAAGATGAACAAGCTCGGCTCGGCCGGCGAACCGGTCGCCGGGTCGCTGCTGCGGCCGGACCCGCCGGAGGAGACGGCCGCGCTGGCCAAGGCCCGTGCCGAGCAGCACGGCCATGGCGCCGAGCTGGAGTCGGGTGAGACCGAGGCGGGCACCTCGGTGGCGAAGTCCCAGGACGACGCGACCAAGAAGAGTTGATTTCTCGAGGCCGGTTACTGGCGGCCGCCGCGATTGTCGCGGCGGCCGCCATCGGCGTTGCCGGCTGTGGCTCGTCACCCGCGCACCTGGCGGCCGCGCACCTGTCCAGCCGGTCCTCGTCGGCGCCCGCGCCGCCGCCGTCGTCGGCTCCCGCGCCACCCGCGACCACCTCGGTGGCGCCCCCGCCGGCCACCGAAGAGGACTGCCCGTTGCCCGACTCCGGCTTCGACTGCGACTTCCAGCGCCGGTTCGGTGCCGTGCAGGCCTACCTTGACTCGCGCCCCGGCACCGCGGGCGTGGTCGTGCACGACATGCAGACCGGCGCCGTGTGGCACAACAACCACTCCGCGGACCTGACCTGGACCGCGTCGACGATCAAGCTCGCGATGATCGTGGACCTGTTCAACCGCGACCGCGCCGGCGAGATCACCCTCACCGAGGAGGACCGCGGCCTGATCGCCGCGATGCTCCACAGCTCGGACGACAACGCCGCGGACACCCTCTGGTACCGCTACGCCGGCGACGACCACATGACGTTCAACAACAACTTCCCGGCGTACGGGTTGACGTCGTTGCGGCCGCAGAAGGGCTTCACGAACTACTACCCGTACTGGGGCTTCCAGAAGTGCACGCCGGAGGACCTCGACCGGCTGATCCACTACGTCCTGACCGAGCTGCCCGGCGACGAGCGAAGCTATCTCCTGGGCGAGATGCGGTCGGTCGACCCGAACCAGCAGTGGGGCGTGTGGGGCGCCGGGCCCGCGGCGCGGCCAGGCAACAAGAACGGCTGGTCCGAGGAACAGGGCGGCTGGGTGATGAACACGGTCGGCTTCGTGGGCGACGGCGAGCGCTACACGCTGGCGGTCATGAACAACCTCAGCGGCGAAGGCGGCTACGACACCGGCCGTGAGACCGTCACGCACGTGGCAGAACTGCTGTTCAACGGCCGTTTCTGAGGTCCCCGGCGGCCTCCAGCCCCCTCGGAAGCCAGTGACATGAAGGACCCCTTCATGTCGCTCAACGCCCTGAAGGGGTCCTTCATGGCATCGGGCTTACCTGTCGGCTAGCCGTTTGGCCCGGCCAGTGTGTCAGCGGTAGAACGGCAGCCGCTCGTCCAGCTCTTCCGACTGCCACGTCTCCCGGATCCAGCCGTGCGAGGGGTCGTCGCTGATGAGCCACTCGCGCGTGGCGCCAGGGCCTGCCATCACGTTCAGGTAGTACAGGTCGTAGCCGGGGGTGGCCATCGACGGGCCGTGCCAGCCGTGGGGGATGAGCACGACGTCGTCGGTGCGGACCTCGGCCAGCACGTCGATCGGGCGCTCGTCGGTGCCGTACACCCGCTGGTAGCCCATGCCGCCGCCGGCGACCTCGAAGTAGTAGATCTCCTCCAGTTCGCACTCGCCGTCGCGCACCTCGTCGTGCTTGTGCGGCGGGTAGGACGACCAGTTGCCGCCCGGGGTGAGGACCTCGCACGCGATCAGCTTGTCCGCCTCGAACGCGGCCGGCGTGCAGAAGTTGTTGACCTGGCGACTGCACCGGCCCGCGCCGCGCAGCTCCACCGGGGTGCTCGCGGCCGGCACATAGCGGGCCGGCAGCCGCCGTGCGCACACCGCCGACGGCAAGGCCAGTTTGGCACCGTCCACACTGGACACCGACGCGGTCGCGTCGCGGGGCAGGTACACGAAGTCGGTGTTCGCCGCGAAGACCGACGGCCGGCCGGCCACCTCGAACGTCGCGCCGTCGACCGACACCGTGCAGCCGCCGGACAGCGGCAGCACCAACGTCTCCGAGACGCCGGTGACGAACGAACGGGTCTCGCCGGGCGCCAGGGTGCATACGGTCAGCCCGCAGTACGTCCAGCCGGCCGACGCCGGCGTCACCTCTACCTGGTTCACAGCAACCCCGCGGCGGTGTCGACGGCCGCCACGACGTCCCCGTCGGGCGGGTACAGCAGCGACCGGCCCACCACCAGCCCGCGCACGGTCGGCTGCCGCAGCGCGGCCGCCCAGCGGGCATAGGTGGCGTCCTGGTCGGCGGCGACCTCGCCGCCCAACAGCAGCGTCGGCAGGGTCGACGCGGCCAGCACCCGCGCCATGTCCTCGCCGCCGTCGCCGATCACCGGGACCTTCAACCACGTGTACGCCGAGGTGGCGCCCAACCCGGCCGCGATCGCGACGGCCGTGGTCGCGGCCGGCACCGACAGGTCGTTGTGCAGCCGGCCGTCGGTGCGCCGCGACACGAACGGCTCGACCATCGCGATTAGCCGCTCGTCCGCGAGGGCCCCGATCGCCTGCGCGCACGCCTGCAGCGTCGGCGCGGTCCGGTCGTCGTACACGTCGATCCGCAGCAGCATCTTTCCGCCGTCGAAACCGGACCGGAGGATCGACGTGACGTCGTACCCGGTGAACCGGTCGTCGAGCTCGAAGCGCGCGCCGGCGAGGCCGCCGCGGTTCATCGAGCCGAACACGCTGCGGTCGTGCAGCGCGCCGAGCAGCAGCAGATCCTCCAGGATGTCCGCCGTGCCGAGCACACCGGTGACCCCGGGCCGGGCCAGCGCGACGCACAGCCGCATCAGCAGGTCCGCGCGGTCGGCCATGGCGAGCGGGTCCGCGCCGGCCCGCAGCGACCCGCGCGCCGGGTGGTCCGCCGCGATGATCAACGCCTTGCCCCGGTCGCCGAGCGGCGACGCGCGCCGGGTGCGGGCGCGCGCCAGCTCGGCGATCGTCTCCGGTCGCCGCGCGCGGATGTCGGTGATGTCCCGCAGCGTCGACTCCAACACCTCGGTGGACGGCCATTCAGCGGGCATCGGCCACCACCGCGTCGACCTCGGCCGTGGTCGGCATCGCGGCGGAGCACGACAGCCGGGACGCGACGATCGCGCCGGCCGCGTTGGCGAACCGCATGATCCGTTCGGTGTCCCAGCCGGACAGCAGGCCGTGGCACAGCGCGCCGCCGAACGCGTCGCCGGCGCCGAGCCCGTTGACCACGTCGACCGGCACCGGCGGCACCTCGACCGAGCCCGCGTCGTCGACGGCGAGCACCCCGGCCGGCCCCTGCTTGACGATCGCCAGCGTGACTCCCTTGTCCCGCAACGCTTTCGCGGCGGCGTGCGGATCCAGCACGCCGACCGCCGTCTCGCACTCGTCGAGGTTGCCGACGGTCACCGTGACGTGCTCGAGTGCCTGCTGGACCCAGTGTCTCGCCTCCTCGCGGGAGGGCCAGAACATCGGCCGGTAGTCGAGGTCGAGCACGGTGAGCGTGCCGGGGTCGCGGGCCCGCAGCGCGGCCAGGGTCGCGGTGCGGCTCGGCTCCTGGCACAGGCCGGTCCCGGTGACCCACAGGATCCGCGCGGCGCGGATGGCGTCGAGGTCCAGCTCCTCGGTGTTGATCACCAGGTCGGGTGCCTTGGGATAGCGGTAGAAGTAGATGGGGAAGTCGTCCGGCGGGAAGATCTCGCAGAAGGTCACCGGCGTCGGCAGGTCCGGCACGCCGGTGACGTACCGGTCGTCGACGCCGAACTCGCGCAGCGCGCGGTGCAGGTACTCGCCGAACGGGTCCTCGCCGGTGCGGCTGACGAGCGCCGTCGCTCTGCCGTGCCGCGCGGCCGCCACCGCGACGTTGCCCGCGGTGCCGCCGAGGTACTTGGCGAACGTCTCGACGTCCGCGAGACCGACCCCGGTCTGCTGCGGGTAGAGGTCCACCCCCAGCCGGCCCATCGCGATCACGTCGAACGGGTCGCCCATTCGGTCACCTCCGTGCTCCGTGCCGCGTCCGCCCTGGTCAGCCAGCCGCGCCAGCGTGCGGCGGCCATGGCCGGCTCCGTCCACGGCTGAGAGCATCGAACCATCCGGGTGCCGGGCCGATCCAGCCACCGCAGCACCACGCCGACCTCCTCGGCCGGCGCGCCGCGTAACGGGCCCTCCCCGGGTAAGACGGTCTCGGCCGACGCGGCGAGCATCTCCACCACGGGCATCGGCGGCACCCCGCGCCGCGCGACCCCCGCCGACGCGAGCCTGCCGTGCCGCACCACCGCGAACTCCCAGCCGCCCTTGCCGTCCGGCCGCGCCGCGATCAGCTCCGGCACCGCGGCGAGCGCGGCCAGCCGCTGACCACGGTCGAGGGTGCGCACCAGGACGCTCAGCCGGTCGCGGTCGAACCGGGCCTGCTCGAACCGCTCCGCGGCCGAGTGCTCCCGCAGCCGCCGCTCGAGCACCTGTAACGGCTCCAGGTGCTGCCCGGCGACCAGCGTGTCGAACGACGACACCGACGGCAGGTACTCGACGACGCTCTGGCGACCGGCGCACGGCGCCGCGCACCGGTGCAGCTCGGCGAGCGCGCACGGCCTCGCAGCGGCCCGCTGCGCCGGGATCCGCACCGTGCACGGTCGGATGCCCGTCGCGTCCTGCAGCGCGACCATGGCGTCCTCCGCGAGGCCTCGTGAGCGGAACGGCCCGAGCGCGCCGTCGCGCGGCACCCGCACCAGCGACAGCCGGGGGAACGCCTCGTCGGTCAGCGTCAGCCACCACGCCTGCTTCGGGTTCTTCGACCGCCGGTTGTAGGCCGGCTTGTGCGCCGACAGCAGCCGCAGCTCCCGCACCTGCGCCTCGAGCGAGTGGGCGCACACGACGTGGTCCACGCGCACCGCGAGCGCCACCATCTCGCGCAGCCGCCGCCGGGTCTCGCTCGCCGTGAAGTACTGCCGCACCCGCCTGCGCAGGTCGCCGGCGGTGCCGACGTACAGCACCTCCTCGCCCGGCCCCCGGAACAGGTACACCCCCGGCTCGGTCGGCAGGTGCGCCGCCATCGACCGCTTGCGCCGCTGTTCCGGCGTGACGTCCGGGATGTAGTCGCGCAGCTCCTCGAGCGTGTGCACGCCGATGTTGCCCACCCGCTCGAGCAGCGTGTGGAACACGTCGACGGTCGCCCGCGCGTCCGAAAGCGCCCGGTGGTTGGGCCGGGTGCTCGAACCCAGCAGCTGCGCCAGCGCGGACAGCCGGCAGCTCGGCGCCTCCTCCCTGGTCAGCACCCGCCTGGCGAGCTGGACCGTGCACACCACCGCGGGCTTGGGCCAGCGGTAGCCGTGCCGCTCGCACGCCTTGCGGACGAAGTTGGTGTCGAACCCGGCGTTGTGTGCCACCAGCACCGCGCCGCTCGCGAACTCGAGGAACGCCGGTAAGACGGCGTCCAGGCGGGGTGCGGCGTACACCATCGAGTCGGTGATCCCGGTCAGGGATACCACTTCCGGGGGAATACCCCGGCCGGGGTCGACGAGCGTGGCGAACTCGCCGAGCACCTCGCCGCCGCGCACCTTCACCGCGCCGAACTCGGTGATCGTGTCCTCGTCGCTGACCCCGGTCGTCTCCAGGTCGAACACGACGAAGGTGGTCGAGCGCAACGGCGTGCCCAGCTCGTCGAACGCGAGCTGGCCGCCCGCCGCCGGATTCGTCATGCCGGGGAAGCTAGCCGAGGGCACCGACAAAAGCCGGTCGGTGGCGTCGCGACCAGCCGACTAACCTATTGGGATGGCACCGTCCATCCAACCGGTGGGACCGGTCGAGCCCGTCCCGCCAGAGCCGTCCGGCGAGGACGGCGGCGTGGACGTGCCCGACGAAGGCGCCGCACGGTCCACTGTGGACTGGACAGCCCTGCCGGACGCGGTGCGCACCCGCATCGCGGAGCTGAGCGCGGAGGCACTCGGCGCCCTGCCGAAGGTCGACGTGCCACAGCAGCTGCGCGCGGTCGCCAGGTTCACGCCGGCCAAGCGGGCCCGGCTCGGCGCCGGCGCGATCATCGCGAGCCTGCGTGACTCGGTCGCCTTCCGCACCGCCGTCGTCGAGTGGTGCCGCGAGCACCGGCCCACCACGCTCGACCTGACCGGCGACGACCCGGCCGCGGTCGCGGCGGCGGCCGTGCTGCTCGGCGAGGAGACCGCGGGGCACTACCTGGAGCTGGTCGCGCGCCGCGCGGCCGACGCCGGCCTGCGGTCGCAGCGGGACTCCGCGGTCGTGCGGGCCGAGCGGGCCGAGGCCGAGCTCGCGAAGCTGCGCGGCGAGCTGGACGCCGTGCAGGGCGCGGTCGACCGGGTTCGCGAGGAGGGCGAGGTCGAGCTGGAGCGGCTGCGTAAACGCCTGCGGGAACAAGGTGTCCGGGTGCGCACGGCCCGCGACGAGGCGGAGCGGGCCGGCAGCGAGATCGAGCGGATCCGCGCGGACGCGGCGACCGAGGTGGCCGCGCTGACCGAGCAGCGGGACCGCGAGCAGGAGCGTGCGGAGACCGAGCGGGCCCGGGCGGAGCGGGCCGAGGCGGACGCGGAGATCGCGCGGCAGTCGGCGCGGGAGGCACGGCAGGCCGACGAGGTACGGCTCGCACTGCTCGTGGACACACTGGACGGCGCGGTGACCGGGCTGCGGCGCGAGCTCGCGCTCGGCGGGTCCGGCCCCCGGCCCGCCGACCTGGTGCGCGGCGCCTCCGAGGCGCACGGCGCGGTCAGCCGCGTCGAGGACCCGCAGGCGCTGGAGCGGCTGCTGTCGCTGCCGTCGGTGCACGTGGTCGTGGACGGCTACAACGTGACCAAGACCGGCTACCCCGACCTGTCGCTTTCCGACCAGCGCGAACGCCTGATCCGGCAGCTCGCGGCGCTCGCCGCGCGCACGTCGGCCGAGGTGACGCTCGTGTTCGACGGCGCGGGCGTCGTCGCGGTGCCGACGACCGCGCCGAGGGGCGTCCGGGTGCTGTTCAGCGACCCCGGCGTGCTCGCCGACGACGTGATCCGCGCGCTCGTGACCGCCGAGCCGGAGGGGCGGCCGGTGATCGTGGTGACCTCCGACCGCGCGGTCGCCGACTCGGTGCGCAGGCGGGGCGCGCACCCGGTCCCGTCCGCGGTCCTGCTCGCGCGGCTCGGCCGCAGCTGAGAGACCGCATCCTTCCCGGCGTCGCGGCGTTGTACGCGGTGGGAAGGCCAACGGAGGTGGGCGCGTGCGCGGTGCGGTCGGACTGGTGCTGTCCGCCGTGCTGCTCGCCGCGCCGGCGGTCACGGCCGCCCAGCCGGTCGAGTCCGGCCCGCCCGGCGCGTCGGTCGACCCCCGGCCGGGCGCCGCGTTCGCCGATCCCGAGGTCGCCCGCCTCCAGCGCACCGCGGGCGACGTCCAGCGGGAGCTGACAGATCTGGCCGGGCAGATCCACGCGGCGGCGGCGGACCTGAGCACGGCGACCGACCACGCGGCGACCGTCCGGGCCGAGCGGGCGGCCGCGGACAAGGTGGTCGCCGCGCAGCAGGCGGACGTGGACGGGTACTCGGCCGCGGTGTTCTCCGCACTCGCCCAGCCGACCGAGCTGCGGGCGCTGCTGTCGGCCGGTGACCCGAGCGAGTTCCTCGACGGCTCCGGGCTGCTGGAGCGCCTGCGTGCCGACCAGGACGAGCGGCTCGTGGGCGCGGTGCGCAGGCAGAACGCGGCGGCACGGGCCGAGTCGGCGGCCGAGGCGACCGAGGACGCCGCGGGCCGGCGCAAGGCCGATCTCGACCGGCGCGACGCCGACGCGAGCAACCGGGCCGCCGCCGTGTCCTCCGAGCTGCGCGGGATCGTCGCGGACACCAACGCGGCCGTGGTCGAGCAGCAGCAGGCCCAGCAGCGGCGCAACACGACGACCGCGGGGAACTGGCAGGCCTACCTCGACCGGCTGGCGGCGGCCGGGATCACCCCGCCGGCGGCGCGTGACCTGCGGGATCCGGGCCGGCTGCCGGCGGGGCTCACCGCGTTGGCGCAGGGCGGCGCGGCACAGCGGCTCCTGCCCTCCGGCGAGCGGCTCCTGGTGCTGCCGGCCGAAACGGTCGCGGCGGTCACGGCCGCCGTCGGCGCCCTCGGCAAGCCGTACGTGCCCGGTCAGGACGGTGTCGGGCCGACGGCGTACTCGTGCGACGGGCTGGTGCGCGCGGTCTACGGCGCGGGCACGCCGGCCGGGGTGGCCGCGCAGTTCGCGGTGCTCGCGCCGGTGCCCCAGGCCGACGCGCAACCCGGTGACCTGGTGTTCCTCGGACCGGAGCGGTACGGCGTCCAGGGGGTCGGCGTCGTCCTGGACGGCAGGACGATGCTGACGGCCGACGCCCGGCTGGCGGGGGTCGTGGTGACCGACCTGCCGGCCGACGTACTGGGTTTCGCCAGGCCGGCGCTGCCGCACGTGCCGGCGCGCGCGGTGCCGAAGGCGACCGACGGCGGTCTGCCGTGGCGGTGCGGGGGTGTCTCGGTGCCGCCGAGGGCGGCCGGCGAGGCGGCCGGCGCGTGGGGCGGGTACCCGAACGGTTTCATCCCGCAGACCGCGCTGTGCCCGCTCGGTCTCGGCGCGCACCTGCTCCGGTGCGACGCCGCGGCCGCCTTCGCGGGGCTGGACCAGGCGTACGGGGCGGCGTTCGGGCAGCGGATGTGCGTGACCGACTCCTACCGGACGTTCGACTCGCAGGTCCGGCTGTACGGACAGAAGCCGGCGCTCGCGGCCGTCCCCGGCACGAGCAACCACGGGTGGGGCCTCGCGGTGGACCTGTGCGGCGGCGCGCAGTCGTTCGGGTCGCCGCAGTACGCGTGGCTGGCGGCCAACGCCCCGGTGTTCGGCTGGTCGAACCCGCCGTGGGCGCGGCCGGGCGCGGGCCGCGAGGAGCCGTGGCACTGGGAGTTCACCCGATCCTGAACCTGTCGCCGGAAGGCGACGGGCGGTCGGTGAGCTGCCGTAGGCCGCCCGGCGCCGCCAGCGCCCCCGCTTGTCCCGCGCGCCGGTCGCCCGAACGCGTTCCGAGGACCTCTGTGACGCCTCTCGGCCGGGGTACGCGGGTCGGGGAGCGCCTGTTTCCGGCACCGGATTCCGGCGCATTTCCGACCGGCGCCCAACAGGCGGCCAAGGCAGGGGAAACGTCGTTCCAAGCGGCGGAAAAAGCATGCAGAATATGGCTCTGACCTGGGCAAACGCCGAAATTGTCGGTGCTCTCGCATAACCTCCGCAATGTGAGGTCGAAACGACGTTGGGAGCCCGGGATGATCATCGATTGCGACAGCTGCGTGGTGCGGGGACTGGCCTGTGGGGACTGCGTTGTCAGCGTGCTGCTGGGTGCGCCGCCGAACGTGGAGCTGGACGTGTCTGAGCAACGCGCCATCGACGCACTGGGGCGCGCCGGGATCGTGCCCCGGCTGCGCCTCGAGCCGATAGACAAGACAGCGTGACACGCGCGGCCGATAACGCCGGTCGCCGAGTGGTCGGCCTGAGTCGCCGAGCGGCGAGCACGCCATGACACAAGCCGGTGAACTGAGGTGTTGTCGTGGTCACAGATCGGAGTTACCACTGCTCCATTGGTGCGCGAGGGGGTCTAAACCATTTTTTTTGGCTGGCCAGGTAGACGCATCGGCTCACGTTTCGTAACCTGTCCGAGATCTCGCGGCCGACAGTGGCCCACCCCGAGGCGACTACGCGGGATCGCCGCCGAAGTCAGCCTTGTCGGGGGGCTGAACCGGATTCCCCACGGTGGGTGGAGCACTGACGAAGGACCGTCGCTGTTGCGGTAGTCCATTGTCCGGAAGGGCCCCACCCGATCGGCGGTTCGGATGTAAGGGAGACACGCGCGACGTGGCGTCGCAACGAACGAAGCGCGGACTCCGTGCCGGGTTGAGTGTCACCGCCGCAGCGGCTCTGTTGACCCTCGTCCCCGGGCCGGCGTTCGCTATCCCCCCCGCCCATCAGCAGCCTCCGCCGCCAACCAACGCGTCGGAAGCCCTCGCTCAGTACCAACAGCTCTCGGCGCAGGCCGGGCAGGTGAACGAGGATCTGCTGGCCGCGAAGACCGACCTCGACAAGAAGAACGCCGCGCTGGCCCAGGCCACCACGGACCTGAACGCGGCACAGGCCGCGCAGGCCCAGGCCGCGGCCGACCAGAACGCGTTCCGAGGACAGGTCGACAACCTCACCAGCGCCTCCTTCCAGGGTGCGCGGTTCAACAAGCTGTCCGCACTGCTCACCGGGTCCTCGGCGGAGGACTTCCTCGAGCGCGCTTCCGCGCTCGGCGTGATCGCCTCCGACAACGAGGAGGCCCTGGCCAAGCTCACCGGTGCGGTGAACCTGGCTCAGGACGCGCAGGACAAGGCGGCAGACGCCCAGAAGCGCGCTCAGGACGCGACGACGGCGGCTCAGCAGCTCACGGACCAGGTGACCAAGACCAAGACCGACCTGGACGCCCAGGTCGACAAGGTCAAGGACGCCTACGACGAGCTGTCCGGCGCGGACCAGGCCTCGCTCGGAGCCGGTGACAACTACGGCGTCTACCTCGGCCCCGCCGGCGCGGGTGGTCAGGCGGCCCAGGCCGCCATGTCCCAGCGCGGCAAGATGTACGTCTGGGGCGCGGCCGGTCCGAACAACTACGACTGCTCCGGCCTCACGCTGTGGGCCTACAAGCAGGTCGGGATCAGCCTGCCGCACTCGAGCCGCGCGCAGTACGGCCTTGGCAAGCCCGTGGCCAGCGGCCAGTGGCAGGCCGGTGACCTGCTGTTCTACGGCGGCAGCCCGAGTTCCATCCACCACGTCGCCATGTACATCGGTGACGGCATGCTCGTGCACGCCTCCACCTCCGGCACACCCGTCAAGACGGGTGAAGCCACGCGTGGCGGCGGAAGCGACTACCTCGGCGCCAAGCGCATCGCCGGCTGACGCCAACAAAAGATCGATTTCCTCGGGACCGGCGCGTTCGCGTCGGTCCCGAGGCTTCTTTCCGCACGGCTCCGCATAGCATCGTCACTGTGCAGCGGAGGGCGGAGTTCCGGACCTGGCTCGGCGCGGCGGTCGTCGTCGCCGTCCTGGGTGGTCTCGCGCTCGTGTCGCTGCCCACCGCGGAGCCGGCGCGGGGTCCGTCGGCAGGGCCCGGTCAGCCGATGGGCGCGGTCAGCCCCGCGCCGCCGGTCGACCAGGCGGACGCCACCCGCACCAACGCCGTCACCGACCTGCTCCGCCGCCGCGCGCTCGCCGTGGCGAACCGCGACGAGCCGGCCTTCCTCGCCACCCTCGACCCGCAGGCCGACGAGACCTTCCTCAGCAACCAGCGGCGCCTGTTCGAGAACCTGGCCGGCGTGCCCTTCGACGAGTGGAGCTACCGGCTCCGCCCCGAGGACGCGCTGGACGTCACCGAGCTGCCGGACCGGACGACCGCGGCGCCGTCCGACGAGCTGTGGGCCCCCGCGGTCGACCTGCGGTACGCGCTGCGCGGCGGCGACGTCATCGCCACCGACCGGCCGATGGGCTACCTGTTCGCCCGCCACGGCGACGCCTGGTACCTGCGCTCGGACAACGCGCTCGACACCCTCGGCAGGCGCACGTGGCGCGGTCCGTGGGACTTCGCGCCGTCCGTGGTGACCACGACCGAGCACGGCATCGTCCTGAGTCATCCCGGCAGCCAGCCGATGGTGGACCGCCTGGTCCGCGAGCTGGACTCGTCGGTGCAGGCGGTCAGCGCGCTCTGGCCGACGAAATGGTCCCAGCGGGTCGCGCTGATGCTGCCGGACTCGCCCGGCGAGATGCGCGCGCTCGTCGGCCCGGACTTCCCGGTCGAGTCGGTGGTCGCGGTCGCGGTGGCCGACCGGGTCGACAACGCGACCCGCACGGTCGCCGGTCAGCGGGTGGTGCTCAGCCCGTCGGGGGTGCGCGCGCTGTCGATCGCGTCGCTGCGGGTCGTGCTGCGCCACGAGATCACCCACCTCGCCGCGCGCGCGGACACCGTGGACGGCTCGCCGACGTGGCTGCTCGAGGGCTTCGCGGACTACGTCGGCTACCGCGACAGCGGCGTCACCCTCGCCGAGGGCGCCCCGGACCTGGCCAAACGGGTCCGGCAGGGCGACGGCCCGACGGCGCTGCCGGAGGACCGCGCGTTCCGGTCGCGGGGCCCCGACCTGGATCTGGCCTACCAGCAGAGCTGGTCGCTGGCCCGCTACGTGGCCGACCACTGGGGCGAGAAGACGCTGATCGAGATGTACCGCGTGCTCGCCGCGGCCGGCCCGGCGTCGGCCAGCGAGACCGACGACATGCTGCGCGAGGTGCTGGGCAGTGACCGCGCGGCGCTCGTCGAGGGCTGGCAGTCCTACCTGCGGGAGGCACTCAAGTAGGGTTTGCCGGTGCCTCGGACCCTGGTGGTGACCAACGACTTCCCGCCGCGACCCGGTGGGATCCAGTCCTACCTGCACGCGCTGGCGACCCGCCTGCCCGACGACGATCTCGTCGTCTACGCGCCGGCCTGGGAGGGCGCCCGCCAGTTCGACGCGGCGCAGCCCTTCCCGGTCGTGCGGCATCCGAGCGACCTCATGCTGCCGACCCCGTCCGTCGCGCGGCGGGTGCAGGAGATCCTGCGCGCCGAGGGCTGCGAGACCGTGTGGTTCGGCGCTGCCGCCCCGCTCGCGCTGCTGGCGCCGACGGTGCGGGCCGCGGGCGCGCGGCGGGATCGCAAGCACCCACGGGCACGAGGTGGGCTGGTCGATGCTGCCGGCCGCGCGTCAGGCGCTGCGCAGGATCGGCACCACCAGCGACGTGGTGACGTTCGTCAGCAAGTACACGCGGTCGAGGTTCGCGGCCGCGTTCGGCCCGATGGCGGCGCTCGAGCACCTGCCCTCCGGGGTCGACACCGAGCAGTTCCAGCCGAACTTCGCGGCCCGCAAGGAGATCCGCACCCGCTACGGCCTCGGCGACCGCCCGACGGTGGTGTGCGTGTCCAGGCTGTGGCCGCGCAAGGGGCAGGACATGCTCATCCGGGCGCTGCCCGCGATCCGGCGCCGGATCCCGGACGCGGCGCTGCTGCTGGTCGGCGGCGGCCCGTACGAGGACCGGCTGCGGTCGCTCGCCGCGCGGCTCGACGTGTCGTCGGACGTGATCCTCACCGGCCGGGTGCCGTGGGAGGAGCTGCCGGCGCACTACGTCGCCGGTGACGTGTTCGCGATGCCGTGCCGAACCCATGGCCGCGGCCTCGACGTCGAGGGACTGGGCATCGTGTACCTGGAGGCGTCCGCGTCCGGGCTGCCCGTGGTGGCCGGCAACTCCGGCGGCGCCCCGGAGACCGTGCTCGACGGCGTCACCGGCTCCGTGGTGGACGGCCGGGACCTCGCGACGATCACGCAGTCGGTCGGCGACCTGCTCGCGGACCCGACGTGGGCGTCGGAGATGGGCGAAGCCGGGCGGCGCTGGGTCTCCCGCCACTGGCGCTGGTCGGACATGGCGCACCGACTGTCCCGCCTGCTGGACGGCAGCGCCTAGCACGTGAACAGAATGGCGATGCCCTGAAGGACCCCTTCATGTCGTTGAGTGACATGAAGGGGTCCTTCATGGCATCGCCGCGCGACCGGCGCAGGACCGCTCAGCGCGGAAGGGCCCAGGTCTCGACCGTCGAGAAGTCGTCCTCGTCCACCGGGCGGCGCGCGGCAGGCGCCGGCGCCGGGAGGACCAGCGACCGCAGCTCCGCGGTCAGCTCCGCGCCGGCCACCGGAGCCAGCACCTCGATCCCGACATTCAACGCGATCGCCGACGCCTCCTGCACGAGCTGGAAGATCGCGGCGCCCAGCGCGGCCGGACCCGCGGCCAGCGCGTGCGGCGACAGCTCCAGCCCGATCAGGCGACCCTCCAGGTTCACGCGCACCTCGATGCCGTCGCCCGTCGCGGTGGCCGTGATCGCGCCCAGTCGGTCGAACACGCCGTCCGCGGCGGCCGCGCCCAACTCGATCAGCTCGTCCACGCCGCATGCTTCGAAGTCGGTCATGACGCCTGCCAGGTGTCCGGCGTGGTGGACTCCACCCGTTCGGTCAGCGTCTCGGACTGGTCGAGCCCGAGCACCGTCAGGTCCAGCCCCACCAGTGCCTCCCGCAGCGCGTGTTTCGTCCGCTGGTTCGCTTGCGCGGTGGCCTCGGCGACCGCTTCGAGGACCGACTCCGCGAGGACCGACGCGCCGAGGTCGAGTGCCGAGGGCGACAGTGTCAGCTCGGCCAGCGAACCGCCGGGATGAACAGAAACAGCCACGCCGCGATGCGCCGCGTGCCCCTTGATCTCGCTCGCAAGCTCGCTCACGATTCCCCCTCGCAGGCTCCGGGGAGCCGCTCGCGGTCGCCCTGTGACACTGGTTCGCTCGCAAGCTCGCTCACTTCGGGTGCACTCCTCCGTAGAACGTCGAACTGGACAGCGTGTGCGTGACCCGCTGCACCTTGTCCGCCGAGTTGCCCTCGATCAGCGTCACCTGGTTGCCGTGCACACTCTCGACAATCCCGATGTGCGTGCTCGTCTGCGGGCTCTGCGGCCCGGTGCCGAACAGCAGCACATCACCCGGTTTCGCCTCGTCGAGGCTGTTCTTCCCGTACGCGAGGCCGTGGTCGCGACCCCACCCGTAGACGTCGCCGGTGAACGGGAGGATCCCGATGTCGACGCCCGACTTCTGCCACACCCAGGTCGCGAAGTTCGAGCACCAGTAGCCCTTCGGGCCGTACTTGTTCGCGTTGCCGGGCCCCTCGTGGTACCCGAGCTGCCCCTCCGCCAGCTTCTTGATCTTGTTCTGGAGCGCGGCGCCACCCTTGCCGGACGGGCCCTTCGGCTCACGCCGGTCAACCGGCGCGGTGTGCTGCTTCTTGCGCGTGGGGTCGGCGAAACCGTCGTGCTCGACGCGGCGCTCGAGCTTGCGCAGCCCCTCCGCGGCGTCGGTCATCTCCCGCTGCACGGCACGCAGGTGCTTGGTCGACTCGTTCGTGTACGTCCGCACGAGGTCGACGACCTGCCCGACCGCCTTCAGCACGGCCGCCCGCGAGCCCGCGCCCTGCACGGCCCGCGCGCCGTCGAGCAGCGCGGCCGCCTTGGTCGTGTACTCGTCGACGAGCTGGACGACCGCCTTGTGGTTGGTGTCGAGCGAGGCCGCGGTCGTCGACACGAGCTCGGCGCCCTTCGTGGCGGCGGACTGCGTCGTCGCGAGCGCCTTCGTCATCCGCTTCGCCCTGCGGTCGAAGCCCGCCGCGTTGTCGCCGTCCCAGTGGCTGGTCGCGGTCGCCGCCGTCGTCTTGTGGTCCGCGTGGTGCTGGGCCACCGTCTTCGCGGCCAGGTCGAGCGCCGCGTGCGCCTGGTACGCGTCCTCGGCCTTGCCCGCGAGCTTGTCGCGGTGCGCGATCAGCTGGCCGGCGACCTCGCGCGCGATCACTCTGCTGTCCATGACAGCCACGATGGGCCCGCGCGGGGGCCCGGCGGAAGCCGCGGTGCACGGATCGACACATCCGCTGCACGGGAGGAGTCAGATGTCCAGTGCGGTCGCGAGGTCGTGGACGTCGATGCCGATGCCGCGGAAGAAGTTCATCCGATCGGATGCCAGCGGCTCGCCGGACGTGAGCGCCGCGACGCACCGGCCGCCGAACGCCGCGCGCAGCTTCGGGTACACGACCCGGTCGGCGACCGCGTGCTTGAGCCGCAGGGCGAGCGAGCCGCCGCCGCGCCCGGCCCCGTACCGCACGGCCACCGCCTCGGCCGTGTCGAACACGAACATGGCGCCGTCGGCGTACGCCTTCGCCCGCGCCGAGTCGTGGAACCGGGTGAGCAGCTCGGTGCCCGCCACGATCACCCTCGGCCGGAACACGCCGAGGTCGGTGAACAGGTCGTCGGCGTCCGGCACGTGACCGAGCGTGGTGCGGGTGTACACGCAGCACAGCGAGATCAGCCGCGCCGGCAGGTCCGCGAGCTGCAGCAGCACGAGCAGCGAGTTGCCGGCCCGCAGCAGGCGGGGGAACGCCGCGACGGTCGCGCGCACCTCGGCCAGCAGCTCGCCGTGGGTCAGCTCCACCCGCTTGGGGTGGTCGCCGTCCGGGTAGACGATCGTGGCGATGTCGTCGGCGCGCACCGCGAGCCTGCGCTCGTGCGCGCGGTCGTCGTAGATCTGCCGGCCGAGCGCGGTCAGCTCGTCGACCGCGGCCGGCACGTCCTCGTCGCCGTCGCGCACGCCGCCGTCGAGCTGCCAGACCCACACGACCTCGGGCAGCCGGTCGACGACCCGCCGGACGGTCTCGCGGTGCTCCGCGGTCTCGACGACGACCGCGCACGCGCCGGAGTCGGACAGGATCCACTCGACCTCCGACGCGGTCGCCGACGCGTCGATCGGCACGGTCTGGCAGCCGGCGAACCAGCTGGCGAAGTCGAAGAGCGACCACTCGTACCGGGTGCTGGACAGCAGCGCGATCCGGTCGCCCGGCCGCAGCCCGGCGGCGATCATGCCCTTGGCCAGCTCGAGCACCTGGGTGGCGAACTCCCGGGTGGTCACGTCCATCCAGGAGCCGCCGGTGCGGCGCCGGAACCCGATCGTGCCCCCGAACCGCTCCGCGTTCGCCCAGACCATGTCGGTCAGGCTCTCCTCGTCGGTCATCCCGAAAAACTAGCGTGCCGGTGCACGCGGCGCGTTTCGAGCCCGTGACATGCTGCACTCGTGCCTGCCGTGGATGTCATCGACGAGACGTTCCTGACCGTGCCGCCCTCCTCGGTCGCCGCCGCGTTCGCCGACCGTCGGGCCTGGCGCCGGTTCTGGCCCGACCTCGAGCTCGAGGTGTACGCCGACCGCGGCGCCGAGGGCCTGCGGTGGACCGTGCGCGGCGCGCTCGTCGGCACGATGGAGATCTGGCTCGAGCCCGTGCTCGACGGGACGCTGCTGCACTACTTCCTGCGCGCGGACTTCCCGCCGGGCGCGGCCGGGCGGGCGCAGAAGGAGATCGGCCGCCGCCAGCGCGCGGCCAAGGGTGTCGCGCTCGACCTCAAGTTCGTGCTCGAGGACGGGCGGCCGCCCGGCGTGCCGCCCGATCGAGGAGCCTGAGCTATAAAGGCGCTGTGCGGGTTCACGTTGTTTCGGATGTGCACGGCAACGCAGAGGCGCTGGCCAGGGCCGGAGATGGCGCGGACGCGCTGCTGGTGCTCGGCGACCTGGTCGACTTCGTCGACTACCACGACCACGCCGGCGGCATCCTCGGTGCGGTGTTCGGCGCGGCGACCGTCGGCGAGTTCGCCCGGCTGCGCCGCGAGCGGCCCGCCGCGCTGCCCGCGTTCGCCAGGGCGCTGTGGGCCGGCCTCGGCGACCCGCGCCAGATGATCGAGGACGCCGTCCGCGAGCAGTACACGCGTCTGTTCGGCGCGATGACCGCGCCGACGTACGCGACGCCGGGCAACGTGGACGTGCCCGACCTGTGGCCGGAGTTCGCCCGCGACGGCGTGCGGGTGCTCGACGGCGAGGTGGTCGAGCTCGGCGGGCTGCGGTTCGGCTTCGTCGGCGGCGCGCTACTGCCGCCCGGGGTGGCGCCGCGCAAGGGCGGGGTGTTCCGGCCCTATCTGCGCACCGACGCGGACTACACCGACGGGGTGGCGCGCCTTTCGGACGTGGATGTGGTGTGCAGCCACATCCCGCCGGACCTGCCCGAGCTGACCTACGACGTGGTGGCGCGCCGGTCCGAGTTCGGGTCCGCCGCGCTGCTCGACCTGATCGTGAAGCAGCAGCCGAGGTGGGCGGTGTTCGGCCACGTGCACCAACCGCTCGCGGCGCGCACGCGGGTGTCGCGCACCGAGTGCGCGAACGTCGGCCACTTCCAACGCACCGAGCGGCCCTACGTGCTGCGATGGTGACGGCTACGACCGGGTAACCTCCCCGCATGGCCGACGAGTCCACCCAGTCCATCGTGGTCGACGCGCCACCGCAGGACATCATGGCGGTGATCGCGGACTTCCCGGCGTACCCGGAATGGGCGAACGCCATGAAGAAGACCGAGGTCCTCGCCGAGTTCGACGACGGCAGGGGCCGCGAGGTGCGGTTCGAGCTGGACGCCGGGCCGTTCAAGGACGTGTACACGCTCGCGTACGACTGGGCCGACGACGGCCTCTCCGTCGAGTGGCACCTGGTCAAGGGCCAGATGCAGAAGGCGCAGAAGGGCCAGTACCTGCTTACCCCGGAAGGGGACAAGACCCGGGTCACCTACACCCTGTCCGTGCAGCTCGCGGTGCCGATGATCGGGCTCTTCCGCCGCAAGGCCGAGAAGATGATCATGGACATCGCGCTGAAGGAGCTGAAGCGCCGGGTCGAGGGCTAGCGGGTCGCGGGCACAATGAAGGGCCGGGCAGCGCGGATTTTGCTTTTCACCGGCAAGGGGGGCGTCGGCAAGACCACCCTTGCCGCGGCGACGGCCGCCCGCCTCGCGGTCGGCGGCCGCAAGGTGCTGGTGGCGTCGGCGGACCCCGCGCACTCCCTCGGTGACGTGTTCGGCGTGCCGGTCGGTTCCGAGCCGTCCGAAGTGGACACCTGTCTGTACGCGGCGCACGTCGACGCGCGCGGGCTGGTCGACCGGTCCTGGCAGGACATCCGCCGGCAGCTGCACGCCGCGCTCGCCGGCTTCGGGCTGGACGAGCTGGACGCCGCGGAGCTGACCGTGCTGCCGGGCGTCGACGAGCTGCTCGCGCTGACCGAGGTGGCCCGCCTCGCGACCGAGGGGCCGTGGGAGGTCGTGGTCGTCGACTGTGGACCGACGGCCGAGACGCTGCGGCTGCTCGCGCTGCCGGAGGCGATCGCCGGCTACCTCGACCGGCTGTCCGGTCCGAAGCGGATCGTGTTGGGGGGCAAGGGATCCCGCGACGCGGTCGGCCGGCTCGCGACGCACCTCGGCATGCTGCGGCAGCTGCTCGTCGACCCGGACGTGACGTCGGTGCGGCTGGTGCTCACGCCGGAGCGGCTCGTGGTGGCCGAGACGCGGCGCACGCTCACGGCGCTCGCGCTGCGCGGCATCACCGTGGACTGCCTGGTGGCGAACCGGTTGGTGCCCAAGGCGAAGCGTTGGCAGGGGCCGGCGGCGAGCTGGCTGCGCACGCGGCGCGCCGAGCAGGACGCGGTGCTGTCCGAACTGGACGCCGCCACCCGGCTGCCGGTGCACCTCGTCGAGCACCGGCCGGCCGAACCCGTTGGCACCGAAGCGTTGCTGGCGCTCGCCGCCGACCTGTACGGCGACGCCGACCCGCTCGCCTCCGACGGTCCGTACGTGACGCCGCTGCTGGCGATCCGGGCGGTGGAGTCGGCGTACGAGCTGACCGTCGCGCTGCCGCTGACCGACGAGTCCGATGTGGACCTCTCGCGGGTCGGCGACGAGCTGGCGATCACCGTCGACGGGGTGCGGCGGCTGGTGGCGCTGCCGGTGCTGCTGCGCCGCCATGTCGTGACGGACGCGGTGACCGGCAAGGACGGTCTGGTGCTGCGCTTCGAGTCGGGAGGGCCGGCGTGACCGAGCGGGCGGAGCCGGGCAGCCGGCTGGTCGAGGAGCTGCGGCTGCTGATCGACGCGGTCGCGGACCGGGCCGGGCCGTGGCTCGACCGGGTGTCCACGGCGGGTTCGACGGAAGAGCACCCCGCCGGCTCGTGCACGCGGTGCCCGCTGTGCGCGCTGGTCGCGGTGCTGCGCGGCGAGCCGAACGAGCTGGCCACGCGGGGCCTGGACGGCGCGGCGGACCTGGTGGCGCTGCTGCGTGCCGTGCTCGCCGACCGCTGGGAACCCGGTGCGCCGCACATGCCGGGCTTCACGCCGACGCCGCGGCCGACCGGTCCTCGGCAGGTGCAGCGCATCCCCCTGCGGCGCGAGGACGATCCCCGTTGAGGGCGAGGACCACGATCGGGGTGGACATCGGGGGGACCAGCGTGCGGGCCGGGGTGGTGGACCGGCACGGCAACGTGGTCGACACCGCACGCGCGCCCACCCCGGCGGGTGAGTCGGCGCTGGAGGACGCGATCGTCTCCGCGGTCGGCGGCCTCGCGGCCCGGCACCGGGTGACCGCGGTGGGCCTCGCGGTGGCCGGGTTCGTGACCACCGACCGCCGCTCGGTGATGTTCGCGCCGCACCTCGCGTGGCGCAACGCGCCGGTGGGCGACCGCATCTCGAAACGCCTCGGCCTCCCGGTGGTGCTGGAGCACGACGCGAACGCGGCGGTGCTGGCCGAGTACCGGTTCGGCGCGGCGCGCGGCGCCGGGGTGGCGCTGCTGGTGGCGATCGGCACCGGGATCGGCGGCGGCCTCCTGCTGAACGGCGAGCTGTTCCGCGGCGCGCACGGGGTGGCGCCGGAGCTCGGCCACCTGCGCATGGTGCCCGGCGGCCGGCCGTGTCCGTGCGGCAAGCAGGGCTGCTGGGAGCGCTACTGCAGTGGCACCGCGCTCAGCGCGACCGCCGTCGAGCTGCTGGCGCGCCACCCCGGCCGGTCAACGGTCCTGCGCAGGGACTCGGCCGACTCCCGTGCGGTCACGGGCCGCAAGGTGGCCGCCGCGGCCCGCGAGGGCGACCCGCTCGCGCAGCGCGCGATGTCGGAGCTGGCCAAATGGCTGGGCGAGGGGCTCGCGCTGGTCGCGGACATCTACGACCCGGAAGTCGTGGTCATCGGGGGCGGTGTGTCGGAGTCGGCGCCGCTGTTCCTCGACGACGCGCGCGACCACTACCAGAAGATGATCACCGGCGCCGGCTATCGCCCGCTCGCCCGGATCCGCACCGCACAGCTCGGCGACGACGCCGCGCTCGTCGGCGCGGCCGCCCTGGCCGCCGACGGCTGCTGAGCGAGCTTGCGAGCGAACCAGTGTCACAGGGCGACCGCGAGCGTCGTGAGGGAGCGCGTCAGATCTGGGCGCCGTCGTCGCGGTCGCCCCGGTCCTTTGGCGACTGGCGCACCCGCAGGAGCAGCATCCCCCCGCCGCAGGTGACCGCCACCAACGCGATCGGCGTCGCGATCCGCGCCGACAACCCGACCAGTCCCGGCACGATCAGCAGCACGACACCGACGATGATCAGGGCCAGCGCGACGATCGTCAACGGCCGCAACCGAGGCAGCGGCGGCGGCTCCGGCGGTACGTAGTGCTCCTCGTCGGTGCCCCACGACCAGTCCCACTCGCCGTCATGTCCGCGCCACGCCGGCGTGGGCGGCGCGGGTGGCCCGGTGGCCGCGGGAGCCGGGTCCGGCTCGGTGGGGGGATCGTCGTCGACGTCGGGCACAGTCCTGCCGACGCCCTCGCGTTCGAGATCCGCCACGATCTCCGCGAACGCGGCGTCGACGTCGTCAGGCCGGTCTGACACCCAGGCCTCCTCGGTTCGGGGAGCACGCGAGCAGGTATGTGGCCATAGTCGCACGAACCGGGAGACAGGTGGCCGGATCCATGCCCCATGTTTACTCGTTGGGTACCGTGGGGCTGGCGGGGGCCGGGCCTGACGAGAGTTAGCCCTGTTACATGTTCCGACATTCGGGTGGCGAAGCATTGTGCGCGTCCGCCACCCTTCGTACGCTCGACAAACGGGTGGGCAGCGAGAGAGGGAGGCGCGGGAAGCGGTGCTGTACTTCTTGATGAAGTGGGTGTTCTTGGGCCCGGTGCTCAAGCTCTTCTTCCGTCCGAAGGTCGAGGGCGCGGAGAACATCCCGGAGTCCGGCGGTGCGCTGCTCGCCAGCAACCACCTCGCCGTCGCCGACTCGTTCTTTCTGCCGCTCATGCTGAGCAGGCGCGTCACGTTCCCGGCGAAGCTCGAGTACTTCACGCAGCCCGGCGTCAAGGGCCGGCTGAAGAAGTGGTTCTTCACCGGCATGGGCCAGATCCCCATCGACCGCTCCGGCGGCGCCGCCGCGCAGGCCGCGCTGGACACCGGCATCCGGCTGCTGCGCGAGGGCCACCTGCTCGGCATCTACCCGGAGGGCACGCGCTCGCCGGACGGCCGCCTGTACAAGGGCAAGACCGGCCTGGCCCGCATGGTGCTCGAGTCGCGCGTCCAGGTCGTGCCGGTCGCCATGTTCGACACGGACAAGGCGAACCCGATCGGCTCGAAGATGTGGCGGCCGCACAAGATCCGCATCAAGATCGGCAAGCCGATGGACTTCTCGCGGTACGAGGGCCTGTCCGGCGACCGGTTCGTGGAGCGGTCGATCACCGACGAGATCATGTACGCCCTGATGGAGCTGTCCGGTCAGGAGTACGTGGACATCTACGCCGCGAAGGCGAAGGAACTGCTCGCCGCGCAGGAGGCCGGCGAGCCGGCCGCGCTGCCGACGCAGGAGCGCCGCACGGCCGGCCGCGACGCCGACCGCATCCCGGAGACCGAGGCCGGCTGAACCGCCACTAATCTCAGCGGGTGCGGTTCTTCTACGATACCGAGTTCATCGAGGACGGAACGACCATCGACCTGGTGTCGATCGGTGTCGTCGACGAGCACGGCGGTGAGTTCTACGCGGTGTCCACCGAGTTCGACCCCGGCAAGGCCGGCCCGTGGGTGCGCGACCACGTCCTGGACAAGCTCCCGTCGCCCGCCGACCCGGCGTGGTGCGACCGGGCGACCATCAAGTCACGGCTGCTGAAGTACTTGAACCGCGATCGCGACCGGGTCGAGCTGTGGGCGTGGTTCGCGGCCTACGACCACGTCGCGCTCGCACAGCTCTGGGGTGACATGCCGGCGCTGCCGCGCGAGCTGCCGCGGTTCACCCGCGAGCTGCGCCAGCGGTGGGAGGACGTGGGCAAACCGACGCTGCCACCACCGCCGACCGACGCGCACGACGCCCTCGCCGACGCCCGGCACAACCTCGCGCGATGGCGTGTCATCGAGGCGGAGCGGGTTCGGCGGGGGTTCCCGAACAGTTAACCGGGGTTACTTGCTGCACCGATACAGAGGGTGGCACGCTACGGGCTGAAACGACCCGAACAGGACCCGAGCTCTAGCGGCCGGATGGAGGATCGAGCACATGCGCGTCGGTTTGCTCACAGGTGGCGGTGACTGTCCAGGACTGAACGCGGTCATCCGCGCGGTGGTCCGCAAGGGCATCGAGGCTCACGGTTGGGAGACCGTCGGCTTCCGCAACGGCTGGCTCGGTCCCATCGAGGGCCTGACCAAGCCGATCGGGCTCGCCGACGTCGAGGACATCCTGATCAGGGGCGGCACGATCCTCGGCTCGTCGCGCACCAACCCGTACAAGGTCGACGGCGGCGTCGAGAAGATCAAGGCGACGCTCGCGGAGCAGGGTGTCGACGCGCTGATCGCCATCGGCGGCGAGGACACGCTCGGTGTCGCGAAGCGCCTGACCGACGACGGTATCGGCGTGGTCGGGGTGCCGAAGACCATCGACAACGACCTCGGCGCCACCGACTACACGTTCGGCTTCGACACCGCGGTGCACATCGCGACCGAGGCCATCGACCGGCTGCGCACCACCGCCGAGTCGCACCACCGCGCGCTCGTCGTCGAGGTCATGGGCCGCCACGCCGGCTGGATCGCGCTGCACTCCGGCCTCGCGGGCGGCGCCAACGTCATCCTCGTGCCGGAGCGGCAGTTCTCCGTCGACCAGGTCGTCTCGTGGGTCGAGCGCCGGTTCGAGCGCCAGTACGCGCCGATCATCGTGGTCGCGGAGGGCGCGCTGCCCGAGGGCGGCGACGAGGTGCTGCTGACCGGTGAGAAGGACTCGTTCGGGCACGTCCGGCTCGGCGGCATCGGCACCTGGCTCGCGGAGGAGATCGCGCAGCGCACCGGCAAGGAGTCCCGCGCGGTCGTGCTGGGCCACACCCAGCGCGGCGGCACGCCCACCGCGTACGACCGGGTGCTCGCCACCCGCTTCGGGCTGCACGCGGTCGACGCCGTGCAGGACGGCGACTTCGGTGTGATGGTCGCGCTGCGCGGCACCGACATCGTGCGGGTGAAGCTGGCCGAGGCCACCGCCGAGCTGAAGACCGTGCCGCTGGAGCGTTACCAGGAGGCAGAAGTCTTCTTCGGCTGAGTTTGCTGGCTCGCTTTGCGAGGCTTTGCGTCGCGGCGGGCCTAGAGTTCCGGCATGGACCTCGATGAGCTGCTCTGGTCTGGCGCGGACGCGCAGGCCGTCGCACTACGCGATGGCGCGGTGTCCGCGCCCGACCTGCTCGAGGCGGTGCTGCGCAGGCTCGAGCAGGTCGACCCGAGGCTGAACCTGTTCCGCGTCGTCTACGCGGACGCGGCGCGGGCCGCGGCCGTCGAGGCGCAGCGACGGCTCGACGCGGGGGAGCGCACGCCGCTGCTCGGGGTGCCGATCGCCGTCAAGGACGACCTCGACGTCGCCGGCGACATCACCGGCATGGGCGGCCGCCCGCAGTTCGCGGCCGCTTCGGAGGACGCACCCACCGTGGCCCGGCTGCGCGCGGCCGGCGCGGTGCTCGTCGGGCACACGCACACGCCGGACCGCTGCCTGTGGCCGTTCACCGAGACGCTCACCCACGGCGCGACCCGCAACCCGTGGCACCTCGACCACACCCCGGGCGGCTCGTCGGGTGGCTCCGCCGCCGCGGTCGCGGCCGGGGTCGTCGGCGCGGCAACGGGTTCCGACGGCGGCGGGTCCGTGCGCATCCCGGCGAACTTCTGCGGCCTGTTCGGTCTGAAGACCACCCGCGGCCTGATCGACATGGGCGACGAGGAGCACTGGCAGGGGCTCGCGGGCGTCGGCCCGCTCGGCCGCCGGGTCGCCGACGCGGCCGCGATGCTCGACGTGATCGCCGACGAGCCGGGCGGCTACCGCGATGCGGTCGACGCGGACCCCGGCCGGCTGCGGATCGCGCTCGCGTGGGGCACGCCGCTCGGCAAGCCGCCGATCGAGAAGCAACGCAAGCAGGCGGTGCACACGGCCGCCGACCGGCTCCGCGCGCTCGGCCACGAGGTCACGGTGGCGGATCCGTCGCTCGGGCTCCGGCCGAGCCCGCAGTTCCTCATCCGCTTCCTGCGTGGCGTCGCCGACGACGTCGCCACGCTGCCGCACCCGGAGTGGCTCGAGCCGCGCACGCGCCGGATCGCGGCTGTCGGCAGGCGGCTGCCGGACAGCCTGGTGGCGCGGGTGCGCGCGGGCGAGGCCGGCCTGGACGCCAGGATGCGGACCTTCTTCGGCGACTTCGACGTGCTGCTGCAGCCCGGTTGGACCGGCCCGCCGCCCAGGATCGGGCGCTACCACGGCGCCGGCGCGGCCCACACACTCGCCGCGGTGTCGATGGGCATCCCGTACTACCCGACGTGGAACGTGCTGGGCTACCCGGGCGCGGCGCTCCCGGTGGGCTTCGACGCGGCGGGGCTCCCGATGGGCGTGCAGGTGATCGGGCCGGCGCACTCGGAGCGGCGGCTGCTTTCACTGGCGGGGCAGTACGAGCGGGCGCACCCGTGGGCGGCGCGACGCCCGGAGCTGTAGGCGCAGCCGATCTTGACACCCACGAAACCGAAGCCCACCACTCACTCCGAGGCAGGCTCCCAAGGCGGCTTCGCCCAGTCCCACGTCGGCATCGGCTCCGGCACCGACGGTGCGGCGCCCGGCGCGGAGAACAGCACGGCGAGCCGGCTGCCCCACTCCAGGTAACCCACGAACGACGCGCGGAACTCCGGGTCCGCCGGCAGTCCCACCTCGTCGGCGGTGTCCAGCAGCAGGGTCACCCACCGGCGCCGCTGCTCCTCGGTGATGCCGCGGCCCACGTGTCGGGACACCATGTGCGGGTGCCCGCCGCGGGTGGTCGAGTACGCGGGCGGCCCGCCGAACACCTCGCCGACCCACGCGGCGACATGTGCCGAGTGCGCGGGCGACATCTCGGCGAAAACGGGCGCCAGCACGGGATCCGCCGGCACCTTCGCGTAGAACCGGTCGAACAACTCGGTCAGCGCTGGCGCGCCGCCGAGCCACTCGTACAGCGTGGGCATGCGGCCACCGAACCACGGCCGGATGGAACGATCAAGCTGGGTCCACTCTCGGCGTAAACGGGATGACGCGCCCGGCTACCCTGGTGGCGTGAACTGGACCGTTGACGTGCCGGTGGACACGCTTCCCGAGCTCCCACCGCTGCCGCCGGCTCTGCGCGCCCGCCTCGACGAGGCCCTGTCCCGGCATGCCGCACAGCAACCCGAATGGCCCGACCCCGTGCAGGTGCGCCAGGTGCGCACCCTCCTGGAGAGCGTGCCGCCGATCACCGTCCCCAGCGAGATCGACCGGCTGCGCGACAAGCTGGCCGAGGTCGCGCGCGGCGAGGCGTTCATGCTGCAGGGCGGCGACTGCGCCGAGACCTTCGTCGACAACACCGAGCCGCACATCCGCGGCAACATCCGCACGCTGCTGCAGATGGCCGTCGTCCTGACCTACGGTGCCAGCCTGCCCGTGGTGAAGGTCGGCCGGATCGCCGGGCAGTACGCCAAGCCCCGCTCGAACGCCACCGACGCGCTCGGTCTCCCGGTGTACCGCGGCGACATCATCAACTCGCTGGTGCCGACGCCGGAGGCACGCGTGCCCGACCCGGGCCGCATGATCCGCGCGTACGCCAACGCGGGCGCCGCGATGAACCTGGTGCGCGCGCTGACGGCGGCCGGCATGGCGGACCTCACGAAGGTCCACGAGTGGAACAAGGACTTCGTCAGCAACTCGGCGGCGGGCGAGCGGTACGAGGCGCTGGCCACCGAGATCGACCGTGGTCTGCGGTTCATGGCGGCGTGCGGTGTCGAGGACCCGTCGCTGCACTCGGCGGAGATCTTCGCGAGCCACGAGGCGCTGCTGCTCGACTACGAGCGCGCTCTGCTCCGCATGGACACCACCGGTGACGAGCCGCGGCTGTACAACCTGTCGTCGCACTTCCTGTGGATCGGGGACCGCACCCGCCAGCTCGACGGCGCCCACATCGCGTTCGCGGAGCTGCTGTCGAACCCGATCGGCGTCAAGATCGGTCCGACCACCACGCCGGAGCTGGCGGTCGAGTACGTCGAGCGCCTCGACCCGCACAACACCCCCGGCCGGCTGACGCTGATCAGCCGCATGGGCAACGGCAAGGTGCGCGAGGCGCTGCCGCCGATCGTCGAGAAGGTGGAGGCGTCCGGCCACCAGGTGATCTGGCAGTGCGACCCGATGCACGGCAACACGCACGAGTCGTCCACCGGCTACAAGACCCGGCACTTCGACCGGATCGTCGACGAGGTCCAGGGCTTCTTCGAGGTGCACCGCCGCCTCGGCACCCATCCCGGCGGCATCCACGTCGAGCTGACCGGCGAGGACGTCACCGAGTGCCTCGGCGGCGCGCAGGACATCTCCGACGCCGACCTGCACGGCCGCTACGAGACCGCCTGCGACCCGCGCCTGAACACCCAGCAGTCCCTCGAACTGGCGTTCCTGGTCGCGGAGATGCTCCGCAGCTGACCCGCACACCCAGAACTTCGCGAGTCGCAGGTTCAAGACCGGTGAGTCGCAGTTTCGCCTCTATCGACGATAAACGCGAAACTGCAACTCGGGGGTCCTGAAACTGCGACTCGCGGGTTCTGAACGTGCGACACGCGGGGGTTGGGGTTACTGGGCCAGCTCGTGGAGTGTTGAGCAGGACTTGGTGATCGCGGCGGCCAGCACGTCGATGTCGGGGACCGCGTCCCGGTCGGTCTGCAGTCCGAGGTGGACCGCGTCCCGGTACTGCGAGATCGCGACGCCGATGGCGTGCCCCGGTCCGAGCGGCGCGAACGGGTACACCTCGGCGAGCGCCGCGCCGGCCAGCGTCAGCGGCACCGACGGCAGCGGCACGTTCGTGACGACCGTGTCGAACAGCAGCGGCGCCGCCACGCCGGCGACCGGGGTGCACAGCCGGTGCAGCGCGGGCGGCAGCCGGTCCGCCAGGATCGGCAGCGTGCCGGCGCCCCGCGTCGGCCCGGCCGCCTTGTTGCGGTCCATCGCCGCGCGCACCGCCCGCAGCCGGTCGACGGGGTCCGCGATCCCCACCGGCAGGTCGCACAGGTAACCCGACAGCTGGTTGCCGCCGGAACCGCCTCTCGCGCGGGTGTTCACCGGGATCAGCGCCCTCGGCGTGAGTCCGTCCACCCGCACGTCCCTGGTCCGCAGCCACTGCCGCAGCCCGCCGGCCAGCACCGCGAGCGCCACGTCGTTCGTGGTGCCGCCGTGCCGGCGCCGGATCTGCCGCACGTCCGCGAGGTCCAGGCGGACGAACGCGACCCGCCGCGACGAGCCGCCCGGGGTGAGCATCGCGGGCACCGGCGGCCTGCGCACGGCCCGCGCGACCGCGCCCGCCATCGACGCGGTCTCCGCGATACCGGGCGGTTCCGGCGGTGTCGTGGCCCGCGGCGGCGGCGCGCCGCCGTCGAGCAGCGCGCCGGCGAGCGCGACCGCGCCCGCGCCGTCGGCCAGCGAGTGGTGCAGCTTCACGAGCACCGCGAACTTCTCGTCCGGCAGCCCGGTCACCACGTGGACGTCCCATGGCGGCCGGGACAGGTCGAGCGGGGTCGCGAGCCAGCCGGCCGCGTACGACTCGAACGTCCGGCGGTCCGCCACCTCGTAGCTGTGGACGTGGCGCGTCGCGTCGAAGTCCGAGGCGGGCCACCACGACGGGAACCACCGCCCGGTGACCCGCTGCGCCGGCAGCCGCGCGGCGCGCTCGGCGAGCAGCGACCGAAGGCGGTCGGGCGCGACCGTCCCTTGGAACATCGCCACCGCACCGAGGTGCATCGGCCGGTCCGGTGTCTCCAGACTCAGGAACGCCGCGTCCAGCCCGCTCAGTCGACTCATGGCTCCCAGCCCACCAGCATCGCGTGACCAAGGGGTTACGGGCACGCGACGTGGCCGATTTTCGCTAGGTCACAACACGAGGACGACGACTTTCGAGTTGGGCGCGACCCGGGAGTTCCCCCCGGGCTGCTGCCCGACCACGCGGTTGCCGCCGCCGAAACCTCGGACCTCGATCTGGAGGCCGATCTGGGCGAGCATACTGGTCGCCTCCTCGGCGGACCGGCCGGTCAGGTCGGGCACGGTGACGGCGGTGGAGACCACGACGCTGACCTTCTTGTCGTCCTCGAGCTTCGTGCCGGCCACGGGATCCGTGCGGATCACCCGGCCGCCATCGACGTCCGGTGAGAACTCGCCGGGCAGGTCGACCGGCTCGAAACCCTTGCTCCGCAGCTCGTCGAACGCCTCGTCGCGCGTCTTGTTCCGGACGTCGGGCACCGGCTTGGGCTCCGGGCCCTTGCTGAGCACGATCACGACCCGCTTGCCGATCTCGAGCTCGGTGCCCGCCGGCGGGTTGACGTCGAGAACCTTGTCCTTGGGGACGTTCTCGGAGTACTGGTTCTGCCCGTCGTCGCGGTCCGGGACCAGGTTCGCGTCCTTGATCCGCTTCTCCGCCGCGGCCACCTCGGAGCCGGGGTTCACCTTCGGCACCCTCGGCCGGCCCATGGAGACGATCAGCTTGATCGGCTCGCCGCGCAGGATCTCCTGGCCCTCGCCGGGGTCGGTGCCGATGACCTCGCCCTTCGGGACCGTGTTGTCCCGCTTCAGCTCGATCTGCGGCTTGAGGTCGTTCTCGGTGAGCTTGGTCTCGGCCTCCGGCTGGGACAGCCCGGCCACCACCGGCACCGTCCGCCAGCGGCCGGAGGCGAACCACCAGGTCGTGGTGCCGACCAGCGCCAGTACCAGCACCGCGACCGTGCTCCACAGGACGATCCGGCCGGTCTGGTTCGCCGGCTTGGGCGGCGCGGGTGGCCGGCGCTGCTGCTGCCTCGGCGGTGGCTGTTGCGCCGGCGGGCGGCCGGCGGCCGGGGTGTGCGGCGGGGGCGGCGCGAGGGTCGGGGGCACGTACTCGGTCGGGGCGCTCGCGCGGTCCAGGTCGGTGCGCAGCATCGCCCTGGTGCCCTGCGGGCCGACCGGCCGGAAGCCGGCCGGCGCCTGCCGCACGATAGTGGCGTTCGCGACCGCGGGCGCGGTCGCGGTCACCGGGGTCCCGTTGGTGACGGTCCGCTCCGACGCCAGCTCGGCGAGGCTCAGCGCACCGGACGTGGGGCCGGCGGCGGTTTGGGCGTCCGGTGCGGGCTGCGCCCCGGCCGCCGCCATCGTGGCCGGCGACACCGGCATCGTGCGGTCGGAGATCGCCGGCGCGGGTACCGGCACCGGCACCCTCGGCAGGCCGAGCCGGGTTCGCAGGCTCTGCAGCTCGGCGAGGAACGCGGCGCCGTCCACCGGCCGCGCGGCCGGGTCGCGCCGGGTGGCGCGCAGCACCAGCTCATCCAGCTCCGGCGGGATGCCGCCGACCAGCGTGCTCGGCGCCGGGACGTCGTCGTTCACGTGCCGGTAGGCAACGGAGATGGCGCTGTCGCCGGTGTAGGGCGCGGTGCCGGTCAGCGCCTCGAACGCCACGATGCCCGCCGAGTACACGTCGCCGCGCGCGGTCGCCGCGCCGGTGGTGACCTGCTCGGGGGAGAGGTAGGCGACGGTGCCGAGGATGACGCTCGCGCTCGTGGTGCCCGCGCTGTGGATCGCCCGCACCAGGCCGAAGTCGCCGACCTTGACCGCGGTGCCGCTCTCGCCGCCGTGGCCGATCAGCACGTTCTCCGGCTTCACGTCCCGGTGCACGAGCCCGGCGCGGTGCGCGGCCGCGAGCGCGGCGAGCACCGGCTCCATGACGGCCAGCGTGAGCGGGGCGTCCAACGGACCGCGCTCGGAGATGAGGTCGCGCAGCGTGCCGCCGTCGACCAGCTCCATCACGAGGTAGACAAGATTACTGTTACTGGCGCTCCGCCACCGAGGGTCTTCTGATGTGACAGCCGTGTCCACTCCTTGGTCGTGCACGGCGACCACGTTGGGGTGGTGGATCTTGGCGGCCGACCGGGCCTCACGTTCGAAGCGGTCGACGAAGGCGCGGTCGTCGGCGAACCGCTCGTCCATCACCTTGATCGCGACCCGGCGGTCCAGCCGGGTGTCGAGCCCGCGGTACACGGCCGACATGCCGCCGCGGGCGAGCAGCGCGTCGACCCGGTACCGCTGCTCCAGCAGCGCACCGATCAAGCCGACTCCCCTTTCGTCCACGCACGTGATGGTACGGAGCCTGTCGCGCGCGCGTGGTGATGCGGTCGATTCTGTGCTGCGCCTTGGGTCACGGCACGGTCACGCACCCGGGGAATGGTGTGCGCACGGCGGCCCGACCTGTGGCATCGTTTGGCGTGTGAGTGCGATCCCCTCCGCCGATGACGTGCTGGAACCCGACGTGGCGCTGCTGCCGCTGCCCGATGTGGCCGACCGGTTGGGGGTGCCGGTCACGAAGGTGCGACAGGCGCTGCGCGACGGTCAGCTGCTGGCGATCCGCAGGGCGGGGGTGCTGAGCGTGCCCGCCGTCTTCCTCACCGACGACGGCGAGGTCGTCAAGGGCCTGCCCGGCACCATCACCGTTCTCGGCGACGCCGGTTTCTCCCCGGACGACATGCTGCGCTGGCTGTTCACGCAGGACGAGACCCTGCCGGGCGGCACCCCGATCGACGCGCTGCGCGCGACCGGCGGCCGTGAGGTGAAACGCAGGGCTCAGGCCCTGGCCTTCTGACCCGACACGAGCGGCGACACGAGCGGCGGTGGCTTGCGCCCACCGCCCGCCCGTTGCCGCTCGGCCAGCGCGTCGGCCAGCCGGTGCTGTCCCGCGTTCGTGCCGGCGTGCACGAAACCGGCCAGGAAAGCCAGCCGCGCCAGCGCCCTTCCGCGTCGCGTCGGCTCGGCACGCAGCGCGAGCCGCCGTGCGACCTTCGCCGACCGCACCGGTGCGACCCGGCCGCCGGCCGTCGCCGCGAGCCACGTGAGCGCCAGCAGCGCGAGCGCCCACCCGACCGTGGCCCAGCCGACGCCGACCTCGCGCACGCCCGCGAACGGCAGGCTCAGCGCGGCGGCGGTCAGTACGCCGGTACGCGCGAGCTCCGCGCCACCGGCCGGGCCCTCGGTCAGCGACGCCCAGCAGCCGCAGGACGCGCCGCGCCGGACGGCCACGACCACGAACCCGGTGAAGCAGGCGAACGTGGCGGCCACCGCAACGGCGACCGCGACCGACGCCGCGCCGCCGACGGTCAGCAGCGCGGCCGCGAGCACGAGCTCCCACGCGCCGAGCAGCCGGCCGGCCGTCCGCAGCACCGGCGGCCGCCCTCGGCCGAACACCCGCCGCAGCGCCGAGGCGACGTAGCCGGGGCGCCACAGCTTGGGCGCGCCGGCGCCGGCCAGAAGCAGGGCCAGCGCCAGTGCGACACCCGCGGTCATCGACTAGAGCTCGTCGTAGCAGTCGACGATCACGGCCATGATGACGCCGAGCCCGGCGCCCGCCGCGGCCGCCGCGATGACCTCGGCGGCGGCGATCCCGACCGCGGCCAGCGCGGCCTCCAGGTAGGTGGCGCCCCACCGGGACGCCGCGATCAGCATCCCCTTGATGTCCTGCGGCAGCGCTCGCCACAGGCCCGCGATCTCTTTGATGCCGTCCTCGCCGACCTCGACGAGGAGCTCCCCGTCGCGGCCCGCGCAGGCGGTGAAGTCGTCCCAAGACATTGACTTTGTCCTTTCCTGCTCAGCCGGCGGCGGTCTGCTCGAGGGCCTGGTTCGTCGCCTGCAGCGACTCGTTCAGCGTCATGCTGTTGCTCGCGAACGCCGCGATCAGCGGGTCGCCCTCGGCGACGACACCGACCTCCGGGTCGGCGAGCAACGTGTCGGCGCCCTGCGTGGACAGCGCGTCGACGATCGCGCGGCTGTTCTCGTCGAGGCCGCTGTACCAGCTGTTCACGTGCTCGGCGACCTGCTGGATGTAGCCGGCGTCGGCCGACTCCGCGGCGATCGGGATGCCCTGCCCGGCCAGCGCGCCGGCCAGGTCCCCGCCACCGTCACCACCGCCGGTCTCGCCGGCCTGGTCGCCGGCCGGCTGCCAGTCGGCGCCGTCCCACCAGTACTTGCCGTCATCGGAGAGCTGGGCTCCGTCTGGCACCGTCATCGAGTTCCTCCCGGCCACCGGCCACGACAGCCGTGGCCAACGAACCTGACTGTGACCGGTGCGCGGGCGGGGAGGCAGTCGTCGCGGACCGGGTTATCGGGAGCCGCCGGGGACCCGAAAGGGCAGCGCGCGGACCGCCGCCAGGACAAGTCCCGGCGCGGCGATCCGCAGCCTGCGGTGGGTCGGCACGACCATCCGGCGGCCGAGCACCGCGTAGTCGCCCGCCACGATCTCGTCGAGGATGTGCCGGTAGAGCCGGGCCGCGGTGCCGATGCAGGGCCGGGACTCCTTGGCCAGCAACGAGATCCCGGGCTCGGCGCGTCGGTAGACGGCGTGCGTGTACGCCACCAGGTGGGCGAGCGCGCGGCGGATCGCCTGGTCCGCCCGGCCGGACCGGTGCGCCCGCTCGAGCCGCTCCCGGTCGACGCCGAACGCGGCGAGCTCGTCGGCCGGCAGGTACAGCCGGCCGCGGTCGAGGTCCTCGCCGATGTCGCGCAGGAAGTTGGTGAGCTGGAACGCCTCGCCGAGCGCGGCCGCGTACGGCGCCGCCTCGGCCCGCGCGTCCGCGGTGCCGAGCACGGGCAGCATCTGCAGCCCGATGACGCCGGCGGACCCGTAGGTGTACTCGGCGAGGTCGGCGAACGTGGCGTAGCCGGTGACGGTCAGGTCCATCCGCATCGACGCGAGGAACCCGGTGAACAGCGACTCGTCGATGTCGTGCCGCCGGACCGTGTCGACGAGCGCCATGAGCACCGGGTGGGCGGGCGGCGCGCCGGCGAACGCCTCGGTGAGCGCCTTCTCGAGGGTGTCCAGCGCGCGGCCGGGATCGCCCGGCGCGATCGCGTTGTCCACGATCTCGTCGGCCAGCCGGGCGAAGCCGTACAGCGCGTGCACCGACGGCCGCCGGTCCGCGGGCAGCAGCCGGGTCGCCAGGAAGTACGTCCTGCCGTAGCGGGCGTTGATCCGGCGGCAGGCGCGGTAGGCGTTGTCGAGTGGGTCGTCGAGCCGGCTCAACGCGTGCAGCTCACCCACTGGCCGGCCGGGCACTCGCCCTCGTCCTTGGCGTACTTCGCGACCAGCTGGTTCGCGAGCCCGTACGCCGACACCGGGTTCTCCGAGGTGGTGACGAGCGAGAACGTGCACGACGACCTGGTCTCCGCGAGGCAGCCGCGCACCTGCTCCGACGCGTGGTCGCGCCAGTAGCGGGCGGCCACCACGCCGTACTTCCACACCTTGTCGGCGTAGGTGATCTGGTAGACGGCGTGGCCCTTGTCGGACCCCTTCTTCTTCGCGTCCGCCGGCTTCGCGGCGCCCCGCTCCTGCAGCGCGGTGACGTCGGGCGCGTCGGCCAGCGCCAGCGCGGTCCACACCGCGCCGTACGGGTGTGTGCCGGGTATCGAGTTGGCCCGCTGGTAGAAGCTCACCCACTCCGGGCTCGCGATCGCGCAGCTCATGGTGGCCGCCGCGCCCGGCGCGACCGGTCCGACCTGCGCCTCACAGCTGCCCAGCGGCGCGTTGTCGCCGGTCCAGTCGGCCTTGAGGTGGACGGTCACGGCCTTCTTCGACGGGTTGGTGATGTCGATGACGAGCGTGCAGCTCGGCGCGCCGCACGCGTCGAACCGGTGCGCGCCCTGGTCGATGGTGGTGAGCGCGTCGACCGCGGTGCCCAGCTCGTTCTTCGCCTGCGTCGCGAGGTCGGTGTAGATCTTGTTGATGTTCGCGGACGCGTCGGACACCTCGACCTCGAGGTCGTTGGCCTTGGTGTTGTCCGCGCTGCCGATCTCGTCGAGCACGATCTTGACCACGCCGTGCGGCGCGTCCTTCGCGAGGTAGACGGTGCCGCCGTCGACGGGCACCTCGACCGCCTGCACGGCGCCGACCGCCTTGGTCTCGGTCGGCAGCTCGTCCTTGGCGTTCTTGGTGGCCTTGCCGGCCGTCTGGCTGAGCACGTCCGGCGTGAAGATCTCGCCGAACTCGACGCCGAGCAGCACGGTCGGCAGCTTCACCCAGCGGTTGCCCAGGGCGGTGCCGTCGCCGGAGGTGACGCCGAACCGAGCGGCCATCGCGGCCCAGAAATCGGGCGCGCCCTTCAGGTACAGCGTCTTGTCGAGCACGATGACCGTCGCGCCGAGCCCTTCGACGGTGATCGTGCCGAACACCTCGCCGGTGGCGGTGCCGGTGATGTCCACGGTGAAGTCGGAGCCGTCGGACGCGGTGAGCTTGCCCTTGTACTTCGTCGCGGCGGACTCCGCGAAGCTCGTCAGCGCCGACGCGGCGGCCTCCGCGGTGGTGAGCGGCCCGATCTCGACGCCGGTCGGCGTGCCGGCGACCGCGTTGCTGCACGCGGTCAGTCCGAGCGCCGCCGCGGCGAACAGTGCGACCAGGCGACTCGTGCGCCCCGCGGTCGGTTGCAGTCGCATCCGTGTCTCCCCATCCGGCCCGCCGTCACCCCATCGGTGTCCGCGACGTGCCCCGCAGGAGTATCGCAACTCACCGCGCGGCCATGCGGGCGGATGACCACACGGCCTTACTTCGTTCGCGTCCCGTTATCCGCTGCGCGGCGAGCCGGCCCGAGATCACCACCGGCGGGATGCCGACGCCCGGCGTGGTCCCGCAGCCCGCCAGCACGGCGTTCGCCACGCCGCGGACCAGGTTGCGGGGCCGGAACGGGCCGGTCTGGCGGAACGTGTGGGCCAGCGAGAACGGGGTGCCCGCGGCGAGTCCCGCCGCCGCCCAGTCGGCCGGCGTGACCAGGCGTTCCACCTCGACGGAGTCGTCGAAACCGGTCAGTCCCCGCGCCGCCAGCACCGCGCCGAGCTCGGCCCGGTAGGCCGGCCCGACCCGGTCCCAGTCGATCTTGCCGACCGTGAGGTTCGGGCACGGCGCGAGGACCGACAGCACCTGCCGGCCGGCCGGCGCCAGGCCGGGGTCGGTCGCGGTCGGCCTGGTCACCAGCAGCGACGGGTCGCTCATCAGCCGGCCGCGGCGCAGGATCTCGTCGAAGGTGCGGTCCCAGTGCGCGCCGAAGAACACCGTGTGGTGCGCGAGCTCCGGCCAGGTGCGGGTCACGCCGGCGTGCAGCACCACCGCGGACGGCGACCAGCGCGGCCGCACCGGGCGGCGCGGGGTCACCCCGAGCAGCCGGTAGCTGACCGGCAGGTCGGGGGTGAGCACCACGGCGTCGCACGGGATCCGCTCGCCGTGCGTGGTCCGCACGGCGATGACCCGGTCGCCGGACCGCTCGAGCCACGCGGCGCCGGTGTCGAGGTGGACCGTCGCGCCCGCCTCGGTCGCGGCGGCGGCCATCGCCTCGGCGACCGCGCCGACCCCGCCGCGCGGGAACCACACGCCGGCGACCGTGTCCATGTACGCGATCACCGCGTACGCGGCGAGCGCGTCGCGCGGCGCGAGGCCCGCGTACAGCGACTGGAACGAGAACAGCCGCCGCAGCCGCTCGTCGGACAGGAACCGGCCGATCGTCGGCCCGAGCCTGCCGAACCCGCCGATCGCGGCCAGCCGCGCGAGTGACGGGCCGACGAGGTCGAGCGGCGAGTCGAAGTTCGCGCCGATGAACGTGTCGCGCTGCAGCCGGTACAGGTCGGTGAGCCACGTGCGCAGCCGCCGGTAGCCGTCGGCGTCGGCGGGGCCGGCGACCCGGCGCACCTCGGCCTCCATGGCGTCGCCGTCGGTGTGCACCGCGATGGTGCTGCCGTCGGCGAAGTGCGCGCGGTAGGCGGGGTCGAGCCTGGTCAGCTCGACTCGCTCGGCGAGCGAGGAGCCGACGGCGGCGAACGCCTCGTCGAGCAGGTCCGGCATGGTCAGCACGGACGCGCCGGTGTCGATCCGGTAGTCGCCGAGACGTCCGTGCCCGGCCCGGCCGCCCGGCGTCGGCGCGGCCTCGAGGACCGTCACCTCGCGGCCCGCGCCGAGTAGGTGCAGCGTCGCGGACAGCCCGGCGAGGCCGGCGCCGACCACGACGACCCGGTCTGTCGCGCCGGCGAGCGCCCGCACGGGCTCAGCGGTCCCGTCGGGTGGCGGCGACCGCGAGGTCGGCGAGGCGGGTGCGGCCCGGCTCGGCCAGCCCGGACGCGTCGAGCGCGGCCATGGCCGAGGAGGTGAGCACCTCGATCCGCCGCTCCAGCTCGTCGACCGCGCCGACCTCGACCATCAGCGCGCGGACCCGCTCGATGGTGTCCGGCGCGAGGTCGGGGTCGCCGAGCGCGGCGCGCAGCAGGTCGGCGTCGGCGTGCCGGCCGGCCAGCGCGGCGCGGCTCAGGCCGAGCGACACGAGCAGCGTGCGCTTGCCCTCCCGCAGGTCGTCGCCGGCCGGCTTGCCGGTGACCTCGGTGTCGCCGTAGACGCCGAGGAGGTCGTCGCGCAGCTGGAACGCCACGCCGATGTCGGTGCCGAACGTGCGCACCGCGTCGACCGTGCCCTGGCCGGCGCCGGCGAACGCGACACCCATGTGCAGCGGCCGCTCGACCGTGTACGCGGCGGTCTTGAGCCGCGCGACGCCGAGCGCCCGATCCTCCGACTCGTCGCCCTCGGCCTGCGCGAGCACGTCGAGGTACTGGCCGGCGAACATCTCGGCACGCATCGCCCGCCAGGGCCCCCGGGCCGCCGCCCGCATCTCGGCGGTCAGCGGCGCGCTCTCGAACATGTCGTCGGCCCACGCCAGCGCCAGGTCGCCGAGCAGGATCGCGGCGGCCATGCCGAACCGCTCCGGCTCGCCGAGCCACCCGCCGGCCCGGTGCGCCTCGGTGAACCGGACGTGCACGGTCGGGCGGCCGCGGCGCAGCTCGGAGGCGTCCATCAGGTCGTCGTGCACGAGCGCGCAGGTCTGGATCAGCTCGAGCGCGCTGACCGCGGTCAGCACGGCGTCGGCGCGGGGGCCGCTCGCCTCGCCGCCGGCCGCGCGCCAGCCCCACCACGCGAACGTCGGCCGGATCCGCTTGCCGCCGCGGAGTGCGAAGTCGGACAGCGTGTCGACCGCCGCGGCGAACGTGCGCGCGAGTTCGGGCAGGTCAGCGCGACGTGCGGCGAGATAGCGGGCGAGGACGTCTTCCACGTGCCGGTGCACGGCCGCGTCGATGTCCGCGTCGAGGCCACTGGCGAGGTTACTGTCGACGACTCGCTCGGGGATCACAGCGACCATGGTGCGTTGTCGGTTTCCGTCCCGCACCGGCGGGGGTGCACTCGAGGTTGGCGCAAGCGGCGGTCACTACCCTGGGTGCATGACTTCGGTGGTGGACCGCATTCCGGGTGACCGACCGGTGTTCTCCGTCGAGTTCATGCCTCCTCGGGACGACGAGGACGAGCTGCGGCTGTGGAACGCCATTCGCGCGCTCGAGGGCCTTGACCCGGCGTTCGTGTCGGTGACCTACGGCGCGGGCGGCTCGAGCCGCGACCGCACGATCCGCACGACCGGCCGGCTCCTGACGGAGACCACGCTGGTGGGGATGGCGCACCTGACCGCCGTCGACCACTCGGTCGCCGAGCTGCGCAACGTCATCGGCTGGTACGCCTCGCTCGGCGTACGCAACATCCTGGCGCTGCGCGGCGACCCGCCCGGCGACCCGATGGGCGACTGGGTCCAGCACCCGCAGGGCCTCGCGTACGCCGAGGAGCTGGTGCGCCTGGTTCGCGAGCTCGGCGACTTCTGCGTCGGCGTCTCCGCGTTCCCGTACGGCCACCCCCGGTCCGCCGACGTGGACATGGACACGAAGTACCTCGTCCAGAAGCTGCGCGCGGGCGCGGACTTCGCGATCGCCCAGCTGTTCTTCGAGGCGGACGACTTCCTGCGGATGCGCGACCGGGTCGCCGCCACCGGATGCGACGCCCTGCTGCTGCCCGGTGTCATGCCGCTCACCACGTCCCGCATCCTCGGCAAGACGGTGGAGCTGTCGGGCGCCCCGGTGCCGGCCGCGCTGGCCGCGCGCATGGAGCCACTCGCCGGCGACGCGAAGTCCTTCCGCGCGGCAGGCATGGACGTGACGGCCGAGCTGTGCGAGCGCCTGCTCGCGGAGGGCGTGCCGAGCCTGCACTTCTACACGTTCAACCGCTCGAAGGCGACGAAGGAGATCGTGGACCGGCTCGGCCTGGTGCCGGGCCGCTCGCCGGTCGCCTGAGCCCGCGGGCCTAGCGGCGGGCGGCGACCTGTGCCCGCTCGGCGCTGATGCTGCGGCGGTGCGTGATCAGCGCGAGCAGCCCGGCCACCACGGCCGCGAGCAGCGCCACCCCGCCGACCAGCAGCACCCACTTCAGCAGCGACTCACCGCCGGCGCCCGAGTACTGCGCGATCGCGTCGAACTCGGTCACCGCACGCGGCTTGGGCGACCAGCTGACCGTGCCGCCGTCCTCGTCGCCGTTGGTCCGGCTCACCGTGCCGGGGAACGCGATCTTGATCTGCACGTCGGCGCGGTCGGCGGGCAGCTGCGTCAGGTCGATGGACCCGGCGACCGTCACCAGGTCGCCGGACCGGCGGAAGGTCAGCCGGTACTGCTTGGTCTCGGTCATGGAGTCCACGAGCAGCGCGACGTCCACGAACCGCAGCCCGGTGAGCGTCAGCTTCTGCCCGACGTAGCCGTCCACCGTGTACTTCTCCGACCGGACCTTGTCGGTGAGCTCCGGCGGGATGGTCAGCACCGGACCGTTGTCCTGGTCGTTGGCGGGCAGCGCCGCGACGATCAGCTCGCCGGACACGAGGTCGTCCGGGGACACCGCGAGCGCGGCGTGCACCCGCAGGCAGCCGGTCAGGGAGAACATCAGCAGACCGAACAACACCAGGAGCCCCACTAACCGGTGTCGACCTCTCCTGCCGCTGCGCACCGCGTCATCCTGCCAGTACCCCCGCACCCGACGAAATCCCGTGTGCCGGCCCCCCGGCGAATGGGTACCGTCCGCGCCATGAACTCCCCCGTGCACCACCTCTGTGACTCCTATGTGGACGACTACGTCCGGCTGCAGCCGACGGTCGCGACCGACCTGGGCATTCCCGGGTACGACGACCAGCTGCCGGACCTGTCCCCGGAGGGCTGCGCCGCACAGGCGGACCTGGCACGGGAGGCGCTGCGGGCGGTCGGCGCGACCGAGCCGGCCGACGACTCGGAGCGCGACGCGAAGGCGGTGTTCACCGAGCGGCTCGGGCTCGAGGTGGAGCTGTACGACGCCGGTCTCGTCGACGGGTCGCTGAACGTGCTCGCGAGCCCGCCGCAGCACCTGCGGATGGCGTTCGACCTGATGCCGGCCACCACGGCGGAGGACTGGGCGACGATCGCGACCCGCATGTCCCGGGTGCCGGCCGCGGTCGACGGCTACCGCGCCGGCCTGCTGCACGCCGCCGCGAACGGCAACGTCGCGGCCGTCCGGCAGGTCACCAAGGTCGCGGAGCAGTGCGAGGTCTGGGCCGGGCGGGACGGCAAGGCTTCGTTCTTCGCCGACTTCGTCGCCGGGGCGAAGAACGTCCCGGACAGCGTCCGCGCCGACCTCGACGCCGGCGCGCGGGCCGCGGCCGAGTCCTACGGCGAGCTGGCCGCGTTCCTGCGCGCCGAGCTGCTGCCCAAGGCGCCCGCCAAGGACGCGGTCGGCGCGGACGTCTACCAGCTGTGGTCGCGGGAGTACCTCGGCGCCGCACTCGACCTGCGTGAGGCCTACGAGTGGGGCTGGGCCGAGTTCACCCGCATCGAGACGGAGATGAAGGAGGTCGCGAACCGGATCAAGCCGGGCGCGGGCCTCGTCGAGGCCGCCGGCGCGCTCGATGCCGACCCCCGCTACCAGGTGGCCGGCGCCGCCGCGTTCCAGGCGTGGATGCAGAAGCTGTCCGACCAGGCGCTCACCGACCTGCGCGGCGTGCACTTCGACATCCCCGACCCGATCATGCGGCTGGACTGCAAGATCGCGCCGCCGGGCGGGTCGGCCGGCGCGTACTACACGAACCCGACCGACGACTTCAGCAGGCCGGGCGCCATGTGGTGGGCGCTGCCGCCGGACAAGGCCGAGTTCACCACCTGGCGTGAGGTCAGCGTCGTCTACCACGAGGGCGTGCCGGGCCACCACCTGCAGATCGCGACCGCGACGCACGAGTCGGAGCGGCTCAACCGGTTCCAGCGGATGCTGAGCTGGGTGCCGGCGTACTCGGAGGGCTGGGCGCTCTACGCCGAGCGGCTGATGCGGGAGTTCGGGTACCTCTCCGACGACGGCGACCTGTTCGGCATGCTCAACGAGAACCTGTTCCGCGCCGCCCGGGTGATCATCGACATCGGCATGCACCTCGAGCTGGCGATCCCGCGCGGCACCGGCTTCCACGAAGGCGAGCGGTGGACCCCCGAGCTGGGCCTGGAGTTCATGCTGACCAGGACGATCACCGAGCGCGAGCTGGTCGTGGACGAGGTGGACCGCTACCTCGGCTGGCCGGGCCAGGCGCCCGCCTACAAGCTCGGCGAGCGGCTGTGGCTGTCGGCCCGCGAGGACGCACGGCAGCGGCAGGGCGCCGACTTCGACCTCAAGCGCTTCCACATGCAGGCGCTGCACATGGGTCAGATGGGCCTGGACACCCTGCGCGAACGACTCGCGGCGCTCTGACGGTCGCGCCGTGACGACCGGTCTGAGTCACCAGGCCGGTCGTCATGTCCCTACCTGTCGAGCGGGTCGCGGCGCGGGCCGTCACATCGGCAGGACGCGACCGAGCACGCCGAACGGACGGGGATCGCCCGTGAAGCGGTAGTGCCGCAGCACGTCGACGAACCCCACCCGGTAGTACAGCCGCCACGCCCGCGACGGGCCTTCCGGCGTCGACAGCAGGACCTTGCTCGACCGCACGCCGGCCAGCAGCCGCCGCAGCAGCTGCTCACCGGTGCCCCGGCCCTGGTTGTTCGGCCGGACGTGCACCTCGGTCAGCTCGAAGTAGTCGTCGAGCCACTGGTTGGCGAGGCCCGGCCCGGACTGCTCGATGATCCCGCGCCGGACCTGCTCGTGCCACCACTGCCCGGCCGCGCCTCGGTAGCCGTACGCGATCCCGACCATCTGGTCGTCGGTGTCGAACGCCGCGACGCAGCGCCACTCGGCGCGCAGCATGTGCGCGAGCCACATCGGCGCGCGCTGCTCCGCGGTGCCCGCCGGGTAGCGCATCGCCATGACGTACAGCGACAAGGCTTCTGGCAGACGGGCGCGCAGCTCGTCGGCGCTGAGGTCGACGAACCGTTCGACGCGAGGCGGAACCGCAGTCACGACAGTCGATTCTCCTCCCCGGCGGCGACGTCCGCAGCCGTGCCCCCCGTCAACGCGAGCAGCTCGGCGAAGGTCGTCGGGTACACCGACTTCGGGTGGCCGGCGGCCGCCCACACCACGTCATAGCGTGCCAGGTCGTTGTCCACCAGCGTGCGCACCGGACGGGGGTGGCCGGTTGGCGCCACGCCGCCGATCGCCTGCCCGGTGTGCTCGCGCACGAACGCCGGGTCGGCCCGGTCCACCCGGTCGGCGCCGGCGAGCCGCGCGAGCAGGGCCACGTCGGCGCGGTGCGCGCCGGAGGTCAGCGCGAGCAGCGGACGCACCTCGTCACCGTGCGTAGCGCGGAACACGAGGCTGTTGGCGATCGCGCCGACCTCGACCCCGAGTGCCGCCGCGGCGGCGGCCGCGGTGCGCACCTCGTCGTCGAGGACGCGGATGCCGTCGGCGGCCGAGATCATCCCGGCCTCGCGGAGGGCGGCGGCCAACTTGCTGATGGCGGGGTGGTCGAGAGTGCTCATGCTCCATCTGACCACGGATGTGGCCGGTCTCGCCGCTGAAAATCCGGGTCGAGGTTGAGTCTGTCGGTGCCCGGAGCTAAGCTCGAATCGTTCGAACAGACGTTCGAGCCTTGGCTCGGTGGTGGGGCGGGGGAAGCGCCTCACCACCGAGCGCCGCCGGCTTCCCCTCGGCGCGTCGTCACACCGCGTGACGACTTTCGATTCGCGAGGAGGCCGTCCGGTGACCACGACCCTGGATTTCCGCAACCACCACTCGTCGGCGCCGGAGTCCGCGCTCATCCTGCTCGGCCAGGCGGAGGACGGACTCTGCGAGGCCGAGGTCGAGCAGGACCCGGCGGAGCGGTACGCGCAGGCCTACCTCGCCGCGCTGCGTGCCGCCGCGGCGCTGCTCGCCATGCGCGGGCGGCCGCACCGGGCCCGCTCGCGCCCGATGAGCGTGTGGACGCTGCTGTCCTCGGTCGCGCCGGAATTGCGGGAGTGGGCGGCGTTCTTCGCGTCGTGCTCCGCGACGCGGGCGTCGGTGCAGGCCGGCATCACGCGCGCGGTCGGCACGCGGTCCGCCGACGACCTGGTGCGGCAGACGGGGCAGTTCGTCGAGCTGGTCGCGCGTGCGATCCGCGGCACGGCGCCGTGACTGTCGCGCCACTGGTCGACCATGCCCGGCTGCTCGAGGTGCTCGACGTCGAAGGTGAGCGGCTGGCCGCGTCGGCCACCGGCACCGACCCGGAGCTGGAGGTGGCGCACCTGCCGGGGATGCGGCTCGGCGAGGTCGTGCGGCACGTCGGCAGCGTGTACCGGATGGTCGTGTCGTGGCTGCGCGACGGCGAGCGGCCGACCCGCTGGCAGCGGGAGCCGAACCAGGGCCAGACGGTCGTCGACTACCTGCGCGCCGGCCTGCGTGAGGTGGTCGACGAGCTCGCCGCGCACGACCCGGAGGAGGGCTGCCCCACGTGGTGGCCCGCCTACCAGACCTACGGGTTCTGGTATCGGCGATTAGCTCACGAGACCACCGTGCACCGGGTCGACGTGCAGCTGGCCGGCGCCGGCATGGTCGTCGGCGGCATCGCGGACGACGTCGCCGCCGACGGTGTCGACGAGATCCTGTCGTTGTGGTTCATGCACCGCCTCGGCGTGCTCGGCGTGTCCGACTTGGTGCCCGGCCGGGTAGCCGTGCGTGCCGGCGGGCGGCGCTGGATCGCGCAGGTCACGGAAGGCGGCACGTCGGCGTGGCGCGCGGACCAGGACGAACCGGCCGACGTGACGGTGTCGCACGACGTCGGCGGCATGTACCTGTGGCTGTGGGGCCGGCGGCCGGGCGCGCTCGTGCAGGTGTCGGGCGACCGGGCGCTCGTCGACCAGCTGCAGAGCCTGCTCCGGTTGGCGACGCGCTGAATTGTCGGTGCTGTCGGCTAGCTTCCTGTGCATGTCCACCCGACTGGCCAATGTTGTCGTCGACGCGGCCGACCCGTCCGCGCTGGCCCGGTTCTGGGCCGAACTGCTCGACTGGCGGGTCACCGGCGGGTCCACCGTGCAGGCCCCGCCGGACGACGGCTGTGAGCTGGCCCTGGTCTTCACCCCGGCGTCGGGCGAGAAGGTCCGGAAGAACCGCGTGCACCTCGACCTGTCGAGTGCGGCCCCCGACCAGCAGATGGTGATCATGCGGCGCGCGCTGGCCCTCGGCGCGTCCCGAGTGGACGTCGGGCAGCGCAACGTGCCGTGGTTCGTGCTGGCCGATCCGGAGGGCAACGAGTTCTGCGTGCTGGAGCCACGCCCGGAGTACAGCGCCACGGGCGCGCTCGCCGCCGTCGTGGTGGACGCGGTGGATCCGGCGGTGCTGGCGCAGTTCTGGTCCGCGGCGACCGGCTGGCCGCAGGTCACGTCCTCGGCGAAGACGGCGTCGCTGCGGGCGCCCCACGGTCGCGGTCCGTGGCTGGAGTTCGTGTGGACCGGGGAGCCGCACGAGTCGCCGAACCGGGTGCGGGTGGAGCTCGCGCCCGGCGAGGATCGTGCGGCAGAGGTGGCGCATCTGGTCGAACTGGGCGGACGTCGGATCGACGGCGGCGTCATGGCCGACCCGGAGGGCAACGAGTTCCGCGTGCTCGAGCCGCGGGACTGAGCGGCCCGTCCACGGACAATCGAAGGACATCTCCTGACGCTGCCAACGCTTCCGCGAAGCTGGTCTTCCCGGAGCCGGGCAACCCGGTGAGCAGCCACACGACGGGTTTGGCCGCAGCCATTCCGCCGAGCCTGGTCAGCTCCGCGTCCGCCAACCCGGCTACTCCGCCACTCCAAGCAGGGTCTTCATTCCGGTCAGCACCTCCGCCGCCGTCGGGGCGGCCTCCTGGTCCGTCAGCCACTGGACCATCAGACCCGAGATCAGCGCCAGCTGCACCGCGCCAACCGAGCGGACCGTCGCCTCGGAGACCTCCGACTCCGGCTGGCCCGTCACCATGGCGGCGAGCCCTCTTCTGCCCTCGGCCTGACCGGCGGCCAGTTGTCGCCGCAGCTCGGGGGACCGTTGTGACTGCATGAACGCTTCCAGGCTCGCCAGCCAGAACTGGCGGTTCTCGTCGAACGAGCCGATCAGGCGGCTGAGCTTGGACTCGAACTGGGCCGCCGGGGTGTCGCCGGCTTCCGGATCGGGGGACAGGGCCCGGCCGACCTGGTCGCCCCAGTCGTCCATCGCCCGGAACAGCGCCTCGTTCAGCAGCGCCTCCCGCGAGCCGTAGTGGTAGCCGATCGCCGCCATGCTCACCTTCGCCGCCGTCGCGATGTCTCGCACCGTCGTGCGGTCGTAGCCCTTCTCCAGCAGGCACTGCTTCGCCGCCGCCAGCAGGTCCTCGCGGTTTCCCATGATCGGGACCCTAGCACCGCTGCCTCAGACATATGTCTTGCGCACATGCCTCAGGCGTTTGTACAGTTCGACACACAGGCAAAACCGGGAGGTAGACATGAGGAGACTTGTCGGCGGGCTGACCTTGCTCGCCGCCGCGTTGGTGGGCGTGCCGAACGCCGCCGCGTCGCCCGACCCCGCGGTCGTGCGCACCGAGGCCGGCGCCGTGCGCGGCTCGGTCACCGACGAACTGCGCACGTTCCAGGGGATTCCCTACGCGACCGTCGAGCAGCGGTGGGCCGCGTCCCGGCCGGTTCGGCCGTGGGCCGGCACCCGGGCGGCGACCGACTTCGGGCCCGGCTGCTGGCAGCCAACCGATATCCCGATCGCCGCGCGTGAGCAGGGGGAGGACTGCCTCAACCTCAACGTGACGACGCCGAGAGAGCCACGCGGCCTACCGGTCGTCGTCTACCTCCACGGGGGCAGCTTCACCTACGGCACCGGCGCCAACTACCGGCCGGACACCATGGTGACCAGGGGAGACGTCGTCGCGGTCACGCTCAACTACCGGCTCGGCGCGTTCGGGTTCCTCGCGCACCCGGCGCTTGACGACGCCAACCTCGGCATCGCCGACCAGCAGGCCGCGCTCCGCTGGGTGCGCGACAACATCGCGGCCTTCGGCGGCAACCCCCGCAACGTGACGATCATGGGGCAGTCGGGCGGCGGCTACAGCGTGTGCGCGCACCTCGCGGCGCCAACCTCGGCAGGGTTGTTCCAGCGCGCGATCGTGCAGAGTGCGGCCTGCGCCGGCACGGACGGTGCGCGTGACCGCGCCGAGGCTGAGCAGGACGGACTCGCGTTCGCCGCGAGTGTCGGGTGTGGCGACCAGCGGACGGCGCTGCGATGCCTGCGCGGCAAGACGCCGGCCGAGCTGCTCGCGGCGGCCGGCACCGGGCACGAGGGCTACCGGCCGGTGACCGGTGGGACGCTGCTGCCGGTCGCGCCCGCGCGGGCCTTCGAGACCGGCCGGTTCAACCGGGTTCCGGTGCTGTACGGCGGAAACCACGACGAGGAGACCGGTCGGCTCGCCGGCCTCGAGCTCGTGCCCGGCGCGACGCCGATCGACGCGGCCGCCTACCCCGGCAAGGTCGCGGAGCGGTTCGGCGCCGACGCGGACGCGGTGCTCGCCGAGTACCCGCTCTCCGCGTACGGCTCACCGAGCGAGGCGCTCGCCGCCGCGCTCACCGACCGCGACTGGGCGCTGCCGACCGACGCGACGCGCCGGCTGCTCGCCCGTCACGTCCCGACCTACGCCTACGAGTTCGCCGAGCGCGACACCCCGTGGTTCCCCGGCTTCCCCGCGGCGAGCTTCCCCGTCGGCGCGAGCCACATGCTGGAGCTGCCCTACCTGTTCACCGTCGGCTACCTCACGCCGGCCACGCAGCCGGAGCTGCGGCACACGATGATCGACTACTGGACCCGCTTCGCTCGAACCGGAAACCCGAACGCGCGCGGGCTGGCGGCGTGGCCGGAGTTCCACAGTGGACAGTACGTGCAGTCGCTGTCCGCGGAATCGGTGCGGCGCACGGACTTCCGCGCCGACCACCACCTCGGGTTCTGGCAGCGGCTCGCCGGCTGAGGTCAGCGGACCCTGACCAGCGCGGCCGCGAACAGCTCGGACAGCTCGGGGCGCCGCAGGTCGGCGTCGGTGCGGATCTTCACGTGCCGATGCACCCTGCCGGCGCCCTCGAGCAGTCCGGCCGGGTCCGGCAGCTCGACGCCGTGCGCGAAGCCGATCGTCACGTGCCGGCTCGCCGGCACGATCGTGAAGACCAGGTGCTTGTAGCCGGGCCCGGTGCCGAGTCCGATGCTGTCGGCGTCCGCCGTGACCAGCGCGTCGGGGAACAGCCGGAGCAGCTCGGGGTGGACCGCGCGGGCCAGCGGCGCGACCGCGGGCGCGCAGTTGTCGAGCACGACCTCTGCCGGGGCGCCCACCGTCAGTCTCCCTGCCGGCCGGGGCGCAGCCGGTCGTGCAGCACGCGGCGGACCAGCAGTGCGGCCTTGCCCGGCTCGACGCCGTCCGGCACCGGTTCACCGCGCAGCGACTGCAGCAGCGACACCAGCAGCTCGTTCGTCTTCGTCCACAGTGGCACGAACTTGCCGATGACCGGGCCGGTCGGCGTGACCGGGCCGTTGATCAGCTCGGCGACCGCCTTCGCGAGGCCGACGGTGGCCTGGTCGCGGAACACCAGGTGCACCTCGTCGCCTTCGACGCGCAGCTCCATCTTGCGCGCGCCGATCTCCTCCGGGGTCGCGTCGGTGGTGTCCTCCGCGTCCACCTCGTCCACTTTGGACGCGATGGCCGCCGCGTCGACGCCGAGGTCGCTCAGCACCTTCGCAGCCATGCTGCCTTCGGCGCGGACCAGGGCCTCAAGCAGGTGGTGGCTGCCCATCGGCGCGTCGCCGGCCAGCGCCTGCGCCGCGGTGACGACCTCGTCGGCGGCGTTCGTGCGGGTCACGGGCTCGCCGCCGGGCTGCTCGCGGCGGCCGGTGCTGATCAGCTCGCGCACGGTGGTGCGGATCGAGTTCAGGTCGGGGACGTGGTTGGCGAGGAGCTTGGCGGCCAGGCCCTTACCCTCGCGCTCGACCGCGAGCAGGATGTGCTCGGTGCCGATGTAGCTGTGGTTGAGCTGCAACGCCTCGCGCAGCGACAGCTCGAGGACCTTCTTGGCCCTCGGGGTGAACGGGACCATCCCGTCGGCCGGCGCGTCGCCGACCCCGCTGGTGGCCTCGACCTCCGCCGCGACCACGTCGCGCGTGACGCCGAGCGAGCGCAGCGCCTGGCCCGCGATGCTCGACGGCAGCGCGAGCAGACCGAGCAGGACATGCTCGGTGCCGATCTGCCGGTGATGGAGGGAGCGGGCCTCTTCCTGTGCCAGTACGACGACGCGCCTGGCTTCGACCGTGAATCTCTCAAACATGCTGCCGATGGTCCGCGCTGGCTCTAACCCTGTCAATACAGTGTCAGTGATAGGGTACCCGTATGTCGGACTGGGATGAGCGGCTGTCCCGCTGGCGCGACGAGCTGGAGCTCTTCGCCCAGTTGGAGGAGACGCCGTGGGTGTCGCTGGCGCAGGCCGAGCAGGAGACCGGGGTGTCCCGCTCGGCGCTGCGGGCGTGGTACCGCAACGGTGAGATCCGCTCGCGGCTGGTCGACGGCCCGAACGGTCCGCAGCGGCTGGTGCCCCTGGACGCCGTGGTGGAGCGGGCGGCGCGGTCGCCGAGGATCCAGCGGCGCGCCGAGCGCGAAGTGAGTCTCGAGGCGCAGGTCACGCTGCTGCGCCACCGCCTCGACCAACTCGAGCTGCGGCTCGCGACAATGGAGAAAGGCAAGTAGCTGTGCCGCGACCTGGCGCAGACTCGGGGTTCTCAGGCGCGTAGGCGTAAGCCCTTCGGCGTGGCTCGGAAGCCCGCGTCTCTCAGCACCTCCGCCAGGTTCGACGTCAGTGCCACCTCGCCGTCCGCCCGTTGCACCGCCAACTGCCCGAGCCAGCCCTCCTTCACCGCTCGCGACAGGGCTTCCGCCGCTGCTCGTAGTGCCCCGTCGTCCTCGGTGAAGGACAGCAGGGAGCGGCCGCCGCGTTCGACGTACAACGCGGGGACGCCGTCGACCAACACCGCCAGCGCGCCGGCTTTCCTTCCCGGGCGGTGTTTCCCGTCGCCGACCGGGGCCGGCCACGGTAACGCCGCGCCGTACGGCTGGGCCGGGTCGGCCGCGGCCAGCACCCGGGCGGTGCGGTCCGGACCCGGCGCACCACCGTCCGAACGGGACAGCGCACGCAGCCGGTCCACCGCACCCCGTGCCGCGAACTGCGCCGCGCCAAGCCCTTCCACCACATAGCCGCGCACGATCTGGCCCGACTCCTCCATCGCGCGCAACACCTTGTACACGCCGCTGAAGCCGCCGGTCACCCGTTCGGTGTCGAGCGCGCCTCGGGTCAGCACACCGTGTCGTTCCAGGAACGCCTCCGCCCGCGCGTGGGCCCGCCGCGTCGGGTCCGGTTCCCTGGCCACGACCAGCGACCAGCGGCCCGCGACCGTCGGCGGGCCCGTCCGGCTCGGCATCGCCGGGCGCGCGCCCCGCAGCCGCGCGTACCGGCCGCGCGGTGTGGACCGGCGCGGCTTGTGCGCGGCGCCCCGGCCGGACACCAGCGCGCGCAGCGGCGCGATCGTGTCGTTCGTGACCAACCCCGACCACACCAGATCCCACAGCGCCGCAACGACATCCGCGTCGGACGGGGCCTCCGCCCCGCCGTCGAGCAGCACCGCGCCCGCGCGCTCGGCCAGCTGACGGAAGAACAGCGCGCCACCGTCCATCGCGGACAGGACCGCGCCGTGCAGCGGCGTGTCCGGCACCGCCTCCTCCACCTCCGGGAGCAGCAGGTCCGCCACGTCCGTCGGTGCGACGGCGAGCCAGCCGTCGCCGCCGGCCAGCGCGCCGGTGCCGCACCACGTCACCTCGCCGGCCGTCGTCAGCTCGTCGAGCAGCGCGGGCGTGTAGCCGGGTAACCGCGACGGCAGGATCAGCGACTCGAACCCACTCGCCGGCAGCGGCGCGCCGGCCAGCTGCTCCACCACCGACAGCACGTCGTCGGCGGTCGGGGCGGTCCGCAACCGTTTGCCGACCCCGTGCCACACCGGGAGGAAACGGCCGAGCGCCGCCGGTTCGACCGGCTCGACCTCGGCACGCAGCTTCGCGAGCGACGCCCGCCGCACCCGCCGCAGCACGTCCGCGTCGCAGTACTCGATGTGCGTGCCGCCCGGGCGCAGCTCGCCGCGCACCAGCCGGCCCGTGCCGACCATCCGGTCCAGCACCCCGGCGACCACCGCGACGCCCAGCCCGAACCGGCTGGCCGCCGCGAGCGCCGGGAACGGGCCGTGCGTGCGCGCGTACCGGGACAGCAGGTCGCCCACCGGGTCGTCGACGGGCTCGGTGAACGCCTCCGGCACACCGACGGGCAACGCCGTGCCCAACGCGTCCCGCAGGCGACCCGCGTCCTCGATGATCACGAACCGGTCCTCGCCCGCGATCCGGACCCGGATGATCCTGCGCTGCTGTTCGAGCTCCGCCAGCCAGCCCGGCTCGACGCCACGCAGCGCGGCCTCCTGCTCCGAGAGATCACCCAAGAACCGCAACAGGTCCGCGGCGTCCTCCGCGTGCCGCGCGTGCCGCGACGGGTCCAGCCGCTGCAGCGACTGCTCCACCTCGGTCAGCACGTCCGGGTCGAGCAGCTCCCGGATCGCCTCCGACCCGAGCAGCTCGGCGAGCAGCGAGCTGTCCAGCGACAGCGCCGCCGCCCGCCGCTCGGCCAGGGGCGCGTCCGCGTCGTACAGGAACATCCCCGCGTACCCGAACAACATGCTGCGCGCGAACGGCGACGGCGACTGGGTCTCGATCTCGACGACCCGCACCTTCCGCGACCGCACCTCCGCCATCAGCTCCCGCAGCCCCGCGAGGTCGTACACGTCCTGCAGGCACTCCCGCATGGCCTCCAGGACCACCGGGAACTGCTCGTACTTCGCCGCGACGGACAGCAGCTGCGCCGACCGCTGCCGCTGCCGCCACAGCGGGGTGCGCTTGCGCGGGTCGCGCCGCGGCAGCAGCAGCGACCGCGCCGCGCACTCCCGGAACCGGGACGCGAACAGCGCGGAGCCGCCCACCTCGGTGACCACGATCTGCTCGACCTCCTCCGGGTCGAGCAGCACGTCCTCCGCGCCCGCCACGACGTCGGCGCCCTCGTCGTCGACGGTGTCCGGCAGCTGGATGACGATGCCGTCGTCGGAGTGCGCGACCCGCGCCTCGATGCCGCGCCGCTCCCGCAGCCGGGCGCCGATCGCGAGCGCCCACGGCGCGTTGACCTGCGCGCCGAACGGCGAGTGCACGACCATCCGCCAGTCGCCGAGCTCGTCGCGGTACCGCTCGATCAGCATCGTGCGGTCGTTCGGGACGTGCCGGGTCGCCTCCTTCTGCTCGGCGACGTAGGCGAGCAGGTTGTTGGCGGCGAACGCGTCCAGCCCCGCGGCGGCCGCCCTGGCGAGCGCGTCGGGCTCGGTCATGCCGGACACCTCGCGCAGGAACTTCCCGAGCGCGCGGCCCAGCTCCAGCGGCCGGCCCGGCGCGTCGCCCTTCCAGAACGGCATCCGCGCCGGCTCGCCGGGCGCGGGCGTCGCGATCACCCGATCGTGTGTGATGTCCTGGATCCGCCACGCCGACGTGCCGAGCAGGAACGTGTCGCCGACCCGCGACTCGTACACCATCTCCTCGTCGAGCTCGCCGACCCGCGACCCGGCGCCGCTCTCGCCGGCCGGGGTCATCACCGTGAACAGGCCGCGGTCGGGGATGGTGCCGCCGGAGGTGACGGCCAGCCGCTGCGCGCCCGGCCGGCCGCGCAGCTCGCCGTTGATCCGATCCCACGTGATCCGCGGCCGCAGCTCGCCGAACTCCTCCGACGGGTAGCGCCCGGCCAGCATGTCCAGCACCGAGTGCAGCGCGGACTCGGGCAGCGCGGCGAACGGTGCGGCCCGCCGGATCAGCGCCGCCAGCGCGTCCACCGGCCACGGTTCGAGCGCCACCATGGCCACGACGTGCTGCGCGAGCACGTCGAGCGGGTTGCGCGGGTAGCGCATCGACTCGATGGCGCCCTCGCCCATCCGCTCGGCCACCACCGCGCACGACACCAGGTCGCCGCGGAACTTCGGGAACATCACCCCACGCGACACCGCGCCCACCTGGTGGCCGGCCCGGCCGATGCGCTGCATGCCGGACGCGACCGACGGCGGCGCCTCGATCTGGACGACCAGGTCGACCGCGCCCATGTCGATGCCCAGCTCGAGCGACGACGTGGCCACCACGCAGGGCAGCTGGCCCGACTTGAGCGCCTCCTCGACCGAGGTCCGCTGCTCACGGGACATCGACCCATGGTGCGCCCTGGCCACGGTCGGCGTCTCGACACCGGCCGCGAACCCGGAACCCGCGATCGCCTCGGCGGGGAACCGGCCGACATCCGCCGGCTGTAGCACCTGCTCGGCGGCCAGCTCGTTGAGCCGCGACGTCAGCCGCTCCGCGAGCCGTCTGGAGTTCGTGAACACGATCGTGGACCGGTGCTCGCGCACCAGCGCCAGGACCCGCTCCTCGACGGCGGGCCAGATCGACGGCTTCCTGGTGGCGCCGAGCGGCCCCGTCATCTCCTCGAGCGTGCCGATGCCGCTCGGCAGCGCGAAGTCGGGATCGGGCGTGACCGGGCCCTCCAGCGGCGGCGGCCCGTCCAGCTCGGTCATGTCCTCGACCGGGACCACGACCTTCATCTCGATGGTCTTGCCGATCTTCGGCGCGACCACCCGCACGGGCCGCCCGCCGGCGAGGAACGCGCCGACCTCGTCGATCGGCCGGACCGTCGCGGACAGCCCGATCCGCTGCGCGGGCCGCGGCAGCAGCGCGTCGAGCCGTTCGAGCGACACCGCGAGGTGGGCGCCGCGCTTGGTGCCGGCGACCGCGTGCACCTCGTCGACGATCACCGTTTCGACCCCGCGCAGCGACTCCCGCGCCGCGGACGTCAGCAGCAGGAACAGCGACTCCGGCGTGGTCACGAGGATGTCCGGCGGCGTGCGGGCGAACGAGCGGCGCTCCTCGGCCGGCGTGTCGCCGGTGCGCATGCCGACCGCGATGTCCGGGTCGGGGTCGCCGAGGCGGCGCGCGGCCTGGCTGATGCCGGCGAGCGGGGCCCGCAGGTTGCGCTGCACGTCGACGGCCAGCGCCTTGAGCGGCGAGACGTAGAGCACCCGGCAGCGGGCCGTGCGCTCGGCCGGTTTCGGTTGCGTGGCCAGCCGGTCGAGCGCCCACAGGAACGCCGCGAGGGTCTTGCCGGAGCCCGTCGGGGCCACCACAAGCGCGTGCTCGCCGTCGGCCGCCGCCCGCCACGCGCCCGACTGGGCCTCGGTGGGCGCGGCGAAGGCGCCGGTGAACCATTGGCGGGTCGCCGGCGAGAACAGATCGAGCACGGAGGAGCTCACGGGTCCATGGTGACTCAGACCACCGACAATTTCTGAACCGCTGGATTTCGGGGACCCGTCCCACAGTGTCGGGCCGCCATGGCAGCATCTTCGGCAGCAAGACGGACGAGGGGAGAGTCGTGAACGTCCTGTCGGTGGATCTCGGCACGTCCAACACGGTTGCCGTGCTGTCCGCGCACGGCAGGCCGCCGCGGGTCGTCGACGTCGACGGGTCGTCGATGATGCCGTCCGCGGTGTTCGCGGCCGAGGACGGGAACCTGGTGGTCGGCCGGGACGCCGAGCGGCGGGCCCGACTGGACCCGGCCCGGTTCGAGCCCAACCCGAAGCGGCGCGTCGACGAGGGCACGCTGCTGCTCGGCGACCAGGTCGTGCCGGTCACCGACGCGCTCGCCGGCGTGCTGCGGCGCGTCGCGGAGGAGACCTCCCGCCAGCTCGGCGGCAAGAAGCCGGACGAGGTCCGGCTGACCCACCCCGCGCAGTGGGGCCCGGTGCGCCGCAACGTCCTGCTCTCCGCCGCCCGCCAGGCCGGCATGGGCTCCAACCTCGTGCTCGTGCCGGAGCCGGTCGCGGCCGCCGCGCACTTCGCGTCCTTCCCCGGCCAGACCCTCGTGCCCGGCCAGGCCCTCGCCGTGTACGACCTCGGCGCCGGCACGTTCGACGTCGCCATCGTCGGCGCCACCCAGAACGGTTTCGTGGTGCTCGCCGAGGCCGGACTGCCCGACCTCGGCGGTCTCGACGTCGACCAGGCGCTGCTCGAGCACGTCGGCCGGCAGGTGTCGATCCGCGACCCGGGTCGCTGGCAGAGCCTGCTGCGTCCGGTCTCCACCGGCGACCGCCGCGCCCAGCGCGCGCTGCGCGAGGACGTGAAGGCGGCCAAGGAGTCGCTGTCGCGACACCCGCAGACCGAGGTGCCGCTGCCGGAGCCGTTCGACGACGTGCTGGTCACGCGGGTCGAGCTGGAGGCGTTGATCCGGCCGGGGCTGCTGCGCAGCGTCGAGCTGCTCGCCGGCACCATCCGGTCGACCGGCATGACGCCGAACCGGCTCGTCGGCATCTACCTCGTCGGCGGCTCCAGCCGCATCCCGCTGATCGCGACGCTCATCGCGGAGCAGATGCGGGTCGTCCCGACCAGCCTGGACCAGCCGGAGACGGCCGTCGCCCTCGGCGCGCACCACGTGCCGCAGGAGGGCATCACGCTGCGGACCAGCGACATCAGCAGCACCATCGAGGACGTCCAACGCACCAGGCAGGTGATCGCGCCGCGCACCAGCGGGTTCGCCGCGGGGCCCTCGGCGCCGCCACCGCCGCCACCGACGCAGGCCACGCCCGCGCAGAACCCGTACCCGAACAGCGGCCCGCAGCGGGTGCAGCAGGGCCCGCCAAGCGGTCCGACGCCGGTGCCCGCGAGGGCCGCGCAGCAGCCCGGCCCCCAGGCGTACCCGGTGCAGCACCACCCGCACCCGTCGTCGGGCGGGTCGTCCAACAAGGGCTGGTACATCGCCACCGCGGTGGTCGCGGTCGTGGTGATCGCCGTGGTCAGCATCATCATCGCCACGTCCGGCGGCGACTCCGGTGGCGCGGCGAGCGGCGGCGCCTGCGCCGACCGCAGCGCCGACGGCAAGGGTTTCAGCGAGTGCATGCGCAACGTCGCCGGCTCGGTCCTCGAGAAGAACGACTGCAAGTCGGGCGCCGCGAGCCCCGCGGGCGGCGAGCCGATCGAGACCCCGGGCGCGACCACCGCCACCTGCACGATGGACGACACGCACACCGTCATGTACATGCACTTCGGCGGCAGCGACAAGGCCGACGGCACCGAGCAGTCCGGCGTCGAGACCGCCCAGCAGTACATCGACACCCTGGTCAAGCAGCTGAAGGGCCTCGGAACCGGCGGCGACCCGAAGACGGGCGACTGGGACGGCGACGGCATGGCCGGCACGTACAGCGCGATCGACATCGGCGGCGGCAGCGGCATGCTCATCTTCGCGGTGAACGACTCGCCGGTCACCGGTGTGCTGATGAACATCGACATCAGCAGCTCGGGCGGCGGCGGCGACCTCGTCTCCTTCTTCAACGACCATGTGAAGCCGGGCGCCGACGGCGTCGCGTAGCCACACGGGTTCCCCGGGTCCGGCCACGCGGCTGAGCCGGACGTGGCAGCATCTTCGTGACCAAGCCAGCGAGGGGAGAGTCGTGGCCGTCCTGTCGGTTGACCTCGGTACGTCCAACACGGTCGCCGTGCTGTCCGCGCACGGCAGGCCGCCACGGGTGGTCGAGGTGGACGGGTCCGCCACGATGCCGTCCGCACTTTTCGCCGCCGACGACGGGAACCTCGTGGTCGGCCGGGACGCAGAACGGCAGGCCCGACTGGACCCGGCCCGGTTCGAGCCGAACCCGAAGCGGCGCGTCGACGAGGGCACGCTGCTGCTCGGTGACGTGGTCGTGCCGGTCACCGAGGCACTGTCGGCCGTCCTGCGCCGGGTCGCGGAGGAGACGTCCCGCCAGCTCGGCGGCGCCAAACCCGACGAGGTCCGCCTGACCCACCCCGCGCAGTGGGGCCCGGTCCGGCGCAACGTGTTGCTCGCCGCCGCCCGCCTCGCTGGCATGGGCTCCAGCCTGGTCCTCGTGCCGGAGCCGGTCGCCGCGGCCGCCCACTTCGCCTCCTTCCCCGGCCAGCAGCTCGGCCCCGGCCAGGCGCTCGCCGTCTACGACCTCGGCGCCGGCACGTTCGACGTCGCGATCGTGGCCGCCACCCAGAACGGTTTCGTGGTGCTCGCCGAGGCCGGACTGCCCGACCTCGGCGGACTGGACGTCGACCAGGCGCTGCTCGAGCACGTCGGCCGACAGGTGTCGATCCGTGACCCGAGCCGCTGGCAGCGCATCCTGCGGCCGGAGTCGACGGCCGACCGCCGCGCCCGCCGCGCCATGGCCGAGGACGTGAAGGCCGCCAAGGAGGCCCTCTCCCGGCACCCGCAGACCGAGGTGCCGTTGCCGGAGCCGTTCGAGGACGTCCTGGTCACCCGCATCGAGCTGGAGGCCCTGATCCGGCCGAGCCTGCTGCGCAGCGTGGAGCTGCTCGCCGGCACCATCCGGTCGACCGGCATTACCCCGGACCGCCTGGTCGGCATCTACCTGGTCGGCGGCTCCAGCCGGATCCCGCTGATCGCGACCCTGATCGCGGAGCAGCTGCGGGTCGTCCCGTCGAGCCTGGACCAGCCGGAGACGGCGGTCGCGCTCGGCGCGCACCACGTGACCCAGGAGGGCGTCAGCCTCCGCACCTCGAACCTCGGCCCGGCCCAGCAGCTCCCGCCGCCGACCGGCGGCTTCCGGCCGCCGCTCCAGACCGGCCCGACGCCGACCCCGCCGCAGCAACAGGTGCCCCAGCAACAGGTGCCGCCGCAGCGTGCCCCGCACACGGGACCGACGCCGGTCGCGCCGCCGCAGACCGGCCCCAACCCGGTCATGGGCCCGCCGAGCACGGCGTTCCCCGCGCAGCAGGCCGCGCCCAAGCCCGCCAACCCGGGCCGGCGCAAGCTCCTGATCGGTGTCGCCGCGGTCGTCGCGCTCGCGGTCGTCGCCGTCGGCGCGGTGTTCCTCCTGCGTCCCGCCAGCGACCTGCCGACCGCGGACAGCTGCCAGCAGAAGGGCGACACCGACAGCGAGGGCTTCAGCCAGTGCCTGCGCCAGCTCGCCGGCACGGTCGCCGACAACAGCGACTGCAAGCCGGCCAAACAGGGCAGCGGCGCGGACGTGTCGTGCTCGCTCTCGGACAACTACCAGGTCAGCTACGCGCACGTGGCCTCGGAGCAGGACGCGCAGAAGCTCGCGAACACCGAGCTCGGCCCGATGTCCGACGGCGACCACGTGCAGGCCGAGTGGCGGGGCAACGGCCTCGACGGGCGCTGGCGGGCCGGCGTGAGCGGCGGCACCGGCGTGCTGGTGTTCACGGTCAAGGGCCGGCCGCTGGTCGGCTGGCTGACCAGGACCGAGCTGCGCGCCGCGGACGACTTCACCCCGGACGTGCTCGGCGACTACTTCGCGGAGAAGGTCCAGCCGGGCATCTAGCGCCGCCTGCGCAGGGCCATCACGCCGATCAGGATCGTCGCGACGAGGCCGGCGATGATCCCGAGGTCCAGCAGGATCGACTCGAGACCGGACGGTTCGAGATCGATGGCGAGTCGCATGAGGCGAATTCTCGCAGATCGGGACCGGCTCGTAGGGTGGCGTCGATGCGTATCACGGATTTCCGCAATCTGATGGCCAAGGAGTTCGGCGAGATCCGGGCCGACATGCTTGCTCGCGACCATGTGTTCAGCGCGCTCGGCAGCCGCACGGTGGACGAGGCGCTGGAGGCCGGGATGCCCGCGAAGGAGATCTGGCGGGTCGTCTGCGAGGTGTTCGAGGTGCCGCCGGAGCGTCGGTGACCCATCGGCGTGTCGTCGCGAGATCGAACACCAGTTCGGCTACCGTGACTGTCCACAGCAGGGTGGGTTGTCCACAGGTCGGCCCCTCGGCCCGGAATTGTCGGTGCTTGCCGCTAGCGTCGCCGGCGTGAGTGCGAAGCGGTCTAAAAACAACCAAGGTGGATCTCAGATGGCAGCATCAGCTCCCGATCGCGCGAAGGCGTTGGACCTGGCCCTCGCGCAGATCGACAAGAACTTCGGCAAGGGATCGGTGATGCGCCTCGGCGACGAGGCCCGCGCCCCGATAGAGGTCATCCCGACCGGGTCCATCGCGCTGGACGTGGCGCTGGGCATCGGCGGCCTGCCGCGCGGCCGCGTCGTGGAGATCTTCGGTCCTGAGTCGTCCGGTAAGACGTCGCTGGCACTGCACGCCGTTGCCAACGCGCAGAAGGCGGGCGGCATCGCGGCGTTCATCGACGCGGAGCACGCGCTCGACCCGGACTACGCCAAGAACCTCGGCGTGGACACCGACGCGCTGCTGGTGTCCCAGCCGGACACCGGTGAGCAGGCGCTGGAGATCGCGGACATGCTGATCCGCTCCGGCGCACTGGACATTCTCGTCATCGACTCGGTGGCCGCGCTCGTGCCGCGCGCCGAGATCGAGGGCGAGATGGGCGACAGCCACGTCGGCCTGCAGGCCCGGCTGATGAGTCAGGCGCTGCGCAAGCTCGCCGGTGCGCTGAGCAACTCCGGCACCACCGCGATCTTCATCAACCAGCTGCGCGAGAAGATCGGCGTGATGTTCGGCTCGCCGGAGACCACCACGGGTGGCAAGGCGCTGAAGTTCTACGCGTCGGTGCGCCTGGACGTCCGTCGCATCGAGACGCTCAAGGATGGCGGCGAGGCGGTCGGCAACCGGACCCGCGTCAAGGTCGTCAAGAACAAGGTCGCGCCGCCGTTCAAGCAGGCCGAGTTCGACATCCTCTACGGCAAGGGCGTCAGCCGCGAGGGCTCGCTCATCGACATGGGTGTCGAGCAGGGCATCCTGCGCAAGTCCGGCGCCTGGTACACGTACGAGGGCGACCAGCTGGGCCAGGGCAAGGAGAACGCGCGGAAGTTCATGCGCGACAACCCGGACGTGGCCAACGAGGTCGAGAAGCGGATCAAGGACAAGCTCGGCATCGGCGCCAAGCTGGACGCCGAGGAGATCGAGCCGGTGCCGGCGCCGGTCGACTTCTGATCGGATGACGGAGCCGCGCAACCCGAGGCGGCGAGGCAGCCGGAGGACGACGGGCTCGTCCTCCGGTGAGGACCGGCGCCCGGCCGTGCCGGAGGACCCGGTCCACCAGGCGAGGGAGATCTGCCTGCGGCTGCTGACCGTTCGGCCACGCACGCGGGTCGAGCTGATGCAGGCCTTGCTGCGCAAGGGAATCGAAGAGGATGTGGCCGAGCAGGTGCTCGGTCGGCTCGACGAGGTGGGCCTCGTCGACGACGCCGCGTTCGCCGAGGTGTGGGTGCGGTCCCGGCACAACCACCAGGGCCTCGGCCGACGCGCTCTGGCGGTCGAGCTGCGTCGCAAGGGCGTGACGGACGACTTCGCGGCCACCGCGCTGGAGGCGGTCGACGCCGACGCGGAGGAAGAACGCGCCCGGCAGCTGGTACGCAAGCGGTTGCGGGTGCTGGGCGGCGCCGACGAGCCCTCGAAGATCCGGAAGCTGGTGGGGATGCTGGCGCGGAAGGGCTACTCCGAGGGCTTGGCGTTCCGGGTGGTGAAGGACGAACTGCGTGTGGCGGGGGAGGAGACTTCGCTGCTGGACGAGTCGTTTTGATCGGTGCCGCGGTGCCGGAGGTGCATCGACTGGCCGCATCCAACGGGTTACGACCCGATTGACAGCCACAGTGAGGGCCCATCTGTTGCGGCCCACCGGTCGCGATCAGCCGCCCCGGTCTACCGCCGGCGAGCCCGGCCAAGCGCCAGCCCTGGCCGTCCCCAACTCGCCGGCTCAGCGCAGCGTCGCTCCGCCCCACCTTTGTGCCGCGTCCCGTTTGCCGTCGGCGGCGGCATGCATTGCCTCCGTTCGGCGATAGGCGCCCCAACGGGACCCGCCGTTCCCTGATCGTGACCAACCCGGCCCATCTGATTCGGTTCCGTCGCGTGATTTCGGCCATGTCGCAGCGCCCGCTAACCGCATTGCATTCTGTATACAACGCCACCTCCGCCTATCGAGACGGCCGCAATTCGGCTTCGTTGCGCCATTTCCGCTTCGTGGTGTTGGTCACCGCGATCGATCAAGTTCGCCTTTGGCTATGCCGTCCGGCGCACACTCATCGCGGGGAGTACGGTCTTCCGGTGACCAGGCCGCCATGCGCTGCCCCGCCACGGTTCAACGTGCTGCAGGACACCTTCGGCACAGGCCGCCGACCGGGGCTTTCCCACCGTGTGGTACTTCTCCACTGGCCACCGACGGCACAGTTGGCGGCTCGGCGCCGCCCCCGGCTGGCGAGAACGGCGTCGGAGGCGAGCAGACGATAGGGAAGGTGCGAGCATGTCGACCCATCGCTCGCATTCACCCTCCCCGGGGCGCTCTGGTGTGACATGCGGAACGCCGCCGCCGGCACGGATCACCGTTAGTCTCTGACAATCAAATCTTTCGTTCTGGAGTCGAGGACAACAATGAAGGCAGGCGTCGGTGCCCCCGACCGGGCGCAAATATCCGAGCGCACGTATCGGACCGACCGTTGGTGGGCCTGGCCGCTGAGCATGGGCGCCGTTCTGGCGTTCTTCGTCGTCTACGCGACGATCCGCATCTTCATGAACAAGTATTACTGGGCCGGCGAGGAGCACTACCTCACGCCGATCTACTCGCCGTGTCTTAGCGACTCGTGCGTCCCCGGCTCCAGCCACTTCGGCACGCCGCTGCCGGAGTTCCCGGTGTTCCTGCCGATCGCGGTCATCTCGTTCATCATCCTGGCCGGGTTCCGCGCCACCTGCTACTACTACCGGAAGACCTACTACCGGTCGTTCTTCCTGTCGCCGGCCGCGTGCGCGGTGCCGGAGCCGCGCGGCAAGTACTCGGGTGAGAGCAAGTTCCCGCTGGTGCTGCTCAACTCGCACCGCTACTTCTTCTACGGCGCCCTCATCTTCGCGCTGATCAACCTCTACGACGCGGTACTTGCCTTCCACGGCAAGGACGGCGGCGTCGGCATGGGGCTCGGCACGGTCATCATCGTCATCAACTTCCTGATGCTGGCCGCCTACACGCTCTCCTGCCACGCCTGCCGGCACATCATCGGCGGCAAGCTGAAGAGCTTCTCGCAGCACCCGATCCGGTACCGCTACTGGACATTCGTGTCGAAGCTCAACCCCCGGCACGGCCAGTTCGCCATGATCTCGCTGTTCACGGTGATCCTGACCGACGCATACATCATGGCGGTGTCCGCGGGGTGGATCACCGACCTGCGGATCTTCAACTGAGACTGAGAAGGACTCATGGTTCAGGTTCAGGTCGAACGCTTCGACTACGACGTCATCGTCATCGGCGCCGGCGGCGCCGGGCTCCGCGCGGCCATCGAGGCCCGGCAGCAGGGCAAGCGCACCGCCATCATCAGCAAGTCGCTGTTCGGCAAGGCGCACACCGTGATGGCCGAGGGCGGCTGCGCCGCCTCGATGGGCAACGTCAACGAGAAGGACAACTGGCAGGTCCACTTCCGCGACACCATGCGCGGCGGCAAGTTCCTCAACAACTGGCGGATGGCGGAGCTGCACGCCAAGGAGGCCCCGGAGCGGGTCTGGGAGCTGGAGACCTACGGCGCGCTGTTCGACCGCACCAAGGACGGCAAGATCAGCCAGCGCAACTTCGGCGGGCACACCTACCCCCGGCTCGCGCACGTCGGTGACCGCACCGGCCTCGAGATGATCCGCACCATGCAGCAGAAGATCGTGTCGCTGCAGCAGGAGGACTTCGCGGAGACCGGCGACTACGAGTCCAACCTCAGGGTCTTCTCGGAGTGCACGGTCACCGAGCTGATCAAGGATCACCCGGGTCCGGGTGTCCCGGAGGAACAGGGTCGGATCGCCGGCGCGTTCGCCTACTGGCGCGACACCGGCAAGTTCGTGCTGTTCCAGGCGCCGGCCATCGTGCTGGCGACCGGCGGTATCGGCAAGTCCTTCAAGGTCACGTCGAACTCCTGGGAGTACACAGGGGACGGTCACGCGCTCGCGCTGCGGGCCGGCGCGACGCTGATCAACATGGAGTTCGTCCAGTTCCACCCGACCGGCATGGTCTGGCCGCCCAGCGTCAAGGGCATCCTCGTCACCGAGGGCGTGCGCGGCGACGGTGGCGTGCTGAAGAACTCCGACGGCAAGCGCTTCATGTTCGAGTATGTCCCGGACGTCTTCAAAGGACAGTACGCGGAGACCGAGCAGGAAGCCGACGGCTGGTACGCCGACCAGGACAACAACCGCCGCACCCCGGACCTGCTGCCGCGCGACGAGGTCGCCCGCGCCATCAACTCCGAGGTGAAGGAAGGCCGCGGCTCACCGCACGGTGGCGTGTTCCTGGACATCGCCAGCCGGCTGTCCGCCGAGGAGATCCGCAAACGGCTGCCGTCGATGTACCACCAGTTCAAGGAACTGGCCGACGTGGACATCACCGCGCAGCCCATGGAGGTCGGCCCGACCTGCCACTACGTCATGGGCGGCGTCGAGGTCGACCCGGACACCGCGTCCTCGCGGGTGCCCGGCCTGTTCGCGGCCGGTGAGGTCGCCGGCGGCATGCACGGCTCCAACCGGCTCGGCGGCAACTCGCTGTCCGACCTGATCGTGTTCGGCCGGCGCGCCGGCATCGGCGCGGTTGAGTACCTAAACTCGCTCGAGCAGCGGCCGACGATCTCCGAGTCCGATGTCGACGTCGCGGCGCACCAGGCGGTGAGCCCGTTCGACTGGCCGGAGGGCGGCCAGGCCGAGAACCCGTACACGATCCACGCCGAGCTGCAGCAGTCGATGAACGACCTGGTCGGCATCATCCGCAAGCACGAGGAAGTCCAGCAGGCGCTGGACAAGCTGGCGGAGCTGCAGTCGCGAGCACGCAACGTGGCCGTCGAGGGCCGCCGTGAGTTCAACCCGGGCTGGCACCTCGCGCTCGACCTGCGCAACATGCTGCTGGTCAGCCAGTGCGTCGCGAAGGCGGCGCTCCTGCGCACGGAGAGCCGCGGCGGGCACACCCGCGACGACTTCCCCGGTATGGACGCGAAGTGGCGCAACACGCTGCTGGTGTGCGAGGCCGACGGCGACGACGCGAAGGTCAGCCCGCAAGACCAGTTGCCCATGCGCGACGACCTGCTCGAGCTCTTCGAGCTCTCCGAGCTGGAGAAGTACTACACCGACGGAGAGCTGGTCGACCACCCGGAGAGGGCCGGATCGTGAGCGAGCTTGCGAGCGAGGGGGCATCATGAGTTATAAGGCCAATTTCAAGGTGTGGCGGGGAGACGCCGACGCCGGTGACCTCCAGGACTACATCATCGAGGTCAACGAGGGCGAGGTCGTCCTCGACATCATCCACCGGCTGCAGGCCACGCAGGCGCCGGACCTCGCCGTCCGGTGGAACTGCAAGGCCGGCAAGTGCGGGTCGTGCTCGGCGGAGATCAACGGCATGCCGCGCCTCATGTGCATGACGCGGATGTCGGTGTTCACCGAGGACGAGACGGTGACCGTCACGCCGCTGCGCACCTTCCCGGTGATCCGCGACCTCGTGACCGACGTGTCCTTCAACTATGAGAAGGCACGGGAGATCCCGTCGTTCGCGCCGCCGAAGAACCTCGGGCTCGGCGAGTACCGGATGAAGCAGCAGGATGTCGAGCGCTCGCAGGAGTTCCGCAAGTGCATCGAGTGCTTCCTGTGCCAGAACACCTGCCACGTGGTCCGGGACCACGAGGAGAACAAGGAGAACTTCGCGGGTCCCCGGTTCCTCATGCGGATCGCCGAGCTGGACATGCACCCCCTCGACACCGAGGACCGGGTGCGGGACGCGCAGGAGGAGCACGGCCTCGGGTACTGCAACATCACCAAGTGCTGCACCGAGGTGTGCCCCGAGCACATCAAGATCACTGACAACGCGCTGATCCCCATGAAGGAGCGCGTGATCGACGAGAAGTACGACCCGGTGGTGTGGCTGGGCAACAAGCTGTTCCGCCGCAGCGGCAGCCGCCGCTGACCACGGTCCACACAGGAGCCGCGCCCACCTCGGGCGCGGCTCTTTTGTTTGTGGCCACCCGCTACGCGGGTTTCCGCGCCAGCAGGAAGGCGTGCGGGGTCCGCTCAGTGACCTCGGCTTCGCGGACCGTGGTGGCGTGCACGGGCAGCCCGGCCGCGGCCAGCAGGCCGGCCATCCGATCGGGTCTGCGGCGGTGGAAGACCAGCGTCACGTCGTGGCCGAGCGCGGAGGTCATGTGCAGTGGCTCGTCGCCGATCTGGAACGCCACCAGCAGGTGGCCGCCGGGCTTGAGCACCCGGTTGAACTCGGCGAGGGCGGTCGGCAGGTCGGGGTCCGGCACGTGGATGGTCGAGTACCACGCGACCACCCCGCCGACGGACTCCGACGGCGTGGTCAGCGCGAGCATCGACCCGACCTCGAACGACACCGTCGGGCACGTTTCCCTTGCCACGGCAAGCATTCCGGGGGACAGGTCGACGCCCGACACCGGCACCCCGAGGCCGTGCAGAAGCGCGGTTACCAGTCCGGTGCCGCACCCGACGTCGAGCACCGGACCCCGCACGACCGACGCGAACAGGCCCAGCACCGACCGTTCGACGGGCTTGGTCAGCTCGTCGCGAAAGTGGACCGCGTAGTCGGCGGCCACCGCGTCGTAGGAGACGCGGGTGGCCGCCAGGTAGTCAGCGGATCCCGGCACCGCCACCGCCACCGGCGTCCGCGATGAGCCCGATCTCGGCCGCCTTCGCGCCGCCGTCGGTCAGCTCGATGTGCTTCTTGCTGCGCCGCTCCCGCTTCTGCAGGTACGTCGCGAGCCACGTGAGCAGCAGGCACATGCCGATGTAGATGCCCGCCACGACGATCGCGGTCGGGACGAACGGGCGGCTGAACGCGCCCTGGCCGCCGATGTACTGCGCGTACTTCAGCAGCTCGTCGTAGGTGATGAGGAAGCCGAGCGCGGTGTCCTTCAGCAGCACGACGAGCTGGCTGATGATCGTCGGCATCATCGACCGCAGCGCCTGCGGGATCAGGATCAGGACCATGACCTGCGTCTTGCGCATGCCGAGCGCGTACGCGGCCTCCGCCTGGCCGCGGGGCAGCGACTGGATGCCGGCGCGGAACACCTCCGCCAGCACCGAGCCGTTGTACAGCATCAGGCCGAGCACCACGGCCAGGTACGGCGACATCTCGACGCCGACCTTCGGCAGGCCGTAGTAGAACAGGAACATCAGGATCAGCAGCGGGATCGCGCGGAACAGTTCGACGACGAACGCCGACACCATCCGCACCGGCTTGTGCTCGGAGAGCCGGCCCGCGGCGAACACCGCACCGAACAGCAGCGCCAGCACGGCGCCGAGCGCGAACGCCTTCAGCGTCGCGAGGACCGCGGAGATCAGGTCCTCCTGGACCTGCTGGTACTGCAGCCACGCCCACTTGCGGGCGGTGAACTGGCCGCTGTCGTAGAAGCGCCAGCCGATGTAGGCGAGGACGCCGAGCAGCACGAGCCCGCCGAGCACGGCCAGCGACCGGTGCCGGATGCGAGCGCGGGGCCCAGGCGCGTCGAACAGGACGTTGCTCATCGGGCCACGCTCCAACGCTTCTCGAGGGACCGCTGCACGAAGGTCAGCACCATCACCAGGACGAGGAAGCCCAGCGAGACCCACAGCAGGCCGACCAGCTGGTTCTCACCCTCGTCGGACAGGACCGAGCGGATCCGGCCGGCCTCGGCGACCGAGAAGCCGGCGGCGATCGTGGTGTTCTTCAGCAGGGCGATCAGCGTGCTCACCAGCGGCGGCACCACCGACCGCAGCGCCTGCGGGAGGATGATCTCGGCCAGCGACTGGCCGAACGTCAGGCCGAGCGCCCGCGCCGCCTCCGCCTGCCCCAGCGGCACCGTGTTGATGCCGGACCGGACGACCTCGCAGATGAACGCCGACGTGTACACCGACAGCGCGACGACCGCGGCGGTGAAGTAGGACAGCTCGAGGATTTCCAGGTACGGGTAGGCGAAGACGAAGAACAGGAACACCAGCGTCAGCGGGGTGTTCCGGACGATGGTGACGTAGAGGGTGCCGGCGGCGCGGAACACGGGCACCGGGCTCACCCGCAGCATCGCCAGGACCACGCCGAACACCAGGGACACGACCCCGGCGATCAGAAACAACTCGACAGTGGTGAGGAAGCCGTCTCGAAACAACGGCCAATAGTCGATCAGTATGTTCATCGGGCCTTCCCCACCGGTACTTGTGTTAACGAGCGGTGGGTGGTCACCACATCGGGTGACCACCCACCAACGGGCCTAGCTCAGTAGCGGTCCAGCTCCGGCGGCGAGGCCTTGGAGCCCGACTTGCCGAGGGTGCTGTCGTAGATGTCCTGCCAGGTGCCGTCGTCGTAGGCGGCCTGCAGGATGTCGTTCACCTTGTCCCGCAGCGCCTTGTCGTCCTTCGGCAGGCCGATGCCGTACGGCTCCTCGGAGAACGGCTTGCCGATGACCTTCAGGTTGTCCGGGTCCTGCGCGGCGAAGCCCTTCAGGATGGCGTCGTCGGTCGTGACCGCGTCGACCTCCTTGGTGAGGAGCTTGTCGACGCACTGCGAGTAGCCCTGGAACTCGACGATGTTGCCCGGCTCGGTCAGGCCCTCCTCGCGGACCCGCTGGATCGGCGTCGAGCCGGTCACCGAGCACACCTTCTTGCCCTTGAGGGTGTCCTTGCCGGTGATCGAGTCGTCATCCGCGCGGACCAGCAGGTCCTGACCGGCCATGAAGTACGGGCCGGCGAAGGAGATCTGCTCCTTGCGCTTGTCGTTGATCGTGTAGGTGCCGACGTAGTAGTCGACGGTGCCCTGCGCGACCGCGGCCTCACGGCCGGCGGACTGCACGGTCTTGTACTCGAGCTGGTCTTCCGTGAAGCCGAGCTTCGCGGCGACGAGGCGCGCGATCTCGATGTCGAAACCGGAGTACTTGCCGGTCGTCGGGTCCTTGAACCCGAGGCCGGGCTGGTCCTCCTTGACGCCGATGACGACCTTGCCGTTCTGCGTCATCCGCTCGAAGGTCGGGGAGCCCTCGACCTTCACGTCCTCTGCCACCTTCTGGGTGGTCGACGGGCCGCCGCCGGTCGTGTCGTCGGTCGGCGTGCCCTCCTTGCCGCATGCGGTCATGGCAAGGCCACCGACCAGCAGCCCAATCGCCAGGGTACGAACCCTCATCGTCTTCTTCTCTCCTGCTCTGTAGGTCAGGCGGCGCGGGCGAGCACGCCGCGACAGCACTCCTCAGTGGGTGAGGATCTTTCCCAGGAAATCCTTCGCCCGATTGGACTTCGGCGCGGAGAAGAACTCTTTCGGGGTGGAGTCCTCGACGATCTCGCCGTCGGACATGAATACCACCCGGTGTGCCGCGTTGCGCGCGAAACCCATCTCGTGGGTGACCACCAGCATCGTCATGCCGTCCTTGGCGAGCCCGGTCATGACGTCGAGCACCTCGTTGATCATCTCGGGGTCGAGCGCCGAGGTCGGCTCGTCGAAGAGCATGACCTTGGGGCGCATCGCGAGAGCCCGGGCGATCGCGGCCCGCTGCTGCTGGCCGCCGGAGAGCTGAGCAGGGTACTTCTGCGCCTGGTTGGCGATGCCGACCCGCTCGAGCAGCTCCATCGCGGTCCGCTTGGCCTCCGCGGGCGCGGTCTTGCGCACCTTCACGGGGGCCAGCTGGACGTTGTCCACGATGGTCTTGTGGGCGAACAGGTTGAACGACTGGAACACCATGCCGACGTCGGCGCGCAGTGTCGCCAGCTCCTTGCCCTCCGCGGGCAGCGGCCTGCCGTCGATCTCGATCAGGCCGGAGTTGATCGGCTCGAGGCGGTTGATCGAGCGGCAGAGCGTGGACTTCCCGGAGCCGGACGGCCCGAGCACCACGACCACCTGGCCCTTGGGGACCTCGATGTTGATGTTCTTGAGCACGTGCAGCTGGCCGAAGTACTTGTCCACCTCGACCATCCGGATCATCGGGGTGTCGGGGTTCGCTTCGGTCATCAATCCTCCACGTGCGCGCGTTCACACCAGGCGTCGAAGAGACTATCGGCCCGGTAATGGGCGGAAACCTACCCCCACCGAGCGCGAAGTTCATGCCGCTTTGAGCACACCCAAGGTCTCAACTCGGTCACACCGGTAGGCTCGGCAGCTGAGATGAGCACTCGCACTTACCAGGTACGCACATTCGGTTGTCAGATGAATGTGCACGACTCCGAGCGGCTGGCCGGCCTGCTGGAGGACGCTGGGTACGCGCCGGCCTCCGATGGCGGCGTGCCGGACGTCCTCGTGCTGAACACGTGCGCGGTCCGCGAGAACGCGGACAACAAGCTGTACGGCAATCTTGGCCACTTGCGGCCAACGAAGGACGCGAATCCGGGCATGCAGATCGCCGTCGGCGGCTGCCTCGCGCAGAAGGACCGCGGCGAGATCGTGTCGAGGGCGCCGTGGGTGGACGTCGTGTTCGGCACGCACAACCTCGGCGCGCTGCCGGCCCTGCTCGACCGCGCGCGGCACAACGACGAGGCCCAGGTGGAGATCCTGGAGTCGCTCGAGACGTTTCCCTCCACGCTGCCGGCCCGGCGCGACTCGGCGCACTCCGGCTGGGTGTCGGTGTCGGTCGGCTGCAACAACACGTGCACGTTCTGCATCGTCCCGTCGCTGCGCGGCAAGGAGAAGGACCGGCGGCCCGGCGACGTCCTCGCCGAGGTCGAGGCCCTGGTCGCCGAGGGCGTGCTGGAGGTGACGCTGCTCGGGCAGAACGTGAACTCCTACGGCGTCGAGTTCGGCGACCGGTTCGCGTTCGGCAAGCTGCTGCGCGCGTGCGGCTCGATCGACGGCCTCGAGCGCGTGCGGTTCACCTCGCCGCACCCGAAGGACTTCACCGACGACGTCATCGCCGCCATGGCCGAGACGCCCAACGTCTGCCACCAGCTGCACATGCCGCTGCAGTCCGGGTCCGACCGGCTGCTGAAGGAGATGCGCAGGTCCTACCGGTCGAAGCGGTACCTGTCGATCATCGACAACGTGCGCGCGGCGATGCCGGACGCGGCGATCACCACGGACATCATCGTGGGCTTCCCCGGCGAGACCGAGGCGGACTTCCAGGACACGCTCGACGTCGTGCGGGCCGCGCGGTTCTCCTCCGCGTTCACGTTCCAGTACTCGAAACGGCCGGGCACGCCGGCCGCCACGCTGCCGGACCAGCTGTCGAAGGAGGTGGTCCAGGAGCGCTTCGAGCGGCTGATCGCCGTGCAGGAGGAAGTCTCCTGGGACCTCAACAAGGAGCTGGTCGGGCGGCCGGTCGAGGTACTGGTGTCCACCGGGGAGGGCCGCAAGGACGCGGACACCCGGCGGCTGTCGGGCCGGGGGCGGGACGGGCGGCTGGTGCACTTCGCACCGGGCGCCGCCACGGTCCGCCCCGGCGACGTGGTCGAGGCGGTGATCACCTACGCGGCGCCGCACCACCTGGTCGCGGACGGCGCGCTGGTGTCGCACCGCAGGACCCGCGCGGGCGACAACTACGCGGAGGGCGTGCGGCCGCGCACGTCCGGGGTCGGCCTCGGGCTGCCGTCGTTCGGCGCGCCCGCGAGCCAGAATGAGCCGGTGGGTGGATGCGCAGTCCGATGACCGAGGACGACCCGAAGCTGGGCGAGGAGATCGACGAGGTCGGGCGCAGGGCGTCGCGGACCGTCGAGCTGGGCGGGCGCGCCGTGGTGCTCTCCGTCGCGGTGTTCCTGCTGATCGTCGGCCTGGTGCTGCCGTGGATGAACGGCGCGTCCGGGCTCGAGGTGCTGATCGGCGCGGAGGGCGGCAAGGCGTCGATGGTGCCGCGCCTGTTCGCGCTGACCGCCGTGGTGTTCGGCGTGCTGACCTCGGCGGCGACGCTGATCACCCGCCGGTGGGTGCTCGCGTGGGCCGGCGCGGCGGGCGGCTGGTTCGCGTCGGTGGACGGGATGCTGGCGATCTGGTCGCGGCAGTCGTCCGGCAGCGCACCGGGCATCGGGCTGATCATCGCGGTGGTCGCCATGGTGGCGATCGCGATCCTGTGGTTCCGCACGGCGGCGTCCCGCAGCTGAGTTCGGTGTTCGGCAACGCCGCTCACCGCGCTGCCGGGAGTGGCCGCCGGCCCCTCGAACCACGCTACGGCAAGGGACCGACAGTGCCGCCCGTCGCCGGCCGGCTCGCGGCTGGTTGTCCACAGCCGTCCGGTTGTCCACAGGCCGACACCGACGCGCCGGCTTCCGTCGGTGCCCTGCCGTAGGCTGGAATCCGGGGGCCGGAGGCCAACGCCAGGGCTAGCGCCAATGCCGTGTAGTTAAGGGACGTGGGCGTTTGTCAAGCGCCGCTCGCGCGGGACGGCCGGTGATGCCCTGAAGGACCCCTTCATGTCGTTGAGTGACATGAAGGGGTCCTTCAGGGCATTTGCCG
>Ga0193742_1000055_pt1 | contig 76974 bp, 124 predicted proteins | sample L2c1metaG_FD_165511 | JGI IMG/M metagenome (GOLD analysis project Ga0193742, IMG submission 165511) | Soil microbial communities from a riparian zone of the East river system, Colorado, United States - L2c1 | ecosystem: Environmental > Terrestrial > Soil > Riparian zone | place: USA: East... | reverse complement strand
CGTATGCGTATGGCATGTCGAACTGCTCGAGGTTGATCTTGGCCTGCTCGTCTCCGACAGCGGCCGCGATGCGGTTCACGTGATGCGCGCCGTTGTCATGCTCGACCACGAGCATGGCCATGTGTGTCATCGGGAACGCGTGGCGAGTGATGGCGACCGGCTTGTCCTTGGGCAGCACCCGGAAGCTGTTGTCGTCACGCATTATCATGGTGTCGCCGACATGAACGACGAACGAGACGGTCAGCCCGTGATTGCCGCCATCGAAATCGTGAGGCGTGCCCTGATCGCAGATCGGATGCAGAAAGGCGTGCAGCTCGTCGGTCTTGACGCATGCCGCCGGCTCACCGTCGTCTTCGTGCAGTAGAAAGCTCTTCATGGTAGTCTCCACAGTTTTGAGGTTGATGATGGTCAGAAGTCTTCGCTGATTCGCGGCATGACCGTGCCGTTTGCGACCACGATGTTCATCTTCTCCCAGATGGCCCGGGCCGCAAAGGTCGAGAGCACGATGCCGCGGAAGTTGTCCTTCTGCACCACCATGTCGCCGCACCTATTCGACACGAACGTTGGATCGTGGATAGCGTCGTGCAGCGCCCGCACCGCCATGTCCTTGCGCTCCTGTTCGGTGTAGGGCTGTCGTCCGTCCTCAGTGATAGGAACAGAGATACGTGCCGTCATGCTGGTTCTCCATCTTCCATTGATTGGTGCATGCGATGCGCCGCGATGATGCTCTCGGCAAGAACCAGCTCGGGTGTCTTGCCAAGGTTGCGCGGCACGTTGGTCTGCTTCATGAGCGAGAGTGCGCCCAGCCGCAGGGCCTCCTTCACGATCTGCTCGACGTAGAGCAGCTCACCTGAGTGTACCTGCATGGTGACCTCACTGTTTCGTCAGAGTTGGACCGAGCGCGAACTCCACGGACGCCGCGACGATATCCTCGTCGAACTGCTCGTCGCCCACCTTGTACGCCTTCATGATGTCGGCGCAGCATGGGCACTTCATCTCGGCCTTGACTAGGTTAGCGACTTCAGCGCACTTGAAGTACCTTGCGCCCGTGTCTACGTTCTCGTGGACCAACCTCCACGTCAACGTGTCTAGGTCGAATGCCATGCTACCGACCCTCCATGAAGATCTTGAGCTTGAACTCGAAGCGGTCCACGCCATGCACGCGAATCACGGTGCGCGCCCCCATCTGGTGAACCGAGATACTGCCCCGGGGCACACGCTCGCGAATGAGATCAGCCAGCCGCGCGTCGAGCCACGTTCGCAGCGTGGTCGTGGCCTGATTGAGCATCTCTTTCTTCAGGTCGCGTGCGCTCCACTCGACCCAGTCTGGTACGGGCGGCTGGAAGTTGGCCTTGGGAAGATCTGCGAACGTCTTGAGCGGCGTAACGAGTTCTGACTTACGAGACACTGCGAATCCTCCCGGAGATGTCGAGCTGCTCGGCAATTTCAAGCACCTTGCGCTGAGGCTCCTGTCCGCACTGGTCGAAGGCCGCCCGCCATGCCGTGGCCGTGAGCAGCTCGTCGTGCGTCGGCTGCATGTTCAGCTTGACAGCGGTCATGTCCATGCCGGGCATGGCGATGAGGCGCAGCACCTTCATCACCATGGCGGCCCGCTGTATGAGCTCCGATTCCCTCGACGACATCATACTTCTCCGATGTCAAAGACGTGAAACACGCGCGCACCGCCCATTAGCTGCACCGTTCCGAGGAACCTCGATGCGATGATGGTCGAGGACTCCACGTCCTCTACTTCCCATCCCGTACCGAGAACCATGATATGACGCATGCTTTCCGCGGCCGGGTTGTCCACCAGTGCCCAGACCGTGATGAGATTGTTCTGCATCTGCACGCTGAGCAGCGTGGCACCTTTCGCCATCGGAACGACGTTCGTGCCCGGGTTCAAATGAAACTTGTAAATCGTCTTGCTCATGATGAGCTCCTTTGTGAAAAGAAGGGGACCGGCGCGAACCGGTCCCCTGTGTGATATGATACTGGTAGGCGTGGCTTACTTGATCGAGATGTGTTCGTTGTCGATCAGATACCGCAGCGTGTCGGTGCGGTTGTACGGCGGCTTCTCGTTCGCGTAGAAGTCGGCAACCTTCTTGCCGTGGTACTTGTACACGACCGCGATGCGCTTGCCACGCTCGGTGTCGGCACGTGCCGGATTCTCCTTGGTCAACACCTTGATGACCGCCTTCTCGCCGAACTGGTTCTTCACGACAGGCGTGCGCGCGTTGGCGGTCGCAGCCTTCTTCGCGCCCTTCTTCGCAACGGCCTTCTTCGCCGGTGCCTTCGCGGCCTTCTTCGCAACGGCCTTCTTCGCCGGTGCCTTCACAGCTTTCTCGGTAGCCATAGCAGTCTTCTCCGTTGTGGATGCGCCCTTCTGCGCCGTCTTCTTGACGGGCTTCGTCGGTGCAGTAGTCACGGCCTTCTTCGCGGCCGTCTTCTTGACGGGCTTCGGTGCCTTCGCGGCCTCCGCTGCCTTTCTCGCCGCATCGGCCTTGGCCGCTGCGTGGAACTTGATCAGACCCTCGTGAAGCGCGGGCATGACAGCCCTGAGCTTCGTCGCATCCTCCGTCTCGATCAATTGCTGGTCAGGCACCTTGTAACCGATGTCATGCGCGGTTGCCAGTATCTCGCTGTAGAGCGAGAGCGTGGCATCATTGTCGAGATCGGCAATGCCTGTGATAGCCGCAGACCAGTCCTTGACGTCCTTCATGGGTTAGTTCCTGTTACTTTGCCCCATCCTTGTGGGGACTGCCATTATATACACGGACGGGATGTCCGCGCAATTGTGTATCCCAGCGTGTTCCCCCGGCTACTCGGCAACCGGAGGCGTGAGCGGGGGACTGACGATGTCGGCGATGCTCTGCGACGCGGTGAGTAGTTCCTCGTCACTGGGAGCCGGCAGCCATCGCAGTGTATTCGCGAGCCGTATTCCAAGTTCGTGTCGTGCTTCTACTTGAGTAGCGGTGTCAATCTCCTTGTCGCAGTGATCCCAGAGCGTGCCGATGCCAGACTCGATGCTCGTCATGACGTCGGTGAACGTGGCGTGGCCGCGCTTGGCGTACCACTCGACGGCCTCGGGCCTGCCCATCTCGATGAGTAGACCACCCTGCCCGTCGTTGAACGGCCTGTACGACCGCGTGACCAGCACCGCTGCGCAGCCCGGGTTCCGCATGATAGCCTGTCCAGCCGGAGGAGTGTGCCCTTCCGGCAGGTCGGCGGCGTTGCGCTTCATACGCGGACTGGCGAGAAACGGGCACGCGATAGCGGCGTACACCCCGCACGAATAGTGCGACGGCGGCTCGGCGCTAGTTCTCGTGATAACACACATGGGACCGACGACGAAGGCCTTCTTGCTGCCCATGGGTTTCCCGCAGACCCAGCACAGTTTCTCCCTGATGCACCGAATGGTCGTCTCGGGATGCACCACGCGGAAGTCCCATTCGCCGTCCACCTTGCCAGCGAAGAACGGCACGGGATAGCCCTGCCTCGAGACCGGGCGGTCCAGCATGTTGGCGGGCAGCGGTATCGCGCGGATAGATGCGTTGAGATCAGTGGGTTTCAAACTTGACATCGAGTGCCTCCATTGCGGCGTGAAGTGTCTTGCTGCGTTCGAGCATGGCAGCGAGAGCCAACCGCCATGTAGTGATATCGTTGACGGTGTGCTCACCCTCGATCGTGACGTGAAGGTCGTCATCGGCATTGAGCTCGATGACAACGGCACGTCGATAGCGTGCCATGGCCTTCTCGTTGGCCTCGAGAATACTGTCACTCATTTGGTGCCTTCCTTCCCAGCGCCTTGCGCGCTCTGTTGATAGCTGGTGACATGTGAACGGCGAGCCAGTGTTCTATCGCACTCACCGAGTGATTGCGCCCGCCTTCCAGTTTCTCCCATGCCTCGACGAGGTTGTCGCAGGCAGACCAGACCGGGTGCATGGGGTCGGGGCCACCGCCCATGTCCACCTTGATGGCCTTGAGTGGGTCGCGTTCGCGCTTCTTAGCCATGCACCACGCCCTTTCCGTACTGCCACTCGAAGACGCAGCTGTCGCCACCGTCGGTGATCATGATCTTCTTCGTGAGGCCGGCTCTCGCGGCCACGTTGCTCGACTGCGACTTAGCCGTCTTCACGGCGGTCTCGGCATCAACGAACTTCTGTTCGCACCAATACGTGCCATCCGCAGCCCAGACGTACACGCTGAATTCACCTTTGCTCACCGCAACCTCCTGACGAAGTCGCTGATGTTTAACATCTGTTCGTCGCGCGGGCTGGCCTTGCGTACGAACGGCATGACGTCCGGATAGATCACCATGGCAAAGTCGAACGTCGTGAGGCCATCGCGCCAGCGTCTGCAGATACGGTGGTTCCCGTCGACGAACGTGGTGTGCGAGAAGTCTTGCCGCCACACGATGCAGATGGCCGGTCTCTTGAGATCGGCAGGCTTTAGCCGCGCGATACCCTCCTCTTCAACACCACTCGACTGCATGGTGTAGTCGTGCCACTCCTGCGTCGCCTCAGCGCGATACATGGTGAACGGTATTGCACCACTGCCCAGTCCCTGCTTGATGCCGGTGATGTTGATGTGCACGGTGCCGAGCCGGCTCTCGGTCAGCGTGTAGGTCTCCTCGATTGGCGAGACCGTGATGCCATTGTCCGAAAGCATGACGACGGAGCCCTCGAGAGGATGGTTCGCAAGCTCGAACGCACTGCGATGTTCATCCATCGTGTCGATACGATTGACACGCATCTGTGGTATTGTCATTTCCTTACCTTCTCCTGTGAGTGACACTGTATTCGTGAGTACGAACGGAGAGTGTTGGATCTCCTCTTCCGTTCGGCAGTCTTATCCAGACGCGGCGCGCGTCGCATTGCTTGCACGTGGCGTGACCACCATCGTCGGTGACGCCCCAGATGTGCTCCTCTCGTCGCTTGCAATAGTTGCCGCCGAGCCGCTCGTGTGATATACGCCAGTGAGGGCGCACGATGTGCCAGCCGCGACGGGCCTGCGCTATCAGGCGCTTCGCAAGCTGAGTCGACGACTGCTTCGCCGGCAGTCGTAGTGTCAGGTTCGTGTGGTCGAGATACTTGCGCCGCTGCCCACCGCCGATGAAGTGCTTGGTGCTGCGAATCTCGGTCGATATCTTCGGAATGCTGTTCAGCGTGGCCAAGAATGCAAACAGATACCGAAGCGTGCTACCATACTCCGCGACCGTGAAATGGATCTTGAAGTTGAACGCATCCCCCGGCCTTCCTACTTCATGCACCTGATTTGGTGGGAAGTCTGTCAGCGGCCTCGAATAGCGCACGGCAACACATGGATCGCGAAAGCCGTGAATGCCGTGTGCGAACATACCGCCGTCGACACTGGTGAGTTCATCCTCCTTCCAGCCAACATCGTTGGTTCGATACCACCACGAGAACGGGGGACACATGAGAGCACCCTCGTCGGAGTAGAAGAACTCTGTCATCATGACCTCGGGCTGGCCCTCCTTTGTCTGAATGAGCCAGCCCACCTCGCTGATTAGTTCCTGGTGATCCTCGTGAATGAGTTCCTGCTGCCACGAGTCGATGACACTCGGCGACTTGCGCAGCCCTCGCCGAAACGCGCGGTTGTTCACCTGTATGAACATATTCTCAAACGGTGGAACCGCAGAGTGCCGGAGAGATTCGAGAACGTCTGGAAATCTCTCCTGCGCCACGGTGAACGGCACGCGCGAGAGTTCGGCGAGGAACTCACTCATGCTGTCGTCGAGCGTGAATCGCTTTGCGTTGACCACCGCACTGCGAATCGAGGTCAGTGACCTGTTCAATAGCTGCGAGACGTACGACTTGCTTGGACTGCGGTACGTCTCGCGAAGCAGATCGTTTGCAATGTTCACGTCTGCGTAGTTCATGCGTCCTCCTTCTTGCGTTGTGGCACCTTGCGCCGTTTCTCTTCCTCGCCGTCATTGCCCATGTAGAGCGTGACTTGCTTGGCAACCTTGGTGAGGTCACCGATGTTCGTGGCGGGCACGAACCGAACCTCGTGGAACCCGGCCTCTGCAACGCGGCCGGACATCCACATGATACGCGGGTTGGTCAGCTCCCGCACAAGAACGAACGTCAAGGGCACCCATCCACCCTTCGTGCGCGTGAGAATTCTCATGTTGCGCCGAATGGTGTACGTGTGACCCTTGACAGGCCAGTTCTTCACCTGTGGAAACAGACGTGCCACCACAGGCTTGATTTCGTCGTCGATACAGATGACCGGCTGACCGACGTAGAACATGGACATGCTTATGCCACGAGACGCAGATTTGGCCTGCCCTTCTTGGCCGCGCGCTTCTTGCGCTTGCGCGGTTGCTTATTGTTGAGCTTGGCAACGCGCGCGTCCTCCTTCTTGTTCCAAGCCCGGGCCTCGGCGAGTTCGGCGTCGAGATCCTTGATAGTGCGCACCTTCCTGATGATACGCTCGTAGCCGATGGCAGTGAGCAGCCCATCGACCGTCGCATTCTGCGGCCGCCGCGTATCACCATAGAACAGGTTGTCCAGCGTGGCGTACGACAGGTTCGCCAACACGGCGGCCTGTCGCAGCCCCTTCTTCGAGAACAAGCCCGCGTCTTGAAGCGCGGTCTGCAGCTTGTCTTTGACCGGATCCTTGTCCATGAACCGATACGTGCGCAGTGTTCGCTTGATGACAGTCAATTTCAATCCTCCACAGGACATGAGGTATCGTAGTGCTTACGACCCATCGGGGTTATAGAATACATCGCCGACTTCACGGTGATGTGCTTGGCCTTCTTCATCTTGGAGAGTGCGTCAGGCAGAGACGTTGCCGCCCTGCCATGGTCCGCGAGCACGTTGCGCAGCGCATCACGGTTGACCGGCTTGCCAGCCTCGATCAGCGCCTTGAGCACGAGACAGTAGACTGTCCCGCCCTTGCCCTTCTTGCCCGCCTTACCCTTGGCGGCCTTGGGTCCATCGCCGATAGGCATGAGCGACACGACCCCGGGCATTCCATCGAGAGTTCGGAACACGCGCCCGAAGGCGGCCTCCTCAATCTCGAGCATCATCTTCAATGGCTTGACCACTGTATTCCCTTCCACAGTTTGATGTTGAGCAGTTCGCCGCACTTATGCGGCGTGCATTGCCTTGACCATATCAACCAGCCGCTTCTGCATGACTGGCCTGAGCTCCATGGCGGCGGCGATGAGATCGACGCCAACGCGCGACGCCGCAAATTCTGCGGCCTCCTCGCCCTTGGTGTTCTTCTTGTACTTCGGCTCGTCGACGAAGTACGATATGGGCCGCTGAAGCGCGGTCGCGATCGTGACCAGTGTCGAGGTCGCGATGCGGTTCATACCCTTCTCGTACTTCTGCACCTGTTGGAACGACAGGCCGAGTGCGTCGCCAAGCTTCTGCTGCGACATGTCGATATCGAGCCGCGCCTGTCGAACCCGCAGGCCGATGACGCGATCGATTTCTTCCGGTGACCTAGGCATCTTGGTACTCCTCTAGTGGACGTTCGCTTGGATCATAGCCCGCGAAGCGAACAAGACGCGGCTTATCGACGGCAGGTTGTGCCGCCAATTTCTTTTTCACGTTTTCGTGTGCACGCTTGCGACGTGCCGACTCACGCACGACCTTGCACTCCGGGCAATACTGATGCCGTCGCGTGGTCATGACGTAACTGAATTCCTTGCCGCACCCGGGCGTAGCACACGTATCAGTGCGCTCGTGCCGAATGAAGATATTGCGGTTGCCGATGATAACGACATTGGGGTCCTTGCGTGCAGCCGCTATCCTCTCGCGAATGCGCTTGGCCCGTGCTAGTCCACGCGGCACGCCTATCCCCCGCCTGTCGGTTCGGCGACGAGCATCCCGGTGTAGCTCTCGCGTGACAACGTGCCGTCGGTGAGCACGCGATGCCACGTGAACGTGCGAATGGCGGGATTGGCCGTGACATAGATCAACCGGTCTTGCTCGTCGAAACAGCACGAGCCGATAGCCGGGGGACCGCGCCGCTTGATGAGAGGTCGCACCGCGATCGTGACTGTGACGGGCAGGGTGCGCTGTCCAGTCACCATGCGTCGCGTGTAGTATGCCGGCTTCGCCTTGCGCTTGCGCGTCATAGGCATGAACGGTGTTTCGTTTGGTGGATGCCTCACGGTGCCTCTCCTCCCATGCTGTTCATCTGGTGATGTTTCTCGCACAACTCTTTGCACTTGTCGAGCGACCCCATGAACATGGGCTGCTGAGTGGTGCCTAGTGTGGTGCCGTTGAGGCGCGCGAAGTGACGCGTACCCTTATAGTGATTGCTCACGCGAGTGCACGTGTAGACCTTGCCCGGGGCCGGCTCCCACTGAAACTTCCCGGGCTGCATTTCCAACCAGTTCATGGCTTCTTCACCTCGAGATAGCGCAGACACCACTCCGGATGGAACGGCATGGTGTGCTTGACGCCGTCGAGCTGGATGTTCAGGTGCCCGCCGCTGGCGCTGCGTATCGTGCCGAGCTGCGGTTTCTCCTCACCCGTGTACTCAACGCGCCCGCCGCGCTTGGCAGGCACGCGATACCGATCCCTGACCCACTGCATGCTCATGTGTCACGCCTCAACCAGCGTAACCCAGCCCGCCTCGAGCGCGCCCTCGATGCCGTACTTGTCACCGCCCTTGGCGAAGAACTCGCGAACGGTCTTGCCGTCCATGGCGAACACCACTTCCCAGCGCGCGTGTTGAACAGACCCAGCCTTCTTGGGATTGGGCTCCTTCTTGACACGCTTGATCGTGGCGTCCATGTTGAACTTGCCCGACTTCGCGGCGGCCTTCTCGCGACCACCCTGTAGATCGGTGCGTTTCGTGGGCACGTGCTTCACACCCTTGGCCTCCATGGCCCTGCTCGTCGGCATGGCCCATGGGAAAACGTCCGCGACAGTACGCTGGTTGACCTCGCTGAGCGCCTTGAACAGCTCGGCGTCGCGGGTCTTACCGTCGACGTACTCGGTGAGCTTCTTGTAGTCGGCCGCTATCTTGGGATCGGGCTTGCCGTGCTTGGCCTTGGCCTTGGCCAGCTCGAGGCCCTTCTCGGTGCTCTTGTCGATGATAGCACCAATGCACTTCTGATTGCGATACACGTAGAACGACCATGTACCGTTCGAGTTCTTCGACATTCGCTTGATGTATGGCGCATGAAGGTCGCCGTCTGGAATGCGAGTCGTGGACCACCGGTCCTTGTCGTTCATGTTCTGCATCCACAGCCATTCGTTGTTGACATCCACAGTCTTCTTGAGCGTAGCCTTTGCCATTGTCGGCACTCCAGTCAATTGTTGATTGCGCGTGGTGCACGTGCAGCACCCATGATAACACAACCGCCGCACCAGAAAAAGTCGGGCGCGGCGGGCACCCTGCTCCCTAGAAATAACCGGCCTTGACCTCGTCGGCCTCCTCGCGCTTCATCTGCTCATCAGTGCACTGCGACAGTGACTGCACACGGTAGAACACGTCAGCCTCGACGCCCCACGCCATGTGTCCGCCGTGTGCAATGCGGCGGCCCCTGCCCCTGTCGAAGCCGAGCACGTCAGAATTGTTGCGCGCGAGCTGCGTCAGGTTCATGTACGTCATCGATCGCCAGCCGTCGCTGCGCAGATTCTGCGTGAGATACGTGATGGCCTGCCCGCGCACGAGCGAGGTTGGCCCGAGACGCTTGATGCGATACAGACCGTTGCAATACTTGAGAACGGCCTCGATGAGCGTGAGGCCGCTTGGCTTGGCTAGTGTTCTCATCTAGATACCCTCCACTTTCAACCACCTGCCATCAGGCTGTTTCTTGTACTTCTGCCCATAACCAAGGCCAAGACCACGACCATGACGAGCATGTGACGCGGGCGTCATGAGTGCCCATGGCCCGTGCACCGTGACACCGTCGATTATGGTGTCTGTGATAGGATCGTTGAAGTCGTCGTCCTTACCGACGTCACCATGCCAGTAGACGGCCTTGCTCACAGCGTTCTTTCGCTTGTTCATGGCAGTATTCTTCCCTCGATTGCGTCATAGGTCACTTCGCGGCGGCCCGTATCGCCTGTCTCGACTGGAGTGACGAACACCACTATCACGCCGTTCTTCTCGCCGTACAGCACCAAGGCGGGCTGTCGCGGCTTCTTGAGCCAGACAAAGTGCGATGGTTCGTACACCACGCGCTTCGGCGCCACGCGTTTCGGTGCAGCGGGCGCGGGCTTGGCGGGCTTTTTCTTCTTTGAGCTGAGGACTGCCATGTTAATCGCACCCTCGTTCTGCCCTGTCCGCGCACCGGTCGCACTGGTATCCACGCGCCTGATCGGCAGGTGTCAACCTGTTAGCTGCCCCGCAATTTGGACAGGGCAGGTTGCGCGGGTTACGGGCACTCGCGGCACGCAGAGCGCTGTTACCGCCCGGGTCCGCAAAGTCGATGCGATCGTCGTCGTCGTCATAGTCGTCGTGATAACCCATGTTCTACCCTCCTATCACCAGTTCAAAGGCTGCGATGCGTCGAATGGCAGAGTTGGGACCCTGCCCCTGTTTCTGCGCGTGCACCTTGCCCGGCTCAGGTGCGAACTGAGCCGGCCACTCGCACACGACGAAGCGCTGAACGTTGCCGGTGCGCACTCGAACACGAATGACGTCACCGACTCGGCACTTGCGCCAAGCCTCGACCTGCTCCGGCGTTGCGGTGCGGTCGTGCTTGGCGCGCGGCTTCGGCTTAGATATTGCAACCATCAATTTCCTCCAATCTGCTTGTTAGGTGTGACCTTGCCACCGACCTGCGTGTCGAGGCCGACATTCTCGCCCGCCGCGCGGCCCGCCCGTGCACTAGGCGAGTTGTGACGTGCGTACTGCTTTTCCTGTTGACGCTGCCAGCGAGCCTGCCACGCCGCGTCCTCTTTCTCGCGACGAGCCCGGGTCTTTTCGTCTTCAGGCTTGGTTGGCGCGGGTTCTTCCGCGTTGAGTTGGATGGCGCGCTCCCTCGAGATGCCGCTCATCATGAGATCAACGATCTCGACGGCGAGACCCTCGTTGAGTAGCGCCTGACGCCTGTTCTCGCGCTCCACCATGGCAGCGGCGCGTTCATCGTCTGCCTTCTGACGCTTGGCGAGCGTAGTACCGGGCGGCCATTCGTTTCGCAGGTCGTTGTTGAGATCACGCTCCTTCTGAGCGTAGTCCTCGAGAACGACAACGAGCGCGTTACCCGTGTTCGACGGGTGCGCGGCGGCGGCCTGCCGTTCACGAGCCTCGCGAGCCTGTTCATGCATCGCGCTGGCGTGGCGTTCTTCCACGCGTTCTGCGATACGCGTGCCCATAGCCTCCTTGAACACCTCGTCGGTCGTTGTGCCGCGCTCTCTGGCAACGCGGTCCACCGTGCGCACAAGGTATTCGTGCATGAGCTTGACGGTCACGACTGAACTCTCGCGCCCCCAGAGTTCCCACGTGCCGGGAACGCGCTTGCGCCCGCCACTCTCGTAGTCATAGCCCGCGCTGCCGTGACTGTACTCCACGACCACGAACGCCTGCTCGGCCAGTGCGCGCATGATAGCGCGCATCCATGCCTTACCAGTGTGCCCTGAACGCGAGTCCTTGGTGCGCACCTCACCGTCGCCACCGCTGGCCTCGATAGTGGCATTGCTGATGCCGTTCTCGGCCATGAGCCTGCGCATAAACTCGGCGGCCTGCGCAGCCTCATGCTCGGTTGCACCACCGTCCTTCGACAACGCCATGAGCTTGCGAATGCGCGACAGTACCTTTGGGTCTACCTTCTGATTGGTGTTCATGACGACTTCCTCTTCGCGGACTTGGTCATGCCCTTCTTGATGACACGAATGATAGTGTTGACATACCGCAATTCTTCGCGGGCCTCGCGAATGTCCTTGGCGTGCGGCTTGTGCTTGATACCTTCGCGTAGCATGAAGGCACGACCCTCGAGCCAGACGATGTGACGCTTGACGAACTGGTCAGTGTTCATCTCACACCTCCGTGATGTCGAAGTACACGCGATTGTCGTTGCCGTACACCACGCAGAAACCAGTCTTGGTCTCGACGATGGCGTGCAGCGCGCCGAACATGGCGCAGCCCCGCGTAGAATTGAGGAACAGGCCAATGCCGCCGCGCGCCGCACTGATGAGTTCTGTGCGGCGGTCGTAGTCGTCGGGCTTCAAGGGCAGATCACTTTCACTGCCCGCGATGATCTTCGCCGCAGTGATGCGCTCTTCGATGATTCGCTTGACCATCTCAACGTCCTTGCTGCCATCAACGCTCTCGATGTGAACGTTGTTCAGGTAGGCGCGAAACGGGCCGGTGCCGTGTCGCTTCACCGAGTAGCGACCGATGCCCTCGATATCCACATACCACGTTTTCCGCACCTTTCTCCACTGAAGCAGATAAACGACAGCCATGTTATTTTCTCCTCACTTGGTCTTCGATGAAATCAACTTCAACCCTCATGCGTTCTGCGACGCCCGGGTGGTCATAGTCCAGAACCCATCCCCCGCTTGACGTTCGCTTGTGCGGGAGCGGCCCGATCAGAAGACCGGGGGGATTGTAGCGAGGCCATTGCCATGGATCGCTCTGGTCGTAGTGCGCGGCGATTGCTTTGGTATCGAGACGCGCCCACTCGAGGCCCTCGGTCTTGCTGTACTCGAACGGTGATCTAGTGGTCATCAGACTGCCTCCCGGGCTTGGATGGGATGATCTTGCGCTGGCACTCCGACCGGGTGCGCAGGAAGTTCATGTAGTCGTCGTGCTTACTGCGCTGCTCGCGCTCGCCGCCGTGCAGCTTGTTGATGGACGCGATGATCGTGTCGATGATAGTGTCAATCATGTTACTTGACTCCTCGCGCGATTGCGTCAGCGAGCATCTTCTCGGCTTTCTTCGTCGGCAGACCTGCACTTTTCATAAGTGCAATGGCCTTGCGGGCCGCTTCGACGGGGCTGTCTTTGTCTGACACGCCAACGAGACGACTGATGACGGCATTGGTGCGGGTGGAATTTTTCCGTGACATGGTGCCCTCCTCAGGCTTGTGCTGCGATGATATCGGTTTCCTTGATCCACTTGCTACCGCCGAACTTGAACACGGCGATACGGGCATGCTCGAACTTGAACTGCCCGGTGCTGACAACGCGGTAGAACGCGATCTGAACGCCAGCGTATTCACGCACCTGATCGATGTGAATGGCGCACGACGGGTGCGACTGCTGACACAGACGCGTGAACTCGACGCGCTTTTCTTGTTCGGCGCGTAGACGGTTGAAGCCTGCGCCGTCGCTCTGCTTGTGGTGCGGATTCTCTTGACGGTTTGACATTGCCTGTACTCCTCTTCGAGGCTGATGCATGAGTGCATCCTTGTGCGGCCCGCAGGCCGCACCGTGGATAAACTCAACTACCTCCTCAGTTGATGATGCAGACGTTGACTTCACCGATGAAGTTGCCCGGGCCGCCGGGCACGTTGTTATTGCAGATGACGCATGGTGTGAACCTACCATTGGGCAGCGCGATGACGACCCAGCGATAGCTGATGTCCTTGCGCGCGTCGGCGACAGCCTGTCCGCGCTTCATTGCGTTTTCGTAGGTGGCGTAACCCTTGACATTCTCGAACTTGGCGTGTTGCGATGCAGACATTGCGTGTACTCCTCTTCGACGCGGTTGATATTAGGCAGTTGCCCCGAACATGCACTCGAGGGCGATGTGCACCATTTCAGCTTCATCGGGAAACTTGACCATGATGACGGGCCAGTCTTCTTGATCGCCGATGGCGAGGGTCTCGAGTTCTTCGTTCGACAGCGTGGCCAGCGCGGCCTCGACACGGTCGAGCTGCACGAAATCGTTGCTAGGTGCACGCTCATCGGTCCAATCGATACTGTCGAATGTGACAGACGATGTATCCATGCCCTGATCATTGAGCATCATCTCGAGAACGCGTTGTAGTGTGGGATAGCTGGTAGACATTGCGTGTACTCCTCTTCGACGCGGTTGAAAGATCGCGGGCGGCCCATTCGCGGGCCGCCCAAGTTGATAGAGACGCTTGGTGATCAGGCGGCCTTGGCCACGCTGATGATCTTGCGGTTGACGAGCTCGCGAACCGTCCACGAATCGGCACCCTTCTTCTTGGCTTCGGCAACCGTCTTTGACGCCAGCACAGCGGCGGCATGTTTCTTCTGCACTTCGCCGGTGAAGGGGTTCACCTTGCTGAGCACCTTGATCGCGAAGTCATCGGTGATCAGGCGACGAGCATTGGTCGCGGCGGCCTTCTTCGCTGCGGCCTTCTTGGCAACCTTCGCAACCTTCTTCGAGGTGCGGGCGGCGGACTTGGCAACGGTTTTCTTAGCAGACATGGTACTCTCCATTACACGAACGGCGTGATTGCCGTCGGATGCCTCTGTGAGTGCATCGTGCTGCGCAGCGAACTGCGCAGTGTCGATGAACTACGAAAAGTCGCTGCCGTAGTCGCCGAGCCGCATGCCGAGATCGACGATCTTGTGAACGCGGCGTTCGTAAAGCCAAATTTCGTGTTCAAGCACCGCTACATCGCCGAGATCGTTGTCATAGCGTCGATACAGCGTGTCAAGCTTGCGGCGTATGACCGTCACCGACTTGCTGAGGTCGGCGATTTGCTTGTCGATTTGCTTGAAGCTCATTGCGGTGTTCTTCATAGATTGGTGATGTTCATCTCGAATTAGCATTTTTCGTTTGCGTTTAGCCTTGGCCATTGCGTGTACTCCTCTTCGACGCGGTGCGATAGTGCACCATCAAGCGGCCCGGTGTATGACCGGGCCGCTCCGTGGTGAACTTGCAATATGCCAGCGCGGTATATGACGGCGCTGCCTTGATGTTGTGATGCCTTCGGCAAGCCACTGTCCTACAGGATGCGGCTTGCTACTAACGACCCGGGAAACCAGCGCGGCCCCTTGCATGCGCCGTGGCCCTTGCTAGGGGCCAACGTTATGCTTGCGCAATAAACTGTTGGGGAGCCGTTCTACCCGCCGCGCCACCGTTTTGCCTTGCCACATGCGCGGAGCCGCGTCTGAGTGGAGCCCGCTAGGGGCCACAAGGCTAGCGGCTGGCGTTGCCGTTAGGGCCATGCCCAAAACTAGGGGGCTGCAAACCAAGGCCGGTGGAGTAACCTATGGACACTATATACGCGCACGCGCGCTTGTGCAGCCTACAACCAAATATGGTTAACAAATAGTAAACAGTCCATGGAGCCCTCCAGAGGGCCGTAGGGCCGGTCCGTGGACTGGAGGCTGTAGGGTACTAGGCTGGAGGCTGGACGCATGGCTGGCCAAATATGGGCCGCCGGAGGGTCGTCGCACTGGTATCAAGGGGTGCCGGGGCAGCTGGGAGCGGCCCCCGGGCGGCCCCGGGCGGCCCCGGGCGGCCCCGGGCGGCCCCGGGCAGGTGCTAGGCCGCCAGCGCGGGCGCGGCACCCTTGCCCGCCCTGCGCGCGTCTGCGAACGCGTATTTTGCCGTTCCCCAAGTCTCGCCATATTCTTCGTCGACGCGCATCGGCACACTGATCTTGATAGCGTTGCGCATTATTTCACCGATGATCTTTCCGTCTTTCTCTTTCATCAGAGAGAATGCGAGTTCATCGTGCATTTGCAGCATCGCGAGATATCCCGCGCGCCAACACGACAGCATCGCGCGCTTCGTCTGTCTCGCTGCACTGCCCTGAATGAGACGATTCATCGCCTTGCGTGTATCTGCGCGGCGCAGTGCCTTCTTGAACCACGGGTGATTCTTCGTTTCGCAGCGTTCGAGCGCTTCTTCGTGGCGACACGGGTTCATCGCGAAGTACTCGGCGTACCCACGCTGACGCTCGGAGCGGTCCAACCAACGCGGCTCCCATTCGTCGAAGTGCGAACGCGCCTTGTCGATCATGCGTATGTAACCACGCTCGGCCGCGCTGCGATCGCAAATATCGTTGAGCTCCTTGACGAACGGCATTTCCCTATCGTACTGCCCCATCACCTTCTCGGCTTCTTCTAGTGACATTCCTGTCATCAACGCAAACTTCTTAATGCCGGCTCCATACGCCTTGGCGAAGTTCACGTCCTTTGCCCTGCGCCGCGTTAGGCCAGTGAGAGCGACCACCAGATTGTGGAAGTCGGTGTTCGGGTCCTCGAGATACATTCGCACGGCGTCGTCGGCCTTGGCACATTCCATGAGATATGCGTAGTGAACGATGAGCCTGTATTCCTGCTGCGAATAATCGGGGGCGAACCATAGCTCCCCCGGCTCGGGCTCGAATGCGGTGCGGATTGCCGCCGCGATGAATTCAGTGATGAACCAGCCCTCGACAGGGTCTGGCCGGCTCGGCATCTGCTGCAATGGTGGATCGGAATAGGAGAAACGGTGCGTCTTGGTGCCGCCGTCTTCCGTCTTGAACTGGTTGATGTTCGCGTGGATGCGCCCGTCCACGATAGAGTCGATGAGGTAGGTCTTCACGAACTTCGTGGCGGCCTCGTGACACTGCTTTGCCTCTGCGATTGCCCGGGGCAGCGGATGCTGCGACGCGCGCATCCAGTTCTTGGTGAACTCGGTCTCGTTCTCACCGAGCGCGTTTTCTCCAGTGATATACTCGGTGATGCCGTGCATATCACAGACCCTGATGAGCCAGTCTTTCTGCCTGATTTCATCAATGGATACACGCATCTTCGTGATGTCGTATATCTTGTCGCACGCTTTCTGGTGCTGATCCATGAGGTTATCGTGAAGCTGCCAGAGCCGGTCTTCGTTGACACGTATGCCACGCTTCCGCATGGCGTGTACTACTGGCACGAGCCCCATCTCGAGGTCGTATGCGTCGTTGAGTTCCTGTTCATCGATGATTGGCACCATTACTTCGTGCGCGAGCAGCGTGGAGCGGGCGTCCTGTTCCGCGTATGGACCAACGTAGCGCGCGGGCAGCTTCGCGATGAACCTCTTGACATCCTTTCCCTTGTATCCATACGCGGCGGCGGCCTCGCGAAGCGCCACTTCGTCCTTCATCTCGACGCCGCACCATTCAGCGATCGCGTCGAGGGAATAGGCCGATGTCTGCCCCTTCTTGGCCCTGCGATTCTCGTCGATGAGCATGGCCTGCGCACCGACATCGTCGATGAATTCGCCGTCGGGAAGTGCGATGCCAAGGCCGCTGATTGAATTCTCGATCCAGCCAAGATCAAAGTCGGCATTGCAGAAGATAGCTCGCTGTCCCTTCTTGCGGTTCAGTAGATGCGCGACCCACTTCTTCGCCCGTGATAGATCGATGCAGTTGGTATCAGGGTGGTTGATGGGAACATAGATGCTGCGCACCTCGCCATCCTGCCACCACGCCGCGCTCACGCCTGCCAAGTAGCCCCCGGAAGACTTGGACTTGAATGCCCAGCCCGGGCCGCGCCCATCGAGCAGCCCTTGATCGTAGTCCTCAGTGTCAATGGCGATGGCGTCGATGCGACTGAGATCCGGGAGCTCCGTCGGCACCGTCCACGCGCTGTCTGGTGTGATGAGTGGTATCTGATCCGGGTTCATCACCTGTCGCCGCGGTTTTACAGACTTGACCATATCAACTTTCTCAGTGCTTGATAGTATTGCAGCGATATCAGAAGAACAACAAAGAACGAGAGCAAGGCCGCTGTCTGGCTCCCGTTCTTTTCATAGACGAAGTACGGCACGACGAGCAGGAAAAAGACCGCCGTGCCGTAGTAGAGCCATGCGAATATGACCTGTGTCACGCCTCGACACCCCATTCTTCGCGGTACTCGTCGCGTACGACCCACTTGTCACCGACGCGCCGATACATGAACTTGAAATCGGATGGCGACAGATCATACTCCTTGTCATTCATCTCGACCTGTATGCGTGGGAACTCATCACGCAAGCCGGGCGGTAGAAGGCTGAGACGTAGAACCCAAGTGCTGCTGATTCCAGGCGCAAGTTCGAAGATGTCCCGTAGTTCCCGCGGTATGCTTCGCGTCAGAACAACTGGATACAGACGCCACATGCCGGGTGTCATCTGCCTCCACCACAGATCGATCTCGTCGCCGATGCGAGCCTTGATCGTCTCGTGATAAGACCCCGGGATCTCCCACGGTATCATCGACGAGTGCTGACTACCACCGTCAGCGAAGAACCTTCGACGCTTGTTCTCTACCGCATAGCGTAGCTGCGACCAGCTCGACAGCCTGCGCCCCTCTGCTGGCACCGCTGGCTCACCCTTCACCACGGGCAGGCCCCCTTCCACAGCGTGAAGCTCGACGACGAACGTGGCACCATCCTCAGGCCGCATCCACGTGCACAAGTCACCAATTTGTAGCCGTCCGCCAATCTTATCGAGCCACGGCGGTCCCTCCTTGTGACGCGCGGCCTGTTCCACTGCGTATCCCCCGCCTAACGATCGCTGCGGTGTGATCGAGACACGAAGCTTGCCCGGTTCACTGTCCAGACTCACACTCGTACATTTCTGAAACACGTACTCGTGAGCAGGCTCACCGTCATTACCCACCGCAACGCAAATTGTGACGTCGATTGGAGTGGTAAGAGGAGGCGGGGGAGCCGGCGGTGTATTGTAGAACAGCTCGTGGATGAGTCGCTTGACCTCCTCGCGCGGTATGCTCTTCTCGTCCGCGATGAGTTGGTAGATGTCCGTCTCCGGTGTGACGTAGACATTGGCCTCTTGCTCGTACGTCTTGGACTCGGGCTCTACGACGCCCTCGGCGATCATCTCAGCCTCGACGAGCATGAAGTAGCGCCGCGCGTCTCGGACAATGGCGAGCACGGTGCCATCTTCGCCGCCCGGGTTCGCTCTGATCTTGGCGAAGATGTCATTGGCAGTGAAGCGATCACCGAGCATCGCGAGGATCTGACGCGTGGCCTCGATGCTACCGGGCAGGCCGCGCACGTTACCAGCGTAGTGAACGATGTTGTCCACGGCACTCAGCGTATCCATGACGTTCTGCTGCGTCGTGATATGATCCGGAAACTGTTTCGGCGCCATCATCGTTATCAACCGATCGAGATTGCGCCGTGCCATGAACCACGCGCTGACGCCACCCGCTCGCTTCCACGACCCTTGATAGGTCGCCTCCTTCGATTGCAGCACTGCACAGTCTGAGAGCGCCACGCTCTCGAGATGTTCCATGTGGTTCATGTCGTCACTTGCCATCGATAGTCTCCATTTTCAAACGGGTTTGCATGTACTTGTGGATGTTCGCGTTGACGTCAGGATTCTGGAGGGCCTGACGATTGTTAGAGTTGAACATGCCGCTGATCGACGACACGTTCTCGGCAACCGCCGCCGCCATTCGCTCGACGATGATACCGGCGTACAGGTTGCCCATGTTCATTTCGCGCAGGCCATATTCCCACATGTCGAGGTTATCACAGCACTTGAACACCGCTTTCTCGAAGACTGACAGCGGGTGTGGTTCTGGTGGTGCGCCGATGCCCTTTCTCTGCATGTCGCGGACGTGATTCTCGGCCTTGTCGGCGCCGGCTCGCAGTTCAGGAAACAGGATCTTGAATGGATACTGAATGTCACCACTCATCTCACCGGCGTCGTGAATGATGCCGTACACTATCACGTTGCGAGGGCAGTTCGGCCACACCGTCAGCAGAATGCGCAGTATCTGCCACGTGTGCAGCCCGACAGTCTGGTCGGAGTGCACGGCCCATGTGTGATAGCGACGGATCTCGCCCGCCGCGCGTGGGTCTTCCGCGAGATTCATCGGCTCCTCGCATTCGTACGAGTCTCGAACCACATGAGCGCCGCGAAGCGCCAGTCTTCGGACTCGATGAGCTGCGCCATTGTCTTCGCCTCCTTGTGCATGGCGCTCTTCCACTTGTAGTGAGCAATGAACAGCGGCTCAGCTGTGAACTTGAACCACTTGTTGATATATGTGCCAGCCTCGGTGACGCCGGTCTCGGTCATGGTCTTGTGCCACGACATGAAATACATGAGATCAGCGTCCCACGCTTCCCAGGCGTTCCCGATCGGGAGCGCCTTCAGCTTATGCCCGGTGTAGGTCTCGAGATACGCGGGGCACCCCACGCGCGCGAGAACGTCGTGATAGGCATGGTAGTTGAACGAGACCTGTTCCATGTTCCCGACGCGCACGCCGATGCGACCTGCCATGTACTCCTGAAGGATACTGAAGTGCACCGCGTTCGCGCCGTATGCACCGTAGACAATGTCGTTGCTGCGACACGTGACCATCATGTCGAGTACTGGCTCTGGCACTGCGCCGCCCGCCGCCCATTTCTCCTCCGGTGCATTCTCGCGAACGCGGAAGTAGACCTGCGTATTGCACGGCCTGTCCTTCCAGACGCCGAGCAGATCGTTCTCACCAAAGTAGTCAGTCCCAGCGTCAGAACCGTCCTCCATCCGCGCGTCCCACATCTGCAGAACACATTGCCGGTCTCGCGGATTGGCGCGCAACCGCGCGACGATGGCGTCGAGCTGGTCGAAGCCGAACGCCTTGCGCCAGCGGTGCCCGTATGCGCCGTGAACAGTGCCGTCGGACTCGGCGAAGCGCGTGCCGAAGTCGGTGATGTAGCGGTTCAACGCTCCCACGTCGTCACGACCGGCCAGCATCCACAGCGACTCGAACAGGTGGAAGAACGGATTGGCCGCACGCTTCATGTCGAAAAGCACGCGCTGACGCGGCTTGCGGTACACCGTGGTCACCGGCTCAGGCATAACGCGAACCGGCCCGTTGCGGCTGTCCTCGTCGATACCATCCGTGCGCAGTATGTTCATACCTCGCCAGTACGCCTCGTTCACGTCTTCGACTTCAATTACTCGCATTCGCCGGTTCTCCTTTTCGTGCTGCATCGTCCATGATAATCTTCAGGGTAGCCGGTGCAGTCTTGCTGAGCCTGAAGATATAGTCGGCTGTCGCATCGAGCGTCTTGCGCTCGCTGACGATCAGGTTCTCGTCGCGATTCATGACGGCCACGTGCACGAGTCGAGCAATGATTCTCTCGGTCACGTAGTCCAGCATCGATGGGCACACTCCACCAAAAGTCTCTACGAATTCGCAGGCAACCTGCTCGGCGTACTGGTCAGCAAGATGGAGCTGTTCCAGTTCACCGATGCACGAACATTCATCATCAGACTGCGCCATTGTAGAGATCCTCCAAGAGCATTGAGACGAGCACCTTGTTCTCGTCAACGTTGTACCAAAGATTGCGCCCGCTCGGGTGTGGTATCTGCCGATACGTGGCTCCCCCGATCATCTGCGGGTGAATCAGCAGCCGGGGGATGCCGAATGCCGCCACGGTGTCAGCCCCGAGCAGAACGACCGTGCGTCCAGAGCCGAAGAACTCATTGAACAGGTCTGCCGCTCCTTTCTGCGCCATCTTGCTGTCGAACACCTTGGCGCTGACCACGTTGCGCCGGTCGAACCGCGCGCAATACTCGCGACGAGTGGCCTTCGGAACGCGCGATTGAAGCATCGCTAGAAGACGGTGCCCGGTGCAGCCCTCTGGATACGGGAACAGCGCGTGCTCCGGCTCGCTGCTCACTGGATTGTTCATCCCAATCAATACTGGACGCATGGATATACCCTGTTCGCTTGTGAAGCCCTATTCTCCCGCACAGGCCGCACCAGAACAAGCCCCGGTGCGCGCCTGTGTATAACTTTGTATAACCGACTGCGAGCGTCACCAGTGCCCGGTGTGCTCGATTCGTGCGATGTCGTTGCGCATGTAGCATCGTTGATTGAGCCCGTACTCGTTGTCGGCTATTGTGACAGCGACGTTGGTCTCGTTGGCGAGATAGCCCCTGTCCCAGTCTGCACCACTATGCGGCCCGAGCCGCGCGTAGTTTCCCTTGAGGTAGATCGTGATGATGTTCATTTCGCTTGCCGCCGCCTCCCTGCGTATCTCTTCGACTTCCCACTCGGTGAGCCCGATGTTACTCATTGCTCTTCGTCTCCAACATGGCTACCGGCCAAGGCGTCTCCCCGCGCAGACACATGAAATATGCGTCGCTCGCTGCCTTGATCTTCGTCTGATCGCCGCCAGCGAGGTTATGGATCATGAACCACATCTCCTCGACCGCCTCGTGCATGTCGCCCATGTTCTCGAGCAGAGCAACTCCGCGATAGGTTCCGTCAGCGTTCGTAACATGTCCGTAGCTTCCAGCCATGATGGCCTCCCTATTGTTGATACGTGCGCATTTCTTCCACTACTGGAGCGAGCAGCTCCAGCAGATCATCAACGAATGTTGCGGAGCGACGCCGCCGAGACAGTGTCAAGGAGATTTGCCCGGCTGCGCGCGCGACGCTCTTGTGCCACGTGCTCATTGTTTCGGCGGATAAACTCTTCGTAGATATCTTTTCCGGCGAGGACGCGGCTGCTCGTGGTGTAGGTCGTGACTGGGTCGTCGAGGACCCAGAGCGTGATGTGGCGGCCTTTGGGGCGGCCTTCTTTGCCGACACTGCGGATTTCTTCTTTGCGACTACCTTCTTTGCCATTCATCACGCCCTCCACGGCAGGGTCTGATCTTCGCTGATATCCCAGCCCTTCATGTTGTCGGCCGAGAACTTGAAGTGCCGGTCAGCCTGCCGGTCGAGGCAGGTTGCCACGAGAAACCACTGCTTCGGCTCCATCGGGTGCCACTTGGAGTTCCCGTGGAATATGTAGCGCGGCACCACGCGACGAATCTCCTCGACGCCGCGATGGTTGATGTACATGAACTCGACGACCTTGCCCTCGTAGAAGCTCATACTCATGGCAGCACCACCTTCACGCGACCGGGCCGATTGGCCTCATTCTCGTTATACGCGGCGAGCGCGCGTCTGAAGCCAGACACGCCGCCCTCGTCGCGGTAGCACTTGCCCTTGAGCCACGAGATGAAGTCCTTGTAGCCCGGTGTTTTAGCGTTCACCTTCTCGACGCCGGTCCACCACACCTCGGCGCTGTCCACTTGCAACAATCCGTTGCGACAGTGCGGACACCCGGGCAGCGGGTGTGGATCTCCCTCCTTGGCAGTGTGGTGCCTGCCAATCTCCTCGATGCCGCCCCACCACGAGCAGAAGAACCCGTAGACCACTCGGGTATCGCTGGTCTCACTTCGATTTACCACTGGTCACCTCCCACGGTCGGAGCACGGGTTTGGTGAACGGCCCCTTGGCCAAGGCCGCCGCGATATCGCGCTTGACGCCAGCGTCAGGCTTCGGCATTTCCTCTTTCCCCAGCTTGTCGGGAAGCAGGCCAACTCGCGTGCTGAGCGCGTCGCAGCCCTCGCACGGGCCGAAGTCGCGTTCGCGGTGATACAGTTTCACGCGCGCTGCACCCATGGCCCTGCCGTTCCACACCGCGTCGAGCCCGTCCTTGACTACGTTGCCGCACTGGTAGATGCCGCGCCAATCGTTGCAGCACACCGCGACGTTGCCGTCCCAGCGAATGCTCAGCTCTCGGAACGGTTTCGCACACCGCTTGCCCTGCCCCTTCTCGTTCGGCGGCCCGCCCGCGCCCGCGTGATTGTTCACGTGGGAATGTGTGCCCTTGCTGGCGGTGATCAGGTCTTGGATGAACACGAGCCTACTCTCGCTCACGTGGCCGCGCGTGTGAGGATTACCCTCCCTCATCTGTGGATATTCGTAGACATCAACAGCCGGACCACCCTTGAACGAGAGTATCGCGGCGCAGGCCGAGTCTATCGCCTGTTCCGTGTAGGGCTCCAGTGCCTTGCGAATCTTTGGTACGAGATTGGCGTTCTCATAGTCGTCGAACGCAAGCACGTTGCCCCCGGCCTCGAAGAAGCCCCTCACCTTTGCGAGCGGCCCGGGCTTACTCAAGAAGCCGCCGCCGTTCGATGTCATCATGATCTGGAAGCGCGGACCCACCTCGCGCGCGACTCTTACCATCGCGTTGAAATCCGGGTGCATCGAGGGCTCGCCGTGCATGGCAAACTCGATGCGTGGATTCCAGTCGAGCGCAACCATCTGCTCGATAGCGGACTTGAGCGTGGCGGTTTCCATGGCCTTGTAGTCGTTGGCCTTGCCACGAATGCCGTTCAGCCCGCACACTGCGCAGCGCAGATTGCAGCCCTCGACGAGCTCGATCTGCACCGCGTTCGGCGGCTCTTGCCTTGGATACTTCATCGTGTGACCTCTTTCATTGTTCTACGCGCTATGGTGCGACTGTCGTGAATGGTGAGGCCCTCGCGCCCGCGCTTCACCATCGCTGCATTATACTTCTTTTCGCCGTGCTGTAGCAACTCCGCCAAGCCCTTCGCGCCGTCCACGGCATAGCAGTTCTTGCCCGGCTCCATTTCGCCCTTGAAGCGCATCCAGTCTTCATGGATGATGGGAATAGAGCCGGCATCCCAGGCCTCAAGCGTTGTGTACTGCGTTCCACCGCCGTCCGCCTTCACACCCGTGAAGTCGACGTTGAAGCGACCTAGCGCGGCGACCTCGGCTCCCTTGTCGAACCACTGAAACGGCGGCGACTTGTACTCTGGAAACTTGACTCGCAGCACGTGGTGAACGTACATGCGATTCTCGGCTCCCATGATCTGTACGGTGCCAAGCCGCGCGCGCTTGAGAACGCGATTAGCCTCGAGAATCATCGTGGTACGCTTGATGAACGTGGTGCGAGCAGTGGAGGTGGCGATATGCTTGCCCTCGTTCTGCACGTTCCGCGGCGTGTACGGGTGCGGGATGAACACCGCGTCCTTGAAGTGCTTCTTCACCGCTGGTCGTATGATGATGGGCCGCTCGGGCACCCCATAGGCAAAGTTCTCCTCCTCGCGTGGGTCATGTATCACCACGCGCATCCCCCGCTTGAGCATCTCGCGCAGAACCTCCTTGTTGAAGTCCTTCGGATTGCAAGACGACACGAGAAGCGATGGCATGCGCTTGATAATTCCGAAGGCAGAAGCGGGGGACACAATTTTGTACGTGACGTCGCGATAGTGACCATACGCGCGGAACTTCTGCTCGTCGTGATCCCGCACGCGATAGATGACGGGTGTATACCCAGCGAGCTTGAGCCCGCGATACAGCTCGGCGGTATAGGTGGCAGGCCCTGACTGAGCCGGCCAATTGCACGAGAACAGCGCGACCTCTTTCATCGCTTCAACTCCTGTAGGTATGCACCGCCGATGAGCTTCGGCGCGTGTCGCTTGAGCAGCGTGGCGCAGTTGGCGTTGATTTCGTCGCGCCTATGGTTGGACGGTGGGTTCTTCAGCAGAGCGATGATAGCAGAAATTCCATCGACCGTCAAGACATGCTTGCCCGGGACCATCTCGCCCTTGCCGAATCGCCACCAATCTTCGTGCATGACGTTGACGGTGCCCGCGTTCATCGCCTCCATCTGAGCGTACTGCGTTCCGCCGCCGTCGTCAGGGAAGCGCGTCATGTCGAAGTTGAGTTCGTATTCCGCGGCCACGAGCACAGGTGCCTCGAATGACTTTGGAAACTGGAACTCACCGCCGGACTGCTTGAAGATTTCCGGTGGATACTTCTTCATGAGATTGTAGGTGTACATCCTGTACTCCGCACCGCGAAGCTCGATGCGACGCACCTTGGGCACCTCCATGTTCGCGTCGAGCAGCATTCGCGACCGCTTCACCGACGCGATGCGGGCTGTTGAGCAGGCCAGCTTCGAGCGCTGGATTCTCATGTCAGCAGTCACCGGCTTGTACGGGTGATGGATGAACACCGCCTCTGGGTAGAAGCGGTGCATCGTCGGTCGTATGCAGAACGGCGGCCTCTTGAACTTGAACTTGCCGCCCTCGAGATAGTCGAAGATGTCAAACTCGTTGGGGTCGTGGATGACCACCCGCATTCCCAACGCGATGAGCTGCTGAATGAGATCCGGCTCGGGCAGGTCCTTGGCCCCGATAGGCGCTGTCATCAGCGTGGGCATGCTCTTGACATACTCCTTTGCCGTGGCAACGTCCACCTTCATGTACTCGACGCCAGCATATTCGCCGAACGTCTTGCGCTTGCCGCTGCTCGTCCTGCCGACGCGCAGAATGATGGGGTCTTCGCCAACCGCCTTCAACGCTTCGTACAGGTGTGCCGTGAACGTGGTCGAGCCGCCGCCTAGCGTCGGTCGAAAGAAGAACAGTGCGATGGTGCTCACTTCGCCGCTCCCTTCTTCCAGCCCGCATTCATCGCGCACTTTTCCCAGTAGATGGTGACCTCGGTGCGCTTCTGAAATGCCTCTGCGGACTTAACGACCTGAGCCTTGTTGACCTTCTCGCGCAACGTGACGAATGGCGCGTGCAGCTCGGCCAGTTTGCGGGCGCTGGCCTCGTGAACCTCGTGACTGCGATAGCTGGCACACCCGCCCGGGCTGCCCGTCTGGCGCTGGTCGTTGGTCCACCAGTACGTCTGAGCATTCCACAGTCCCTTCTCGATGAGTTGCAGATTCACGTCGAAGTCTTCCATGACGTCGACGCGCCCGTGCTTCACCGACAGGAAATCATCCGTGCGGTAGCACAGTGTTCGCAGCGTGCGCTTGTTCAGCAGGATGAGCGGCCTGTCACCGGTCTGAACACTCTCGGTCTTGGCCGCATCACGCGGCGATATGCCGACATGCGCATACTTGTCGAGCGCCTTGTCGATCCACGCCAGCATCTCGACGACGTCCTTGTTCTCCTGAATGCGCAGCCCGTTGCCAGTGGTGTCCTTGCGCACCGCGAAGTTGAGATCGTCGTCGAACATCGCGAACTTGTCCCACTTCTTTTTCTTGCACAGCATGCCGATCCAGTGCCGCGTCTTGGCGATGCCCTTCTCGGGACACTCGAGAACCACGACGTCCTCGCGACCCGCGTTGAACAGCGCGTTGCGGTAGCGCGTGGCCTGATCCGGTGGCACGACGAGGTGAACGTCATTCTTCACCTTCTTGATCTGCGTGAGCGTGGAAATCTTGCCGAACAGGGCACCCGCCCTGTCCATGCTCGGTATGAAAATGGGCAGCATGGTCACTTCTCCTTGGTTGACTCGGTGTTAAACACCATTCCGTGTGAAGGGTCGAACATGAGTGGATACCCATGGTCGATAGACTCGTCACCTATTACGATGCGAAAGAAACTCTCACCCGGACCAGACAGACCGGGCCAGCAATTGTCATTGTCGAGAAGTATCTGTGCGAGCCTGTCAGGCGTGCGCGGATCGAACACCGTCTTCGATAGGTGACCTCGACCGAGCGTGTAGTATTTGCGGCTGAGGCTATAGCCCTTGAACGCGTAGAACGTGGCGTTCGTCGGGTCATGCGTGTCGTTCATGCGATGTACCTCGCGGCCACGTGTATCACGACTACACCCATGAACAGTGCTCCATAGAAACTCATGACGCTACTCCCTGTGCTACTCGTGTCCCCGATAACGTCCGCGCGGCCTGCCCTCACCGTGCCGCGTTCGCTCGTACTTGTCGAATTCGCATAGCGTGTGCTCGACGTCACGCATTTCCCATGAGAATGGTGTACTCAGCTTTGGATACTTGGCATTCATCTGCCCGGCGAACGCCTGCCATTGCCGTTTCGTCGTCGACTCCTCAAGAATTATGTTCATCTCGTTGAGCAGCTCATCGTTGTTTGTCCACTCCCGCGCGTCCTTATCACGACCCATGAGCACGTTCAACCCCCGCCTGCACCCCGGGCCTGGATTCGCCCACGAATGGATATCGGGGGCGCGGCGAAGCAGGTGTGTCCACCGCAGATCGGTGACTATCTCGTATGCGTGGAACGTGCCCATGAAGCTGAACTGACGAAGCCACGAATGCGCCTGCTGGAGTGAGAACTTGTGTAGCTCCATACGTTCGTTGGCGAGTGTCCAGTCGGACTGGACAAGGTCTAACTCGGCCGTCGAGTCATGGAAGTCCTTGACCACCTTTAGCATGCCGTCGAGCTTCGACATGCCGCCCGGGCCTGCGATGATGTACGAGCCCGTGACATATGGTCCCTTCTTGCCGAGCCGGTTGATGATGGCCCTGCGCAGCGGTGCGGTCTTGCCGGTCGCGTAGAACTCGTGAAACGCGCTGGCGTCGCCAAGCAGATTATCATCGCAGAACATGGCCTCGCCGGTCTCGATCCGGTTGAACATGCGAAACAGCACCGTGGCCAGTATCAGGCCCGGGTGCTTCTCCTTGTCGAGCGGCTTGCGCACGTTCTCGGCAAACCAGATGGTGGTCTTGTCGAGCTCGCGAAACACGTTGCAGAAACTGAAGTGACTGAGAATATCGTCGTCGATCTTCCAGCTTGGGTCTGCGTTCTTCATGATATAGCACAGATGACGCTTGCGCGCGTACTCGAAGAACGCGTCGAGTCCCTTCTGCTGTGCCTTGGTAACTCGTCTAGACATCACCTGTCCTCCCTTGAGCAATCGTCGAGATAGTGATCGTCGTCCTCGAGAGGCTCGACGTGGTCACAGTTGGTACATGTCCAGCAGCCAGTGATACCGACTGATGGGTCGTCCTCTTGCTGCTCCATGAGAGCGTCGCACTTTGAGCAGTTACGCGGCATCGTCTGCATCCCTTTCAAACTTGCGCAGCTCTGCGGTTGTCATAGCCTTTTCTCCAGTGAATCTTCTTAGTTCACGTTCCAACTTGTAATACGCTATCGCCTGCGTTCGACGCTGACTGCTCCCAGATGCACGACGTCGCCGCATTCTATCAAGATAGCCTAGATAGCTCATTCGACACGTGCGCACTGCGCTGTGAACATGCCGGGTCGTTGTCTTATGCCAGAAAGACACGGCTAGACTATCCCATGGTCTACTCTGGTCGTACACGAATACATCACCGTTCGTGTGCATATAAAATTCGACAGCAGGATAGACGACATAGTATTGCATGTTCGTGTCCGTAGAAAGCATTGATGGAACGGTGAACAACCGAAATCCCAATTCCACCAGACACTGGCTGAGCAAGGCGTCCTGTTCATTCTTGGTGTTCATTTCCTCTCCTCTCCGCTTCATACTCCCAGTGATCCTCGATCCAGAAGTATGCACCAATGACAAGGCCCGTATCATCGTGCATCGGCATGACAGGCCCGCCCCACGCCATACGGCGGCCCGACAATGGGCCGCCGTTCATGATTCCACCTTCTGCAGGTGAGCGCCTCATACCAGCTTGCCCCGAATCTTGCGCACTGCCATCGAAACACATACGACCTGATGCTTGGCGTCGTCGAGCGCGTTGTGATAGGTGCCGTTGCGCTTGATATTGTACGGGTTGAACTGTGCCAACCTGTACGCTGTTCGCGTGTCCTGCGCCTTGCTGAAGTTCCAGGGTTTATCCTGCCATCCGGCCGCGTGATATGCCCAGCTCAGCAGAGGCTCGTCGAAGTTCAGACCCTGCGACCAGAAGTGAATGCCCTTGCCCGCACGCCAGAAGGCGTTGAACTTCTTCAGGACCTCGTCGATAGGCTCCTGCCCCTCGGCGAGTTGCTTGTTTGCGAGTGCCATGTCTGGTTTTCCCCACCACTCCACGGTGTCCGGGTCCTTGTGCATCTTCAGCTTCTTGCACGATGCGTCGCTGATGTTGCAGTAGAACTCGTCACCGAGTGCCCCGGTCTCGGGATCGAAGAACACCGCGCCAAGACTGCGCATCATGCAGCCCGGGCGCTTACCCCATGTTTCCATATCAACCATCACGTCTTGCATATCACACCCATTGACATTCGTTTTGAGTTTGCGAACTCACGATCGTGAGTCGCTGCCGTGCCCTCGTGACGCCGACGTACCAAACACGCCGTTCATCATCCGGATTCTGTTCAGCCTCGCGTGCAGTACGCCACGCCATCTCGGTCATGAGAACAACGTGGTCCGCCTCTGCACCCTTGGCGCTGTGAATAGTGCTCAGTCGCACGCGCGGAGCACTGCGCAGCTTCTCGCCCCTGCGCCGTGCCGCCAGCATGTAGGATAGATCATCGGCTGGCATGCGATCGAGTGCTTCGTGCCATAACAGCTTCGTGTTCACGAGAAGCCCGCCGTGCTGAATCAGGTCGCGCATGCTGAGAGCCAACTCGGTATCCTCGCCGAAGCCCCGCAGACCCTTGAACCCGTGCTTGACAGCGGCCTGCCCCGCGTTGTTCTTCGGATTCATCATATCGTACATGAGCCGGCAGTCACCGAGCGACACCTTCTTGCCCTTCTTCAGCAACTCCCACGCCTCTGCCGCCTGTAGCGCCTTCATCGGGATCGACGATCTGCCGTTCATCTCATACACAATCCCCCGCTCGCGCAGGAGCGGTTCAACGTGCTCCTGAAGAATGTACTGGTTCCTCGCGAGCACGAGAACGGGGGACGTGGCAGAATCTTCGCGCCACTTGTCGTTGACGTCAGCTTCATCGAAGTCCACGACCCTGTCCACCACGCCCTTGCCCTTGCGCGGCTCCCACTTTTTCGTACGCCTGTGCACCACGCCACCTATGACGCCCGCGCTGACGTCCTGAATTTGCGGCGGGCAGCGCCACGACTGCCCGAGCACCGACACATTGCCCTCGAGATTGATGAACTGCTCGACGTCAGCCCCTGCCCAGCGGTAGATGGCCTGATCGTCGTCACCTGCTACGACAACGCGGCGACAGTCATTGGCAAGCTGGAACACCACGCGCCACTGAAGAAAGCTGAGATCCTGCGCCTCGTCGACGAGCAGTACGTCGAGGTTGAGCTTGATGCCGCTCCTGACGAACTGCGAGAGCATGTCGGTGTAGTCTACGAGGTGATGCTCCTTTTTGTACTTGGCCAGCGCCCGGGCAACGCGGTCCACTTCTTCCCACGACTGTTCATCGTCGTCCTCATTAAAGAGCGTTCGTAGTTCGACACCTCGCACCCTAGACAGGTTCTCCATGAATAGTATGCGGTCACCAGCCTCGAACTGCGACATGGTCCCGTCGCTCGACCACGCGCGCCCGGTCACGCGTATGCCGCACCAGTCCGCAAACTCGTTCAGCTTGGTGCCTGCGAGCACCATGGCGCTGCGAAGGCCGAGCTGACGAAAGCACAGACTGTGGATGGTCTGGAAGTACGGCAGGTCGTCCTTCTCGAGGTTGAACCGTTTCATGGCGCGCGTGCGTGCCTCGTCGGCGGCCCGCTGCGTGAACGAGACGTAGCCGATACGATTCGGCTTCGTCCCCTTCGTCAGCTCCTCATCAAGGATATTGAGGAGCGTGGTCGTCTTGCCGGTGCCCGGTGGACCGAGCATGATGTCTGGGTAGAAGCTCATGTTTCGATCCCATGCAGATAGCTGTACATCTCGATGATTGCACTGTCCTGCTCGGGCCGCGAGTCAAGACTGAGTGTCTCGCTGTCGCCGCCCAGCCCGTTGACCTCGAGATGCTCGATCTTGCCAGCCGACACGATGCCCGTGACAGAACCCTTGACAGGCACCATCATGCGCGCGCAACCTGCCACTTCGCTGTGAATCATCTTGTCCGGAAAGATGATTGGCCAGTTGTACGTCACGTCGCCGTGCTTGCTCTGGATCATTATGTATTTCCAGCCCATCAGTCTCTCCCGTCGGTTTCATCTGCGAGCCACGTCTTGCCGTGTCGCGCAACGGCTTCGGCGATACCCGCCTCAACCAGCGTCCGCCCGGTGTTCGCGACCACGCCGACCGCCCGATCATCCCATATCTCGATCGTGTGGAGGTCCTTGTAGCACTGCACCCGCAGGCGCTGACCGATGATCTTCTCACAGTGCGACGCGATGGCGTGCTTCATCATGACGCTCGTGAATTTCTCGCCGGTCTTGAAGCACGTCTCCTCCTTGGTGTCCTCGTGAGGCAGGCCAACGCGCGCCGTGAAAATGCGCACGTCCTTGCCCTCGGCGAGCCACTGCTTGATACGGTCCACCATCGGTATGATAGGTGGACCGAACTCGTTCCACTTGGTCCAGCCGTGGTACTCCACGACCGTCCCGTCCCAATCGACCGCGATCCAGCCCTGCGGTCCCTGCGTCTTTACCATGTTACCAGTTTCCTTATGTCGCCCGTTGTTTCAACCATGCAGTGGATCGGGCGCGGATCCTCTGCCAGTGGAAGGAGCCAGTGCAGATTGCCGATGACGGGATACTTGACACCGTTCGGGTCGCACCACTCTAGCTCCTCACCCTTGTCATTTTCTCTCGGCGGCCTGTATGACGAGTCGTTTGAAAGCGCGTGTCTGAAGAAGTGCACCTCGTAGCCCGGGCCGTGTTCAGACGCGAACTGAAACCAGTCGGTGGTGAGCAGCCTCGCCTCCTCATTGAACTCACGCACCATCGCGTCGCGTGGGCTTTCGATTCCCTCGATCTCACCGCCGACGGCGTTCATCATACCGGCCTGCCACTTAGGGTGAGTCTTGCGCACGAGCAAGACCCGACCCCTGAGAAACAGGAAACCGGCGACATACTTCCGGTGCTCCTCGCTCATGCCTTCCTCCTGCTATCAAGACTCTCGTGCATGTTGCGCATCTCATCGTCGTCACTGACGATATCGGCTTTCGGCAGCCGACTGTCAACAATGTCGTTGCGCATGCCGCCCGCGCGCAGGAATGCGGGCGCGGGCGGAACCGGTTCATCGGTGCGCGCCACGGGCACGCGGGCGGCGGGCGGTAAGGTGCGCGTGACCTCGTCCGCCAGCGGTCGCGAGCGTGGCGCGGTGAGCTCTGGTTCCTTGAACGTGACCGCTGCGTGGTGCCTGAACTCTCGCTCCTTGGGTGGTGGCTCTGTGTTTGTGGCCAAGGTCTCTTTCTTTAGTGCGCGACGTTCCATGTACCGCTGGAGCGTACTCGTGATATTGAGACCGACGCTCTCGAGGCAGGTTCGGATCGCTGCGACTTCGGTGACCCTCTCCTCATATGCGACGCGAAGACTCATGAGCTCTTCGCGTAGAATGCGGTTCTCCTCCGCTTTGCGCTCACTGACCATCTTGAGCAACTCATTCTCGTTGCGCAGTATCGCGATGTCCGAGGTGAGCATGTGCACCTCGTCACCCAGATATTCTCTAGACATTCCACAGTCCTTTCCTCAGATGGGCCGCTCATTGAGAGTCGGCGTGCTAACCGACGGCGTGGCCTGCACCACGTTCGCCGGAATCCAGTGTAGATTTAGCTTCTTGTTCTTTATCACCCGCGTTGCATGGTTGCCGCCGAGATCGTGAATACGCGACACGATCTGTGGCTTGTTCAGTCCCTTCAGCCCCTCTCGCTCGAGAAAGCGCGACAACCTGCCTAGCGAGAAATAATACCTGCCGTCCTCAGGATTCTCCCATGGCCGCCCAGACAGGAGATCTTCCTCCTTGAGCCCGCGCTGTCGGTTGGTGAGGTACGTCTCGAGAAGCTCGTGAAACTCACCCTTGGCACCCGCGTCCTCGCCGACCTCGATCGTCTCGGTCATACGCGACAGGGCCTCCTGAATGGTGAACAGCCACTCGGCTTGCGGTATTACTCCGAACGGGTTGTGAAGGTTGTTGATGAGCAGCTTCTGAAAGCGACGCCAGTCTTGCAGGTCATCCGTCGAACACTCGATCTTGACACCCTCCACGTCCAGAAACCACACCGGCGGATCAGAGTTCATCTTCTTTATCGACGTTATCGTCGGCATGATTGCGCCGCTGCCGCCCGTAACCCCGTGCTTCTTGCGACGACACAGTATGCTGTCGCAGTGCGAACGCATCGGCTCGTCCTTGCACTTGTACTCGTAGTCCTTCTTGCGCAGGCTCTTGATGATGGACGACATGCCCTGCTCAGGATGAGGAGGATTGCAGTACAGCACGTTCGCTCGCTCAAGTTCAGCCTCCCATCCCTCGGGAAATTTCTTCTTGAAGTACACGCCCATGTGAAAGAGAGTGTTGTTCTGGCCGCCCTGCTTGATGCCGCCGTCTGCGATTAGGTGCACGAGACACGGCGGTCCGTCGCCGAACGGTATGCTCGGATCATCAGCGCTCCCCCGCTTCTTGCCACCCTTGGCCTTCCCGTTGAGCTTGGAGCCGGGGGAAGCCGCGATGTTGCGAATCTTGATCTCGTCGAGTTGAGCTGCCGAGACGCGCATTTTCTCCGCGATGCGCACGAACTCGGGAAGGCCGATCTCGCTGCCGTTCTTGCGCAGACCAACCTGTCGCTCCAGCTTGCCGTCGTAGGTGTCGCCGAAATACGGCATGATCATCCACGAGCCCTGATCGCCTCGATCGGTGAGCAGCGTGCTCTGCTTCGGGAATATCTCGCTGCCCGCAATGCCCAGCGCGGCGGCCAGATCGCGAAGAACCTCCTGCATCTGCTTGGCTGGCACCGGCTCGGTCGTGAAGCAGAACAGATGCAGGCCGCCGGACTTCGAGCGCCCGGGCACGAGCGGAAACTTTGCGGCCTCCACCTTCTTGATGAGATCGGTGAGGTCCTGCCCATAGACGTCGTAGTCAATGCTGCCCCATATGGTGGTGTCGTCAGTGCGAATTGGCACCACGCCGAGCGGTTTCTTTCCCTCGATATGTGCCGTCCACATTGACTCCGTCGTCGGCCCCTTGAGGGTCTTGGCTGTCGGCTTGATGACCCACTTGAGAGACTCGCCTGTCGGATCGCGACTCGGCTGGCCATGCGTCCCGTAGTGAGTATCGTTGCCCTCGAACAGCGCCATTAGTCGTTTAAGCGGTGTCATTGGCATTCCACAGTGAGAAAGAGGAGGGGCCGCCTGTTACAGCGGCCCCGTGGAGCGAGCGAAAGTGCCTAGATGTGCTCTTTCGCCTTCGCGCCGCCCTTTCCACCGCCAGCGTTCGCGGTGTCGTCAACCTGATCGCTCGTCATGTTGTCCGCCCGCAACGCGCCCTTCTCGAAGTCATCCGACATCTGATTGGCGAGCTGCATGGTGGCGAAATCGGTGAGGATAGTGGGTTCACCGTTCTCGTCCTGGATGTCCCACATGAACCAGTCACCTTGATCATTGGTGCGGAACTTCAGCTTCATGCGGTAGATGTAGCCGTACAGCGGTGCCTTGAGGTCCGTGCCCGGGATGATCTTGCGATTGGCCGCAGTCATCCACTCCTTGGACGACTGATGGTTGCTGCCGCTCATCGGGATGACGAACGGAGTTGGTCGATCGAAGACATCGAGAACGAGAACAACGTGCTCGCGTGTCTCGACGACGGTGTTGCCGTTGGGCATGCGCCAGAACTTTTTCTTCGGGTTCTGCGCGTCAGTGACCAGCGTTGCGGCCTCGGGACGCTCGGCATGACGGCCAACATAACCACCGCGATCAGGGAGCCACTCGATCCAGCACTTGTTCCAGTGGCACAGGACCACCGGAATGCCTTCCTCGCCGGCGACCACGTCTTTGGTGCCGCGGAACCAGATCATGCCCGCTTCGGCGCCGTCGATGTACTCCTCCTTTTTCCGCTGCACCTGCGGCGACAGAGCCTGCAAGATGTATACGAGCGGTACGACGTTGTCTTCCATCGCCGTCGAAACACCCTTGCCAGCGTTCTTCCGCATAAGAGCAAGAACGTCGTCGCTGGCGGCCTCGGTGACAGCGCCCGCTTTCTTCTTGTCCGCCACGGCTACCGCCTTGCCTTTCGGCGGTGGAGCTGCGGTCTTCTTGCCTGTCTGCACACTTGCCTTCGCCATCTTACTAGCCTTTCTTCGGGGTTGATCTTGCGTCTGAAACCGCCTTCTTGGCCCTAGTGGCCTTTGGCTTGATCAGTCGCGCTGTACGCTCGACCGTCGCACCGAGCAGCTTGAGGGGCGGTGATTTCTTGTGAACCTCAATCTGCTCTCTCACCCATGCCGTGAGGGTGTTCCACGGCACGCCGAAACTTGACGAGTACTCGTATTTCTGCTTCTTGAGCAGGTCTTCAAACTTCTTGCGCTTGTCCTCCTCACCAAGACCGAACTCGATGACATACGTGGTCTTCACCATGTCCGGTTCGTGTTTCTTTATGTAGGCGATGGCCTTGTTGAAGTCATCCACCTTTGGATCGGCTGGCGTGCCGATGTTCGCCTTGTAGTTCCAGCCGACCTCCATGTTGTAGGCGGGCAGGTTGCCCTCCTCTGGGATGCCGACGTTATCGACCTTCGCCGCGTCGAACAGATCGACCAGCTCCTTGGTCTGAATCTCGAAGACACGCTTGCCTAACTCCGCACTCCGCTCGGCGAGCGACACGCGCTCCACCTCAATTTCGCGCAGCTCGGCTATCTTGATACGGAGCTTGTCGAGTTTGTCAGCTGATGCCGGTTTCGTAGCGCTCGCGCGCATCAACGCGAGTACGTCTTCGCCTGCCTTTGCCATTTGATCTCCACAGTGAGCGCCGGGTGCCAATGCAAACCGGGCGCATAGTATGCCACAAGACACGCACCAGAAAAACCTGGAGTGTTTGCCCTGTGCATAACAGACGCAGCGGTGCGGGCGGCCCAATAAAACAGGGGCCGCAGCGGCACCTGTGGAAACATGCCGTGCGACCCCTGCTCGCTACCACATTGGCGCTCAACCCAATGCCGCGAAACCAATGTGCCACGCACCGCGCGCCAGAACAAGCCCCCAGCAAAACAGAACAACGGGGGCCTATACGCGCGCTCGTCGGTGCGTATCCGTGTACGTTGCACACGCGCATAGAGGGCGCGCGCCCGCGTTAGGGGTTTTCAAACCGCTACCCTTGTTCTGGCCCCGGAAGGCTGGCATGCTGTGCAGCCAGTCCCCCCGCTCACTGCGAGTTTCAAATGCTCTACGTTCCCAAGACCGTGCCGATGGCACATCAGGTGAAGGCTCGACTCGCGGCGTACAACGCACCATCGAAGCCGTCACGAGACGACAACTTCGCGTATCTCATGGACATGGGCACCGGCAAGTCGAAGGTCGTTCTGGATGAGTGGGGAGCGGGGGCTGTGAATGCCGAGCTGCCAAATCTGCTGGTGATAGCGCCTGCCGGCTCGTATCGTAACTGGTTCGCGGGCAAGAATGGACTGGCAAACTCGGAGCTGGACGTGCACCTGCCCGACGAGCTGCGCGAGCGCATGCTCGTCAATCACTGGCGAAGCGGTGCGGGTGTTGCGCACCGCGACAGCCTCTCGGAGTTCCTGCGCGTACGCGACAGGCCCCGGGCGCTGTTCGTCAATGTCGAGGCACTGTCCACCGTCGAGAAGGCGCAGGACCTAGTGGAGGCGTATCTCGAGAGCGGCGACGTCTACATGGCTGTCGACGAGAGCACCACGATCAAGAACGGCGACAGTCTGCGCGGGCGCTACATCACCAACGTTGGGAAGCGCGCGGCGTGCCGACGAATTCTCACCGGGCTGCTCACCCCTCGATCACCACTCGACGCGTGGGGTCAATTCAACTTTTTGGATTGGAAAATTTTAGGTAGCCCCTCGTTCTTCGGCTTCAAGAAGAAATACGCCATCACGAAGAAGATGATCGTCGATGCGGACTATGACGACGGCGGCGAGCAGGTCGAGGGCACCGGGCGCAAGATCGAGGTGATCGTCGGCTACAAGAACATCGAGGAGATACACGAGCGCATCGCGCCGTACAGTTATCGCGTGCTCAAGGAGGAGTGCCTCGACCTCGAGCCGAAGATGTTCATGACGCGCGACGTGCAGCACACCAAGGAGCAGGCTCGGGCGTACAAGGAGCTGAAGGAGAATGCGACGACAGAGATTGCGCGCGGTCACTACGTCTCCGTTGACATGATGCTCCAGATGATGATACGACTGCATCAGATCAATCTGGGCTACGTCATGGACGACGAGGGCGTCATACGTGACCTGCCGGAGAACCGCACGCAGGAGATCATCAATATCATCGACGAGCACACGGGCAAGGTGATTATCTGGAGCCCGTTCATTCACCGGATAGAGATGCTGGAAAAGAAGTTGAAGAAGGAGTATGGACCGAAGGCGGTAGCAAAATTCTACGGCCAGAATCGGTCGACGCGCCATCTGGAAGAGGCGCGGTTCCTCGGTGATCCCGAGTGCGTGATAATGATAGCGTCGCAGGGTGCGGGCATGCGTGGCAACACTTGGGTCAACGCGAACCTCAACATCTACGACTCAAACACTTACGACTTGGAGCAGCGGCAACAATCTGAGGACCGCACTCATCGCAAGGGGCAGCTTCATCGAGTCACGTACATGGACCTGATGACAGAGGGAACTATCGACTATCGTTTCGTGACGGCCCTGCGCAATAAGTATGACTTGGCGACGCAGGTAACGGGTGAGCGTATGCGGGCTTGGATATAACGTTAGGTTGCGCCCGGGCGGCCCCGGGCGGCCAAGTGTGGCGGTTTGCCGCACCCTTCTAGGATCACATTAGGCTGGCAAGGGATTCAGTGCTGGGAATGCCCGGTACTAGGCCAGCCCCCGGGCCAATTGCGCGCACCACGCGCCCCGGAAACGGGCTCTGGCGGCCCTGCCAGCCCCGCCCCTAGCCCGCCCGGGCGGCCCCGGGGCAAGGTGCCCCGGGCTGGCAGGCCGCCCCCAGCCCTCGCGCACGCGCGGGCGCTACGCGTGCGGGTGCGCGCCTGCCCGCCGCGCGCCGGTGAGCGCGCTAGGCGTCGGAGCCCACGTTGAACGTGATACCGCCCGCCTGAAACTTCACGAGCGAGTTGATGAGCACGCTGACGGGGCCGCCCGACGTCGGCTTCGAGGCCAGTAGATTCCCCGCCGTATCATCGTCCATCAGCGCGATGTGGGAGAACGTCGCAGCTGCCTCGGCGTTGCCGAAGTCGACAGCAATGTCCGACGTCAGCAGATGCGCGGCACCCAAGGCCACGTCAGCAAACGTGACCTCGATACGTGGCGAACCAGAATTGACCGTGCCTCCAACTTCTACCCCAGACGTCTTTGGGTTGCCGTTGAACAACGCGATGTAGAGGTTTGTCGGGGCGGTCGGCATGGCATTGCCGTTCAACCACCGTGTGATTTTGTTGCCGAAGTAGGCAGAGAGATCAGAAGCCATCTTTTAGTTTCCTGTCTGAGGTGAGTAGTGCGAGATGAAAAGAAAGATGATCGTAGACGCGGCAGAGTAGATCCAGAAACCGCGCTGCCACTTGGGCGGCGACCAGAGATAGGTGCACCGCAAGATCGTCGCGGCCAGCACCGTCGCCGCAGCGACGAATGAATAGTTGGAGAACTCGCGAACCCACTGTGCGACCTGATTGCCGTCATTGGTCTCGCGGAGTATCCACCAGATCCAGCCCGCCCGGACTGTCTCCATTGCGAAGACCCAGAACAGAGCACACCCCGTCGGAACACCCGGCATTTTCCACCACGATCTCTGATCTCGATAGCGGAAACTGTGCACCAAAAACACAAGAATGATGAATGCCAGATTTCCACACAACGGAAACAGCGAACCATTCAACCATTCTCGTATGAGTAGATTGTTAGTCACTGCGTCGTACATTTCGTTTTGGTTCCCTCTGCTGCACCTGCCGCTCAAAGTCTTCGAACGAATTTGTCCGAATCTTCGCGATTATCAAAGATTGACGGAGGGCATCATTGCCCTTCATCCGTCGCTGCGTTGCCTCGTGCAGCCGGCTCACCGCCGTCTCGTGCACACGGGCCGCGTCCTCTGTCGACGCGTTGATTATGTCATCCTCGGTGAACTTGGGCATGAAGCCGAGTTTCTTGAGGATCTTGTCCATCCATATCATTTGCGAGGCACTCTCCTGACTACTGTTATTTCAGCCCCGAGAATAGTGCGTATCTCGACGATCTGTGCCTGATTGGCCACGCGGACAGCCTCGCGAATCTCAGCCGTGGCATTAGCAACCGCCGCCTTCAGCTCTGTGACTTGGTGAGCTGTCGTGTTTCGGTTGTCCACCACCATGGCGCTGAGTGACCGAATCGCTTCGGCCATTGCAGAAACAGACTGCGCGACCACGTGGTTATTATCCTTGATGTTCTCATACTGAGCGAGAATCGTAACTTTCAATAATTCAAACGCCGCGCTCTGCTTCGCGATGAGCTCGGCCTGATCTTCGGTCAGGTCGTTGCGATCCTTCGTCGCCTCCAGCATGTCAGCCAGCACCTTAGCGGTGTCGGTCAGGGCCTTGTTCAGCGTATCGCGCTCAGTCAGTCGATAGCCGTACACCTTGCTCGCGTGCGCAATGAGTCGACGAATGATCTCCGACTCTATGCCCACGACGCTCATCAGTACGAATATGATTCCACCGGGCACTCCCATCTCTTTCAGGAGGTGAGTGATCCACTCTGGCATTTCTATCTAGCCTTCCAGCATCCCTGCTTTGCACCGTACTCATTGTGAGCAAGCATCTGCTGTGCTGTGCCGTCGGTGAGTACGTCTTTTGGTGACGGACGAAATTCATGGAAACCCGCGCACGAGAAGTGACCGCACCCGCTAGTCATCAGGGCGATTCCAACGATTAAGCCGATCGCGAAGATCCTTGTTCGATAAGTTCCCGACATCTCGATCCACCTCTGCTCTGTTGCGCAGCGCGTTGGCGTCGCGCCGCTTCTGCTCGTCTCGCTCAGTCTTCGCGCCCGTGTAGCGTCCCCCGGCCCATGCGAGCAGCGCGGCTCCAATGCCAAGTAGCAACGCCTGAAGCCACGTCGGCAGCATGCGCCATATCGGTAGAAGAATCGGTCCAAAGAAATATAGAGTGGGGATAGCAGCTAGAACAGTGAGCGTGATCCACACCCATAACGGCACCCATCCCAGAAACAGGCCGAACCAGTCCATCGTGATATCCTCCGGTGAAGCGGGGGACTCGGAGTTGAAGCCGAGCCCCTCGCGATTGCGACTGCGTTACGCGGCCTTGTCCTGCTTGATCTCGGGAACAGGCTGTGGAGCGTTGACACGAACTTCCGTGTCGCCTTCAGTGCGACCAGACGCGGTGACAGTGCCCGGTGCCATGTTGCCGGTCTCGCTGCCCCGCGCGTATGGGTCCTTGTACTCGCGGAGAACTTCCGCGGGCAGGTTGTCGTTGTCTGCCACGCCCGGGTTCATGGGCTGCAGATCGAGAACGTCGTTGAGCTCGCTGCGCTTGCTGCGGACCCAATATCCATACGCGAGACCGAACGCGGTCAGTGCGATACCCACTACGATCAGCACCATGAGAATGGTGTCGATAGTGTCGGACCGGCCAGACAGCGGCTCGAACACGGACTGCGCAGTGGACAGGCCCGTCGAGACGGTGCCGCCCGCTGCCGTCGCATCGGCCGGTGCCGTGGACGGGATCTTCTTGGCGTCCACGATGGTCGCCTTCTTGTTACCGTTCGCGACGAACACGACCGGAGGCCCGACGTTGCCCATGGCCCAAGACTGACCAACCTGCCTGAGCTGGTTGACACGCGATGTCCAGCCCTTGCCGAAGTGATAGAACGTCTTGAGTGCGCGGAGAAACGCCATGCGCCGCTCGAGAATACCAGCGATGAGCGCGTCGTGGTTCTCGTGCGACAGAATGCGCTCCATGGTGACATCACCGAGAACACCGTCTGCCTGAATGCCCAGCGCGCGCTGAACCCACTTGATCGACTGAGCCGGTCCGCTGTTGATCGCACCGTCGACGACGACTACGTCAACACCGGGCGGTAGCTCGTCGAACCGGACCTTGGCGAAGTAGTTGTCGAAGTAGATCTCGTCACGCTCGGCGTTCTCCATCAAGAACACGTCGCGCGCTGGCAGACCCTTCTTCCTGCGCCACGCCGCATAGACTCGCTGGATAACGCCCTGATTGGTGCGTCCACCGGGATCGATCGGATCGTCATCCTTGCCGCCCTCGAACTTCAGTTCGATGGCCAGTGCCTTGTGTCGGTTCTCTTTCATCTCATCTTCCTGTCGTTACCAAGATTGTCTGCACCACCACCGATGGATACAGGTCAGACCACGTGTCGAATGTTGCTCCGTCGTCAAAGTGAACGGTCAACACGGGATTAGGTGTGTTCTCAAACACGAACGTCAACTTGTCATCGGACCCATCGGAGAATGCGACTTCATATTCTGAGCCGGCGGCACCCGGGATAAATACGACTGGCTCCCCATCAACGTCATCCGTGAAGTCGACAGTGTAGAGAGGTGCGAGCCCCGTGGCGTCGTACAGATCGAACACGATTTGATCCAGTATCTCGCTGAACCCGAACGCTGGCCCCTCCTCGAGGACCATGCGCCAGTGCGACACACCGTCCGCTCCTGTGCCCGCGTCTGACCGGTCGATATCGAACGGCGACAGATCGCGCGGGGCCACCATGTCGGCACCCTCGCAAAACGACCACGACGAGCCGACCTGTGCCCATGTCGTACCCTCGTTCTTCGAGATCTCCCAATGCCATCTGCCGAACATTGTCGGCTCGTCTCCGGAGTCATAGACTTCACCATCCGTGTTGAACGTCACGAACATGAGTCGCTGCATGATCACGGGCCGTGGGAACACGAACTGGAGCCACGCACCGACGACTGACAAGGGATTACCGATTGGCACACCGACCGCTCTACCAATCGCAGCTTGGTGACCAACCTTCGATGAGTCGCCTGCGTTATCGTAGAAGTGCCGTCCATCGAACAGCGCATCTTGTGGATTGATGATGAGAGAGGCAGTAGAGTACGCCCAATCCGTCGACATCGTGAAGACGCAACGCTTCTCTGGTCTGCCGTTCGTTGACCGCCGGTCGCCACCATCAAGGTTCGAGTGGCTGATCTTGAGTTCGATTTCATTGCAGAAGCGTGCACCGCTTCGCGTGCCCGCAACATAGGTCATCTCCCAGTATTCGTACAGGACCGGCGATCGTGGGGTCATCAAGAATTCAGTGAAAGACATTCCTGATGACGTTACGTCCGGCCCCTGTTGCGCGACAAAGGCGTCAAACTCTTCAGCGAATGACTCCGGGGCGGCATTGCCTACACCAAACGCACCCTTGAACTCCCATATGCCCGTCGACTCGGCGGCGATATCTTCTGTACCAATGAGCCTGAACCCTTGAATGTCAAGAGGCACGATCGCGTGGAACCAAAGTGTACCGCCGTATGGACCTCCCCATGCCGGACCGTTGCCTGCGGCTGCGCCCAGATTATTGTCGAACGCAGATACACCTGAACCAGACCCAAGGGTCCAACCGTAATCTCCAGCCGTGATGAGACCGCTTTGCAGACGACGACCCTTCGAGAACATCGAATCGTAGTCTGCTTCTTGGTATCGGTTGATAACAGCAACACCAAAAGTAGTCTCGTAGATTGGAGTGCCGTCGATCGCTTGCGTTTTGGTCTCGCCCGCAATGAGGGAGACCGTCGTTGTCAGCGTCGCGCCTAGAATGCTTGCACCCGTGCCGCCGTCCACGAAGCTGACGGTCACAGTCAACACCGCTCCGGGGATCACGCCGTCGATCGATGCGCTTCCCGCGATCAGCGAGGCCGTCACGGTCTGAGTGGTGCCTACCGCGTTTCCATCGGGTGACACCGAGTCCCATGCAGAAAAGCCGACTGGTGGCGTGTTGACGAAAGGACGATCACCGCAATTGATCGTGCAGTCACGCCCCGTCGCGCCCAGATAGACGACAGGCTTTAGATGCGTCTGCGGCGGACCGCCGCCGCCCGGTGTCATGCCTCCAGTGCCAGCGGCGGGATTACCGGCGAACTGCCAAGCTCCATTGTTGATGCGGTGATAAAATCTGTTGGGAGTCACAGAAAGATCAACCGCGAAATCGACTTGAGCCGTTGTCACCGCTCCGTTCGTAGCAGTTGTACCAAAGCACGCGGTGAAGCCGTTGTTCACGAACAGATAGGTCTCGGCGACGGGCGGCCCAACGGCCGCCGTCGTGTATCGCGCGTCAGCAATGGCGAGAACGCAGGTGTCAGTGGCGAACTCAACCTGGAACTCCAAGTACCACTTGCCGCCACCCGCGACTAACTTGACGGGTCCTGCGATCGCCCCTTGAATGCCCGACGTGGATGTTGCTATGTGATCAGAGTCGGATAGCGTGAGCCCGCCGCTAATCGTAGTCCAGACCGTCGCCATGCTTTATGTCCAGCTAAAACGGGCGCGACCATTCGCGCCACCGCCGTCAGGTTGTGTAGAGACACCACCAACTCCGACCGTGAACGCGATCAAGTCGCCTTCGTCGGGACCGTCGATGCCTTTCGTCAAGACATGCTTGACATAGCCGCCCGCGCCACCGCCCGGGTACTTGTACCAAGATGGCAGTACGGTGTCGCTGAAAAGGTTCATTCCTGAACCACCGCCGCCCGGTGCGCCCGTCACAGTGCCGCCGGGCAGATCACTCCCTCCGATAACCACGCTACTGGCCTTCGAGCCCCACGGGCTGTCGCCGTATTTCAGGTGACCGTTGTTGCCGACCCCCGCCCCGCCGGGACTCCCGTTCGGGCAGTCACCTCCCTTACCAGAGAACCCCGGCAAAGGACTCACAGGAGACGGAGGTGATCCATCACCGCCCGGTATGTTGGCAGTATTCCCACCAGATGCTGCGCCACCTGTGCCCGCGCCCGTGCCCGCGTTCGGAACCGTCGCTGTCGCCTTGTTACCACCCTCGGCCGTTAGCGAGTATGTCGAGCACGTTGAATTCCCGCCATCCTGCGCATTGTCCGATACACCACCCGATGCTCCTGCGCCCCACAACTCAATGATGAACTTGTCGGTATATGGACCGACCTCATGACTGCCAGCCCCTGACTCATAAGGCTTCGAGTTCGTTGGGGCGGGTACAGCCACCGAGGGCAGCGCCGATCGCTGTAGCAACCGATAGTAGCGAAACCTCACATCTGAGTTGGTCGTCAACGCGATGGTCAACACATTGTTACTGACAATCTCTTGCGCATTGTACGTTGCGAGGAGTACGTCACCTGACTGCAACGTGTTCGCAGTAGACGTTGCGGGATTGTCCGAACCGATCAAGACCGCAGGCCCCAATGTCAGTGGTGATTCGACAAGGATGTTAAGCGAAACCGCTCGTGTCGGCTCGCCAAAGTCCCATTCAATCGCCGGGAACGACGACCCATAGTTCAGCGACGCGCCGTCTGGAGTCATGAACTGCGCTGGGTAGGCGCTGAAGTTCGTGGCGAGAGGAGTCCACGACGTCGCGTCGTTTCCATCGACAAGATTGGCCAGTGCGCCGGCTCCCGGTGCGAAGCCGAATTGCTTGACAGTCGGCATTATATGACCCTTGTCATCTTGAATGTAACCTTGAGCTCGCGAGCATCAACGTCGACTGCCGCCGGTTTCATGAGAGTCAACACGGCATCGACCGGCAGATCGATGTCAGCGAGGAACGTGAAGGTGCCATCCGCATCCCCCGCTTCAAAGTCTACAGACCCGATTTCAACGTCGTCGTGTTCAATCGAAAATGACAGATCGGACGCGGGTGCAACCTTGAGCTTCGCAATCGAACCCGGTAGACCAGTGAGTGCTGTCACTGGATGAACTAGCACGTGGCCTGCGATAGCGGCCCCGTCCTCGATGCCGATACCCGGCCTGCCCGGAAAGAAGAATCCTAGATCGTAGATATAGGTATTCTCACCGTACAGCAAGAGGTACAGCGGGTTATCGTCGTCATCGGTCGCCGCCGGATCGAACGTCGCAGGAGCCGGGGGAGTAACGTGCTGGATGCGAACGAGGTACAGGCCGAAGCCTGGAGCCGACACCATGTCCAGTTCGTAGTAGGTCATGTCGTTGACCCAGTCGCCCTTGAGCTCGAACGTGGCAATGGGCAGCGTGAACGGCCCGAAGCTGGAGCCGTCTGACATATTCACTTCCCACTGCGACCCGACAACCGTCATTCCGGTTATGTTGATGGCGGTCGGCGGATTGTCCTCGAGATTCTTCAGGCGAGAGTAGAGCTCCCAGAAGTTGAGGTCGAGCTGAAGTGGCGAGAGATTGCCAGCGGTGCCCGCGCCCGAGCCCGCGCCCCACTTGGTGACGTCCGTTGTTTTGTAGTCAATGCCGTCCATGGTCCGTTATCCCTATTTGTTCGTGCGCTTGTTACCACGCGAGACGACCTCGACGTTCGGAGAATCCTTGGTCGCCGCGAACCTGATAGTGATTCGGTCCTGCGAGATCTTGTTTCGACCCTGATACTCGGTCATCACCTCGGTCTCGATGAACTGTTCACGGTCGTCCTTATTGTAGACCTTGACGACGTCGTAGGTGCGATCGGACTCCGGCCACGTGGCCTCAGGTGCCTCACCGCTGGCAGATGCACTGAGCTGGAAGACAGAGTTGCCAGCACTGCCCCACGTGATAGGCTCATTCTCGACAATCTTTGGTGTGGCGTAGATCTGGACCGCAGGCCCCGGCCGAATGGTTGGAGCCTGCGACGGACGAACGATTTGCTCGAGATGGTTAGACACTGGGAGCCTCCAAGTCTATCTGCTGTGGAATGACGAGGTCAGACACCGCGATGTTGACCACCTGAGTGAATGGGCCGCCGTCCATTGGTACGAGCTGCAACGTCACCTGAGTAGGTATTGCCTGCAGAACCGAAGAAATGGCGGCTTGATCCGTGAGTTCGCCCGCACTCGCGGCCATGATGGCCACGCGCTGGTCAGCCTCTTTGTTGGTGACAGAGAGATACGTGATTGCATTGATCGGTGTCAACCCCTTGATGAAGTCGAGGTTGTCGTCGAACGCAGCAAACGGCGGCATGAACCACTGGACATCATTGGTCTCCAGCACTGCCTTGTCGCCTGAATACTCTTGATACTCTCGATCGACGTATCCCTCGTCGACGTACATGGGAACACCGGACTCTGGCTCGTAAGCGCCGCCGTATCCAATGGCACAGGCAATGGTGATGGATGACGTCGGGTCGCCTGCGCTACCGTCGAGTGAGTGCGTGATGACCACCACCTTGCCTGTCGCCTCGCCGCCCGGTAGACGTTCGTCGTGCACGGTGCCCGCCTTGCGCAGCGAATACTGAAGCGCCGTCTCGAAGTCAGTCTGGAATGTTATGCGCACCGCGCGCGAGCGCCCGACTAGGTGCGCGCGTGCGATGAGTATCAGGTGCTCGATGCTCTGCATTCCGCGCGGTGTGTGTAGGTACGAGCGGCGCCGAACATCAACAATTGGGACAGAACCACCAAACGTTTGATCTGACACCATGTTCGCTGTCATCGCGACCACCATGGTCTCATCTTCACCGGCGTCCGTGGCAATTGGCTGTTGATCCGTATAGAGCGTGAAGTTCACGATCTGTGCAAACTCGCGGCCCGCTGTGTAGGTCACGGTCAGCGTGGGCACCGCGTAGCCCAGCGCCACGCCCACGATTTCGTACTGAAGATCGTAGCCCGCACCATCAATGCCACCCCATATTTTTCCTGTCGTCTTGACCGGGAAAAGGATGGACCCTTCTGCGAGCACGGGAATCGAGCCCTGATTGAAGATCGGATGAATGGTCAGATGCTTGACAGATAGAAACGACACATCGACCAGACTGCCGGTTACAACCTGCCAGCCATTGCCGATGTTTGCGCCGTCCTTCGGCCACGACGACACCAATCCAGACATAGTGAACGATGTGACTAGCTGTTTTCCATATCCTCCACCGAAGGCGTTGAGAATGCGATAAGAAAGATCTATCGAACCCTGCGCACTCTGCGTCCACGGGATCGTGACCTGCATTGTGATCGAGCGCAGAGGCACGGTCTCGAGCGTCAACTCCAATGAATCATAGTCCATATCTGCGGCGGGCAGGTCAACGACGCCATCCTCCGCCGTGAGAATGTCGGACAACGTGACGACGTGTGTCACCGGATCAATGTGCCACAGTGCCGACCTCGACTCCAGAACCGTATCGGGATCTTCCCACGCGTCGGGACTGACGAAGATGGGGTCCCAGTACGGAAGAACCTTGAGCGTGTTCGCCAGCGCGATCTTCTGCGCTACGAAGTCAGTCGGACGCGCGGTGAACGTCAGCGTGACAAGCGTGCTGAACACGTTCTGCGGTACGCCCATGAGCCGACCGTAGAACAGCGGCACGATATCATCTGGCTCACCACCGCCCGCACGATTGAACGAGTAGTAACACCAGAGCTTGCGGCCCGGGTTCAACAGGCCGATGCGCGGATTCCTGATGACAAGGTTCAGCCCGGCAATGCTGCCCTCCTCATGAGAGAACTCGTGCGAGAACACGTCCTCATCCTCGACATTGTGCACCGCTGGATTGAACGCCGTGCCCGGGTCCACCCATGCGAAGTAGAAATTCTTTGCCATCAGATTTCTTCCAGTTCCATGGACCAGCTGATCCGAGCGCCGTACTCGTCAGTATTCACACTGAAGTTGTTGATACGACAAACGAGGATGGGGCGGTACAGCGTGAAGCTGCCCTCGACACGCGAGCTACCGGGCACCACCGGGCGCGCGGGTGATCCCCCGACTGTCAGGTATTGCAGCTCGAACAGGCAGTGAACGGTGACCTCGAGCCCCGGCCAGACACCATCAACAGCCGGGGGAAGTTGGTCGGACCCCGAGATGCTGGACGCGTACTTGCGAAAGCCCGGAAACGAGATGTCCTTGAGTGCGCCGTTCACCGTTCGCTTGTTCTGCGCGGCCTGTGCTATCGGCGCATAGGACTGTGATAACCCGCGCGCCGAGTATGGTGGAACGCCGAACCCGGACAGGCGAAGCAGCGTGTGCGAGTTCGGCTGGTCAATGTCGTCATAGCTCGGATCCATTAGCGTGTTCCTCCGACCCAAGAGGGCTTGCGGCCCGCCGAGCGTGTCTGTCTAGAGATAGCAAACTTGGTCATGCGCCCGGCGACATCGTCGGGCATCATCAGCCCCTCGAACGTCTCGCCGAACAGAGTCAGATCCAGCGGACGCATGTTGCTCGCGCTTGGTCGCTCTTCACCACTGAACCTAGCAGACGGCGATGGTGCGATCATGTTCAAACCACCCATGGCGAACTGAGGCATCTTGAACCGACCACTGTTGACCGCGTTCATGAAGCCGACACCATACTTTGCCACCGCACGCGCGCGAATGACGTACTCGTTGTTGGACAGCCGCGCCAGAATCGAGTCCGACGTTGAGGTGCCTGCCCCGCGTATGTGACCGCCGCCCGCTGCCGTCACCGTGTCGCCGCCGCCTCCACCAGCCGGAACATCGGCCATTCCCTTCTTGATCTTGTCGATAAGATCAAGAATAGGCTTGAGCCATCCCAGCACCTTGTTCACCCAGCCCTGCACAATGCCAGCGACATAGTCGAACGCGTCCTGCGCCTTCTGCTTGACTCCCTCCCACAGGTCGATGAAGAACTGCCCGATTTGCCCGACAATGGTAGAGAAGAACTCGACGACAGCGGTCCACTTCTCGGTGACCCAAGTCGTGGCCACATCCACGCCAGCCTGGATGTTCTCCCAGAGCTTGGTGAATCCCGCTCCGATCTTGGCTGGCATGTCAGTGAAGAACTTGATGAACGCGGCGAACGCGGCCGAGATGTCCGCTCCCAGCTTGGCCCAGTCTACGGTATAGAGCCACGCCGCGAGAGCTATCGCAACGGCACCGATCAGCACCGGAAGAATGCCGAACGTAGTGATGAGCGAGCCGACCAACAATACGAGCACGCGCCCGATCGTCATGAACAGGTTTAGTCCACCGGTCAGCTTTGTGATTGCCACATAGGCCAGCAGAATACCGCCTGTCAGTTCAGTGCCGAACGCCTTGTTGATCTCGATCGCGATTTGGTCCGCAATGTCGACTATCAGCTCGAGCTTCGGAAGAATGTACTGCGTGATCACGATACCGAGACCGCGCACCACCTCGATCATCTTTGTGAAGAACTTCTCAATGCTCGGGCCGTTCTGCTCGACGAACTTTGTCAGTGCCTCACCTGCGTCGTCAAGAAACGAGGAGATGGCCTCGCTGTTTTTGTCGATAGCCCCACTGATCAGGTCGACGAGCTTAGAGAGGCCCGGGCCGAATGCCTCTTTCGCTTCGTCGGCTACGTCTTTGTAAGCTCCCCCCAGCTTGATGAGGCTGCCCGTCAGTTCGACGCCGTACATGTCGGTCAGCGCCTTCAGCGCGACGCGCTGTTGCTCGGCCCTTTGAGCTAGCTCATTCTTCTTCGCGGCTTCTTCCTGTGCCTGCTGGACACGCCTGATGTTGGCCTCTTGACGCTTGAAGTCCTCATTCAGCGCGGTGAGCGCGTGACCGTACTCGGCGTATCCAATCTTGCCCTGCGCGAGCTGCTTCGTCAGGTCATCAAGAGCGTCGTTGTACTGATTGGTCTCGCCGACAGCCTTTACCTGAGCCTTGCCCTGTGCCGCGACCTGCTGAACGTTGCGGTTCTGTTGCTCGAAGAGTTCACGGTACGCGTGAGTCGTGGAACTGGCAAACTTGGCAATACCAACGACGCTCGCAGCCAAGGCCGCACCCAGAGCGGCTGAGCGAGTTGCGAACGTGGCGAGCGCGCTGCCCGTGGCAGTCGCGGCAATCTTCAGGAGGTCGAAGTTCGTCAGCCCCGCGCTGATATCCTTCGACATGTCCTTGGCAGCCCTGCCCGCCTTCTCGGATGAGTCGGTGAACTTGTCAACTTCCTTCGCGGCCGGTGCGATCTTCTTGCCAGCATTATCAGCCGCATCACCAATCTTCTCGAAAGCGTCCGCACCATCGTCGCCCATCTTCTTGAGCTGGTCAGTAGTGACCTCGATGCCCTCGATCTTGACTTCTGATACAAGGTCTTTGTCTTCGTCAGCCATTTCGAAACGCCTCTCTGTAGTATCTGCCGAGTCTGCGGCTAACCTTCGCTACGACATCACGCAAGTGCCACTTCTTCGGAATCGTGACCGACTCCTTGCCGAAATACTGCGGGCCGCTGTCGCTCATCAAGAGTGGAGCCTTGCCCGCGCGATCGACGCGGAACAATTGCCCCGGGTAGTCGCGTGCGCGAACACCGTCGGAATCTCCAAACGACAGTGGAATCCAGAGGAGGGGCTTGCCGTGTATGACAGCCCCCTCCTCGAAGACACGCCAATAAAACACCGCGTGAGTAATGCGGATGTTGATGTCCTGCCGGCTCTCGTAAGATACCCGGGCCTCGAGACCGTCTTGCCAGCGGGCAGAGCCGAAGTTTCCTCCGGCCCTGATATCCGCCCGCCCCTCGTCAACCATTTCTTCAGACGCACGCTTCGCGGCGGCCTGCACCGCCAGAATACGCGACTCGTCGAACACCTTGACTTTCGTCTTGAACCGGCGTCCGATTTGCTTGCCGTCTGTGTACTTCAGAGTGATTGTCACGCGCCCATCTCCGTGAGTTTCTTGCTAAACTCCTTGAAGCCCCGGGAACTGCCATGCTCTGCCGCTCGCATGAGATCGAGCATCACAGCGTTTCGACGGGATTCTTCACGCGCGATGAGCTCCATCCACGCACTCAGCTGTCGGGGTGTACTGTTCCAACAGTCTCGCTCTGAGCGGCCTGCGGCGACGCACCGCTGGATGGCTCGGGCGATTTCATACCCGGAACCCATCCACGCGCGCCGGACTGGTTGACGAGCGCGGCGACCCCGTCCATGAAAGACTTTACACCTTGGGGGAATGTCGCACTGAGAATGCCCTCGAGCAGCGAGTACTGCTCGCCGATCCCGAGGCCTCTTGCGGCGTCGATGTGCGGCTTTTCACCAGCGTGACCAGTGCCCGCCGCAATGATCAAGGCGACGGCCTCGGGCAATCGAGCCACGAGAGCGACCACAATCTCATGATCAGCCACTTTCATGGACATGATCTTGCGGATCTCCGGCATTTCGAACATGATGGCCGCGATATGGTCTGCGGTGAGACCATTGACGTCCACGTCTTGCCCGCGAACGGGCACCGTGGGAAGCTTGACGTTTGCAATATCGACTAGACTGACCATTGGAATGGTGTTCCTGTTACCTTGGCGGGCTGAGCCGCATGAGTTGGGTGAGCCGGCGTCTTAGGAGACGTCGGTGACGTTCGTAAACTTGGCGAGGCCGAACTTGCCAACATTGGCACCATCGGCAGCGACGAGCACCTCGCCCTCGACTTCCATGTTGTTCCACTCATCGGAGATCATCTGGAGATCGCCGGTCGGAGTAAACGACACGTTCCAAAGATCGAGCGTGATCTTCGGACCAACGTCATTGGTGCCGACGAAACGCAGGTGGCCGGTGATTGCCGTGGCAGCAAAGATCTCTACCTCCGGGCCACCGACAGCCGCCTCATCCATCGAACCAAGCGTCATGATAGAGAGATTGTACGCGGTGAATTCCTCCATCACCATCGTCACTGTGCCGCCCTGCTCGAGAGTGATGACAAGGTCCTTCTTGCGAACACCCTCGCGCGAGCTGAAGTGCTCAAGGGTCTCAATCGCGGGCGTGACGACAAGCGATGTGACGTTGCCGAGGTCGCGAAAGCCTGCGTCGCCGGTCTTGTGAAACGTGACAATCCCCTTGCCGACCTGAAGGTTGCCGACGTTCGGGGATTCCATTGTGGGAGTGGGCATTAGGAATAGCTCCTATTCAGTTGGGAAGAACGTGTAGGTGTATGCGAAGTCCAATCGCATTTGGCCGGTGAGCGAAGACCCGGACTTCAAGTCGGTCACGCATCCGTTGTAGACCATTCCGCCGTTCGACCCGAGCAGGGTCGCCAGAGCCATGTCCCCGGCGATAGCCGCGACCAAGGCAATTCGTTTCGCATTGAGCTGCGGCCCCACATCATCGGGCAGGGGCGACTTCTCTTCGAGTAGGATGTACAACTCGGGTCGCATGATCATGACCTGAGGAGTCATAAGCATGGCGCGGCCCTGCCGTCGATTGTTGTGCACGAGCTTCGGCGTCTCGTCACCATCCAGCAACACACAAGCGGGACGGGCCTCCGTCTTGAGCAGCCCCCGATTGCGCACGGCTGTCACAATACCCGCGTTCGTCTTCTCTGCCACGCAGATAGCGGCGATGCGAACCAGAATCAGTTCCCTAGTGTCGGCCATCTTATTCCCTCCAAGAATCCCGGACTAGGTGCGGGTGCGACCCCCGGCTTAGCTCCCCATTGTTTTTGGAGTACTGCACGGGCGGTAGACTTCGGCTTCGGCTTCGGCTTTGCCCGCTTCTTCGCGGGCGCGTGCGCTGGTACAGGCTCGGGAGCCGCCGTGACCGGTGAGGGGACAGGCGGGGGAACCAGTTGGGCCGGTGAACCGATCGGGACGTACGATATCACCGGACCCTTTGGAACTGGAGATGACATCGGCTCCGGCTTTGGCGCGGGCGCTGCGTGCGGGACCACTTCAACAGTGTGACGCCAGATGAGAACGGCAGACGCTGCGATAACCATCGTCATTGCCAGCGCCACCAGAATCCACACGAACTTGGGCACGTTGCGTTTCCTAACCGATTTTGGTGATAGTGACCTTGACGGGGTCAAATACCAACTTGACCTGAACCTTCGGAACGATCGACGTCGGATTAAAGAAGAACTGGACGGCATCAGGTGTCGTGCCCGGAGACTGCTGCGGCCCCGGGGGCGGCTCTACCCAGTCCCACTTAGGATAGAGCGTGTACTCATTGATCGGGAACGTCCTGCGTCCAGTGACCCAAGCCGCAAGCTCCCATCCCGAGACCGAGAACGGCTCGATGTTGAAATACGCGAGGCCGGTGACCACGAACGTGGCGCTCGTCGGAGGTGTGGCATTTGGATTAGCGTCCAGTGCCTCCTTCACCACGTACTTCCTCAGCTTCCCTATGTTGATTGTCAACACCGAGTGGTGATTGACAGTGGAGTAAGCCCGGGAAAAGAACGGAGGGGCCTTCGTCCAGTACAGAAACTTCTGCATGGCTTTGTCGCTGATCGGTTCGGTGGTATTCGCCACGATGGTGGAACTATCTGGGTCGCCCTTTTGATACGGCCCCAGAAACATGTTGCCACGAGTGGCATTTGGGGGGCCGAGACCAGACATGAACACGGATGGCAGGCCCGCAATCTTGGCGATGCCTTTGGGCGCAAGCGGATCCCTAGAACTGATATCCCACGTGGCGCGAAGAAACAGAATGTCTTTGTTCTTTGTCCACTTCACACCCGTAACCCGCATGTCCATATTCGGTGCGAAGGCCATCACACCCTCTCGTAGAACATACAGGACAGATCGAACGCGATCCACGAGCCGTCTGGCTGCTGTCCCGACGGCGGGCGCAGAATGCGATATCGACGCTGCCTGAATTCAACAACGTCGAGCTCGTTGTCCGGCCAATTGGCCTCGACATTGTAGATGTGCAGTGCGGATACCCAGAAGCGAACGGCACCGTCTGCGAACAGGCCGCGCTCTTTCGGCGTGTACTCCAGCATCGCCATCGTCGCGGGGCGCGGAGTTCCGTTGCGAACGAGGAGTCCGTTGTTGACGCCCCTGCCCCACTTGGCGATGTGACCGTGCCACACCTGCCGCGATCGATTGTAGTCCATGGCTAGATGCTCACGATTGCGGGGAAGTTGGCCCGGAGTAGACCGAGAAACCGCCGACCATAGCTGGTTCGCCCGTACTCGGCTTCCAGCTCGCTCGACGATGAAGATGACGCCTTGCCATACGTGATGGACATACCACCAAATGACTCAGCCGTGACACCGTTGGCACCGTCACCGACGTTCACCGCCTCCCCCGCCCCACTGTTGTCCGTGGCCAGCATGTGTGCAGACAGGTACAGAATCGCCGGCTGATAGTCGGCCTCGATCCATGTCTCACCGATCCGGCTCGCGGCTTCAGCGATGATCATCTGGATCACCGCGTCTTCCTTGTCGGCGAAGATGGGGAATCTCGCCCGGAATATCTCGAGCGTTGGAACGACATATGCCATGGATCGAGTCCTTATCGGCGGGACTTGTTGCGGGCGGTCTTCGTGCGCGCGGGCGCGCGTGCAGGCACAGGCGCGGTCGCGGGCGCGGCCACGGGCTGGCGTGCCGCCTGCGCCACCTTCAGCGCGTGCTGAGGAGGAGGCGGGGGAGCCGGCTCGTGCACGGGCGGAGGAGGAGTCTGACGCGCCTTTTCTTCAGCCTGCTCTCGCTCGAGCTGAGCCGGATCGACGTCGTCGCGGACTTCCTTGCGCGCGGCGTGTCGCACGAAGTCTTCAACATAATTGGTGAGAGCGACGCGCATCTGCTGACGATGGGGCCGTATCTTTGTGCTATCGTTTGTCGGCACGATGGCGAGGAACCTGCGCAGGAGCGTGTCGTACTCTTCGAAGGCCAGCACTGCCAAGAGATTGACGACCTCCTGAACGGGCTGCGGAATCTTGCCTTCGCCGGCTCCCGCGACCATGACAGTCTCGCCGGGTGCACGAAGTGACTTGAGTACCTCGTCGCCCATGTCTGCCGCCACGATCTTGCCAATGCCGACAAGCACGGGCAGGTTCCTGCGATCATAGAATACGCGCGGGCCGTTGCCGAGATTGATAAGGTCTACTCGCATGGTTTCCATTGTCCTATCCCAGACACCATTGAAGAAACAGGCCGCCGGAGGGTGTCACTCCAGCGGCCTGCCCGCGTTACGCTACGAGGGACGCTTTACGACAGCTCATCCGAAGTGAGGATGCCGTCGACGTAGCGTACCGCACCCGGGCGCCGAACTTCCAGTCCAGCGAGACGGAAGATGCCGGGAACGTCGAAGACCAACGGGCCGGTCTGCCAGACGGGCAGGAACCTGTGAGTCATCGGGATGTGCATCTTCAGGACCTGCGGGTCCCGACGATACGCGATCATGCGGCCCGAACCGTTCTGGCCTGCCGTCTCCAAGCCGCGAAGAGTGCGGATGGTGAGCGGACGACCGGTCTGGTGCGAGTAGACGTTGTTCGCCAGCAAGAACTGGAGAACGGTCATCGTGGTGTCGGGAATGCGCTTCGTGGCGATGATGGTCATTGCGCCGACGGGCAGCAAGATCGTATCCGCGATCTCGACCGTGAGCGAGCTGACGTACATGCCAGTCAGTGCATCGTTGACATCCTTGAGGATCTCGTCCGCGGTCTTGGCATCCCACGTGGTGTTGCCACCGACGTTGGACGCAAGGACAGCGGTGATCCCGGGATAGTTCATGATCCCGTAGATCGACTTCTCCGCCTTGCCGCGAAGAGCCACGTCATCGACGAACTCTTCGTAGGCACGGCGGGCCGCACCTGCCCGATCGGCGGACAGGTTCATACCCGGGATCATCATCGCCTGACCCAGCTCTTCGAGCGTCCAGCGATAGCCGATGTCGGCCATCTCGACGCCGACTTCGTGCTGTGCACGCTCGACGTCGGCGATGTGGATGTCCTTGGCGGTGTGGTGGAACCAGTTCGCCTTGCCGACCTTGTCCAGCGAGTAGTAAGAGACGGACTTGGCCCACTCGTTGGCGGAGGTATCCACCGGGATGAGAGCAGGGTACTGGATGTCGGGATACTGGATCTCGACGACCTGACTCTCGATGTGAGCAGTCTGGGAAACGAGAAATCCCATGGCCTGCTGGTCAGTGACCATATGACGTCGCATAGTTTGTCTTCCTCATGTGAGGTTGGAGTTGAAGGGGAAACGCGGTAGACTGGCGCGGCCCCGTGGGACCGCGTCAGGTGTTAGGTAGCGTTGCGGTCGTAGCCGGCGAAGTAGGCGATTGCGCGCCCGCCGACGCCGCACGAGGTGACCCACCGCGCGCCCTTGACAAGAATGCCGCCCGAGATCTTGAAGATACCGGTCGCAGTGTCAAAGTGAACGATGTCGTTGGCGGCAACCGCGACAGACGGCTCCAGCCAAACTTCACCCTTCTTCAGAATGCCGACGTTGTTCGGCGGCAGATACGCGTCCTGTTCGGCACCGAGCGTGATGTCACGCACGGAGACGCCACGGAACGCGGCTGCGGTGCCACCGAGCACGACGCCCTTGTCGGACAGCGTGCCCTGCGAGACAGCGCGACCGAACGGAATGCCCGGGGAAGCGGTTTCGCAGAGACCGGTGACAGTGTCGAAATCCGAGCCGCTGATCGTGCCCGGACCGGGAGGCGACATGCGCTCGGAGTAGGAAGTCTGAACAGCCATTGAAGTTTTCCCTTGTGGCTATGTTGAAGATGATAGTCTGTGCCGTTAGGCAAACGATGGTCGAACGCGCGGGGCCTGCCCGCGCGCCCGGGTGTTACTGACGAGTCGCCGGCTCGGGGGTCTTCCAAGCGTTGGAGATCTTGGCGTCATAGCTGTCGTACCGCTTTTCGGACTGCGCAGCCGCATCACCGATCGGCGGCGTGGAGAACGCGCGGGCGGTAGCGTCAAAGCCCGAGCTGTCCTTGGCCTGCACGCCAGCGGTCAGGGTGTCGAACGACACCTTCACCTGCTCCGGCTTCCAGTCCTTGGCAACGGCGCCGAGCTTGGCGTCGACCACCTGACGCATCACCTCGTCGACGGTCTTGCCATCGACCACAACGGTCGAAAGCAGGGCCTTCGCCTTGTCGGCCACGATCTGACGATCCTTGACCATCGCGTCCAGCTTGTCCGGCGTGAGGGCCGAATCCTTGAGCTGCGACTTCAGGGTTGCGATCTCCGCATCCTTGGTCGCATTCTCGGTGGTCAGCTTGGCGATCGCCTCGCCGCTGTCCTTTTCGACCTTCTTCTTTTTCTCTTCCTCCTCCTCGCCCTTCTTCTTTTCGAAGTTGAAGGCGTCGGCGGCCTTGGCGAGTGCCCGGGTCACCACCTCGACGGCGGTGTCGGACATTTCGCAGGTGATACCGTCAACAATCATCGTCTTCATGGCAGGTTTTCTCCGTTGGTTGCCATTGTCAGAAATCAACTCCAACAGCATGTCGATGGCGAGCAGGCCGCTCGTGTCATCCGCTGCTAGTGCTGCCGTCCTCGCATCCCGCAGAGCGCGAGTATGCACTTTCCCATCCTTCAAGAACGGGTAGTCCGTGTCGAGCAGGCACACCGCGCCCGCCCCTCCGTCGAGAGGGTCAAGGTCGTTGACCTCTCCCGCCCGAATTGCTTTCACGCCAAGCATGATGGCGTTGGAAACTTTTGCTGCGTCACCGATGGACAGTACCCTGCCCCCGCGCGCCTGATCCACGACCGCGATGTGATTCACGCGAATGTCGATCTGACGGCCGTCATAGGTCTCGCCCGTCGGCGTGGTGCCCTCGCCCCACGCGATGTCGCAAGTGTAGCCCGCCGAGAGCTGGATCTTGCCGCCCTCGACCTTGCGCACCATGCCAGCGTCCATGAGAACCATGGGAACTCGCACGTACTCACCATCTCGAAGCACGTCTTCGCCAGCAATGCCGCGACTGACATCCTTCCAGCTCTTCGAGTCCACGGGCTTCTTCGGATGGTCGTCGGTGAAAGGCTTGCCCGCGAACGACTTCATCGCATCAGCCTTGAACACCTCCTCCGGGGCGCGGTAGATACGGACAATGTCCTTGTCCTTGATGCCGAGCTCGGAGCCGCGATAGAGCTGGATGCCGGTGCGGGCAACGCGCGGCATTGCCGCGAGATACCCGTCCTGTGTCTTGCGCACCTTGGCCCCGTCGTCGAGCTCCATGACCATGTCTGTAAAGTGGAACATCACTGTCTCCAATATCGCTGAACCCACGATGAGTCAGCCTGTGCCTGCGTGGACCACGGCTTGACGCGGCCGTGAAAGAAGACAAGCCGATGCTTGCCGGTGAAAGCCCTGCTGATCCGTAGATGCAGCGGGTATGACGCGAACTCGGGAAAGGGCACGTCGACGCTCCCCTCCTTGCCCACCAGATTCATGGAGAGCCACGCCTGATCAGAACCCAGCCATCCATCCTGCTTCGCCGCGAGCGGCGACGTCTGCGGATCGAAGCTCGACCAGATGTGCTGGAGGTCACCAGCGGTAAACATCTGGAACGAACCGTTGTAAACCTCGGGATGGTAGGTGCCTGCGAGCTTCCACCCGACGAACCTGCCCTGCGTCTCGAGTATCCTGCGCATGTCCCCGCACACGATAGTGTCGAGGTCCAGACTGACGACACGGTCCCCCGCTTCAATGCCCATGTCCCGCTGAGTGGCCCTGTCGTAGAGCTTCAGCCGGCGATAGCACGAGGGTAGTGTCGGCTTCGTCGCGTTCACCAGATTATCGCCGTCCCTCCAAAGTCTGAAGGTATCACAGTCGATACCGCCCGGTTCATCGGTCACGCAGACCACACGAACGGGGGAGCGCTGCATCGTCGCGGTGTTGCGAAGGAGCATGGCGTTCATGACGTTGACGTGCTCGTACGTGTAGCGCCTGTCACCGATCATATTGTCCTGTCCCCACTTCCACAGGACGATGTGCGTTCTCATAGCTCCCTCTTCCATTCGAAGCGAACAGGATTGACCGCCTTGTACGGCGGCCCCTTGCGCTTGGCGTTCAGCTTCTGGTTCAGCGGCGCGTAGAACGAGCCCTCCTTGCGAGAGAGCTTGGTGTTCGCGTCGAATATGTCCTCCGAACGGAAGACCGTGGTGTAGAATGCGTCGATGGGCAGCTCGACAAGGCCAGCGCCACGCGCACACTTGCGGAAGTTACCGTCTGAGCCGTACCAGCCTGCGAAGTCTTCGTCATACCCACCCATCGCCCAGAAATCATCGACTCGCATCAAGAACGAATTCGGGTGTGGCCTGTGCACACTCTCGCCGCTGGTCAGGCGCTGATCCGGCATGTAGTAGTGACCAGTCACCGCACAGTACTCGACGAAGCCCAGCATGCGACCAACCTGATCACTTGGAACAAGATGGTCCATGTCGGTCATGTATACCCACTCAGTCTGCGCCTCCTGCATCGCCAGATTGCGCGCCCCGTCCTGATTCCACGGGATGTCCTTCTGCACGCGATACACCGCAATATCGACGCCCGTGTAGCCAAAGAAGTTGACCACCTCCGACGCGACCACGTTGGGACTGGCGTCATCCACGATGATGATCTTGATGAGCGTCTTCACAAACGATGAATACTCATGCCACTCCGCCAGATGACGGAGAAGCATCTCTTCATTGTCGTAGAAGGCGTAGACCAGCGTTACCTGTTTCATGCGCGCCCCGTCCAGTAGTCAGTGCGCAGGTCCGGCCTGTCCGCACTGTAGCCCAGCGACGAGTTGCCGTCGCCCAGCGTGTGGTTCACGAGGCAGGGGACCCGATACAGGATTTCCTTGCCGCGCGCGTTGATACAGCGCCCGAACACCGCGTCGATGTTCTTGTCGCGAGTGAGATCGCTCGTGAGCTCTCCGAACTTCAGGTCACCGAGCAACTCCAGCGCCTGCCCGCGCGAGAACACCATGCACTGCGCGCCCCATGTCTTGTGAGCCTGCTGAAGCCCGCTGCCATGCCAGCCCGGGCGCAGTCTCATCATCTTCTTCGTGTGGCGACGAGGCAGATACAACGACAGGCCGCCTGCCCTCGAGAATGTCACGCTCTCCTTGAGTGCGGGCAACTCCCGATCGAGAGCATCACGTGCGCCCTTGGCCCAGACTATGTCATCTTCGCACACCATCAGCCACTCGTCGTCTCCCTGCGAGACCAACATACTGAGAGCGAGTTTCCAGTTTCGCATGTTGCCGAGCGCCGGAACGTTCTCGTGCACGCTCAGCAGCGTGCCGCGAATACCGGGCATCGCGTCTGAGCACACGAGCAACGGTCCCGTGAAGCCGCCGTCGTGACGCCACGACTGAATGGACTCGTACAGCGTATTGCGCGGGCGCGGTGCCGTGATGATAGCTGTCGCGATCATAACTTCACCAGCCAATGCTGCGATCCCAGACGGTAGTTCTTCGGATGACCCTTACCGAATACCTGCACGCGCGGGCCGAATACCTCGTGAACGGCCCGCTGCACCCCCGGCCATCCATAGTCGTCGCCTGCCATGATGCCGCCCTTCTTCATCTTTGGCAGGAAGGCCGCGATGTCATCGCGCACGGCTTCGTAGGTGTGGTCACCGTCGATCATGATGAAGTCGATTGAAGCGGGGGAGTAAAGTTGGACCGCGTTCAGCGACATCATCTGGATCGGATTGATCAGATGCAGCACAGGCGCGACGTTGCGCTTGAACTGCTCGAACAGCGGCACCTGCTCGGTGTTGAGCAGCTTTTGATGCTGAGTGTCGCGCAGGTCCACACCGCCGTCAAGCCATGGATCGATGCAGTCGAACGTGATGTGCTTGCCGCTATTGTGGATTTCCACGCCCATCAGCGCAGCACTGCGGCCCGCCCACGATCCGATCTCGACGAAGTGCTCGCCGCCCCGGGCCGCACGCACGACGTCGATATACGTCTGCTTGAACGCCGCCCAGCCCGGTATCGTCGTGTAGAAGTGGTCCATCAGATAGCTCCTGCTTCGATTTCGTCCAGTAGGACATTCCAGATATCGTTGCCGCACCGCTTCTGCTCGTCGAACAGAAACGGACACTCGTAGTAGTGGTGCATCGTCCATCGCACCGTGAAGCCGGTCACGAACCAACCGCCGTCTGGTCCGCGCACCATGTCGACGGCACCCCACTTGATGCCCTCCTCGGTGAAGAAGCGGTTCGCGAGAGCGTACAGCTCGACGGTGTGATCGTCGACGTCGAGCCTCAGGACAGGTCTAAGCTGCCCTTGACCTTGTGCCACAGACCGATCGTCGCCACCTTCTCGCCTGAGGATAAGACGCTGACGTCCAACAGCGATAACGCGGTATTCAGCTTCGCTGTCAACGTGTGATTGCCAGAGCAGATAACCGCGCTGCGTTTGCTGGTGACGGCACTTGATGCCGATGTCGCTGAAGGCGTATCGGACTTCCTTGTACGCGTCTTCGAGGTTGGCGATGATCCGGACATTGTGCGAGTTCTCTCCCTCTGAGCTCTTGGACACGAACGGTATCGTCATTCCACGGTCGAGCCACCGCTTGGCCGCGCCCGGTGAATAGAACACGTGAGTACGTGGCATCCATCGAGCGAGCTGCCTTGCCTGTTCCAGCTTGTCGTCAAACAGACACGACGCACGGTACGACGGTATCAGGTTCAGCTCGGGGCGCATCGCCATGATGGCCATGCACCGCTTGTGAAGCAGACGCACCTGCGGTTGATGGTGCATGTGCATGAACACGTTGCCAGTGTCTGGTTCGCGCGGGTTCTCGAAGAGGTGCGCGTCATGGCCCCGGGCCTGCGCAGCTCTCGCGAGTTGGGTTCCCCAGTCGTGAGAGTCGTTGAAGGCCCAGAGTTTCATGACGCGCTTTCTTCAGTTAGCGAATTGCGCCGGCGACGCCCGGGGGATGCCAGGACTTGGTTCCGTCGGCCGCGATACGCGGAGTGTTGCCGTTGTCTTCGCGACCCAGCTTCGGATCAGGTGCGCCGATCTCGCCGTCTTCAGCGTCAACGGTCTTGCGATCCTTGAGTCGCTCTTCCTCGCGCGCCATGTTGCGCGCGTGGCCTTCCTCGTTCTGTGCAGACAGCTTGTCCTGTCGCTGCTTCACCGCGTCACGGGCTTCCTCGACGCGAGCCTCCGGTGCGTTGAGTCCCAGATCGCGCTGGCCTTCGCTGCGAGGGCGGCGATCGCCGTCGTGCGCATAGCGCGAACGGTCGTCCTCGTTCTCACCGTGCGACCTGCCGAGATCGGAGACGGTCTCGCCTTCAGGCTTTCCGCTGCCGACATACCCGCCTGACGCGTGGCCAGTGCGGGCAAGGTTGGCGGCATCCGATTCACCGTGAGGTGCCGGATGAGCTGTTGGATGTGGTGTCTTGGACATCGTCATCTTCTCCAGTGTCTGTTCCCCTCGCGTGATGCTGGACGGTGCGGGGCCTGCCGTCGCGTTACTCTGGAACGAAGACACACCGACAGCGCGGATGCGCGGGTATGAGTGCTCGTGCCGTGTTGATCTTGTACGGACCGTCCTCAGATATGCCGTTGCACACCTTGCAGACATCGTCGTCGCCCGCCGTCTGCACTGCGACAAGCGGATTGCGCTCAAGATTGCGCTCGAACCGCCGAATGCGCTGCACCGTGCGACCACTCGGCCCCTCGGGATTGTTGCGCGACCTGCGCGACGTGCCCGGGCCGCTCGGGTCCAGTTTCTTCTTGCGCTTCGCGTCTCCCACGCGCGCGGGGGCACGCAAGCGTTCTGGCAGCAGACCAACCTTGCGCACACCCGCCGCCTCGTACACGTCGAGTGTCGCCTCGCTGAATGCCTTGACGACGATCAGCTCAACCAACGCAGCAGAGCGACTGACGCCAGTACGATCAATAACGCGGTACACTGACCGAACGATAGCGGAGGGTCGCTGCCCATTGAGTATCCCAGCCGCCACGGCTCGAACGGCCTGCTGACTGACTGCCTCGATGATCCCTTGGAGTTCCACCACGGCAAGCTGGAATAGGGCTTCTTGCCTGTCACCCGCATATCTGGAGACATGTGCTGCGCCGACTTGCGCCTGCGCGAATGACTGCCCCGCATTGTATCCCCTCTCGATGAAGGTGCGCATCCACGAACCGTCGCCCGCGAGCACCTGTGCCTGCGCGATGTGGTCGAACCACCGCTGGAACATCTGTATCTTCGTCGACCCGCCCTGTATCGAGGGATTGGCAATGGCCATCAAGCCCTTGCTCCCCATCGACAGGATATCCTGATCCACTATCATGGTGCGCGTGAGCACCCGTAGTCCGCGCCACTTGATTGCCAGCGTCGAGTTGAACGTGGTGCGCAACGGGCGCGTGCCCGTGGGATCGATCGACACCACGCGCGCATCGCCGGTGCAACACGAACAGATGCTGTCGGCCGCGAACTGGTGACCGTGAAATTTCAGCACTTGCTCTTCTCCCCACACATAATCCACGCGGTCCCGATGACGAAGCAGACCATCGTCACGACAGTACCTGAGAAGGCATCGTGGAACCACGCTGCACCCGACACAACGGCCAGACCTGTGATGACGTAGAAGGTGTTCATCTCAGTTTTGATACCTGATGATCGACGCCGACAGCGAGAAGGTGCCGCCCGCGGATGCAATGTCGGAGCCGAAGTCTACCAGCGCGATGAGTTCGTCAGCCGACGACAGACCACCTCGCGACTTGTAGTAGACACCGTATCGTGCGGTGATCGTCGACGTGACCCACGACACGCCACCAAGCGTGACCTCGATTCGGTCATTCGTCGCGTCGATCGCAGCGACTGTCACGGTCGCGGCCGCGCCTCCTGCCGTGTAGCCCGTGCCAGTGACCTGATGGGTCTCGACGTCGTTGAGGAAGTTGTCAGTGTCCTTGTTCGCGGTGTATGCGTTGGTGAGCAGCATGCACTTAAACGAGTCGGTGTCGAAGTCGATAGCGCCCTTGACTTGGTTCCAGAGTGCGTTGTTATAGATCAGCGAAGCCATTTCATTCTCCCTAGTTCATGCCGAACTTGTCACGAGTCCACGCCCAGATGGACGCGAAGGTCCGCTTGGTCCATTCGGGCTGCGGTATCTGCCATCCAATGACAATGCCCAGCGCGATCATTGCGAGCGTCCACATGTTGCTATTCCTCCGTCTCTGGTTTGCGCGGACGCCGTGCGCGCCCGCTGGCCTGACGATGCATCTCGTCCTGATCATGCTCGTCTGGTGCGAACTCACTGGTCGAGCGGCCACTGAACTGCCCGCGAGGCGAGTGGTGCAGACCGTCCTCGACGGTGTCAACCTCGTTGTTGAAGCCGGTCTTGATCTCCTCGAAGATCTCGGGGCCGAACACCAACTCGCCGTCGTACGCCTTGAGGCTCATGAAGTCAATGTCACCACCGTCGTAGGTGATCGTGACGTGTGGCGTGTAGTCATCGTATGACCACGACGCACCCCGGTCCTTCATGTCGCGCCAGCGCCAGCTCAAGTCGGAGCTCGCGAACGCCAGCACAATTGCGCTGCCGAACTTCTCGAGAACGCGAGGTCCCCCGGCTTTCACCGTGAGCGTGCCCTTCTCGTTGCCGCTCCACCCGTCGTTGCCCATGGCAATCCAGTCGACCGGCTCCTTGCTGTACGCGATGGTCACGTGCATGTCAGTGAGGCTCGTCTTGAAGCCCGCCTTCTTGGCCCATGCCTTCACCGCCTTCTGGTTGATCAGGTCGCGACGAACATAGAGCGTGCGAGGTGTGACCGCGTCCTGCATGCGACGCACCATTGCGTCAACAGCGGCATTCGGCGCTCTCTTCTTCGCACCCTTCGACGGCGGTTTCTTCGTCGGCGAAGCGAGGAGCTTGGGCTGCGGTCCTGCAATCTGCTTCTGTGCATTTGATGCATCCGGGTTGGTTGAAGCGGGGGCGCCGCCTTGAGCCAGCATCTCGGCGGCCTGACGGGCGGCCTCTTCCTCGTCGATAGCGGCCTGCTCCAGATCGGGATCGTCGTCGAAGTCTTCGATGATGGCTTGGAGCCCGGGATAGGTGCCGTCTTCGATGAGCTGTGCCTCGCGAGCCTTCTTGAGCACGACCTCGTTGATAAGTCCCGCGTCGACATCAACCTTGAACGTTTCTGCCTTGGTCTTGGCAACCGTGGCCTTTTCTGCCGGCGTCATCTGCCACAGGGGCCGCCAATTGTAGTGGATGTCACCGTGATCGCCCTCACCAGACGACGGCATCGCGCCGAGTGCACTGCGAATGAGGACCTCGTCGAGCCGCACGAGCGTCGGCTGCACCTCGTTCTTCTGCTTGGAGCCGACGCCGTCGTAGTAGTTACGAAGGTCGCCTTCACCGGTAGACGACAGCCCTGCCGGCGACTGACCGAGGAAGCGTGTCGCAGGTATGTCGACGGCACCGCACGCCACGAGCAGGAACACCTTCTGCACGTCCGGCATGCCTGCGAACTCGGCCTTGATGCGCTCCCACTCTTCTTCCTTGTCGAGCAGCAGAATACCGAAGATGGACTTCGATACGTTGGCAAAGCTGAAACGCTTCTTGAGCCTCGCCTCGTAGTCTGGGTTCATGATGTTCTGCGACAGGCCCGGTATCTTGATGACGTCGAGCTTGGCCTCGGCGATCAGCTGCACGAGCGATGCGTTAACCGAGCCGGCCCCGATGATGGCGTCGTACACAGACTGGATGATGCTGTCGCCCCAGCCCTGCGCCAGCGCGGGATCAGGAATCTCGTTTCCGATGAAGCGGACCACGCGCGACGGGTGCAGACGCAGCGACGCTGACGCGTTGCCGCTCTGCGTGTAGTATTTCGGCTCACCATAGTAGGGCGAGAGTACGTCCCACTCCATCTCGCCAGCCTGAAGCTCATAGCGCGACACCGCATGCACGAACTCGAGACAGCCCTCATCGAGATCGTCGAGCACGACCTCCTCTTCAGGCTGCTTCCCGTCGTTGATGCCGAGCACGAGACCGCCGCCCCCGTACAGTCGGCCGCGCTGCATCGCCGTTCGCACCTTCATCTGGATGGCGAGGTCCTTCTCAATGGTCTCGATCGCCTCGACCTCGTCGGGGTCTGCCTGCCACTCGCGCCACTCACGCGTCGCGTCGTCGACAGGGATATCAACGGCCTTGCGCGCAATCCAGTCGGAGCGATACGCTGCGTCGAGCTCGACGCGGTTCATCTGCGAGAACGCGAAGGTGGTGCTGAACGCCTTGTCCTTCTCGGTGCCCATGCCAGTGACGAGGTTCTGCAGACCGTCGGTCATGTCCTTCGTCGCGCTGTGCGGGCGACTGTTGCCTAGTGTCTTGGCCGCTGCACGTGTGGCACTGCGAGTAGACGCAGCGGCCACGCGCGAAACTCCTGATTTCTTCGCCATCTCTACTCCGCCCATGCCATTGATGTATCGTACGCGTATTGATTGCCGGTGCACTCCATGAACGCACCTGCCGCACCGTCAACCTGATCTTTGTACTTCGAGTTCGGAAACGCCTCGTGCTCGTCGAGGAAAGCATCGTTCCACGGCCTCACCAGCATGCTGATGTTCCCGCCCTGCCACTGCGCAGCATACGGATCAGCACGAAGCTCCTTTGAACCAGTCACGCGCTTCGCATACGCCAGATAGCCCGCGAGCATCGCTATCGTGCGCTCGGCGCTCTCCTTGCCGCCCGAACCCGGCTCCTGCTCGGTGTAGATCTCAACGTTCATCTTGCCGAACAGTGCCGCGTCTTGCTCGGCAGTGTTCTTGATGACATTCTCGCGCTCGAGCGCGCCCCACTGATCGCGAACGACGTCACTGATGAGCCATCCACCGTCCTTGATAACGTGCATGCGAATGCCAGCCGTGTACGCTCCACCGTCTTGCGTGCCCGCCTTGTCCCAGTATCGCACCGTCTTCAAGATACGCTTGTCCTCAGGCATCACCTTCGTGAGCTTGATACGGTCGAGGGGGAACATGCCTCCCCCGACTATGATCGGCGATTGCTGGTAGAGCGACTCCCATGAAGCAATGGTGCTCGCGTTCTTGCGCTCCATGAGGAACGTCTTGGACTTGAACTGCGGGAACAGCGGCACGCCCCGCTTCCGTCGAAGGTCGTATGGGCGGGGGAGCTCGGGATTCAGGCGAGTGGACAGCGCCGGAAACTTGAGCACCTTGGCGTCGGGAAACTTCTTGATGAACCTGCCCGTGGGATCGTCGACGTGCCACCGAGTAGCCATGAGTATCATTCCCGCGCGATCGGTGAATCGCGTGAAGAAGTCGTCCATGAGCCATGCCCATGCCTTGTCGCGCACGAGCTTCGAGCTGGCCTCGGCCCTGCCCTTGATAGGGTCATCGATGACGCCTAGGTCCAGCGTCTTACCCGTGATCTGCCCGTTGACCGTGGTGTTGCGGAAGTAGCCCTTGCGCCCGTCGAACTCGATGAGCTTCGAATTACGCTTGGTGCGGTTCGCGATCGTGACAACGTTCTGCGCACCGATCATGGTGTCCGGGAACACCATCCCATACTTCTCGCTTCCCATCTGACGCTGCATCGCGGTGTTCGCGTCGACACCGAGATCGGACGAGAAGGAGGCGTATATCATCTTGAAGTCAGGGTTCTGCCCCGCTGCCCATGCAAGGAAGTCCTGTATGTTGCGCGTCTTGCCGTGCTGAGGTGGTGCCTCGAGAATCAGCTTCGGCCGCTTGCCCGCGACGAGGTCGTCATAGAACTCTTGCAGAGCGAGGCTGATAGCGCGCGGGAACCAGCCGATGACCAGCTCGGGGTCCATGAACCGTCGATATGCCCACAGCGACGAGCGAGCCTCGATGGCCGCGCTCTGCCCGATGAGGTCGATATCCTCTTCCGTGTAGTATTGCGAGTTGTGCCCGGGCTTGCCGTGATCACCGAAGTCATCGGGCATGCGATGGAAGTTCACGTGACGACGATCCTAGACTTGCCCGTGCGAGGTGCGCGATACACCTGCCACAACGCGAGCGGTGACGTGCTCATCATGAGCAGGCGTACTCTGCGACTCTCGTCGATGTGCTGCTCCCACAGAGCCCTCGCAATGGTCGTGAGGTCTGCCATGATGTGCTCGGCGCTGGCGTTGGTCCACGTTGCTGACGTCATGACTTGCTCCCATACAGCGAGTTCAGCACGATGAGGTATCCCGAGCTCAGGCCGCCCAGCAACGCGTCGAGCGCTCTATTGGCCTCGGTCGGTCCCCATATCATGTACACGATCAGGATAGCACCGTATCCCAGCGTGATGATGGTCGCGTGAACCAGCTTGAAGATAGCGTCAGTGTTCATGCGAGTGGCCTCCGATACGGCGCGAGCAGCTCGCGCACCACGTTCCACATGGACTGCACCGTGTCGCGCTGCACCTGACTCACCTCGTCACCGCAGGCCATGCAGGTCGGGCGTCGAGGGCCTGCCCCGTTCACGCAGATGGGACCAAGGTGCACGCGCCCGCACACCGTGATACGTGAGCTCGGTCGCGTGGTCACAGGATGCCCGCGAACCCGAGCAGCTTCAGCAGCATCGCACCGCCGATGATGAGAATCAGGATGATGCTCACCCACTTGGCCAGCTCAGCGTCTGTGATGAGCTTGCGCACGCCCCACAATGCCAGCATCAGCACGCAGAACAGAACACCCTCGATGATCAGAAACTGTACGACAGCACCTGCACTCATGTCGATATATCCCTTGGCTCTGGGTTGCGGATTGCCGACTGGACCGTGGAAGTACCAGTACAGACGCGGAAAGTTCTCGCGAACATAGTCGAGCACGCTACCCGCGCGCCCCGTCGACATTGTCGCGCTCGTGCTCGGCCTCGAGAACGCGAGCAATGGTGCGCAGTGCGTCTGTCGCCATGATGATGTTGGATATCAGCACCACGGCGACGTCGAGCGCGGCGGCCTGCGACTCGCGCCCCACACCGGGGTCAAACGTGCCCTCGCCCTGCGCCGCCGACCGAGCGATCGGCTCGAGCATCAGACGAACGCGCTGTTGAATCAGCTTCTCGGTCTCACTGTCAATGCTATGCATCACCGCTTCCCTTCTCGTTGTCGTCTCGCGCGGACTCCTCGTCCTCGGTCTCTTCGTCAGCATCGTCGTCGATGCTATCCACGTCGATACCCTCTGCGTCGAGGGCCTCATCGTCGTCGCGTTCCTGCGCATGGACAACGGCCCTGCCGACAGCCTCTGCGAGCGAGAGCAAGGCCGGGGGAATAGGAAGCCCGCGTTCCTTGAGCCGCTCGACTGCCTCCTGCGCATTCATGCGGTGATCCGTCTTGTCCTTGACGTCGATCTGGAGCGGCATGACCTTCTCGAGCATGCGACCGAAGACGGCGGGCTCAGCACGCGACAGCCACACCAGATAGCCAACTGCGCCGTCCTTGCCCTTGCCGTTGCGCCCGCTCATCTCGGCGGCCTGCATGATAGCGTCCTTGAGCTTCAGCGTGAACTTGTTTGGGATGCCCTTCTTGCGTCCGCTGTTCCCCTTGGCGAAAGGGACGAGACCCGTGGTGTTGCGTCCCTTCTGCGGGCGTCTATCAGCTGGAGCCTTGAGGGGCTTCTTGTTCTGCCCTCCACGTCCCTTCTTGACAGTCACCTTCGCAGCTCGTTTCGCCACTTGAACCCCTCATGTTGTTTTCACGGAAACGGAAATCGGCACGCGCTGCGCACCACCGACGGGGCGGTGGGAGGCAGGCCGCATGTACTAGAGCCGTGACGCTAGGCCAGCTCAGTCACCCGATACTCTTCAGTGCTCACCGTACGACCGAGCATGTTAAAGAGCATCTTCGTTCTCCCGTCCTTGTTCAAGCGCTCCAGCTTGCCGGTCAAGCCGGCGAAACGGCCAGAGCGGGGGACTGCAATGTCCCCACGCGCGAACAGCTTCTGGACGGGGTCAACGTAGTAACCGCAGTCATCGACAGACACGGTCAAGAAGAACTGGAGCTCATCATCCGCCAGAACGGCAGGTCTCTCGCAGATCACCAAGACGTGACTGACACCACGGGTGCCCCTGATGCGCCAGTACTCGCTGCTCTCGCGAACGAATACGTAGCCCTCGAACAGAGGCGTCACCTTCCGAACACCACGATAGTTGAAGTGCGCGGCCCTTATCATCGGCATTTCCACTTCGAACCCGGCCTTGGACAGCTCGCGCTTGGCCTCGAACTCGCATTGCTCGCCCGTCACGACGACGTGCCAACCTTTGACTGCGATGCTTGTGCTTGATTTGCGCTTGCGTGCCATGTGGAACCGGTTGAGTGAGAACCCCGAGGCCCTGCCAACACAACCGGCCCGGGGCCATGGCTGAAGCTTGTGCCACGCCAGCCGTCCAGGCCGCAATCGCAGGAATATAGATACCGCTCGCGCAATATCGCCCGCTCGTCGGTGTGTGCTCGTGTACGTTGCACACGCGCCACGCGCCGCCGCGCGCGCTATGGGGGCGTTTTTACAACCTGTGTTGCAGTGCCGTTGTTCTTGGTACTGTAGGTCGCTTTCACTTTTAGCGGCTGTTCCCCCGCCTCATTGCAACCTTCCAATCCAATTCGCAACGAGCACCTTCATGGGACGCTGCACCGAGCCCCAAAAATAGTTATGCACAGGCTGTTAATAACCGCTTTTGGGCTGGCCCCGCGGACGCCCCGGGCGCTAACCTGCCCCGCGCTGCCACAACTTCCACGCTGCTCAACACCGAAGGCCACAACCATGCTCCGTAGTCACCTGCCTGCGATTGCCGCCATCTCACGAACACCCGCGCTTGACTACCGAGTGCGAAGATACTTCGCGCTTGGCAGCACACTTCTCATCACAGAATGTCCACGCGCTGGCCTGTCGCAGGCGGACTTGGTCCTCTGTCTGGTGCGCATAGGCACTCCACGATCGCGAGCAATCGCCGAGAGCCTCATCGGCAAGCCTATCACGATACTACCAGCGTGTCGCCTCACGTGGTCGTATAACAAGCAGACCCCTTCCATCGGGACGCAGCCCGTGGTCACGTGGGTCAGCGACGAAGTCTTGCTGCGCAGGGGCACCCGCCTTGCACTCACGTTCCCGGAGTTCAAGTGCGGTCGTACCCTCGAGCAGCTGAAAATGCGCGGCGTGTCCAACGGGGACATACGCCGAGTGATGAAACGCGGCTGGGTCAAGATGACAGGAGCACGGGCATGAAGAAGGCAGTCAAGAAGGCCAAGGCCAAGGCACCGGCGACGGTGCACCCGCACGACCGCGTTCTGCATCCTCTCGTCACGCTGGAGGCACTGCTCGCCGATCCACCGCAGGCCATAGACAAGTGGCTGCTGATTCCCTTTCCCGAGCCGCGATTCGCCGGTCCCGCCAATCGGCAGAAGTTTCTCGACGCCGTGGCGCACGCTCGTGTCAAGCTCATTCACGACAAGTTCGGTAACCTGTACGATCATGCGCGGGAGCTGAGCGACGCGGGCGGCATTCTGCGCGTCGAGATCAAGCGCATCCGTAGCTGGGTGAACATCACCAGCAACTTCACGTTCGTAGACGGCAAGAAGGTGGACACTGAATGAAAGTATTTCTCATCATCTACAACATGGCCGGCTCTATCGTTCACGTGTTCGGCCCCGTTGACCAGACGTACGACCAGTGTCAGGAGGCGGCGGCTCGCATGACGATGCAGGCCATCGGACGACAAGACATCGAACAGCTCGTGTTCAACTGTGAGTACCGTAAGACCAAGCCCCACATACAAGAGTTTATCAAACCGAGGACAACAGCATGAAGACATTTGCACTCACCGCCTTCGCACTCGCCACTGTCGGCTTCTCAATTGGTGCCTGCTCCAACGATGCGCAGGTCGCCTCGTACAATCTCTCGCAGGCCGCAGACAACTTCGGCATCAACCGGCGCATCGTATTCTACAACGGCATCACCAACGACTACATGCTCACGATCGAGGGCCTGTGCTCGCAGGAACATTCAGACAAGAAACTCGCCGTCACTTGCAAGACAGGTGAAGGACAGTACAAGAAACATTTTCTCGGGCTCAGCGACAACGTCACGTACTTCTCGGAGCAGATGGAGCCGGCCAAGGTGGGCACGTACTTCTATCGCATCACGTTCAAGCCATCCACCATCATCCCCTCCATCGACCTGCGATAGGAGAAACCGCATGACAGACCCACACGCATATCGCGACGCAATCAGCAAAGACTGCATCATCGGCACGCGCAGTCTGAACAACTGTCTCTTCCCGTACTGCGAGCAGGCGGGCACCCTGCGCAGGGCCGTCGACACTAGATGGCGCAGGCGCGAGAAGCGGCGCAACAACGCCGCGCTCGGCTTCGTGGTGTTCGGCCTCATGTTCTTCCTGTACGCGGTGTGGAGTGCGCTATCATGAGTCCATTTGTGCATATCATGAACATCGACGAGAAGATCATGGAGATACTGCGAAGCAAGACGAACTTCACATCTGTCTATATCGATGAGAGTCACATGATGAAGCCTGAGCAGTGGGGAAAGGTTGTCACGCTCGATCCATCCGAGTACCGGCACACGCCAACGGACGAGAAGCTGAGCAGCGACGAGCGAGAGGCAATGCTGCGTTGCCTCAACAAGAAACCCCGAACGGTGCCGTGGCCGGTGCTGAAGCGTCTGCGTGACAGGGGCCTCATTGATGCGAATGACAGCATCACCGCGCTCGGACGAAAGTTCTTCCGATGAAAGACGACGAAATCGTAGAGGTGCTCTATCACGGCGAGTTCTACATACCACGCGCGACGTTCGAGGAGCACCGCGAGGCGCTGCTTCGCATCACCAAGCTGCACGCGGTCACGATCCGCATAGTAGACGAGGACGAGACATGAGGCGCAAGACACGGCAGAAGGCAGACAACGGCCTGCGCCCCGAGATGCGCAATCACCTCAAGCCGCGAGGGTTCTGGATCACAACGGTTGAGACTGGTCTGGTCACGCAGGGTGTTCCGGACTTCAACTATCTTCACGATGGGGGAAACGAGGGATGGGTGGAGTGCAAGGCCACGAGCGGATACGCGGTGGTCTTCAAGCCGATGCAGGTCGGCTGGCATCAGCGACGCTACCGAATGGGCGGTAGAACGTGGATCGCCGTGCGACGACAGACGAAGGGCGGCCCTCGAAGCGGCCCTTCGGTCGATGAGCTCTACATGGTGCCCGGTTGTTTCGTCGTTGAGCTTCGCGACGACGGGCTGGAGTGTGGTCACGCGCGCTGCATGGGCGCTGGCGGCCCGGGCGGTTGGGACTGGAGCGAGGTGCAGCGGTTGCTATTGGGAAGGATCGTTCGCCGTGGATAAGCGAGACAGCAATCACCGCGAAGCGTATAAGAAACACAGACAACATGCGAAGGCGCGTGGTGTTGCATTTGAACTTGAATTTTGGGAATGGCTGCAGATATGGCAGGAAAGCGGTCATCTGCATGACCGAGGACCACGCAAGGGTCAATGGTGCATGGCGCGACACAATGACAGCGGCGCATATGCGGCGGGCAACGTGCGCATCGTACTCAATGGTACAAACGCCGCTGAGGCGGTCCGGGTGCGCGGGCTGCACCGCACAACCTAAGATGCGCCAATGGCGGCCCCGGGCGGCCCGGGCACCGTTTACAGGCACCCCTACGGCGGCCCAGCCCGCCCCGTACAGCGGCTTTTGCCCGCCCGGGCTACTAGGGTAGCCCCCAATACCCGCCAGCGCCTGCCCTGCCCGCCCCTGCCCTGCCCGCCCCTGCCCTGCCCTGCCATGGGCCAGCGCGGCCCGTACAGGCGGCCCCGGGTGCGGGGCTGGCAAGGCACCCGGGGCAACGCCTGCCCGCGCTGGCGGCCTTGGTGCGCAGGAGGCCCCACTCATCGGTGAGGCGCTGGCCTGTACCGCCCGCGCGTAGCTCTGGACACCACGCGCCGCGCGGCCACGTGCGCATCCAGAGGGTCTCTTGTTCATCGGCCTGCCCCGGGCAGGAGGTTAGTCACCCGGGACAGGCCCCGCGCTGACGATGCATGGTCGCCACGCGTACCACTGGAGCCAGCTGTCCCCCGACACCAACTCCAGAGGGTCTCTAGTTCTTCATTCTGAGGTACGACGCCAGCATGCGTCTCGCATCGTCCACCTTGGCGCAGCACACGTGAGCGAAGCACGGCGCGTTCATCGCGTCGCTCTCATATATCATCGACATCTCGCCGCCGTCGAAGCCCTCTTGGGCATCCTCGTGACAGCTAGAGCAGCATCGGCCCTCGATATCGTCGCAGGTTATCATCGGCTGTTCGCGTCCACCATGACCGCACACACGAAACGCATGTACTCCGCGGCCATGCGAGCGCGCGTGTCGGCGCTGCACTTGTCGAACGTCTTGTCGGCGAACGCCTTGCCCTTCGTCATGGCCTGCTCGGCCAGCGTGTGAGCAACCGCCTCGACGCGCGGCATGTTCTCGATTGTTAGAGCCATCGTCCGTCTCTCCTCACCTTGCGCTGGCGTGCGGCCAGCTCGCGTTCCCTGTTGATGCGCCAAGGGCACTCGCCATTGCACGTGCAGTCGTGACGACCGCCGCCGTAGGGGCAGCGTCGATTGGCGTAGCACTGTTCAGCGCTCATCGTGGCGGGCGGCCACTCCTGCTGATACAGGCGCTTGAAGTCGTCTTCGCTTCGGCTTGGCATAGAGCCTCCTCTTTCCTACGGTGAGCAGCCGCTGTTTCACCCTGATGAGCTGTCGCATGAGGCTGATCTCCTCGGCGAGCAGCTCGAGCATCTGCTTGTTCATGGTGCCCCCTCGAATATGAAGATGATGACGGCCACGGCTGTTGACACTGTCGCAATCAGCACCGCGAGCAGCACCATGTTCCGTGACTCGCGCTCCTGTGCTACCAGCGCATCCTCTCTCGATTCAATGTTCACCACCTGAACCCTCCCGTTGGTCCGCGCGCGTGCATGCGCTTGATTGCGTCGTACTGAGCCTGCGTGAGAAAGTCGTTCTTCTCATAGAACTCCCGTATGCTGGCAAGGAACATGAGAGTGCTGACATCGTGCCTGCGCTCACTGAGAGCATTGAGCATCGAAGCTATGTTCTCGTCGTACACCTTGGCCTTGTTCTCGGTGGGACGCTCCTGTGACTGGGGCTTGCCCCATCGACTGGTATCCCCCGTTCGTCGCTGGCTCGGAGGCTGGCGATAGTCGGGGGATAGCGGATTGGCCGCGCCTACGCGTGCGCCGATGATATCCTCCCATGTCTTGCCCTCGGCCTTCAGCATGCGATTGGCTAGGCGCAACGCGTTGAGCGCCTCGCCGTCGGAGCTGCTCTCGGTCATGCGCATGATCCTGACCAGCTTCGTCATGTCAATGGGCACCGTCTGACTCCCTCTTGTCGAGACCGGCCACGGACTTGGCCACGTCGTCAACGACCATGCCAACCCAGCATGTGAGACCGATGCGCCAGTCGATAGGCAGGGCGACGAGCCACGCCATGAACCATAGTGTCAGCAACCATATCAGGGCGCAGATGACATGCTTCTGGAAGCGATTCGTCATTGTTACCTCTTCTCGTAGGGCTTTATCGTGATGACAGTGATGAGCACGCGCTCCTCGCGCGTGAACGCATTGGCACGGTCGCGCAGCGCAAAGTCCTCGCCGCTGTACGTGGTGCCCTCGCGGCGAGAGGTCTTCCAACCGCGCCCCTCGCCGTTCTTGTAGAACCACTGACCATCGCGCGTGGTCTTCATCAGCATGTATCTCACGACAGTCTCCATCCCATCTTGCCGTAGTGCGAAGGTGCAAGGTGAAGAAGTTTGCGCTTCTGCTCGTCGTGAAACGCGGGATCGCCGAGCCACGCGGGCGGCTCCTCACCATGGTCGAGCATCCACGGTGTAACGCCGCGCTCGTCGATCCCGCGTCGCTTTCGCTCGTCGAGCGTGGCCTCGCAGAGGAACAGGAGCGAGCGCATGTGCCCGTCCCACGCGCCGATGTCGATATCGTACACACGCAGCGACAGCCGCCCGGGCACCGTCAGCGCGTGAATGGCGCTGCGTATCCAATTGCGCTGTAACCTGAGGTGCTCGTCGGTGAGGCACTTGGCCGAGCGGCGAAAGTCTGGATAGGGTAGGTAGATCGTCACGGCTCCATCCTCCCAGCCTTCGGCAACTCAACGTCCTCCCATCCGTTGAACCAGTCGTTCAACAGCTTGTGCGCAATGGACAGGTCGGGGATCTCGGACGACAGTGATTCGATCAGTGCGTCTTGGTCGCTCTGCTCGCCGGTCACAAACTCCTCGAAGGCGTGCAGCATGCCCATTCGCATGAGTGCGTAGAGCGCGTTCTCGCAGGTGACCAGCTTGTCCACACCGTATGCGTATGGCATGTCGAACTGCTCGAGGTTGATCTTGGCCTGCTCGTCTCCGACAGCGGCCGCGATGCGGTTCACGTGATGCGCGCCGTTGTCATGCTCGACCACGAGCATGGCCATGTGTGTCATCGGGAACGCGTGGCGAGTGATGGCGACCGGCTTGTCCTTGGGCAGCACCCGGAAGCTGTTGTCGTCACGCATTATCATGGTGTCGCCGACATGAACGACGAACGAGACGGTCAGCCCGTGATTGCCGCCATCGAAATCGTGAGGCGTGCCCTGATCGCAGATCGGATGCAGAAAGGCGTGCAGCTCGTCGGTCTTGACGCATGCCGCCGGCTCACCGTCGTCTTCGTGCAGTAGAAAGCTCTTCATGGTAGTCTCCACAGTTTTGAGGTTGATGATGGTCAGAAGTCTTCGCTGATTCGCGGCATGACCGTGCCGTTTGCGACCACGATGTTCATCTTCTCCCAGATGGCCCGGGCCATCTGGGAGAAGAT